>Ga0169931_10000900_pt1 | contig 49489 bp, 18 predicted proteins | sample Kivu_15m_20L_FD_129675 | JGI IMG/M metagenome (GOLD analysis project Ga0169931, IMG submission 129675) | Freshwater microbial communities from Lake Kivu, Western Province, Rwanda to study Microbial Dark Matter (Phase II) - Kivu_15m_20L... | ecosystem: Environmental > Aquatic > Freshwater > Lake...
AACTCTTTGTAAACGAAAATGCGTTTTATGCAGCAAGTTGTGTCAAGAGGCAGTAATGACCCTAAGATCACTGTGAGCGTGTCTCGACAAAAACAATAAACTTATGTCGATGTTTCGGATGAGTAAGAAAGAAAGTAAGTGCCACAGAGAATTACTCGAGAAACCAATAAATCAACTCGTTAAATAGGCAAAGCAACTCGAGTCAAAAAATGAGCTAGTAATTTCTTTATTCTGTTTATTAGCTTATTCTATTAACTATTTCTGCCGTTAGCCCAATTTCGGATTATTTCTTAAAGAATCTTGTTTTCCACTGCCAATTGTCTCTATATTAGAGAGCTAAATCAATAATCCTACTACCTGAAACCTATGATTGTCAAGAAACAAAGCTAAATATCTATCATTGAACGATTTCCACTATTTTTTCAATCTTGGCAACCTCTTCAAACTCCAATCTCTCCGGTAAATACTCCCTGTAAATTTCCTCTATCCACTCAACATTTTTTTTCGAATAGTGTCCGTAGTTCTCCACAATTTCCTCGCCAGCTTTGATGGTCCTCAAGGCCACACTTTTGAGCTGTCTCCAGTCGTTCTATGAGTTGTAGATGACTCGACTGTTGGGGTCATCTGAGTGGTTAACCACCCCACATCCATCACGGAGCATTAGAAGTACATCACCATGATTGTAGTACATCGAGTACATCAGTAGATCTTGCACCTACTCAGGCTTGGTGTCCCTGATGATCTCATGTATATTGTCCTTGCTAGCAACAAGAATTGACTGATTCTTGAAGCCAACACAGGGGACTCCTTGTATTCTGTCATCAGTGACCCACCATGTGGCTCCAGCCGGGATGTCTTCTAGAGCGAAGAGTCCGCGTCCAGAGACTTCACTGTGCTTGACCTAAGTTTTAAAGAGAGAAGGCATGTTCTATGTAATTATATCGTCTGATGACAATAAATACCATTAAACTTCAACCAATTGTTATATATGTATATTAAAAATTAATTTTTCTGATAAAAAATTGAAAAAGTATAAAAAATAATCAGAATATATGTTTTTTGATCACTCATTACTATTTTTCTTGATGTTATGGATGTCCTAGAACTACAGTCTTTCAGGCAAGTATTTCTGGTAAAGAGCTTCGACCCAATTATTAGTCTTTTTGACATAAGTTGAGTAATTTTATGTAATTTATTCTCCAGCTTTGATGTCTCTGATTGCCACTGATTTCAGTTTTTTCCAATCGCCATCTTCACTAGTAAGGTATCGACTGTTTGGCTCGAAAGAATGATTCATTGAATGAGTGCCATCTCTTAAGTAAATCAGTGTGCTTCCCTCGATATAGTGCATAGTCTCATGAAGAATCGCACTTACTTCTTCAGGAGTGTATTTTTCAGAGAGCTCGTGGATATTTTCTTCTGTATAGATGATATTTGGAAGATATCTCTGGGTGGCCCCTTGAACCTGATTGTCGGCAACCCACCATGTCGCACCAGCAGGGATGTCCTCCTATGCGAAAACACCTTTTCCGTGGATCGCACCTTCTCTGATGATAGTCTTGAAAAGAATAGGCATGTGTTCTATCAATAAAATCTGCGTATAATCACCATCAAATCTACAATTGTACAAGCTATATGTATAGCAAAAATTCACTAATGTCAAGCTCATAAAATTAAAAATACTTTGATGAATATTTTATAAAGAATGAATCTAAATGATCAGTATTTGTCAAGCTGGTAGCTATAGGCCCACTTCGGACTGCTTGATACCTTTTCTTGGTAATTTCCCATTACAGAGTAAAATTCTTCCTGAATAGGTATGACTCTTGAAGAAGGTTTGGAGCTAACTTCCTGCTGGAAAGTAGAGTAACGCACATTTGTCTCATGTTTTGATGCCCTTCTGCTTTATTCTTGAGGTTTTGCAGGCACAATATTCGTTTGAGGTTGATCACTTGTGGCTCTTTAAGATTGCAGGTATACTATTTTACGCTGTTGTTCCTGCACTTTGAGTTCTAACTGAAGCATTTTGAACTCATAGTCTTCCCTTAATTTTGTATTTTTGCCCGCTAATTACATTTTGTATCCACGACACTCTTCACCTAACTTTCTGACCTTACTTTTCAGCTACTAATTATCTGATTCAAACTGAGTACACTGCTATTTGTAGTACTATAGTGCAGCGTTTCCTTGCCTAACTTTTAAAACTGATTATATTTTTCCTTGTAATTGCTAGTTCACAGCTATCAGTTGTGCATTTCTTTCTTCTTGTTCTTTGTTTCTGGTCTACAAAAATACTATCTAATCTTTCATTCTTTAGTTTTCGAGATTATTGATCCATCCGACCCCGCTACCGGCTAGTTTCCCAGAACTAGATTGAGATACTGCTAAATTAACTTGTCTGGACTCTCTTTTAGCCCTACTTAGCTAACCTTAGTAGTGTTATACAAGTTGTGCCTTTTCTTTTTACCATTAAGTGACACTTTTTTGCGATGGACTATTGGGAACTGTGCCAGCGATCACATTATGTAGTCTGTCATTGAACTGTCCAAGTCTTTGTTGTAATTTTGGTGTCAGAGGACTCTGCTGAGGAGGTAGATTTTGCTGATTTTGTTGTAGAGGAGTCCATGTTCCTAAAGCCTTTAATGCTTCTCCGAGTTCTTCTTTAAGCCTTTGATTTTATTGACTAAGTCTTTGGATGGTTCCGGTATTTTCGTGTCTGCTCAACTATTTCTGACTACTGTTAGACAACAGTCCTCTACTGTTTTTAAGTGTAATTTCTCTCTAAAGCACCGCCACATCTGATCTCAACTGAACATTTTAAGCGATAATTCTATCCGAGTTGTGAGCCTTGGCAAGTGCAGCATCTAACTGTCCCTGCATTTTCTTAATCAGATCATTTTTGCTACTAAGTGATTGCTTGCTTTATTATAGTTTGTCCTATAGATTATTTTGCTATTAATAATGTTTCATGCGATTTTAGGTCAATCTTTTGTTTTACTGTTGAGTCGCTTGATTGCTTTGCTATGCTTGCTAGCATCGTAGTCTTTGAGCTTAAATATGAGCCTAAAGCTATCTTTCTTTAGTTTTTAATAAGGATATTTATCTATCGTGATTTTTTTGTTGTTTTTGTAAGACTGTCAGCTGTGTATTCAAAATCAACTATTTTTCTTCTTGATGCCTTATTTGTTCTTGTTGAGCTTTACTCTGCTATCTAAGCTAGTTCACTTATCTCTAAAGAGTTTCCTTTAACTGCCTATGATATGAATGGTCAAGATCTTTAATGCGAGTCTCGTTCATAGTTCCCTTAGAACTCAATCTAATATGTACTTGTCTAGCTTCCTACCTTTCCTGGTCCAAAAGCGACTCCAGGCCTACAGCCCTTGCCTTACTTTCTTGCAACTCTTAAAGCAGTCTATCGACATATTCTTCCTTTAATCTAATAGTGCTTCTTGCTCTCTAGAGTTACCCTCTTCCATGCTAGATTTACTGATTAAGGTCTTAGATCTACTACCTCAGAGCTCTGGTATTGAACTGCTGTCTTGCATTGTTTACTTCGTTAAGCTCCTATCGTAATTTGTTGACAGTTGCGTTAAGTTATTTAATTTAAAAGTTTTGCTTACTGTTTTTCTAAGCTAACCTGTCTCGTTCTTATGCTGTGTATTTTGAATCTCTTTGGGCTGCCTTGAGCTTGTCAACTTATGAACTCACACCTCTTAGACTCAAAAGCTAGTCATTTTTGTTCTTTAGAGTATCGTTTAGTGTAGATATTTATTTGTTAGCGACTGCTAGTTTTCTTTAGATTGCTGCTTTGCTTTCTACCTAAGCTCCTAACTAATTTTGAGCCTTTTAGACTTATGTTGTCAATTGTTGTATTGAATCTTAAAGTTGAGCAACTCTTTTGTGATATTTGGTGAGTTACTGTTAGATCTGAGCATTGTTGTTTTGTGCTTTGCTTGCAACTTTGATATGCTCTTATTGTGAGCTGATTCTTTCTTTTTGTGAACTTATTTGTTGCTAAAGAGTGCTTATCTGTCCTTATAAACTCTTTATTTCTTGTTCTCTTTACCCCAAAACTTATTTAATTTGCTTAGATTCCCTCTCTTTTTCATCAAGCACTCTTTCCAGCTATTCTTCCCTTTGCCCATCCGAAAACTCCCTTCTCATTTGCTAGATTATATGTTCTTTTTCTTCAATCTGCTACAACAAAGCTTGCAATTGACCATTCTGAACCTGAGGAGCCTGTGACATTTTGAGATGTTCGTTTTGTTGTTCTAGCTCAGCCAACATGTTTTGCAGATCTACGTTCTCATTATGCAACGTATTTATTTTTTATTTGTAGCTCTACAGCTATGCTTAGGGGGATTATTGCTTCATTCTTTCGATTTCGTTGATCGCTTGGCCATATTGATACTCAAGCTCGCTGAAATGTTACTCTAAATTATGGTATTGTTCGGCAGGGATGCCTCCGTTAGCTCCTCCAGCTGCTTAGAGACTCTTGAAACTGAATAAAAATTCTGTTACTTGCCTAGTAGTTCGTTGTATCTTTGTTCCCATACGCTCTAACTATCCCAAGATTGCCTTTGCTGCATCAATTGCTCATTCTACGACAGCACAGCCGACAGTTACTGCTCTAATTCTTCTATTCTGACTTAAATTTATCTTACTTTTAGTGAAAATCATCATGATGTTGTTGGAAATGATGCCACTACTACTAGCTATCCATTCTCTGCATTTACTAAGACAGCTTCATGTACTCCTTTCTCAACATCTAAAATCGTTCACAGAACCATTAGAATCTATCTAGAAGAGTGCCACATCTTTGCTACCAGAACATTGAAGCAATATGTGCCTAATTAGCTCCCCACATCTGCTACTAATCCGTGGCCTGGTAACCCTAGAACTATGAATGCTGGTTGTTGCTTATGGTCAAGGCTGGTTTGCCCATGTGGTAGGCGTCTGAGCCCTCAGGAGGCTACTATGCATTAAGAGCAGGTGGCATTATCAATGCTGCAGGTTTGCCCGGTAATCCTGAATATTAAAGAAAGTACCTTGTTTTTGGTTGCCCTGAAGTGAGTAGTTACTATGGGAAGATGCTGATTGTTTTGAATGTGCTCCGGTGCCGTACATGCGATAATTCAAATAAAAATTATGAATAATTAACAATAATAGGCAAGAGTTAGGGTACAACATAAAACAAAAATCAACTTTTGAATGCTCATTTGCCCTGACAATTAATCGAAATCTTTTTTTATTTTATTAATGATGCCTATTATAGATGTTTTTGCCTTATAATAGTCTTGTATATTGTTTTAGTTATGTCTGAAATCGACGATTAGCTGACTGTGAAAAAATTCGACTATCTCCAAAGCAAATACATTTTCCGCTACCCCTACACCTTCACAGCTATCAAATGGGGTATGGCCCTAGGCAGTTTCTTTGGACTTCATAGCTATGTCCGCACTCGTAACATCCGCACATCTTTTTTCAACTGGATGGAAAAAACAGTATTAATTACTCTAACTGTGTGGGCATATTTTTACGCCAAGTACAATTTTTACCAAAATTCGATAGATTAGCATTAAAGATAAGAAGATTAGGCCATTCGTGAGGCCATGTTTCTAAAAAAATATTTAGAGTATAAACTAAAAGTAACTGAAGGGGTCATGAGCTAAGAAGAACTGCTAAAGGCTTATCAAGGTTATGCGTAGAAACAGTTAGAAAGACACAAAAGAATGGATATTATGCTGCATAAGATTGATCAGAACACTTTTGATTTGGTTCCTCAGGCAAGTTAAAAGTTCGATTCTACAAAAATATGATATCTAAAAGAAGTCTATACTAAGAAAATCATAAAAAAAATGCAAAAAATAAAAATTTCAATAGTATTTGTTGTTAATGCAAATTCTTCCTTATATGCTTGTATTCAATCATACTATTATTATCATAGAATTATCATTTTCCATGCGTGCCACCGAAAAACACATTCGACCAGATAACTCACATCCCAAAATCAAAAGTCCAAGCATGTGCTTCAAATAAATCAACAAACAAATCGCCAAACTCAATGCCCCCAAAGAAGCACGGTACAGCAGTACCTCAGTAGTTTATAATGTCGTCTCTAGGGTATTTAGCAGTCTTTAGGAGAAGATTTAGATGATTGAAAAAGAGAAAGTTTTGAAAGAAATGATCAATAAAACTGATAGATTAGCTGGTTATCTGACTATTTTGAGACAGATGGATGTGCAAGGATAATAGTTTAGCAGCAAGCCGTAAAAATAGCCATCTATGATCACTACTGATCTTCTTTGTAAAGGCGAAAAGCAGCGCCAAAATGTAGCAGTTTATCGAAATCTCGCCAGTACTTCAAATAAACAGTCTGGCATTCAATACAATAGAACAACTAGCTCTTTTAAGCAACCACCTCAAAGAAAAAGCATTTTCAAAGGACTAGTTCCTCTTTATTTACCTTAGGTATAAATCGACCTCAAGACGACCCAGCTTCAATCAATTTACATATAAAAAGTTGAAAGATAGTAAATCTTAAATTCTACTAAATAAAATTCTTTACCGAAACTACTAAAAACTATGAAAGTACGCAACCCGAACAATCGGTAACAATAACAGTACAGCTATGACTACGATGGACAAAAAATAATGATGCCTTCTAAACTGACCAAAGTTAAAAGCAATCTTACAAAAATTGTTAAAGCTCAATATAAAATCACTAAAGAACGCCCAGATGGACGAGGATGGAAAAAGTAGCAAGACAACATAAGAAACTCGATTTTCGACAGACCGCCACCACTTAGCACTAGTAATGCTGAAGAAGAAAACAGTCAGTTTATTCTAAAGAGAGATATTGAGGTCGGAGTCACATGGCAGGGAAGACTCACATCGATACAGCACAAAACAGAACAGGATTAATGTCCATCTTGATTAGAAAATTTTACAATAGTATATTTATAGTATCTAAATAAAGTAGTCTGTAGTATAGCCCTGAATCATTTTTTGAAAGCTGCTTCCAAAAAGCTGACAAGTTCCTCAAAAATATATTTTTGCTTCTAATTAGCCTTTTCTCGCATTAAAGTTGCCTCCAAAACTAAAGATTAAGTGTCTGGTGACACCATAAATACAACTCTGATTGACAAATCAGTCTCTCGATGGAATGCTTACATCTAAAATTGCTCAATAAAATCAAAAATACGTTGATGTTTGTCTACTATAGGCCTTAAAAATAGCTGATCAGACTGCTAGGCTTAGGTAGCATTTTTTTGTTGTATTTTAGCTTTATAGTTTCTCGAATGTTTCTTGTGCGGTCAGGTGGCAACTGCTTTGGTTTGAAAAAATCAAAAAATTTTGGTATAAGAAACGGAAGAAAAATGTTAGTACTAAAAGAAGTTCCATTTTTGCTGAATAAGATTGATTTTACTCATATGCGAGCTCGATAATGGCCCTTTCTTTGAGAAAAGGAGACTCTTTGTTGTTTACAATTATCGTTACTTTTTACTGCTATTGAGGTTGTATGCAAAAAATGTATTTATTGTCCATTTTGTACTCGAGCGTAGATAGATAAGATTGAGCAATGTTATGCTATAAACTAATATTTTCTATCTGTTTTTCCGATGTATTTGTAAAATGCAATACAAATTTTACTCTATCTTATGCAACAAGTTAGCTAATTATACCCACTTATAACTCGTTTTCTTTAAATAAAATGTCTTTCTTTTTGAGCGCACATCGGCAAAGACGCACGAAAAGTTACTTATTAGCCGGTCTGAGCTACCCCCAAAGATCTTAATAATTGTTGAATCTCAGCTGAGCATCATTTGAATGAATATTAACATCAAGATCTTTGCTAGGAGACATGGCTGTTTTGAGATTACTTCTCTTGAAATTCTAATTATTACGAGTCTAAGGTCTCTACGCAATATCCTTGAGCTTGCTTTGATACCTTTTGAGCTAATCTTTAAGGTTAAGTATTTATATATCTTTAAGATCGATAATTTTTCGACACTATAACATCTTTTCCTTTAGTCCTCGATTCTACATCTCAAGACTCTCTTTTGATTTTGTTGCCGATTGTAGCTTGTATTCATGTTTGTTTCTTTCGTTTATCAGCTAAGTCTTATATAGTCCAGCTTAATCGTAGTAATTCTGACACTGTTTTTATGATTTTTTCAGCTAATTTTTCATTCTCTATAAAGCCGCGTCTTTTTATCTCACTAGACTCTACAAAACTATCAACTATTTTTAAATATCTTTTTTTCCAGATCTTTAGTGAGTGTATTTTTAGTTTTACATCTCAAGTTTTTTGACTCTTGTCAAAAGTTGATTCCTTTATGTTTCAATATCTCTCTATCTAGCCGTATTGTATGTGATCGTCGCTAACTATTCCTATAATGAAGCAGTTTTAGCCCTTAGTCTTTAGTTATCTTTTTCTAGTTCTCTTTCAAATGCTCCTCTGTCTTGATTTCCTTTCTTTACTTCAGTTTTTATCAGACCAATACGACTTTAGTAGTCTTCAATCAGTCTAGCTTTTTATTTTTCAGCATTTGACTGCAATATTGCAAACTAATTATTTTTCTGTTCAAGTTATATGAGCATTCCATTAATTCTGGTTTTAAACTAAATTTATTGCTATCTCAAAAGTTCGTCCATCTTGTGATTTGCTACATCAGACACTCTGCTATTTTATATATGAACTTTGTTGACTTTTGACATGCTTTTTGCCTATTTTTTTGATAAACTGAGACTAAGCTAGTCTTGAGATGCTTCGATATTGATATCTTATACTACACATCTGTTGATGAATTCGTCGTAATTTATGATGCTGCTATGCAAAAGACTGAAATTTACAATAAAATTTTAGACCCATTTTGCATCTTGTTTGCTCAAATTTTTTTTGTTACTTTCTTGCAACTCGAGTACTTTTCTGTGTATTTCTCTTACGTCTCCCATTTTTCTGCTTTTTGTTTGCTTTAACTTGTTAAGATAGCTCATAAACTAGCTAACTGTTCTGAGTCCCTGAGCCTAACCTGTATAATCTTACCCTGAAGGTGGCGCTGCATTCATCGCATTAATCTTAGGCAACTATTCTTTGACTTTGCTTCTCGGAGCAGGTAAACTTCCTCTACTTTGACGTGCATCAATCTCACTTTGTGAAGGCTATTCTGATGGAGTTTGTGAGTATCCTGAATCGTAAGAATCTGTGAAAAACTCCATTTTGTACATATTTTTAAACCTTTATCAAAAGAAAGCTACTTTTCTGTATCAGACTGCTTGTAGTAATGAAAAGTATTAGGAAACTTGACTCCCCTTTCTACTAAGCTCTGATAAGCTCGTTTGTAAATGCTCTATTTTCCTGAAGAATCGTGAGGGATCCACTGCGCCCAGTGAAGAACAGACTCCAAACTGAGAATCAAATAAGTTGATCCTAAAGTGTCTATTTACTGTTTTTATTGTTAGTTAGTGAGTCTGGTATATGCTGGATGGTAGTGGAAGTAAGTTTAACCTCGATCAGTGTCTGCAGATCCCAATTAATGCGAGCATATTTTTGTCAAATGTGGTACTAATTTTTATACTCGTTTGATTATTGACTCGAGACCAAGCACCATGATGTCCCTTACAAACTGGATTAGAAGCTTTTTACTCTGAGCGCCAGTACTTTTGGTACTATTTTTTCGTTACGATCTGCGAGAATCAGTTCGACCTAGCGGGCTACCATATCAAGGGTGCCTTAGTCGCCGTTTTATATGTCGTTTTTGAAATTTGCTGAACGACGCTTGTAGCCTTAGAAAGATTAGAGAGCTTTTCGGAATTACCATTACATTGCTATTAAATGTTATTCTATAATCAATCTGTTAAAAATTAGTCATTTTTAAATATTTTCATTTTAGTTTGTCTTAGAATTCCTAAATTTGTGATCTGTAGCATATTTTTTTATTAACTAGTAAAAGAAATTATCTATAATTAATAAAAATCATAAAAATTTATATAAAAAAATGAATTAATGGTCAAATAACTTCATAGATAAATCAATCTGAAAGTTTCCCATGCTTAGGGCTGACCTTTGTTTGCTATTAAACGATAATTTTTATCAGGCTCGACTGAAACGTAAAGATTATTTATTTTTGCCTTGAGATGAATAGTAGACTCTTCTCGCCAAGTCACATAAAATGTTTACCACTACTTTGCCTAGTTTCTACTGGCAATAAGCGCTTTATTGCCAAAATCTTATGCACATAAATACTTGCCATTAGCGTGTGACCTAAAACAATACGCATTGATGCCGATCGGAATCATATCATACTTTTAATCTCGGGCTATATCGTTCCTATTTGCACATAGTTATTTTTTACCACCCTACTCGCTGCAAACGAATCTTTTATTGTAGCTCTGAATAGCTACTACTTTCATAAATGGTTGAATTTGTAACTAAGCAGCACGAATCATCTTCTGATATTTGACAAAATCCTATACTGTCCCGTTATCTTTGCCGATAAACATCAATAGATAGTTTGAAAAAAATTATTTTTCGTGATTATCGAGGATTTATTTTTTATTGTCTCCTTTTTTGTTTCAGAAAATTTATAGATTTGATTAATATAATAATTTTAGAAAAGCTGACTATAATAGTAAAAATAATGCAAACTCCCTTATAAAGACATTATTAATCACAAATTTTGCTATCCTTTAAGCCAATTCATCTCTAAAATTTGCGAAGCTGAAGGTCTTTCTATCGGTTTGACTCTCAAAATACTCCTTATGAAACTAATAAATTTCAAGTCACTAGTGTTTTTGAACTAAACTTTACCTTTATTGACTAATCTCTCAAGTTCGTTGTAAGTCTAAGCCTTGAAAGGATGTCTTCCTTCGGCCAGAGCATATACCACAACTCCATATGACCATATATCTGCCTGTTCTCCTATGTATTCTTTACGACTTATGACCTAAGGAGCCATGTAGTTGGGGGTCCCACAAATGACCGTAAGTTTTTGCTGTTTATGCGCTGAATATATCAAAAAGTACTCAAGCAGCTGAACCCGAAATCGATTAGCTTCACTTTTCCATCTCTCATCAGAACATTTTGTAACTTTATATCACGATGAACGATATTCTTGCTGTGTAGGTATTCAATAGCTTTTATAAGTTGGATTGCAATGTCTCGAACTTGGGCCAGTTTTAAGGGAAAATTCTTTTTGACAAACTAAAGTAAAGATTGATCGCCACCGTACTCGACGACTAAGCTTATTTTGGTAAGAGTCTATACACTTTCGAGAAGCTTAACAACTCCTTAGTTTTATAGATTCTGCATGATATTAATTTCTTTTCTAATATTTTTAAACTTGTGAGGGTCTTTATTAGTCTTAAATTTCTCATAAACTTTGATCGCCACCAAATCACCTTAAATTTCCTATTCGTCCTACAATTCTCTATCAATCTAAGGATTTTGTTAGATCTTTTCACTTGCAACAATAGATTTTGCCATTTGATCTCTTTTCTTTGCCAGAAAAACTACACTAAAGCTTCCCTTTCCAAGTTCTTTTATGATCTGATACTTGTTAAGATAGTTATCGTTATTTTAATTTTTGTAGATATTGTTGACACTTGTTTTTCTGAAATTTGCAGTCGTTTTGTTGAACATTGCTTGCGAATTTTGATTGCTGTCCTTGCTAGTAGGCCGATAAAACGTTCGATGCATCATATTGTTTTTCTCATCTGCTGATCCTTGTCTAGATATCGTACTTCTTTTCGAGAAGAAACCAGCAGCCGTATTGCTCATTTGTTGATTGCGTAGTCTGATTCTTTATTATGTGGCTTGCTGCATAGAATAATAATCAGTCGTGTTTTTGGGTGATGAAGGTTGCTTCAAGGGTGATAAGTTGCTAGCTCGTATTTGTCTCAGCCTAAAAGTTGCTTTGTAAAGAGTCATTTGCGTCTACAATTTAGAAGAAGATGGCTGTAGTTGTCTGGGGATTGTCATTTTTTGCTGATGGATCATCTTACAGAATAATTTTAATAGTGTATTTCATAATAAAGGACATGAACTATCAAGATCTCCTATAAACATAAGCAGCTATACACAAACAAAAACAGCTAAATAAATAAATAGATTAGCAGTTGGAAATAGAAATTAATAGAAAAAAGCTCATTTAAGAGCTCAAGGTTCAAGAATCAGACTCGGCAATTTCAAGTCAATAGTCATCTATGACAGCTAGCTTATCATCTGCAGTTTCTTATGATTCTGATTTTATTAAGTCATAGCTTTAAAGGGCTCGTGCCTTTATAAGAAAAAAAGCGTAGACTAGTGGAGGTTTTGGTAGTACTAATTATAGAGCTACGGTTAAGTTTGAATAACCAACTGATATAAGCAACTTTCATCATAATTGGAATCAAAAACAAACATAAAAAAGACTGATTTAGTAACGTAAAAAGCCTAAATAGATCGAACTTAAGCAACTTAAAGAATAAGATTTAATTGACACTCTAAAACATCCTTTTAGCATACCAGATTTTATTATGGAAAAAGAAAAATACAAAAATTCTATCTTTTAGAAGCAAAAAATTAAATAAATCAGATAAAAGTAAGAAAGAGAGCAAATCAGAAAAGAAATTCTGTAAGAAAAGAACAAAGAATAAGCAAAAATATCAGGAAAAAATAATTTTTTGATTTTTCAAACGACTCGACTTCATATCGACGATAGTGGAATTTTATGTCAGTAACGCATGAAAAAAATGAAAAAATTGCTTGGAACTCTTCGGAAACAGCAGCGACATGGAGACGAACTACTGCGTACCATTAAAAAAATATGATATAAATTGAGTTTATAATATATTTTAGATTACTTTTGAAAGATGTCAAGACTCAGAAAAAGATAACTAACATTAAAATAAAAACAAGCTTTTCTCGGAGCTCAGTCTTTTTACTTTTATTTCATACCTGCTTGCATTCTAGCACTGTTAATCTGTTATATTTATCTCTTTTATGTGCGATAAAATAGTAGCAAAAATCATGAATAAATGTCTTCGGCAAGCCTATTTGTGCATACATCTATATCAATAATCAGCTACATAGGGGCTTATTACTTTTACAACAAGTGTCATAGCATTGATATCACTCCAGTTTTAGCATAGTAGTCTATAGAAAACGATGCAATAAATAGCGAAGGAAGTTAGCTAGTACACAAATAAATAAACAAATTCAAACCACTAAAAAATTTCTGCAAAATATGCAAGTATCAATCCGACTACAGAACTAAACATTGCTATAAATGTCAAGTATGTGTATAAAGATACGACCATCACTGTTTTTGGATCGGAAATTGTGTAGGTCGGCACAATCATCGCTAGTTCTATTTCTTTTTGTTTTTACAGACTATCAATAACGTAGCTACTTTTTTGTGTATAATTTACACATATTCTTCACTTAAATAGTTTATTGAATAGCTTTCTATCGTGATTAAACTAGGATTTTTAAGTTTAGTAGTGCTGTAAATAGGTTTTATTTGCTTTACTGGGTATCTTTTTGTGTATCATACTGTTCTTATCATGACTGGAATGACTACTTGGGAACATATGCGTCGACATAAAATCACATATTTAAAGTATTTACCAATAGGTTTCAACCCTTTTTCTTTAGGTATAGTTGAAAACATAAAATTATTTTTTAGTGAAAATACTCGAGGAAACGGCTAAGAGAACATTCAATCTTGGTAAAATATGATTCCAACTTTTGAATAAGCAAAAAGAGTTGAAACTGGCTGTAATCTTTTTGAAAATTAGTACTACAGTTGCTGTTGAAGTTATCAAAAATCAAGAAAATACAAATGATAAACTTTTTTATATACTTTAGATTGATAATAATATGAGAACTACCAATATAAGCAAACAGCGTATAATGGCTTAGGCCAAAAAATTAAGCACATAAAAACTACCATATCTGCGTGCATAACCCTTACCTGATGATCTTTACACTTGGCATTTCACTATTCAAGGACCATAAAACACTGAATTCCACTAAGGAATCTACCATGGACAAATCTTGCTTCCTTATTAGTACCCTTTCAAGCCTCCTGATATCGTTTTCATGAACAAAAATGGCAGATTTTAGACAAATACTAAAATTTGTTTAACTATAACGCAGTATCATCCTGAAGAATGGAACTCAGCTTGGACAATACGCACCATGCTTGAAGCAGTAGTCAGTCTATTTTCTTAAAATGTCCAAGGAGTTGGTGCGCTTACAGCTACTCCTGATGTCAGAAGATTTCTTGCAAAAAGTAGTCATTCTTTTACGTGTGAAAAATGCGGACTTATACGTGATCATCTGGCACCTAGAGGCAAACCTGAAGAAAAATCTTCTATAGATAAAGAGCTTAAAGTATAAGAAGAAATAATGTAAAGAAAAATGAGTCAAGCTGACCCTGCATCGTAGTAGCTACCTACAGTTTAAAGACTTTATTCTGAGGACATATCGAATTTCAAATACAGACAGGCTCCAAAATCAAAAAGACCTGAAGCGCCTTCTTCAACTATAAAAAATGATCGAATTTAAGAATAAAAAGAAGAATAAAAGTAAAAAAGAACAGGTCCATAATTAATTTACATCAAAGAGCTGAATCCTTTTGGATAAGGTATACAAAAAATCAGAAAAACTATGCAAAAAAGTAAATAAATCTTAACTAAGTAACGCACAATACAACACTTTTGGATAGAATCACAAAATCGATGAAATGGGTCTGATTTAATGATAATGTTGCATCTATGAATTAAATGCGCAGAATTGATAATAATAATGACAAACATCAAATACTTTGGATTTGCCAAAGAAGGTGCCTCAGTGCCTGTATTAGGGCTGATACTAAACAAAAATGAATAGTAAGACATCAAGATAGAAGTTAGTAAGGTAAATGCTAGCTGAGTAAGGTACTTGGTCAGATAAATAATCTCGAATTGAAAGCAGACTAAAGACAAAGAATTAAATCACAGCATGGATCTTGGTATTGCAAAAAAGATTCAAGAGGGCTTACTTACCTTACTCTTTGCAATTCTAGCTATCCAGAAAGACATATCTATGCAGCTATTAACCAAGTTAAAGAACATCTGTAGAAGCTTGACGACTATTAGACTTAGCCTGATGTAAGTCAAAGTTTAAATAGTCGACTTTAAAGCTACACTGTAACTAAACTATTCAAGAAATATGCAAAAATTATGAAAATATACAAACTTTTGACAAACTATCGATAGCTTCGAGCAATTTGTAAGACGTATATATATTTTTACTAAGGTCAAAAGCGATGTTAGAAAAAATACATCATTAATTATAGGAAACATGGTAAACATGTAGAGCCTTTAAAACAAAAGCTAAAGAATGAAAGGTATCTTTGCATTAAACAAAGAAAATGCCCTTCTTTTCTAAAATACAGCAGGCGAGCTCTAACAAATAATGTATTGGCGAAGCATAAAAATAAAAGTGATTATCGGCATAGTCATAGTAGCTTTGTTGCTGCTTATTATAGTGCCAATAGCTACTCAATAGACGAATTGATCTCAAAAATGTTCTTAGTTATAAAAATACTCACTCTAAAGAGTCATCCGATTATTTTTCAATCTTATATTTGAATATTTATGAGGGGTTAGGGAGACAGAGATAGAGATCGAGGTCATCAGGGAAGATTCAGAGGCCGTAGAGGAAACGGACCTAGGAGATTCAGAGATAATGATGACAGAAAGCCCAGGGATAACGGAGACAGATAGGGCAGAAACGATGACAGGCAGCCCCACAGACGCAGACAGATTCATCGTGATGGAAGAAGAAACGACAGAAATAAAAGACTAGACGATAGAGATCTAGACCGTGAGCTGACTGATTACTGGATCAAACAGAAAGGCGGAGAAGGATAAGTAGGTACATCTTTTTTAAGGCAGACGGCAAGGAAATAGCTCGTGAGCGTATGAACGCTTAGATGGAGAATTACTGGAAGAAAGCTCAGGAAGGTGAGGAAAAAAAAGCAGATGAGAAGGCTAAATGATGGTCTATATGATCGAAACGATGAAGAATTTGGTCGCAAATGGCATGCATAAGTGGAGAGGGCTGGAGGGAAAGAAGAGATTCAACCCAACGCCAGATGTGGTCTTTGCTGATTCTATCAGATTCAACAAAACAACATTTAGCTCCACTTTTCAATGACACAATTACTTAACTATTGTATATCTATCAAAAAATCTAACAAAAAAAAAATAATTTTTAGAAATTGATTTTTCAGGCGTTAGCACTTGAGAAATATCACTAGTCTACTAGTCTTACTTACTACATTTTATCTCGACGATATTCATCGTTTCCATATCCAGCCAAAGATATTTTGTTTTTGATCCTATTGCCAACTTTGTGTTTTTAAACCTGCTTGAGCTTGAAAAATGCCAATATAAACAGCAACAGAAAAATCTATATTACATGATCAGTACAATAGCTGCGATAAGGCAAGCTAATTTAGTATTTTAGGGATCTTTTACCTTAAACTCGAAGTAGTCAACTTGCCGATCAAATATCAGAAAATTGAGAAGCTGAATGACATCTATGTTACGAAATATCCAACTCCGCAAATGGTTATGATCGAGTGGCATCGCAGTCCGGCCTCAGTACAGCAACATGTATTCATACAACCTCCCATCTTATTAATATAGATTTTATAGATTTATCATCACTAAAACTTTTCTTTAGAATTTCAGATACTTTGCTCTTGTTTTTAGATGAATTTGATATTTTCGAAGCTTTGCTAAAAATATTAAATTTTTATTATTTGAATAGGAATTAGAACAGTCTTTAAAACTGGTTCTAAAACTCAGTGTTCTTATCACAAAACAGAAAGCATAGCGCAAATATAATTTTTTGAAGCAGAAATGAATCCTTTCTTCTTTCCCTGCATAACCCCATACTATGGGGTCTAATATATGCCAGTATTCTATCAACCTAACGTGTTCTACGCTTATCCTCATTCGTAATTACCATACAATCGACCAAACGAAGTAAAAGTAGAGTAAAAACCAGTAGATTGCTTACAGGATCAGCAAAACAATCAAAATAAGCCATTAACAATTTAAAAATAACAATTTTTGCCAGTTTATCGACACTTCGATCAAACTTTAAAAAAAAAATCATAACAACATTATATCCCTAACTCTGAAACAAAAAAGAAGTCAACCAAAAGCTCAAGAAAAGAAGAAAATGATCTCACCAAGAAGAATAGGGACTATTTTAAAAATTTTGAGTCAAATGTAGTCAACAAAATTTTTTCATTCCTTTGGACTAAGGAAAAAAGCACAGCAGTAGTCCAAAAGCTTTTGAAGGATAAAAGAAAGGTAGAAGTCTACTATGAGCTTATGAAAATCATAAAAAAGTTCAGCAAAAGATACATCACTAAAGAGTATCTTGCGAATCTCTGCGACTTCCAAGAGTGCCACATCGCCTACAAAATCGTGGCAAAAAAAAAAGATTTGCTTATGCATGTTTCCTTTGAAGAACTGAGCAGAGCCATCAGAATTTTGATAAACTATTACCTCAAAAACGAAGTGGTGATCTCAGTATTGACCAGCAAAAAAATGAGGCCCAGCTATTGGGAAGCCCATATTAATCGGGCGCGCAACCTCGAAAATGTTATTTTCGAGAAAATAAGTGTTGAGGACTACAACTAACGTTGCATAGCCATGTACGAGAAAATGCAAATCGCATAAGTTGATGAAGATTCTCAATCAGAATGATATTCCTAACTGTTATATTGCAAAGTTCAGTAAAATATAAATGACACTTAAAACACCCAGAGTCGCTCATCTGGATTTATATTCTTACATCAGACCTAAATGGTCGACTACAAGCCCCTTTTTGGCACGATCTATTAATGATTGAGCTTGAGAAAACGTTACTCCAAGAACTTCTTAAGCGATTTACGCTACAGTAGTCTCACTTTCAATCCTGGCAAGAAGCTACTGTATCAAAGAATCAACCATCACTTCTCTCTGGTCTTTTCTTTTGAGAAGTTGTTCTAGCTATTGACTTATAAACTCCATTCTAACAAAATGAGTTTTCTTAATAAAAATTTGCTTACATCATCCATAGCCTAGCCATAAAGACGACTCACTTTATTCTTTTCTTCTTTAAGGTCCTAATTAAACAAAGAAAGATAAGGTGAAACTGCAATTCTTATGAATTATCCTTATATTTAATTGATTTTCAAAGAAATCTTTGCTTATTATATTTCTCCTCTGTAGAGCGTTCCCTACTGCCCTTAGATATACACAAAATGTTGTTTCCCATAGGTATTACAAATGACATCTATAGCTTATCTCAGTTTTTTCGTATGAATCATTATAGCCACTGTCATTTTCATAGGTCTTCTTTTGAGTAAAGTTGCTTCGATGTGGACTGGAAAATATTAGATAGCGAATCTATCTGCAGGAAAACCAGAAGCAGCCAGCATATTGATAAGCTCATTCGAAGCTGGCAGCACTTAATATGGTATTTTTTGTTGTCTGAGTAAAAATTGAAGTACTCTAGAAAGGAAAATAGTTGTTTTGAGCAGTCTATATCTTTTTCGCTAACTACGCATACCACATCTGCCTTGGCTTCTCTCATTTACTATATTCTGTGAAAATTTTGATCAAGACTGATAATTTTAGGATAACCGTTTTTTTACTTAAATTTTTGAAGCTCCTACCTGAGATTAGCCCGCTCCATGAACCTCAAAAGCTAGTCTTGACTTTGTTTAAGAAAACGATTCTAGCGATCATTGTTGCTTCTGTTGATTAATTATGTTTCAAGAGCCAGTTGTAATTGCTTAGACATTTCTAGAGAGCTCTAAAGACTTTGCTATTTGAGTTGTTATTTAGAATAAGTGACTAATTAACCTTCATAATCTGCTTTTATTATTCCTTATTATTGCTTCAAGCTTTCTTAAGAGTATCTTTGCTTCTTAGATAGACCTTCTAAAAACTTTTTTGTGCTCAAGGTATGATAAGAAAGCACTAGATGGCAATTTTGAAGAGCGTTATGCATTCGAAGAGTACAATCATGCAGATCATTACCAACGTCACTTACAATAAAAACTCTACCTATGTTAGCATGCATCATTTCTTAGCTCTTACTGCTGTAGATCCATTAGGAATTTCCTCGAGATTTAGCGAAAGAAGCTCGGAGAATCGTAAACATTCTTTTCATGGTGAATATCAAAAGTTTTATATAAGTAAGTATTAGACTTAATTAAATCAACATTTGAAGAAAAAAAAAATTGATAAAAATCGTAATATTTGAATCGTGAAAATCTAAGTTTTTATATAATTAATCTGTTAAACTATTATATTCAAATGCCTCCTAAGGGACAACCCAATCGGACCTCAAAATCCCCCAATACCAGACGCAAAACTGATCACTAAATCCCAATTCCAAATACTTAAGCATTAAAACTAAACGAAATTTCTGCTCTAAACGAACTTAGGCAACGTTTCTAACGATAAATACAAAACCCTATTTAGCTTCAAACATCTATCCACAGAACCAAAACACCCCAACGATGCCTACAACACAATAATGTCATAACTTTGTACTGTATTGACGATTGCAAAACCCTCTGCGTGACCTGTATGTACCAAAACAATCATCATAAAAGACACAAAGTCATCCCTTTAAATCGAGCAAGCAAATAACTCAAAGGATAACTTGATTCGTCTCTTCAAGTAGTGTAAAATGCTGTAGGATTTATCGATAAATTGTAATCGCAGAGCATAGCTAATATAGAAAAAGCCTAAAGATAATTTCCGTAAATAATTAAAGAAATAAACAAGTTTTACTATGATTTTTAACAGCTTTTGAAGTAAAAAAAGCAAGCTCATTTGAAGCACATTCAATAGACCTGGCAAAGATTCAAATATTAGTATTCTTCTATTGCGCAATAAATGCAAAATTTCAAAGTTTATGCTATGGAGAAAGTAAATGATCTAAAAACTCGGAGTGGATAAGAAAATTTATTGTTCAATAGAAACGTAGGCTATCATCTATCTCGTCTAGGAGATCTTTTAAGTCTAAATATAAGCGCCTATCATGATATAAATTACATGAAATAAATACAAAGATTTAAAGAAGTTATGTGGAGCATTGACAAAAAATTGGTTTTTACGTCACCTTTTCAAATCGAGGTATCACGCGATAATCCACGCAACAGAAACAAAACAAGTGCAAGCAAAAGTGTAAGTTTTTCGAAAAATCTTATATCAAATGACACAGAAAATAAACAAAAACAGAAAGAACTAGAATCTGATAGAAAATTAGACCTAAAAATAAAATCGTTGATAAAATCTGTGTAAAAAAATAAAACAATAAGAAGCATAACGCCTAGATTGAAAAGAAACCATGAATTAGAAGTCTCTGCTCACATGAGTCCCAGACGATCTAACAAAAAAACGAGTTTTGATTTCAGCAAATCTTCAATAACAGAAAAAGACAATAAGCATTATAGTTTTAACGCAGGCAGATCCTGAATAAAAATGCTTTAATAAATATTTCAAGTTTAAATGATAATTTTTGTTTATTTGGATACAAATATATCAAAATTCATAGCTATCCTTGAAGTCGTGAACGAATCGCTTAGTCTGCTTCTTTCTATCGTTGCTTGATGTCCTAGTAGGAAAGCTATTGAACTCTTCCGCATACTTGCTAGCCTTTGGTAAACACTTCCATCCATTCTTAAGGAAAAGCCCTGCATATTTTTAAGGGCTGAGTAGGGTAAAAAATTCCTTAGCTTTCGGCTAGGTTAAGGTCTTATCCACTGATTTCTCCGTCACAAATGAGCCCGACTGTGACTTCTAAATTGCAATACTTTAGACCTTGATCGAAAAGGAAAATCTATGAGCTATGTCTTTGACATGTTTCTTTGCTTTTTAGCGCTTGTAAGGTGAGACTGCGTCCTGAGAATCGCTAGTCTCCGATAGAAAGCTGAAACTCTAGCTCTGTATTGGCAAAAACAGGGGAAACATCTTGTTTTTTAGTGCAAAAGACATAGACTTTTACTTTTTCAATAGAATAACTTTCACGGTTGAACTCTGCTTTCCCGGCTGCGTAAGAAATTTTAGAAGCCATAGTAGATGCCGTCTACATGACTTTACGACCATTGCTCTAGAATCTGGGCTCTGAAGGTTTGCGCTCTAGAAGCCTTGATTTTTTCTAAAGAACTGAAACTTTAGCTGACTGAACGCGTTTTATCCCAGAAACTTGATATTTTTTCATAAAACAACTTTACGCAGGGCTACTAACTACTTTAGTAAACCTTTCTCTAAAATGTTTAAATTTCATTTAAAGATTCTAAATATTAAAAAAATTACGATATTGAGGTCGTTTTAATCGGGAAATCTGTTATGATTTTTTATTCTTTATATATAGAAAAAGAGTCGCCAGATCTTGAAACAAGGCACTTGATTCTGACTCGAGCTGAAATCTTACTAGTTAAGCATCAAGGCCTTATTATGTTATGCTCGTAGCAAAGATGATCCTCCAAGATTTATGAGCTTAGAAAACTATTTTTAAACGTTCATCAATTAATGCTCTGCGACGATAAGCTGATAGCAAGGAGGACATAGAAAACTAAGTCCTTACTTTCTTGTCTGAACTGCCTGAAAATGAACTCCTCGAGCCCTGAGATGCTCAACCAGCTCAACGATTAGTTTGTTTGTTATAATTTTTCCTAGCTAATGACGAGTATGCATCACACCACACAGTCTACACATTTGCGAGTTATTATTTTTTTAAGTAAGCAACTGAAACTCTTCAGTTGTACCTGTATGCCACAATCTAGTCAAAGCCTTGCTTTTGATGCTTTTGATTTCATGAAGCCAGTATTATCGATTTTCATCTACAATGAAATCTAATACAAGTTATTGAATATGGACCTTTACGCCTCTCTAGATATACTATACAAGAGAAGCCGTCATTTTCTAGCATTAGCTTAAAGCTGCGCCATATACAGTAGTAAGCGAATAAGTGTTTTCTTTTTAAGGGTCCACTAAAAATTGATGAATAAGTTTATGTTTTTTTTTGAACATTTATTCTTCAAGCTATTGCTTAGCTACAAGCTTGAAAGCGTAGTTCTTTCGAAGTCCTCGTGAATTCTGAGGCAAATAATGAAGTCGAAATAGATTCGGAGTGCGATTGTATGGATGTATAAAACGACGACAGACATAGCCCTAGCTTCTAGGTATTATTTTGCTTTCTGTGATATCGTTGCTCATTAGAACTTCGTAAGTGAAGTCGATTCCGGTGGCACTCGAATGCAAAGCAGAAGGGCATATCTATTGATAACCTGATCTGTTAATTTATGAACCGAGAGGAACTTTCAATCTTCTCGCAAAGGATTCAGTTGGAATATACCACTACACTGAAACTTTTCCGTTTTCTGTATGGATCATCGAGTTGCTATTATCGACAAGCATGCACGTCTAAGGCAAGTTTATATGCAAACAAGGTCCATTGTACTAACCATTAGCTCTACGCTCTTCGATGTCAAGGATAACGCGGTACAAAGAAATTCCGGGCTTGACTATTTTATCATCATAGTAAGATTCTAGAGGGAAATGCTATTGTTTCATTTTGCGATTGACAGCGGTCTGAGGGCGATGTTTGGGAAGGGAATGATGACTTTCCTATCTGAGATGGATGTGATTTTGAGAGGATAACGGCGCTTCAGTGAGATATATTTCTTTTTCCATTTCTATTATTTAAAACAAAATTACTAAAAGCCTTTATTTTGCAAGAAACAAAAAGAACTTTGATCAAATATTATTAAAACAACAATTTTTTTAACAAAAATATGCTTATTTTTATATCAAACGATAACTATATTAAAATATTTACATTAATAAAGATTTATTGTATTTTCGATAATAAAATCGTATATTTTTACATAGTTTTCATATATTTTGTTGTTTTTTATAAAACAAATGATTTGTCTCTCCAGGTCAATATGTTTACTTATTTTTTATTATGATATTTTAGCGATCCGCCCAATGAAGTTAGCTTTGATACTGGGAACACTCCTTCTGTGCTTCTTAGCCGGAGTCTCCGCTACGACCCTCACCTTCTACATCGACCAGTAAATTGAACAGCCCCTCGATTTCGTCTAAATTAACGCAATCGTCAAGACTGACGGAGAGAGTCTGGAAGCGACAATCGAAGACGCGGCTGCAATTATCGCAGATATCACCCAAGCAGTTGAATTGTACTGTCAGACTTACGCTAAATCCAAGGAGTAATGCGAAGAAATAGTCGAGACCTCAGCCTATAGTATCAAGACAAATTACGAACTAGTCAAAAAGAAACCAGTTTTCGCAGGTATTTTATCAAAAATAAAGGATTCGTCGTTGCTCACGAGATGTTTATCAGAGTTAAAGAAGCCCCTCTTTTCGGTAAACTTGCAGATGATCTGCTCAAAAAAGGAGTCTACAAGATCAACTCACTTGAATGGAAACCTCTCTAGGTAATATACTAACGATACAGGAAGTCGACGGATAAGAAGAAGTTGTCGAAGAAGGCATCGCTCAGGCAAAAACTATTTGCAAGAAGATCAACATGGAGTTAGATCATATCGTGAGCGTTCAAGAAGTTACTGATTTCGGAGAAGATGAGCATTAATAAGAAGAAGATGAATAGGCTGAAGCTGAGGGAGAATAGGAATAATAAGAAGAGGAAGAAGAGGATTAAGAAGAGCCTCCCAATATAAAAGAAGGAGTCATCTACTATAAGTTTGTGGTCGAATGTCATCCCAAAAAGACAAAATGATCTAAACAGATATGTTCCATTATAATATGATCTATATTTGATGTATGGCTAATCATTTTAGGTGAGTCAAAGCGTCTTCCAAAGCCTGTACTATGTACACAGCATCCTGCATGGAAAGACAAAGAGGAGGTCGGATCAATAAAGTGCTATGGTCAACTCCACCGATGCCCATCAACAGATTTCTCTCTCTGGCCAGTTCAAGAAGCTTGATAGCGTTTTCTTTGCTAGAAGCGCCGTCCTTGACTAGGTTCAAACCAAGGACTAAACCGAGACCGTTGACTTCGCTCAAAGAATCGAATTTTGGCACTAATTTTTGCAGATTTTCAAGAAGATATTTACCGATATTCTCAGAATTTTCGTGCAGTTTTTATCTCTTGATTGTTCTGATCACTTAACATCCGATTTTAGTCTGCATGTGCCCAGCTGCAAAAGTATTGAACCAGTTATGCTTGACTACAGAGGCCAGCTTCAAGTTGGTCGCCACAGCGCAGAGAGCATTGCCATTACCCAATCCGGCGCCCACGACAACAACATCTGGAGTGCATTCTTGCCATCTGTGACCCCAATATGACTTACCTGAACGACCTAGACCGGTAGTAGACTAGTCACATATGGTCAATCCTCCTAAAGACTGAAAATGATCAATAACTTTTTTGGTGTAGCCATGAGGTGCAGCTAAAACTCCAGCTTTCGTTTGAAGAGGTTCATAGACTAGCATACCAGGATGGTTGCCGGAAGTTCCCTTAATGATGTCTTTGACTTCAGAAAAAGCTTTGTCTGGGTCTGCATTTTGAGCTGGCCAAGGCAGTTTATAGCTATTGAGCTTGTCAATGTAGGTAGAGCTCCAATTTCCTAAGCTAGTTACACTACGAGCGTTTCCGACTAATCCATGGTAGGCATTTCGGAAAGAGTATATGTCTTTTTGCTATGTATAAACTCTGCCGATCATCAGTGAGAAGTCAATAGCCTATCCAGTTGTATTGCACAGATAAATCGATTCGTAGGCGGGTCCCAGTTAGTCGAGGATGAGCTTGGAGAGTTCGCCTTGGGCCTCGCTCATATAGATAGTCGAAGTGTGGATGAGTCTTCCTGACTGGTCTTGAATGATTTTTCTGATAGATGGGTGGGTGTGTCCAACGCTCACCTGTCCCCCGTTGGACTCGAGATCAAGGTATCTGTTACCCTGATGGTCCCACAGATATTGCATGTGCCCTTCTGTGATCAGCAAAGGGTCCTTGTAGTAAAGATTATAGATGCCTGTAAAGTGCTTTTTGCGCTTTTCGACGATCTCCTAGTAGTTGCCTGTGAAAGGGCGAGGAGTATGGGCGAAAGCAGGCAGCGCTAATGATGAAAAGGCTCTGGCAATTGTGGTAGCCAACATTTGTATAACTCTTACAGTTTTAAATAATATGGCCATAAAACACCGTCTCCATTAAAATAGCTAAAAACTATTTGATAATATAATCATCTTACAAATATCTTTATTCTGCATTTTGTTTGATCTAAGTTATAAATGCTTGCACTAATAGGTGATGCCTTAAGACTTACTTTTTAAGCTTTAACTTTCATATCGTATTTTTCTAACAAAAAAAAGAAAAAAGAGTTTAAAAAAGCAAAAAAAAACTTTATGAAACAAATAAATGAAGTTTTCGTATATTGTGGTCCAAGAAAATTTGATAAAAATATTCTGCTCATAATATGTCTATGATTAATATTCAAACTATTAACAGTAATGTATATACCAGCATCTCGCAACAAAACATCAACCCTTCATAAACGACAGAGTTCATCTCATAAAAATCATCATAATATTGATCCAAGCTTAACTGAAAAGCTTAAACTAAAATGCGAAGCTCTAAGTCTTGAACTAAATCGACTCAAGCTAATACAATATGAACTTATAGGATGGGTCAAACAACTCTCACTTTTCGCTCCCAGACAAATCGAAAAACACCTCTTAAAAATAATTCATAACAACAATGTTCAATCTAATCTTTCTAAAGATAGATCTTCGCCTAATATTCTGATCCATAGCAAACAAAGACTTAAGACTTAAGAAATCAGATCAGACTAATCTTCTTTAGATAAGGGTAGTAACATCAAAAAAAATATTTTGAAGTAAATAAAAGATTTGAGACAGCTTGAAAACAAGGAAAATTTGATAAGAAAAACCAATTAAAAACATTAACAAACTCGAAAAAGTATCAGCAAAGATAATCGTTAAAACGATTCTCCGAAATATAGAGGTCTTAAACTCTTCAAAAATTAGTAGGTTTCACTGCCTAGACATAATTACAGTAAAAATAATGCTTTGTATGTTCAGAGTTCTCCGAAATTTAGGTCTCCGTTAACAACTTTGTGTACTGAAGTGAGCTCACAAGAGTCCAGAAGTCAAGTAAACTTCAATTTTTAAGGTAGTAAAGTCAAAGAAGAAACAGTTTTGCACTGTCCGAACGGACACTAATATTACCGTGGCTAAATGAATGGCTAAAAGTTTTAAGGAAAAGGACACTTGAGAAACTGTTGTGGATTAATTCCTGTCAAAACAAGCTCGAAAATACTCGAATACAAAGGCGGATTTTTATCAGGATAATTCTAAGGTAAAGGTTAGCTAATCTGCAAAGGTGATGTTAGATTCTAAGGTCAATTCAGACGAGGTCTGCGTAACGGTGAAGGCACAATTTTCTTATCAGGAGTCGGCTAGAGAGGCATTTGGCAAAATGATACCTTGATTAACTTTTTATGATTACTATTCTTATAAGTATTTAAAATAGTAATGCAAGACAGGAAGAAAAAAGGATTAGGTAGCACCAACTATAAGACTCGAAATAATGGTCCAAATAATAGTTAGATACATAACTACAAGCATCGTTCTTAAAATCATAAATCTAAATCTCTGACAGACTAGTAGCTGAGATATCTAGATGAGCTTTAACAATAAATTTCTTAATGCCAAAACAATAGTCAAAATTTATATTCGAAACTTCAACATATGTAGCTACAATACCAGCAAAGTTATGAATAGTACAATAATCTTATAGAACCTCATAGCTAGGATATCTAAGACGAAATAGAAAGAATCGAAGGAAGTATCGATTTTTTGAGCTCATAAATTGTAAAAATGAGAACTTAAGTTTAAAACAATCTAACTCAAAGGACCACCACATAATAGAGCATTAGAAAACTGTAGAAAAAGAGAGAGTAGCTTTTGTAAACTTTGTCATAATAAAAAAATCAGCTTTAAGTCATATTAGAGGGCAATCTGGGTATATAAGAAGACATCAGAGCGACTCGAGAAAATTACTAAGTCCTTCAAGAAGAAGTTTTCTAGCTCGATGCGCTGGCCTAAAATGTCAAAAAATATGGTTCATAACTAGTGCCATCAAATATCCTTAAAATGATACAAACCAAGGAACCTTTGTCAGAACAGCTTTGTTAACTCAATATTCGCATCTCGATGTAGTAAAAAACTCTAAAAAAGTTGATTCCACAACAAAAATATCAAAAAATGTTGTAGTAGTTGCGAGTCTGCAGAGTGAAAAATTCAAATATTTAGTAAATTTTAAAGGAAAATTAACAACTTGGTAGGTAGAAATAAAAATTAAACAAAATTAAGGCGTAGATAGAATGGAATCCTAGTCTTTAGATTAAGCAACTAGAGGCGAATCGTTAGCAAGAATAGGCAAAAATCGCAACTGTCTAAAAATAGATTGCAGGAATTAAAAAGAAAACTTCATAGATTTATCAAAAAAAAGAGTAGTACAGGTATTTTATTCGTCACAGAAACAGTCCGTAGTCAGATACCAGTTTAAATATCTAACCGCGCAAAACAACGAAAACCATGAGAAAATAAAAATAAACAAAAAACATAAACAGACATCTTCTTTACGAATAGATAAAAAACGACCTAGAATAGCACAAATCTCACAAAAAAAGTGGATTTTCAATGCTTCTAGACATGTTTTCGTTATAGAAAAAAGCAGCTAATCAGCCGGAACGAGTAATCTTAAGTGAAAAGACGTATAAAATCAATAGTGGACACAGTATGTTTTTTATCTTGATGATCTGGGGTTTTCTGGCAGGATTGGTCTACTATTGTTACACGCACACATACCGACGATGATCATGATGTCAATTAATGGTTAACATATAATCTTATATGAAACATATTAGGATCTCGAAGAGAGATCCCTCTAAAATATTGAAAATCATCGAAGATCCGCACACCTCAAGACTCAATCATCACATGGATATCAGCCAGGATATTTCAATTTCTCAACAGCCCAGCTCAAACAAATATATTAAACAATATTCATATAGAGAAAATGCAAGCAAAATGTCACCGAAGCCAACAAGTAGACCTGCGCATTTTGGCTCACTTTCGATAAAAAAACCAAGTATAAAGCTCGTAAATCGTTCTCAGGAACTAGTCAGACGTTAATAACAAAAAAGTGTGTTACAAAGAAGCAGTTAGTAGATCAAAGGGAAATCTTAGATGAGTCCTTATATTCGCAGATACAAGTTTAAATAAAGTCAAAAATCTTTAAATTTCAATTCAGTTTCATGCAACTAAAGACAAAAAATACTAAAAATTCCTCACTAGCATAAAAATATAAAAGCATCGCAATAGATTATTCATAGGACTAGACGTGATAGTTCTCCAAGATAGTATAGTTAAGATTCTTAAATATAGTAGAAAGCTGATGATAAAATATTGCTGAGTGCTCGTAATTTGATCAATCAAGGTGACTATCGTAAATCTCTTTTGATTCTTAAATCGATACTTAAAGGCAGTCGTAATCATGCTTAAAGCTTGTTTTTGTCAGGTGTCAACTGGTACCATTTGGACGATAAGGCAAAGGCTATTACAGCCATTTAAACTCTATTTTCTTTATATCCAGGCTATTCAGTTTAAAGCTACAAACTTATATCGGTTTGTTACTTTAAATCTCTAGATTTCGACAAAAGTCTATCAAAGGTAAAAATTAAATAATTCAGCTACAAGAGTGCCATAAATATTTTCCATTCGAGTATGAAAGTTACTAAATTGAAGCTAAAATTCATGTTAAACGCAAAAATTGGTAGCTTGGATTAAAAAACTACAAAAGAGCAAGCGAACTTAATAAAAATAATTTATACCTTGTCGAGATAGCTAACTGCTTGTATTAACTTTAAAATTACGAATAATCTTTAAAATATTTTCAGAAATTTAGCGAAAATTAAAAGATCTCCGACACAATTTTATTAAAAATGTTGAAAATGCTATAGAAAAATAAAAAGTACAGCTAAATCATAGATTTAGTCAAAAAATAATAAATCCTTATCGGAAAATTAGCAGCCCAGAATCAATAATAGATTTACTATACAGCCGCATATTCTGCTTATCAACTAAGTAACTTTTTTTAAAAAATAGAATCATACGATATTATTCAGTTCTACATTCGCGAAGGACTCTAATACACAACAGACCCAATACGTTTCGACAAACTTTTACTAATGACAAAAATTCAATAAAGAGATATCTACGAAGCATATCGACTCACCTAGCATATTCTCTAGTAACCTGATCTTAAAGTGATTATGTACTTCATTGAAGGAGTCATTAATCTAATGCGAAGAAATTACAACTAAGGAATAGCTTTTCTTTAGTCGATTAGAAAGGATTTAGGGTTTGACTATGATCTTAAAAAGACACAACCTGATACAGAGCAACTCAGTTTAGGTCATTAAATAGAAGACTAGTTTTAGACTACTATCAGGAAGATTTTTCCACTTTTTTTGAGCTATGCTTATTTCAATATTTCCTAGTTCTATCTAACTAGACTTTTAATGAATTTACAGAAAACTTTAGGAGTTCCCGAATATTTTAAAGCAGGACTAGAATACAATTAAGCCATTAACGAAGGAATTATCTCTCACTGCTAAAGACGCTTTATAGATGCTTAGACATACTTCACAAAAGCCTATGATTATGCCCCTTGCAAGCTTGAACCACCTTTTAGTTTAGCTTTGAACTATTTGCAAATCATGGTTCTTCAACAGTAAGCTTCTTAAAAATAAATGTATGCGACGAAAGCTCAAATATTGTTTTAGAAATGTCAAGAAATCATAGGAAACAATAAAACTAACGCTGCTGCCAGTATTCACTATTTTCATAGTCTTCTTTATGGCTATCAATAAGATTGGAAAAATGCTCTTCAGAACATAGAGCTCAGCATTGAAAAATCCTAAGACCACTATTGGCGTTACTTTTATCTCAACGGAATGTTTCTAGCATGCGCACATAACTTTCCCTAAGCAATCAGTAGTCTCAATGCCGCCGTAACCTTATCTTAAGGAAACCGTCCCTAATGCTATCTTCTTAGGTCACGTTGCCTTCAAATCTAAGGCTAAGGCGGAGATGCCTTTAAAGACCTCCAAGACTATATAGGTAAACATCTATAGATATAGTTAGCATTGAAACCAGATGATACCTAGGTTCATAAATTTGCAGGTCAACTGCTATTTTAAAACGGAGCTTTCGAAGATGCACTAATGGCATTTAATCATGATAAAATACCTGAAACAATAGAAAATTACGATGTTTTTCTTACTCAAGCTAAAAGTTTTTTCCTTATGGGATCTTTTAAATAGGCTCAAGAAATAATGATGAAAGCACATAAGATCAAATAGACTTAATAAGTTTTTTTTGACATTCTTGTTCTTTAATTGGTTGATATTCTCGTTCAAAAAGTAAGTATTTATATAAATAGCCCACTTAGTCGATCAGATTACCTTTGATGAAATTGTATCAAGAAAAAAGAGGTCTGGGTCGTATTTTCAAACTTCCAGATTTGTATGTATTTTTAGCGATATGCGATTTACGAGCAGGGAAAGTAACAAGTGCTATGATATCATTTTAGAAAGCAGTTTTATAAAAGTAGCAATAGCTCGGCAAAAGCGAAGATGATTAAGAATGTCTGCTTGAGATAAAAACTTAGCTCTAGTCATACAAAAATCAAATGCTTTACAATATAACACTTTGTAATTTATTGCTTGAAGACTGGTCTGCAGCTTCTTAGACGTGTTCGAGAATAAAAATTGCTTTAGATCAAAGCTACTACAGTGATTTCGTTAATTTCCGGAAATTTATAAATCGATAAAATTCTTAATACCGAAAAGAAGAAGTGTTTCCTAGTAAGAATAAGATGTCAAACCATATTTAAAAACTTAAAATTGACATAGAAAGATCAACCAATATAGAAAAAAGTAATATGAATAACGAAACTGGCAAACAGTAGTAGAAAAGATCTATTTTTTTAAAATTATGCATTCCTTTTCCAAAGGTTTAACCCCCAGAAATCTACCCATCTTTTGATCGTTCCTTGCTGTAACGAGTGAGCGTACTGAATGTCGAGAGAAAACCAGAAGCCCCTTGGATCATTAGATAGAACAGTTCTATCAAATTTACAGACAAAATTTAAACTTTTTCGCAACTTCAGCTTTAGGAGTCTGAATTTTAGTCAAAAAGCAGTTTCCAATCGATTTCCATAGATCAATCACATATTAGCCATACAAGTAGTCATAGACGTTTGAATTCATTGAAAAGCCACAAGGACATTGAGCGTAAAAATTGATCTTTTCATAGATTATTAACTATTTAAATATATCTATAACATTTTTGTTTTCATTGATTTGATATGTATATCAATTTTTATGAGCATTCAAGAGTGTCTATAATATACAATAATGGATATCTAAAATCAACCTGACAAAGAAGTCGAAGACCGAATGAGGCGTCTCTTCGCCCACATGTACATAACAAATTCTCGCTATCATTTCGTCTTTTCACCTTAAAAGCCATCTCGTCATATTCTAGATGTATCTCTCGCTTCCGTTTCTCACAAGCGCAAAAAAGCTAACTAAAAGCTTACCTACATGAAATACTTAAAAGATAACAAAACTGTCATACTTGGTTACGATAAGACTTCAGAAAGAGGAGACATCAACTTCATAGACAGCTCGTAGCCTAAAATCAGCGATTTTTACTATAATAAACTTCAAGGAGGACTAGGCGGAATAACTTGTTTTGAAGACGGAAGATTCGTGCTAGTTGCAGATAAAAAAGGAGTTTTCGCATACGTAGACCTAGCCAAAGGTCCCAATATAGACGATATCAAATCGAATAGCGTTCAGACGAGCTTCTAAGGTACGCTCGACATCTGTCTTGCGCCTTTTCAGATGAAAGTTGTTTGTGGAATGAGCGACAATCGCTGCCTTTTGCTCGATATTGGCAAAAATCGAGGTCCTCCAGTTCAAACAAAATAGTTCAGACGTCACGTCTATGGAGTTAATTCAGTAAATTGGCATCCATTTAAAAGTCTCATCTTGAGTAGTTCTCTCGATATACATGATACAATAAAGCTCTGGGACCCACATTCTGACCAAGTTGTTCAGTAGATCAACTTACACAATAAAGCCACTATAACTTGCTCGCAGTTCCATCCTTAAGGTCACACTTATTTTTCAATTGGCAAAGATAACGTAGTCTACGAGCATTAGATCCGTCTCAGAGGTTATCTTAACAAGTTCAAGTTATAGTTCGAACCAACTGCCCTGTAAGTGATGCGTAACGGAAACATAGTCATAAGCGATGGAAATGGCGGACTGAGTTGGTACGACAAACAAGGCGTCTTCATTAAACGTCTTTAGGGAAATTCAGGAGTAGTTACGATGGCTTCTGATCTTAGCCGTAATATTTTAGCAGTCGGAAGATAGCGTTAACACACATTTTAGTTTTATACGCATTAAGAAGGACTTCAAATCGATTTACCATGATACTTTATCAATAAATTAGATCTAAATTTTGATTATCACTCCTATTGATCGCGAATATTGCTCATAAGGTTGTGATAGAGCATCATATCGTTTGAATATGGTGATTGAGAAAAGTTAGCTCTTTCCATTTACATCTGCTGTCTCAGCTATTGGAATCTTCCCTTGACAGGGTTGATAGGAGTGAACTGAGCACTGTTTCTGTTAGTCGACTGGATGTCTTGCATGTCCTCTTAAGCCTTGATTTGGATCACGGTTGGTTTTCTGTAAATCATAATTCAAATGTAAAATGTCGCATTCATGAAATATATATATATACAAACAAGCTAGCTCGATAGATTATTTTTTCATTAAAATTGTAAACAATCATATTCACTCGTTTATCTATTGTCGATTTTATCGCTATTCTGCGATTTATTCCTACAATTAAAGATGTCTTTTGAGCTGATTGATAGTTTATATGTTTTCAGCCATTAAATCATATATTTAAGTGATTTTTCCTAACAATTATTAAGATTTTTCAGGAATTTGCTTAGATTTATACGCTTGTAAGAGGTCAATTATAGTGTTGTCGATAAGCTTAGAACATCGCTAGTAATTTTCTTTGTATTCTGGACCTTTTTCTCGCATTTCCTATTTAATATTTCTTGCAGATTAGTCAGAAATGTATTGTCTTTTGTTAGGAGTCGACTGCACTAATCTTTCATTAGGAGAAACAGTATTTTTGAACTATTATTTTTTCTATCCAGGCATTGAAGCGAATTAAATCTTTATTTTTACATGATCTTCGGATTGAGGGACATTAAAATTAGATTTATTGAAAGAACTTCCAAAATTTATTAAAGGAGTAGCAAATTTGGCTTAAGGACTGTTTAGAACTATGTTTGGTTTGTTAAATCCTGTTTCTTTTCTATGTTATTTTGAAAATATAGAGCTACTTTCAATATTTTTTGATAAATTAAGGTCTTACTCTACTTTAACTTATGCATTCGACTGATTTTTTATATCAAAAATCAAAAATTCACTTTTAAAAAGAAGAGCATCAATCGTATGACCAGATTAATTTTGCGACCTTACTGGTTTTACACTCAAACCTTCTCTTTTCACTAATCCAACAAAACTTTCGATATGGATCTAAAATATTTCTTAAAGCAGACTATTGAATTTTTATTTGCCCCATTCTTATGCATACAAAAATCTTTTGCCATCAGGCAACAATTTTAAGCAAGGAGGGTCTCTTTATCCCTAGCGAACTAAATATGCAAGTTTTTTTCTAAAATTTTTATTGCTTTCATTTAAAGCAATCTATTCTCGATGTTTGATATTACTATCTTCTTGATTTTACTATCGAATTTACATATTTATTATAAACTTTATGATAATCATCAAACATCATTGCTTTTAAGCTCGAGCAGATATCAAGGGTAGCTTCGCTGATTACTTACGTATACGCTAAGTTTTTGCAATATGAGCTACGTCTTCAAGCCTTGTCGAAAGACCAGATAAACGTCCTGTAATAGGTTTTGCAAATATTTTATCATAAAGATGCTGCAAAATTTAATCGTTCGATAGAATTTTCACTAATAGCTCAAGTTTGTCTTCTTATCTGAATTCTTAGAACGAACACTGTTTAAATTTTTTGCGAATAGAGACCTTTCGCTTTAGCTCATCGATGCTTCTAAGGAAGAAGTTTTAAACTGAAGAAGCCCTTTAAACAATTCTCGAATTAAAAGCTGATAGTTCTTTATTTTTTTTCTTCAGATTTTCCATCTGTTTACTGAGTCGAGAAGAATGCTCTTGCAGTCCAAAAATTCTTTCTTCAGGATTATGTATAGTAGAAAAATGTGACCTGTCCAGCAAATCACATGATTGCTGACTTTTTAGTGTATTTTTATGATCAATCTAGGTAGGAAAGGTCGCTTATTACTATTTAATGCTTATGGAAGTCCTAGAATTTTATTTTGATAAGAGTTATTTGATTCTCTTACGCATCGTCAAGATTTCTTTATCTCTTGTTTATACGTCTAGCTTCAGTTCCAGAATAGTCAACTTATTTTTTTCAACTTTATCAAGCATTTTCCTTTCTTTTTCTTCTAAAAATGCAACTTTTTTAAACAAGTTAGACAGTGCTCCTACATTCTCATACTATTCTATTTTTTTTTAATATCGTTCTATTTGTTTCTGGTATTCCTTAAGAGTGTTCTATATGGCAAACATATGAGCTTTATATGAGTTCACGAACTCAGTTTCCTGTCCTTTAAGCATGTTGCCGAGCTTTACTTAAAAGTTGTTTGTAAACTGATTGATATTTCCCACTAAGTCTTATATCTATTTAACGTTGTTCTGGATATTAAAAGTTGTACTTCGTAACGAAAGGATTTTATCTCAGGCATTGATATTGTGATATTGTGTGACATTGACTTTTTATTGCTACTATTATATAAATATAAAAACTTACAAAAATTCAAAAAAATATCGAAAACAATCGTCATATGAGCTACTCTATAGACTATTGCTAATAGTATTTTAGAAAACTTATAATCTTTTTTGTGCTATTGTTTTTTGCATTTTAAATATATTATATGAGATGAGGTGATATAATTCTTTGATATTTTAGATATGTAGACTGCCAAACCTACCCTCAGTTTCAAATATGACTCATTCGACATCGAAATGAGCGTATTTGCTTAACAAAAACTTTCAATCTCTGTCATCGATAGTGCCTCTAACTCAGAATATTACTAAAAAGAGCTAATCCTTTAAAAAATAGGATGCAATACACTTATCAAAGCTTTCTAAAAAAGCAAAAAAGAAATCAAACTGGAGTTCGCACCAAAATTAATATCAGAAACATAGCTTTTAGAAATCAAAATATCTATTTAGTCTCCTTTTCTCAAAGGTTTGTAAGAAGTCGTTTTGCTTAAGAAAGTTAGAGATGTGAGCTAAACTGAAACCGTTAAGAAACAGATTGATTATTTGAGCCGAAGAATAAAATAACTCAAAGAAACGTCTCTAAAGTCAAAGGCAATCACATACTACGGGGCCACTATGGAACAAAAATTCTTTAATGGATCAAGCTACTAAACTTTAGCAAGCATCAAGTTACCCAAAGGTCGCTATTTGCTCACTATTAACCTGCTGTTAAAAACTCAGAATCAATGGGCATACCTATATATCAATCAGGGAACATCAGTGATGACAAACTCTGGCTTTTATATGCCTGCTTCAGGAATTTTCACACCTTACACGCTTAGAAAAATATATACAGTTACTGGATAAGCTTAAATAGTTTGCTTTACTACTTCAGCTGCAAGCAGCTATCCTATCACCGTCAGAAACGTCGTTATAACTGCAAAATCTCTTGATTAGTGATCTATTCATCTTATTAGATTAATTTTTAACTAAATTAAAATACAATATTTTGATGAATATGTATAAAAAAGTCAATCATGATGAAAGCTTTTCAGATCCCGAATTCAACGATTTCAGTTGAGTGACTTTTTACAAAACCTGAAACTTTTTTTTGAGACGACCCGTGACTCCAATCAGATCGATTTTGTCAAGTCTTCTTTATATGTCATGAAGTAGTTAAAGTCCCTGATCTCTCTGTATCTATTTATGCTCCAGCTTCGATAGTACTCGATTCCATTTTTCTCTGAGTTTCTCAACTTTGCCATTTTGATTAATATGGGCCTCTTGTCCCTCGACCGATAAATTAAGTTTTCCTGAAGATTAAATATCTTGAGAAGAAATATCAGTTTTCTTGACCCTCATTAAAGATTCTTTAAGGTATTAATTACCCATGACTTTAAATCGATTTATCTAGTAAGGCACAACTTTAGTTGTTTCTTAGTGTGTGTTTCCTGACAGTTTTTCTGCAAGCTGTCGATTACTGTTGATAATCTTTGACAATCTATGCTCGTTTTGAAACTAAACCATTTTAATTTTCAAATTATCTTACTTAATCTGAGCCATCTGCATGTATTTTTACATGTTTTTGTCTGCAGCTCCGACCAAACTGAGCTTCTTTAAGTTCTAAAGAGAGCCTTTTCGAGGTATCGAGCTAGCCAATTTAAACTTTTGTTCAGGATTTGTGATCTCTATTAATTTATCAGTGCTTTTTGCCCTTTCAGACAAAGTTTTTATTTTTTCCCAATTTTAAATTTATTTACCCATCAGATTAGATTTGCGCTCATAACTTTTTTGCTCCATCTTGTTGATTCGCTACTATATTTGCTGGCGTTTTTTCTGAATGCGCTCATCCAAGAGCATCCGCATGTTGTGCAGATGTGTCTCAGAGTAAATCCGATTTGTTACGAATGACTTTTAACCTCTTAATCGAATCTTTTCTTCGTGTTAGGCTTTTTCACGCTTCATTTTTTGGATAAGCCTATGAGCCATCTCGAGCTTGACTTTTTCTTACTATTTTTAGGCTTTCTGAATAGTAAAAAGTATACTTTTTGTTCTACTATGCTAGCTCTAAGCGAGCTCAGATCGTGCTCAAAGTCTTAGATGGCGTAAGGCTAACCTTGCTAATTATGGTATTGCTTTTTCGGCTTGCTCATTATCTTTTTATTAGGGTTTATCGTCACGGAGTCATTATTGAAGGCAGCATAAATCTGATTTTCAGCTATGTCTGCTAGCTACTTGGCGATCTAAGCTGTAGTCTTCGGTGGAGGGGGAGGCGGAGTTGGAGGTTGAACAGGAATCTAAACTTTTGGCTTCGAAGCTTTACTCATAGCTAATTATATTGTGCATACAACGAGACAGAACAAAAACTAAGCCTACAATTTTACTGATCTTTATTTTTGTGAATGTTTTTTATGCTTTGTTGATTCTTTAGACCTGTTGTTAGAGTCTTAGCATCTAAACGCTCTCTTTTTATGCTATCAATCGATGATTAAATTATCAAACGAATGACTTCAAGAGCCTCCAGAGAACAGCTACAACTCAATATCGACTAAGAACAGCGTATATCAGTATAGCTAGCTGAGCTAGATCGAAAAATCTAAGAATATGAAGATAGAAGCATGGGAGCCGGATGGTTGTAAGGCAACATTTTAGTGGGCTACTCTCGCAAAGATCTCTTTAGCAAACCTATGAATGTGTTTCTTCCCAATTATAAACGCATTTTTTCCCTAAGCAGTCTGTCCTCGCCTGCCAGCAGAGTCCCTCCAGAATTAGAAACTGCTAACCTTTAAACGGACGATAAACCACGATTCGATAAAAAGTAATGATGTAAAAACTCAGCAAAATTCTTGAGAAACTCAAAAAGCTTAAAAATTTGAAGCAAAACAAGAAACGGGGACTAAAAAGTAACCATAGCTCAACAAATGGCACGATGAGGCGTTATTGAAGGCGACTAAAGAGTGATGATGATATAAGCTGAATAAAATGAGACTTCAGGTGGACTCAAAATGTTTAAAAAGACCAGAAAAGATGGCTTTGACATTCTAGCCTGGTTGGTTTATAATGACTATTGTGGTTATATAAACTTTAAGCGGTACTTATCAATATCAAATTACGATAAGGGCTCTTATTTAATATTTATGATTTTAAAGCTGAAAGACCTTATTTTTTTGAAAGCAGCTTTTAATTATTGATAAATCATAAAAAATCAAAATAGAGCAATATTTTTCTGTTAGTAGAAGAGAAGTCATGATTGACCTGCTATTTATAATAATTGACTCCAACTATGAACTCCTAAGAGCAAATAAGAGAAGCTCAAGCCTTAAGAAAGGAACAACAAAAACTGAAAGTCGTGAAGGACCTAGGTTTTCTTCTCAAGATAGAACCTATATTCGTTGATGCCTTCACAGCCAAATATATATTGCAACCCGGCTAAGATGAGGTAATCAAGGAAATCCCTTACCAGTTCGAAGCACACATCAGAATGACAAAATACGACTACTAAGGAAGACTTCTTTTTGTAAACAACAGTTGCGTTGTGATTTCTAAAGATTCCACTCATCCTCTAAAAAATGGTGTGATGTCAATGAGAGTCAAAGAAAAGGCATGGTTCAATGTCACTGATCAACCTTTGCACAATACTTCCGTTAATGTCACTTAAGATGAATAAGGAGGCTATGTGATTGAAAAAGAAAATGGTCTTTTGAGTGATGATGACTTTGAAGATGAAGAAAATTAGATTACTGATGAACATCCTGAAGAAAATCAAACTTCAGGAGAGCACTACTAGGTCATACTTGATCGGATCTAATACAAAAATGCATAGTCTATGTAAGTAAAGCGACTAATGTACTAGCAAGAGAGAGAAAAAGGAAGAAAATTTTTCACAGAAAAAAAGTTTACTGAAGCTTTACGAGTTTACAAAAAGTTGATTCACATTTCTGAAGGTGTTTCAAAGAAAAAATACACCTAAGATGAAATCGACCAGCTGCAAAATATGAACATAACTTCACGAAGAAACTACCTAAAATCTTATTTCAAGCTAACCGAGGCCTGGATAGCTTAAGAAAATTAAGAATTTGCCAAACAAGTCGTTGATCAAATGGTCAAAGATTACCCCGCACAAAGCATGACTCTGTTTTTGTTTGCAAAGTGGCTGCTAAAGGATCGGATGCTCGACAATGCTCTAAAAGCTGCTCATGATTCCTACAAACTTGAAAAGAATCAAGCGACTCTTGATCTGATCAAGACTATCGAGTTCGAGAAGAAAATGAAAAGAAAAATAAAAGTACCTGTCGAGCTGGCCCAAAAGTTGAATGATTGACATGAGTTTGATTTACTTATTGAGAGTTATGAGAGAAAAAAAATTTAAAGCTGATGATAGCCTAAATCATAGTTATTATTTGTCTAATCAAATTTGGCGGCATGAGCAAAAGGAATAAAGAATCAAAAAAGACCAACAACCTTCATCGCTACTTTACATCGAACCAGACCAGCTAAGGGGTCGAGGTTCCTACGCTTCAAAACAAAAATTAATGCAAAAAAAAAGTAAATCCAAACCTCAACTAACCAATAGTAACAAACCTTCAGCCAAAACGTCCAAATTTACTTCATTTTCTCAAAAATACATAAATCAGAGACATACTCAGCAACTGCCCGAAGATATGCAGTTTTGCAAAGTAGATACATAAGAAGACAAAGCTCTAAGAAGAGCTGGTCCTCAGTCTTTTACAAAAATGTTTGGCATCAGGCTAGCATTCACTTTGGGCAAGCAAGTATCGACCTTGTCAAATTGTAGACCTTTTCAACGTTCAAGTCGGAACCACGATTAAAAATTGGATCAACGCATTTTTCCAATACAAAAATATCATCAGCGAAGAAGGCATACTTGACGAAGAATTTGACGAAAAAAGCTCAAAATTGATGCAAAGTGTTGCTCAAAACTAATGGAAATTGATGGCTTTAGTTGTCATGGGTCGTCCAGGTATAGGCAAAAGTTCGGCCATCAGAGCAATTGCAAAATAAATGGATATATAGCTACAATAATGTGGCAACTAATATAATCAGACAAAATACTTAAAAGAAAAAAATGAATCAACTCAAAGTGAATCAGTAAAAACAGTCATGAGCCGTACAATAAAGTTATAAAAAGACACACAAATGATCACTAAATTCATACCTACAGTATAGAAAGAAAAACCACGAGAAAATCGCAAATCACAGCTTATACATAACGTAGGTGATATCCAACCTTAAAGCTAAGCTGGAAAGTTTTACACATAACTAGTTAGATGCATTAATCAATCAAAAATTCCTTTTATAATGACGAATTCACGATAGAAACTACCGAAATAGTGCTAGAAATACGATATTATTGAATATTAGTAAGGTTCTCTCAATAAAATAGAGCAAACTTTGTGGGTCATTTTTCACTTGTAAAAATTTCTCAAGCTCGACAAATATAAATAAATTGAAAAATAAAATTTGTTTTTATAGCTGAATTTTCAAACATAACTCCTTTAATTCGAACAACAGTGTTCTTTCGCAACGATCGGTCAAGTATGCAATCTTTTTGACAATCGTCTTGACTACATCTTTACTTTTTTGCAAAATAATCCTAACTTGGCTTCAGTTAATTTTTACAATTTACTGGTTGAAAAATATTCAAAACTAGGTCATCAAGCCTTTTTAAATTCTATAGGTAATATGAAATTTTCTTAACTCAAGCTTTAGATGCCGAATTAACTTTTGTATAAAGTAGAAGAAGTAACTCTATAAAGCTAGTAAGCATCTAAAGAAGTTAGTATCGCTCATTACAAACAATAATTAAATATCTTAAGAATCTAAGACTCTACTCGAGATAAATAATAGTAAGTTTTTGGAGAACAAAGATTTATTCAGCCTTTCAGGGACAATCCATATCGTAGTGTAGACATGTAGTATTTTTTTTACATAGTAAAATTCATCGCTAGATAAAACAAAATCTCGTAGACGAAGTGATAAATTACTAAATAAATTCCAGCTCAGAAAAAATCAGATCGACTTTAAAAGCAAGTTAACTTCAATATTTGCCTATGCTTGTGCGCTAACGCCGATCCAGTCGTAATTCCAAGCATTCGACCGATATATTAAAAAAATATTTTAACGAAAATGAATATATTTACCTGAAATAATATGGCCACATGTTGAATTTCCAATGATTTAATGAGTTCTATTTTGACCTTAATAGTGACAATTCGAGTCTAAATGTATAAATCAGATATTATATAAGAGAATGGGAAGAAGCGGAAGTGCTTCCTAGGATCGATAGCGATAGGGCAAAAAGTAAAAGAAAGATAAAAAGCATAAAAAATAAAGGAGAAGATAGTCGAGTTAAAAAGATGACTCACCCAGAAAGGAAGATAGAGAACGCAATAAAAAATAAAAAAGAGATAAAGAAAAAAGATACGGCAATAGATCTAAATCGAAAAGTAGAGAACGAGAAAGAAGCAGATAAAAATAGCGATAGAGAAACAGATAACAATAGAGATAAAGATAGCGTTAGAGAAATAAGTAGCAATAGCGATAACGTGAAAGAAGCAGATAGAAAAAATAGAGAAAAACTGTATAGATTCCTCAGTAGTCTAGAAGAAAAAGTCCATCTCCACCCAAGCCTCAAGTTGATTAATAAGATAGAGCCAGAAAAATAGCTATGAGAAGAGTCAAGCTTATCGTTAGCAGATTCGACAATCTTGATGAGGATAGCGACTAAAGTTAAAAAGCGAAATCTCCTCCAAGGCCGCCTCCTGTTGTAGCTGCCCCGAGTACCACTTAAGGCGCTTCAAAAGGTCCCAAGAAAAGGTAATCTAAATGGGGCAAAGTGAGTTCAAACTAACCGGCAGCTGTGCCGGTTCAGATAGAGAAAAAAGTATAACCACAAGAAGCCTAAAAAAATTTATCACTTGAACTGTAAAAATCTGAAGATCCTTTAAGATTAAGCTAAGACAAAAGCATATAGTTTGAAGATTAGCATCACGATCAAGTTGCTCCTCTTGAATCTATAAACTAAGAAGAAGTTGATCCTTTAGACTAATTCATGCAAGAAATGTAAGGAAAAGCAGTGGCTCAGATGGATCTGGCTATGCGTCCCAAGGCCAATATCATTTCTTTCGAAGATATTGTCGCACGTAATTATGTGTCTGACTCAGCTTAATTCAAAGCAAACGAGACAAGTATGGAAGCCGAAGATTAAGAAATCGCATAAAATCAAAGACAAAAATTTTTGTAAGCTATAAAAAATATCAATTAGACAAAACAGCAATAAAAGTTAGATTAGAGAGGCACTGTGATGGAACTAAACTAAGAAAATAGATAATAGTTATAAGTATTTTAAAAATAACTTGAACCTTAGCTTGATTTTTTTGCAAAACAAAGAAGAATGGCTTAAAGAAAGTAGCTCGGTTTAGTCGATCATAGCAAAATCGTATACTAAGATGTCAAATTTAATCTCTACAGACAGTCTGAGTAAGTCAGAGACTACGATCCAGCTGTCGTAAAGAAGTATCGTAAAGAAGCTGGAGACATTAAAGTCAGAGGCAAAGAGATACTTAATCCTGTTTTCAACTGGTATCACTGTGGCTACAGTGATAAGGTCCTTTCTATTATTGAAAAAAGATAATACGCTAAGCCTTTTCCCATTCAAGCTCAGTCTATGCCACTCCTTCTAGCTGGCAGAGATGTGATTGGAATCGCTTAAACAGGCTCAGGAAAAACACTAGCTTACCTCTTGCCAGCTATCAGACATATTCAGTAACAAAAAAGGGTCTAAGAAGGTTAAGGTCCTATATCTATCATCATGACACCAACTAGATAACTTGCAAGACAGGTCTACATATAAGCAAAACAGTTTTGTAAGCCTCTTGGACTCAGAGTCATCTCAGTGTATGGAGGTCAGTCTGTTCAGACCCAACTTTCTTAGTTTCGGCAAGGAGCCTAGCTTGTGGTATGTACTCCAGGAAGAATGATAGACATTCTTACTTTAAACAAAGGAAAAGTCACAAACTTACGAAGAGTAACGTTTCTTGTAATAGATGAAGCTGATCGTATGTTCGATCTTGGGTTCGAGCCTCAAATCACCAGGATTATTGATAATGTAAGACCTAAAAGACAGTGCTGTCTTTTTTCTGCAACTTTCCCAAAAAATGTTTAAGGACTTGCTCGAAAAGTTCTGAACAAACCCGTTGAAGTTATCGTGGGTAGTCGCGGACAAGCATGTGCAAACGTTTAACAGATAGTTTAAGTCAGAGAATAAACATCGAAATTGCTAAGATTGCTGTAAATTTTAGGACTTTGGCACTAGAAAGGAAGCATTTTAGTCTTTGTTGATAAACAAACATAAGCAGATTTGCTTTTCCAAGAGCTTCTAAGATACGGTTATCAATCTTCAGTTTTACATGGAGCCATGGACCCAGATGACCGTGAATTCACTATATACGACTTCAAAAGAGGAGTCCAGACCATTATGATAGCCACAAGTGTCTGCGCTAGAGGTCTAGATATCCGTTCAATCGTGCTTGTCGTAAACTTTAAATGTCCGAATCATCTTTAAGATTACATACATCGGATCGGTAGAACTGGTAGAGGAGGTAACAAAGGCACTGCGATTACTTTTATAACTCCAGCTGAAGAACAATATTCGATCGATTTACTTAAAGCTCTAGAAATGGCATAGATACACCCTCCATAATAGCTGATAAAGCTAAGCCAAGGTTACTTATCCAAGGTTAAGAAAGGATAAGCAAGAAAAATAAGAAACAGGAACATCATGGGCACTGGTTTCAAATTCGACGAAGATTAGTAAGAAAAAGCAGGTCAGATCAAAGAACTGATCAAAAAACAAATGAAAAACTAAGGTCTAGGCTTTTCTGACAGCGATGACTAAGATATATAAGTAAAGAAGAAAAAATAATAAGACATGAGAAACAGAAATCATCAAGAACGCATAGCTGAAGCCATAAAAAACCCTTAGATCAAGCATAAACTACTTAATGAGGCAGTCAAAGCCGTAGCAGATGCCATCAAATAAGGTTCGGCCATAACAACTTAGAAGCTTTTGTAAATAGCTGTAGGCTCAATGAGAGAAGCAGTCACAAAACACAAGGTAGTCAACTCAGCCAACGACGGAGTTGAGCAAGTCAGCAGACTCATCGACCAGTTCGCCAATCAAAAAACAGCCTAAGGAGTCGACTTTTTCAGCTACGATTTCTAAATCAACGATTACCCTCTTTCAGCGAGACAAAAAGCATGTAACCAACAATACTTATACGGCATTCAAAATCAAACAAATTGCTCAGTTTCTCTTCGAGGAGTCTATGTCTAACCTGGAAAAAAAGCACAAGTAGGATGTCGTAAACTTTATCTTCACATTCAAGGTTAAAATAAGTACTATGTGACTGAAGCATACAAGCAAATAAAACAAGTTTTGGAGTAATCTGCTTATGAAAGTATGCATATGGGCATGGCACCTGGAAAATACAACCTATGATGATGTATAAATCATTAATTACTATGTCTGAATTAATTTTTTTTATCAAATTTAATTACTAACGGCCATGAGCACCAGCAAATCTGCTAAAAAGTAACAGCCCATCCAATCTAAAAATCGTAGTCCTGCAAGGGTATTTGGTAAAAAGTAAAACGATTTTCAACCCGGACTGTATATCACTGCCAGACTTAATGAAAACGATATCTTATCTATCAAGTAAGCTTTCGATACTTACGACTCGAACAAAGCGGGGATACTGAGTCCTAATGACTTAAAAGTTGCGCTTTTTCATCAAGGATTTCACGCAAGCCGTTAGACCATTTATAGCATTATTTCAGAGTACGACGAAGATGCCTTAGGAGGTCTCAATTTCGAAGCATTCATCAAAATAGTTTCGGGTGAGCCGATATAAAGATAAAAAAATGAAGACCTCAAACGATGTTTCAAAAAAATTGACAGAGATAACAAAGGTTTCATCAATCGAAGAGATTTGTAAATGATTCTAAAGCAACTAGGATAGCAGTGGGAGTAAAATTAAATTGATATGATACTTAACAAAATCGATCAGGAATCATCGAGTAAAATCACTTTTGAGATTTTTTGTAGAGTCATGCATAGCCCAAACAGTTTCTACTGAAATGATTATTTATAAATTTAAAATCATTTTAAACTGCAAAAACAATTTGAGTTTCTTTCACATTCTAATCGCAAAGATTGCAGAACTGTTGATTGAAACGAGCTATTTTCATCTGACTAAAAATCTAGATTAGCAAAGCCTCCGAACCATCCAACTTCACGGTAAAGCTGACCGAAAACCTGAGAAAGACTCGAAGGGTCCATAAATGAAGATCTTGTTCTTCCAAGGTTACGGTTGGATGGCTTGGCGATCAGAGTCTTGCAAATGTCTATGGATATAGTCGAGCTCTTTAGAATTTAAAGAAAAGCTGTCCCTGGGTATTCCGAGCTGCTGTTTGCAAGCGAATTGTACGAAGTGTACGCAGCTTTGTTCATATCATAGTATTTTAGCACAAAAAGATCAACAAAAGAGTTGATTTTTTGTTGTTGGAATAAAGGGATTCTTGCTAAAAATGTCGGAGGAACAATTAAAACGATTATTTTTTAGACTGCAGCTCTGCGAATAGAAGAAAGTAAAGTATCAAGCCATGCAGAAGCTGTGCCTTGATTTACTGAATGATAGTCACTAAATTAAATGCTCACTCCGTCTAATTGAGATGCCGATAACATACTGATGATATTCTGTGCCAAAGTTCCAGCGTTAATTTTGAGTTGGCTTACCACACCCTCGTTAGAAATGGCATTAAATAGCAATTTTGCCTTTCCGCGTCGGTATTTGTCAAGTAAGTAGTTCTGAACTTCCTGATTATTACTACCCGAGGTCATTCTTTTACCCGCAGCAATATTATTAAAAGCATTGAGCCACATAGCAAGCGGAGAGGCAGAATTTTGGAAAGAAGTTACCGTTGAATCCGATCTAAATCCATCAAGAGAAATCATATTGTATCCTATGCTGTTATTGGATGAATCCATACGACAACATCCCGTGTTTTTGAGAAAAAGAGTAGTGTTTAGAGGATGCTCGATGTGCCGTACTACTGTAATAGAAACAGGAAATTAAAAAGATGCAGCGATAGCTGTAAGTACTAAAGCCGATAAAAGGAGAAGTTTAAACATATAACTTTTATAAATAATCAGCATTATACATTCTATTGAGTCTTGGGTCGCGGTCTGAATGGAAAATATTTTTTACTTATTTCCTCGCATTTTTAAAACTGCTAGCATTCTTTGTAAATGCAAAGAAGACAGTATGCCGCTCTCTTTTTGAGCTAATTTTCACATTATAAAGACAGAATTTCTTCAAAGCATGCGATAGCTTTGTGATTGAGTTTGACCTGAGCATACCATCTTCCACGATTGAAAATGGTTTCTGGAGTATGACCTGCTGCTTATTGGTAAGCTGCTAGACACATGGCTGAACGATTTGTGAAGTCTAACTTGTTAAATGTATTTCTCGAAGAAGCAATTTGAATCAAGCAAGTAGAGATGGCCAGCAGAGATGTAGCGTTCAGAGGCTAGTGCTTGCCAAGATGAAGAAAAGAGCTGATAGCAAGCTAGAAGCAACCAGTGTCCATGTACTCGAGAGCTAGAAGTCTTGCAAGGTGGTGACCTGAACGATGTTCTAAACGTTTGCTAAGAGCAGAACTCAAAAAAGTACGTTTTCCTCCGATTCTCAAAAGCAAGTGCAAAGCTAGAAGATACAAGGAGTCTTCAGGATGCTTACAAGTCAAATATCGAAGGAAAAACAGTCCAGAATTAAATTTCCGAACTGCCAGACACGCCAAAGCACTCATTTCATAGATTTTTATTTTAAGCATAGTGAAGTCTTACCTTGTAGTTTGATTTTTAAAAACATGAACTTTTGATACTCTTTCGCCGATCTGGAGAACTTTTCTATATTGTTTTCTCTACAAAAGGATTAGTAAATATTAAACCAAAAGCTCAAAAAAGCTAAGCATTATAGGTAAATGCTTGTAAAGTATGCTTCCTTTCTTTTTGCCTTAGCGATTCAATCTTCTTTTTGTTTTCGACAAAAAAAGTCTTCCATTTTGAGGTTTTTTATCTTGTGTATATGGCGACAGACTGATAAGCCATTCAAGACTTTAAATTACGTCTTTTTGTGACTATTCTGCTCCTTGTTGCATATCTTTTAGTTGAATTTCTAAAGATTACTTGACATTAAACAAAAGTTTAGCCAAGATATTATCGTCTTCTGTCATCGGTTAAACTCGGTGATTCTTGACTTCTTGCTGGGCCTGAGAATATGACTAGTCTGAGTAAAAAATGTGATCTTCTTCAAATTAAGGCTGAGGTTTTGAGTGACGAATCCCTAGAAACTTAGAAATGTAGCTTTGTTGAGCTGCTAACTAAGGCGAGTCAGGATGTTTTGCTAGACCTTGTTAAAGTATTTATAAACATTTTTGGGTTTATTTTTGCTGACAGAGGTAGTCACTTACTATCACGTAGTTCGCTACGGTCTGATGAGGTGAGAAACTAAGCAAAAAATTAATCATTTTGAATCCTAAAAGAGGACTTATAGCATTTAACTGTGCTACAGTTTATGAGTACTAATCTGCATACTACTAATTATAGCATTCTTGAGCCTAAGCCAAAAGTTGTTCACAGCCGAATTCGTAGATAGATCTACCTAAAGCAGCCGAGCATATTAGTAAAGTCAATATGAACTCAACAGGAAGCTAAGCTTAATCAGAGATTTCTTCTTATTTAAGCTTTAAATGTGAAATCAAAAGTTATGCAGTTTTTTAGAACTATTTTTACTTTAGATAGGTCTGACAAGCCATATGCACCAAGCTTGAATCTTTAAGGAAATCTGCTTGTTATTCAAGAGTAGCCCGGCAAAGTGCGTATTATCCTCTTCTGTACCTAAGTTTTGCATATTGCTTGACAAACTATACAGAACTTGAAATTTTAAGCAATCTTCGATACGTAGCTATAGCTTTTCTGAACTCCCCCGCTTTTTAAAAAGCTTGAGCTCTGCGACTCATTAAAGTTGGATCCGAGCTCGAAAGCTTAAGGGCTCTACCAAAACAGTAAGCTGCTTGACTGAACATATTTCTTTCGAAGGAGAGCTATCCAACTTTGACCCATTTTTAAATATTCGGAGGCGAAAGGTATGTACTCATGAATAGATATTCTGCTGCTTTGTCATGCTATCCTGAATAAAATATGCCTTACCCATTTCTTAGTGCATGTTTCCGAGCAAATGGTAAGGCTCTGGCGAATCAGGTGCAAGTGAAATCATAAGTTTGAGTTTGCGAGATGCTTCTTGAAAACGTCCAAAGATAGAATCGAGAAGAGCTTCCTTGTACATATTAGAAGTTTAGCTTGCATTCCCTTTAGTACGTTTACGACCTCTCATGTGCTTGTTGAAATGCGCCAGCTCTTCCTACTCGAGTTCTTGATAGAATTACTGACTGTCTTAACCTTAGTAGTCCTCTTTCATAGCAGAGTATATAAAATATCAAAACAAGTTATATAGCTATCATGGTTGATATACGTTTCCATAACAAAAGTAATCTTGGTAATTGAAAACTACTTCTTATACTTGATTGCTAAAAATCTTCTTTTTATTATAAATTCTTGAACTTCTAACGCGATCTCTAATATATTGATGCTATCTTAAATTTTTATCCGAAGTTTCATTTTTAAATAAAATATTTTTTTATTTTGTTTTTATGCTGTTTTCGACTTGACTATCTATACTTTTTGTTAATTAATCTATCATCTACATTTTCACGTTAAAAATGGTATTAGAGCAGTTCAATAAATGATGAGTTTTGCTTTCGCATTAAAAACATTCTTCACCGGCTAATCGAGTTACTTGACCGATCATAAGTTCGTCTCTTAACTGACAATAGTTTGCCTGAATACTTTCATATTTACATAATACTAAGGATTTTCTTTCAAAATGCTTATAAGGGCATCATATCTCAAATTCTGTACCTTGCAATAACAATACGTGAATGCGCTGTAGTCATAAGGTTCTCGAGTAAAAAATTGTCTAACTCCAAAATTAAAAAAAGAAGTCTATATATGCACATTAGCATCAATATATTGACCATGGGATTCTTTAAATTCAGACTGATTTTTTGTGATTATTTTTCTATAATTTGAGTTCGGATATACCAATTCTATTGTACCTTTAAGTAAGTAAAAAAGCTGATTATCCATCCTTTGTCCCCTTTCAAAAATATATTAGCCTTTTGCAAAGTTAAGCTCCCTTATACTCAAAATGATTTTCTGCGACATTTCTGGTAGATAGTCGACAAAATGTGGTAGCTTAGCAAAAAATTATATTTTTTTAAAGAAAATTTCTCTCAAACTCACATAAA
>Ga0169931_10000901_pt1 | contig 49450 bp, 37 predicted proteins | sample Kivu_15m_20L_FD_129675 | JGI IMG/M metagenome (GOLD analysis project Ga0169931, IMG submission 129675) | Freshwater microbial communities from Lake Kivu, Western Province, Rwanda to study Microbial Dark Matter (Phase II) - Kivu_15m_20L... | ecosystem: Environmental > Aquatic > Freshwater > Lake...
CGGCGGGGGTTCTTACTCACCCACGGCCTCAAGGGCCTGAGGGACTGCGAACTCACCCGCCGCTGGACCAACTCTCAAGGGTAACAAAATGCACCCATGAGAGGCATACCAGGGGTGAGCTACGCGCGCAAATCAGCTTACTGGTTTTGCGCTTTCCTATTCGCCCCTCACCCGGCCTCGAAGACTCGGCCACCCTCTCCCACGCTCCGCGGGGAGAGGGCAAGAAACACGCTCTCCGCGTTTGCGATTGGTGACGCGGGGATTGTATGGGCGCGATAAGGTGGAAGCGGAGGAGCACATGACCCGCTCGCGCCTGTTTCGCTTCGACGGGGCGCACGAACCGTTCGCGGTGCCGGCGTTCGAGACGCCACTCGGCACGCTCACGTTGGAACTGATCGTCGCGGGAACACCGGTCGCGCCGGTGGTGTTCGTGTCCGGTGATCGCGCGGTCGCGGTGTGGGAGCGCGAGGGGTGCGAACTGCTGTTGGTGCCGGTGAGCGACGCGACCGTGACCGGCGCTCGCGCGGCGGTGTGGCGCATCTCGCCGACCCGCGGGGAGCGATTACTCCTGCGGTGCGCGTGGGCGCAACAAACAACGTGGACCGACAGCGGAGCGGAAACGGGCGAGAATCTCGATTCGCAACTGTGGACCGACGGGCACACGAAAGTGTCCGTCGGCCTACCTGACTACGACACCGCGACTGCGTTCCTGAGTAACGGGTTCGAGGTCGAAGTTACAGCGCTTCACGACGACACTGGGCACATCCTCTGCGCGTGGGCACCGGACGCGCCCGGCGACGTTTCGACGTGGCTCGCGGTGGACCGCCCGACCGCGAGTTTGCTTCCCGACGGAGTGTAGACCTTACTGCCCGCCGAACTTGATGCCGGCCGCGGCCATCGCCTTGCCGACGTACTCCATCATCGGGCGCATGTCCGGCACGTTCATGCCGGCCACGTTGTCTTCGTTCGCGTACAGGTTGCTCAGAGATTTGAAGACGCCCGGGTCGCCGCCGGTGAACTCGTTCACCAACCCCACCCAGCGGCGCGCCAGCGCCTGCACCTTCGGGTCGGCCGGGTCGGTGCCGGCGGTCATCTCCGCTTGCACTTCGACCATCAACTGCGGCCACTCGTCTTGCGCTTCGGCGATGCGCGCGTCGCCCACATCGCCCGCGCGCGCCTTCAGTTGCTCCAGTTGCTCGGGCGTGTAGTACTTCTCCACCATCGCCATCACCTCAATTGTTTCGAGGAACGTGTCGGCGGACATCGCGTCTGCCGCGTCGAGCGCGCCCGCGAGCGCTTCGAGCTTGTTCGCCAGTGCGCCCAACTCGGCGGCGCGGCGGCGCACTTCGGCCAAGTGCAGGCGCACCACCTCGCGCGGGTCGTAGTCCGCGCGCGACAGGTACTCCTTCACCTGCTCCAAGCTGAAACCGAGGTTCTTCAGGCACAGGATTTGATGCAACCGCGCGACGTCGGGTTCGGTGTAAAGCCGGTGCCCGGAGTTGTAGTCGCTGGAAGTGCGGCCGGACGGAGACAGCAACCCGAGGGCGTCGTAGTGGTGGAGCGCGCGCACCGTCAGGCCCGTGCGCGCCGCCAATTCGCCCACCTTCCAGAACCGCGCCATGCGAACCCCCCGCGAGGAACTCGACGCGGGCATGGTAGTCCCTCACGTTGCGTGAGGTTCAAGCGCGAAAGTGAAAAAAGCGCGTCACTTCTTCTTCGGCATCGGGGCCGGTTCGGGCTTCTTCGCCGCCGGCGGAACGTACAGCTCCGGCAGGCCCAACTTCTTCGCCGCGTCGTTCAGTTTCGCGATGTCGTCCTTCGCGAGCGCCTCGAATTTCGCCACGAGGTCGGTCAGTTCCTTCTGGAGATCGGCGGCCAATTCGCGCTGCGGTTTGGTCGGCGCGCCGTCCCCGTCGGTCAGGTTCGCGAGCAGCCACGCGAGTTGCGAGTACAGCATCGCCCCGCCCTTCTGCGCGAAGATGTCGTAACTGATCTTCGCCTTCGGGTTGTGGAGCTTCTCCTCGATCGCGTCCAACTTCTTGTTCAGCGCTTCGGTTTGCTTCAGCAGGTCTTTCGCTTCGTCACGGTCTTTCAGCAACTCGTCGCGCAGGTCGATCTGCTTCTTGATCGCGCGGAGCCGGGCGACGGTGTCGCTCAGTTTGGTGATGTCGTCGCGCACGCTCAGCGCGAGCGCCTGCTGTTCGGTCAGTTCGCCCGACACCTTGGGTTGGTCTTTAACCAGTTTGAAGCGCTCGGCGAGCCACCGCGGGTCGGCGCTCACGGTCACGGTCTGCGTGAGCTTCTGGTTGCCGGCGCTCAGGCGCACGGTGTAGGTACCCGGGGCGACCGGCACCGGTGCGTCGGCGCTGCCCATGTCCACCGCCGCGCCCGGAATCACCTTCGCGCCGTCGTGCGTCAGATCCCACACGAACTTGTTTAGCCCCGCGGTCGGTTCTAGCTTGCGCTTCGGCGCGTTCGGGTCGTCCTTGTCCTTCTTGTCGTCCGTCGCGGAAGCACCGGCCGTGCCCTTCGCGGTAGCGACCACCGCGCCCTTCGCGTCGAGCACTTCAATGGTCACGTCGCCCTTGAACGATTCGCCGAGCGAGTACCACACGACCGCGCCGGCGTCCGGGTTCTGGCCCGTTGCGTGCGGGGTGAAGCCGCTCGTCGGCCCGCCCCACGTGTAGCGCCACGCGGTCGCCGGTTGCACCGGGAACAGGTGCGCCGCCTTCTTCGCAATCGCCGGTGTGGTGTCGCGCACCGGCGTGAGGTCGTCGAGAATCCAGATGCTGCGCCCGTGCGTGCCGACCACGAGGTCGTTGTCCTTCACCACGAGGTCGTGAACCGGAACCGTCGGGAGGTTCAGTTGCAGGCTGTCCCACGTCTTGCCGGCGTCGCGGGAGAACTGCACGCCGCGCTCGGTGCCGAGGTACAGCAGGCCCTTGCGCTTCGGGTCTTCGCGCACCACCTTCGCGTGCGCTCCGGTGTCCAAACCGTCGGTAATCTTCGACCACGTTTTGCCGAAGTCGGTCGTTTTCCACACGTGCGGCTTGTAGTCGTCCATGCGGTGGTTGTCGACCACGAGGAACGCGGTCCCGGCGGCGTGCGGGCTGGCCTCGATGCACGTCACGGTGCCCCAGTCGGGCAGGTCCGGCACGTTCGCCGTTACGTTCGTCCACGTCTTCCCGGCGTCTCGCGACAGGTGAACCAAGCCGTCGTCGCTCCCGGCCCACAGCACGCCCTTGTCGAGCGGCGACTCCGCGAGCGCGAAGATGGTGCAGTAGATTTCGGCCCCGGTGTTGTCGCCGGTGATCGGCCCGCCGCTCCACTGCTGCTTCTGCTTGTCGTTGCGCGTCAGGTCGTTGCTGGCCTTCTCCCACGTTTGGCCGCCGTCGCGGGTGCGGAACAGCACGTTCGCGGCGTGGTATACGGTCTTCGGGTCGTGCCGCGAAATCAGAATCGGGGCGGTCCACTGGAACCGGAACTTCATCTTCGCCGGGTCGATGCCGCTCGCGTTGAACTGGTTCAGCGTGACGTTCCGCGCCTGCCCGGTGCGGTGGTTGTAGCGCGTCATGATGCCGCCGTACTCGCCCGCGTACACCACATCGGGGTCGGAGGGGTCGGCGAAGGCGTAGCCGGCTTCGCCCCCGCCGACGTTGTACCAATCGCCGAGGCCGATGCCGCCGCTGCGCAGCGACCGCGACGGCCCGCTCGCGCTGCCGAGGTCTTGCAGGCACGCCATCACGCGGTACGGCGTGCGCGTGTCCGCGCTCACGTGATAGCACTGCGAAATGGGCAGCGCCGGGGCGTGCCACGTCTTCCCGCCGTCGGTGGTGATGTCCACGCCCCCGTCGTTCGCGTTAATCATCCGCTGCGGGTTCTTGGGGTCGATCCACAGGTCGTGGTGGTCGCCGTGGTGCGGCCCGTCGATCTCCTCGAACGTCTTCCCGCCGTCGATGCTCTTGAGCAGCGGCACCTGCGGTGCGAACACCACGTCCGCGCTCTTCGGGTGAACGGTCAGCGTGCTGTAGTACCACGCGCGCTGGCGAACGGGGCGCGAGTCGTTCACGTTCGCCCACGTGTCGCCGCCGTCGTCCGACCGAAACAGCCCGCCCTTCTCGGCCTCAATCACGGCGTAGACGCGCTGCGAGTCGCTCGGCGCGACCGCGACGCCGACCTTGCCCCACGGCTTCGGCGGCAGCCCGTTATCGCCCTTTGGCTTTTGGTTCTTGTCCTTTGGTGCTTCGGCCAGCGATTCCCACGTGTCGCCGCCGTCGCGCGACACGAACAGGTCGCTGCCGGGGCCGCCGCTGGTGTGCTCCCACGGGCGGCGGCGCGTCTGCCAGAACCCCGCGAACAGCACCCGCGGGTTGTTCGGATCAATGCACACGTCGCTCGCGCCGGTCTCGTCGTTCTTGAAGCACACGCGGTCCCACGACTTGCCGCCGTCGGTCGTGCGGTACACGCCGCGCTCGGCGTTCGGCCCGAACGCGTGGCCCAACACCGCGGCGAAGCACACGTCCGGGTTCTTCGGGTGAACCGCGAGCGCGCCGATCTGCCCCACCTGCTTCCACACGTGCTTCCACGTCTTGCCCGCGTCGGTGCTCTTGAAGAGGCCCGCGCCCGGCGACACGTTGCCGCGAATGTTCGCCTCGCCCGTGCCCACGTACACCACGTTCGGGTCGCTCGGTGCGACCGCGATACTCCCGATGCTGCTGGTGGGTTGGTCGTCGAAGATCGGCTTCCACGAGATGCCGCCGTCGGCGCTCTTCCAGACGCCGCCGCTGGCGGTGGCCGCGTAGTAGGTGAGCGGGTCGCCGGGTACGCCGCACGCGCGACTCACGCGCCCGCCGGCGAACGGCCCCACGAGCCGGTACTTGGCCGCGGCGAGCGGCTTGGCGTCTTCCGCGGGTGCGGAGTGGGTGAGGGAAAGGAGTGCGAAGAGTGCGAGGACGGAACGGACGTTCATGTGCACGGCTCGCGACGGGATAAGCGGCTCAGATTGCCCATCTTAAACCGTCGCGGCGCGATGCCAACAACGAACCGCGCATCGGGCACGCGAATCGACCCGCGCGACCGGCACAACCGGACCCGGCGCGCCCCGCCCGTGGTGTCGCGGGTTGAGGTTGTCAGTGCTTCACGCGGAGGTGCACACCCCTCCGCGTGAAGCACTTTGCGGAGCGGGTGAATCAACACGAGTAGCCGGTGAATCACTTGGCGGAGCGGGTGAACGATCTCACTTTTTTGCGGCCGAACGCGAAGTGGGGCCGATGTGAGGGAGAACTGGTTCGCGAGTGGCAACGAACGGCCCTGCGACCGGCACGAAGCGCGATCCGGTTGCATGGTATACGCGCGATCAAATTTTGTCAACGGTTTCTGATTCGATCCGGTGTGCCTGTGGAAGTCGGCGGTATTCGAGTGTTGAGCGCCCTCGGTCACGCGTCGGGCTACTCCGGTATAGTCCGACGCGTGAGCGAGGGCGCTTCGACCGCCGACTTCCAGAGGCACACCCGATTCGATCCGCGTCGCCGTTCGGGTGAGAACCGAGCGGCGACGGCCGACTCCTTCGGGGTTACGCCGCGGGCGTCGCGAAGCTCGCGAACCGCTTGTACATCTCTTCCACCGAGACGTCTTCGACGTGCGTCGCGAGCGTCCACCGGTGGCCGAACGGGCAGGTCACGGAGCCGCTGCGGTCGCCATAGAATTGCGTTTCGACCGGCTTGAACACCGTCGCTCCGGCCGCGACCGCGCGGGCGACCGCCGCGTCCGCGTCCGCGACGCACAGGCCGCCGGCCGCCGGTCGGCCCGCCGAGCGACTCCGGCCCGCGGTTGCCCCACTCCGGCATTTCGTCGCTCAGCATGACGCGCGAACCGGCGATTTCGATTTCGGCGTGCGCGACCACGCCGCCGGGCATCTCGAACCGGAGCACCTCGGTCGCGCCGAACGCGGCCTTGTAGAATTCGATGGCCCGCGCCGCGTTCCGCACCGTGATGTACGGCGTGACGCTGTGGTACCCGGCCGGGATCGGGGAAACGGGCATCTGCTGGCCCTCCGCGAGTGAAGCGAGCGATGTTGAGAATCTAATCGCGCGTTCAAATGTACGCAAGGCCACATTTGCGCCGCCGCGGGCCGCCCCGCTCGGCGCGCCCGGAAAACCCATACACTCTCACTTTGACCAACCGCAACCGAGGTTCGCACATGTCCGTTTCGTGGCGCGGGGTGTTCCCCGCTGTGTGTACGCAGTTCCACGCCGACTACTCGCTGAACGTGCCCGGCACGCTCGCGCACATCGACGCGATGCTCGCGGCCGGCGTTCACGGCCTCGTGATGATGGGCAGCGTCGGCGAGAACACGACGCTCGAACTCGCCGAGAAGCAAGAACTGCTGAAGGCGACGCTCGCGCACGTCAACAAGCGCGTGCCGGTGCTGGTGGGCGTGGCCGAGTACACGACCGCGCAGGCGTGCCGCTGGGCCGAGAGCGCCGCGAAGCTCGGGGCCGACGGCCTCATGGTGCTGCCGCCGATGGTGTACAAGGGCGACGACCGCGAGACGCTCGCGCACTTCCGCACCGTGGCGAAAGCGACCGCGCTGCCGATCATGGTGTACAACAACCCGCCCGCGTACAAGGCCGACATTTCGCCGGAGATGTTCGCCGAGATCGCCGACGAGCCGAAGTTCGCGTGCATCAAGGAGAGCAGCGACAACCCGCGGCGCATCACGGACATCATCAACCTGACCAAAGACCGCTACGTGATCTTCGCGGGCGTGGACGACTTGGTGGTGGAGTGCTTCGCGCTGGGCGCGGTGGGCTGGGTGAGCGGCCTCGTGAACGCGTTCCCCGCCGAGAACCGCCTGCTGTGGGATCTGCTGCTCGCCGGGAAGTGGAAGGAAGCCATCGCGGTGTACCGGTGGTACACGCCGCTGCTGCACCTCGACACGCACCCGAAACTGGTGCAGTACATCAAGCTGGCGAGCGCCGAGTGCGGGTACGGCACGGAACTGTGCCGCCCGCCGCGCCTGAACCTCGTGGGCGAAGAGCGCGGGCGCGTGCTGAAGCTGATCCGCGCCGCCATCGCGACGCGCCCGACGAAGTAGCCCGACGCGTCAGCAAAGGTTTGCTAGCCCGACGCGTGAGCGAGGGAGTTCAGCCCCGAAGGGGCGACAAAGCACCCTCGCTCACGCGTCGGGCTACAAGAAACTCACACGCACACTTCCAGCGCGAGGAAGTTGTCGGGTTCGGTCGCGTAGAGCGCGGCGGCGGCGCGCAGCGTGCGGATGCGGTCGTCGTGCCACGGGTTTTCGAGCGCCGGCATTTCGGTCGCGTAGGGGAACTCGCGCAGCAGCTCTTCGCGAATCATCATCGCGCGCACTTTGCGGATGCGCTCTTCGCCCACCAGTTCGCATGTGAGAAACAGCGCGTACCGCACGGTCGTGACCGGGAGGCCGGCGTCGCGCTTCACGTGGCCCTCCACGAAGTGTTCGGCGACCGCGTTCAGCACGAAGTTCAGCAGGAACCAGCGGTCCTCTTTGGCAATCGGCATGATCGGGCTGTCGGCGGTGGTGCGGCGCGCCGCGGCCGACACCTTCGCCACCGCGAGCGGGTTCAGGAACATTTCCTCCAGCGACCGCTCCATCACGGTGCGAATCTTCAGCGCGCCGTCGGCGAAAATGTTCAGGCTGACCGTGACGCGGTCGAGGAACTCTTTGGCGAACCACTGCTTGCGGGCGCGGTGCCGCGCCCACCACCACGTGGCGAGGAACGTGACGCCGGACGTGCTCGCCGCCACGAGAATCGTGACGATGACGCGCTTGGTGTACTCGTCGGAGATTTCGGGGCCGTTGAGCGCGAAGAGTGCGAGCATCGCGTGCCTCCTGTTGAAAATGCCGACGCGCATCCAAGGAAGGAGTTTCTGTCGAACCGCCGGCGTCAGCCGGTGGGTGCGCCGAAGACAACCCACCGGCTGACGCCGGCGGTTCGACCGCCCGGTCGTTCGAGATTCGGCCGCTCACTCGTGTTGCAGAGGTGTACGCACTAATCTTCGTTCTTTTTCCACACGCGGAGCAAGTTGGCGAAGTCGTCGCGCCACAGCGGGCCGTCGCGCCAGTCCACGCGCTCCCACACCTGCTGCTTCGTGTGCTCCGGCAGCGGCGCGCGAACGGACAGCGCCGCGAGGTCGGCTTCGCTCCGCGCCAGCACCATCCACTGCGAATCGGTCTTGCCGTCGAGGCGCTCGCCTTCGGTCGGCGTGTCGTGGCAGTACCGCACGGCGAGCGGCGGGTTGTGGTCGTCCGCCAACCGGCGGATGAGCGGTTTCAGGTCGAGGTGGTTGTTCGAGATGTGCAGCGCCACCGCGCCGCCGGGCCGCAGTTTCGACACGTACAGCGCGATGGCCTCGCGCGTCAGCAGGTGAACCGGGATCGCGTCGGAACAGAACCCGTCGAGGATGATGACGTCGAACGTGGAATCGGGCACCTTGGTGAGCTGCCGGCGGGCGTCGCCGAGCACGACCTCGCACTCGCCGCGACAGTCCGAAAGGAACCGGAAGTAGCTCACGTTTTGGGCCACGCGCACGACCGCCGGGTCGATCTCGTAGAAGGTCCACTTCTCGCCCTTGCGCGCGTAGTGCGCGACCGCGCCGGTGCCGAGGCCCACCACGCCGACGCGCTTCGTGCGCTCCGGCGGCAGGCACGCGAACAGGTGCCCGACCGGGCCGCGCTGGTGGTAGTACGTCATCGGGCGCGGGCGGTCGGTCTTCTCGTCGGCGCGCTCTTGCCCGTGCATCGTGGTGCCGTGAATCAGCCGGACGAACTTGCCGTCCGGCGACTTCGTCACGCGGATCACGCCGAAGAAGTTGCGCTCCATGTGCAGCGTTTCGCCGAAGTGCTTGTTGTCCAAGCTGCCGGCGACGAACAGCGCCGCCAGCGACAGCGCGTAGCGGGCCGGCTTGCGCACGAGCGCGAACGCGGCCACCGCGGGCACACCGAACATCAGCCCGCCGCGCAGCAGCCGCGCCACGAGCGCGTCCGGCGCGTCCGGTTCGGTGGGCACCTTCACGAACAGCGGCACCGCCAAAACGAGGCCGATCGAAAGTGCCAGCAGCACCAGCACGAGAATCACGTCCGCGGCGCGCAGGCCGGGGCCGGTGTCGTCGGCGCGCGGGCGCACCGCGCCGGCCAGAACCAGCGCGAGCGGGTATTCCACCATTCCCAACCGCGCGAACACGATCGGCGCGACGAGCGCGTTGAACACCCCGCCGAGCACGCCGCCGAGCGACATCCAGAAGTAGAAGCCGGTGAGGTGTTCGGGCGGCGGGCGGTCCTTCGCCAGTTCGCCGTGGCACACGAGGCACACGCCGAAGAACGCGAGCATGTGCAAGCAGCCCACCACCGCGAGCGGTTCGGCCGCGTAGGTGAGCAGCGTGATCGCCACGAACAGAATCAGCATGGGCGTGACGCGCCCGACGACGCGGTGAACGCCGTCCGGCCAGCGCGCGAACACCAGAATGAAGCTGATGAGGTACAGCGCGAGCGGCACCACCCACAGCAGCGGCACCGGGGCGAGATCGGTGGAAACGTGCGTGGTCACGCCGAGCAGCAAACTCGACGGCAGCGCCGCGAGCGCGACCCAGCGCGCAATTCGCGCGCGCGGGATGTGTTCGAGCGCGGGGTGCGGAACGGAATCGGCCGCGGGTTCTTCCTTCCGCGGTTCCGCGCTCCCGCGAATGACGGTCAGCGCGCACGTCACCACGAGCGCGACGTACCCCAAGACGCCGCCCGCGAACACCCATTTCTGCTGTGCGAGCGTGAGTTCCGGTTCGATGAGCAGCGGGTACGCGAGCAACCCCAACAGGCTGCCGGCGTTGCTCGCGGCGTAGAGGAAGTACGGGTCGCGGGCCGCGGGGTGCCCGCTCGCGGCGAACCAGCGCTGCAACAGCGGCGAGGTGGTGGACAGCACGAAGAACGGCACGCCGACCGCGAGGCCGACCGCCGCCCCGAGTTGCGCGAACACGAGGAGCGACGAATCTTGATCGTCCGGCAGCACCGACGACACGACCGCGACCGGCGAACCGGTTTCGGACACCGCGATGGCGACCTTAAACGAGACGACGACGGTGGCGAGCGCGACCAAGTGAAACGCGGCCTGCCGCCGGACGCCGAGCTTCCCGGTGCTGCGGTGCGCGTAGAGGTACCCCGCGAGCAGCACGGTTTGGAAGAACACCATGCAGGCGTTCCACACACCGGGCGTGCCGCCGACGAGTGGGAGCAGCAGTTTACCGACCAGCGGCTGAACGAGGAACAGCAGGGCCGCTCCGACGAACAGCGTGACGGCGTAGAGGGCGGGGAGCAATCGCGACCTCCGCGGGCGGGCCGATACGGCCCCAGAGCGGTGGCGGGGAGAGACCCGGCCGTGAGGGCAACCTTGCCTAACAGAATGCGAACGCGCCCGCGCCGGGGCAAGGGGGAAGCCGGAACCGCGTGACGAACACCGGCTATTCCTGTGGGGGCGAAGGGACAACGCGAAACAGTTCGACGCCGGAACGCGGCCCCGACGACCACAGCACCGCGTCCCACCGGCACGCCGCGCCACACACCTGCACCTCAATTTCGCTACAGACCGTCGCCGCTCGGCCGAATAGGCGCTCTCGTAAGCGCGCGGGGGGGCCGAAGAGTTCGCGAGCGGTTGCGAGGAGCACCGGACCGAAAGCCGCGGGCGGGGCGACGAGTTCGCAGCGGGTCGGTCCGACGATGTAGGAAAGCGGCCCGAACTCGCGCCACGGGTGGTAGTGGAGCGAACGCGCCCCGTCGCGCAGAGCGAGCAGCAGAACAAGCCACCAAAACTGGCGCGCGCGAACCGCCGGCGCAACAGAGGTGTCAGAGAAATCGACGAGCAGTTCCCCGTGCGCACCGGTCGGTAGCGCATCGACATCGCCAAGCAGTTCGGCGCTCCGCACGACGACAGCCATACCGAACCCCGGAACCACAAAGACGAACACGAGGGTATAGTAACGACAAGCAAAATGGATGTGACCGATCCAATGACGTGGCACGACCTCGGCGCGCATCCGCGGTTCGCCGGTGGGCACTTCGATCCCGCTTGGTACGATGGCGCCGCGTGCGCGGACCTCGCGCGATTGCGCGCGTGTGCGACCGAAGTGCTCGCAAGGCTGCCCGGCGCGACCTGCGAACTCGTCGTTCTCGACGACTGCACCACCTTCGTTCGGTTTCGCACCGACGCACGCGAAGCGGACGTGTACCCGGTCGCGCTCGAATCCGGGGCCGCGGGCTTCTACATCGGCTTCCCGAATCTCGAAGAACTGCGCGTCGCGGAGGTCGCTGGAGTGATCGGTGCGCTGAGTGATTAACCCGCGGTGCGCACGAAGACGGTCATTTGGCTGGGGCCGCCCAACTGCGGGTCGGTGTCGCCGAGCGGTTGCAGGCGGGCCGCGTAGCCGTATTGCGCGCACACGGCTTCGCACCACGCCGCGAATTCGGCACGCGACCACTCGAAGCGGTGGTCCGCGTGCCGGAACTTGCCCGCCGGTAGCCCCTCGAACTTCACGTTGTACTCGCGGTTCGGCGTCGTCAGCACCACCGCACGCGGGCGGGCGCAGCCGAACAGCGCTGCCGCGAACGCCTCCAGTCGCGGCGGGTCCAAGTGTTCGATTACTTCCACCACAGCCGCCGCGTCGAAGTCGTTGAGGCGCGCGTCGCGGTAGGTGAGAGCACCGTGCAGCAACTTCACGCGCTCGCGGGCACCGTCGGGTAGGCGCGCACGGTCGAGGCGCTGGCGCGCAATTTCAAGAGAGCGCACCGAAGCGTCGAGGCCCACCACCTCCGCGAACCGCGTGTCGGCCGCGAGCAGTCGCAGCAGTTTCCCTTCGCCGCAACCGAGGTCGAGTACGCGCTTCGCGCCTGTGGCTTGCAACTCCGCGAGCACCGCGGCCAAACGCCTTTCGTGGAGACTCACTTTCGCTTCGAGGCGCTCTTCGGCGAGGTCGTGTTCGGCCGCGGCTTCGTCCGGGTCGGTGGCGTCGTCGCTCGCCAGTCCCGCGAGCGCGGAGCGCACGAGCTTCTGTTGCCGGCGCAGGTAGCGCGCCGCGATCTGCTCCTTCTCCGGGTGCGAATTCAGCCAGCCTTCGCCGTGCTTCAGCAGCTTCGCCACTTCATCGGCGCTCACCCAATAGTGCTTCTCGTCGTCCAGCACCGGCACGAGAACGTAGAGGTGCGAGAGCAGGTCCGCGAGCCGCACGGTCGCGCGCAGTTCCACCGTGAAGTACGGCGATTCGCCCCATTCGGGGAAGCAGGTGTCGAGCGGGTGCCGGGTCGCGCGTACGTCGTACCCGAGCGGCTCGAACAGCTTGCGGAGGAACGGTTCGCCTCCGCGCCGGCACGGCAGCGCCGTGATGCGCGCGACCAGCGGCAGCGGTTCTTCCGCCAACTCCGGGCGCGTCTTGCAACTGCCCGCTAAAGCCGAGCCGAACACCTGCGCAATCGCAACGCTGAGGAACGACGACGCGACATAGGGCCGGTCGTTGACGTACTGCGCGAGCAGTTCGTTCCCGGTGCCGCGGTTCGCGCGCGCGAGGCCGACCGGGTCCGCGTCGAGGAGCAGCGCCGCGGTGCAGCGGTCGTCGGTGGCTTCGGGGTAGAAGACGTGCGCCCGCCCGAAGGACAGCTCGAAGGATTGCACCTTCGACGGGTGCTTGTGGAGCAGCCAGCCGAGGTCGGTGGCCGGGGCGCGCGTAGCGGTGAGTGTGAGCAGCATGGGTTACTGAGGCGCGGGAGCGGGCGCGGGTTCGGTCGCGGCGAGCCATTCGGCGGCGCGGCGCACGAGGTCGGCGCGCGCCGCGTCGTCGGGTACGTCGCCGGCGAACTTCGCGCGGTCGCATTCGTCCAACAACTCGCGCAGCCCGTCGGCGCGTTCCTGCGGCCAACCGAGCGGCGCGACGGCTGCGAGCACTTCGTTCGTGGTGAACTTGAGCGCCGGCACGCCATGTTGCCGTTCGAGGAAGGCCCGCAACACGGCGCTAATGTGCTCGAACGAATCGACACGCGCGAGGTCCGCGAGCGCGCGTTCCAGTGGCGGTACCACGGGTACCTTCTGCGAACGCTTCCACACAACGAACGCGAGCACGAAGCACACCAGCGCCACCGCGCCCGCGATCCACGGCAATGGGTTCGCGCGCTCCGCGTCCGGCGGCGCGGGCGGGTCTTCGGGCGGCGTGACTGGAAGCACCGCGGTGTTCGCGCCCACCTTCTTCTCCACCGTGACGCGCACCGCGGGGAACGTCACCGACTCGCCGTTGGCCTTCACCGGGGCGAAGCTGGCGACGAGCGGCGCGCCTTCGACGTACGGATCGAGCCGAAGCCGCTGTTCCCAGCGCTCGCGGTTGTTGGGGAGCGCGGTCACGCTGGGCGCGCCGTCGGGCCGGATGCGCCACGCGGAGTCGGCGTCCGCGGTGAGCAGCGCCTTCGGCACCTCGACGCGCAGCGGGGCCGGGCCTTCGAGCGAAAGCGTCACGCGCACGCTTTCGGAGAGCGCGCACGCGGTGCGGTCCGCGGAGGCGTCGGCGCGCGGCGGTTGCGCGCGGGCAATGCCGGGCGCGAGAGCGAGCACGAGCAACAGCGCGCGGGTCATGGGGAACGATTTTACGCGCCGGCGGAAACTTTTTCTTCGGTGTCGCGTCGTAAGGGTGAGTCACTTCGGCCATTCGGCCTTCGCCCGGAGGGTTCACATGTCGCGCCTCGCGCAATTCGGCGTCCCGGTTCTGCTCGCGCTCGTGCTCGTCGGCTGCGGGAAGCAGCCCGCGGAAGTCGCGCAGAACGCGCCACCGCCGGAACTGAAGAACGAAGACCCCGGCCTCGGCATCGACCCCAATCTGCCCGACATCGACCGCCGCGATAAGCAGAAAGTCGATGGCAAAGTGACCGACGAGAGCGTCGGTATCCCAGATGTGCTGCGCGACGCCACCGCGCCGATCGTTCCGCCGGGTACCGCGATCCCCGGGCTTCCGCCGGTTCTCGCGCTTCCCGCGCCGCTCGCGAGCGATCCGGGCTACGCGCTCGCGGGCAGCGGCGGCAGTGTGGGGGTGTCCGGGCGCAGCGGTGCGACGCGGTTGGCGAAGGTGAGCGCTGCGGGCGGTGGCGGCCGAATCCCGTTCCCGATGGGCATGGGAGCGGGCGGGCCGATGAACGGCACACCCAAGCCCGAACCCGCGACCGGCTACAACGCGCTGAACGCCGAGGCCTACGGCGTGTACCGCGAGAACGAGTTCCGCTCGCCCCGCGTCGCGGCGCTCTCGACGTTCTCTGCTGATGTGAACACCGCCGCTTACGCGAACGTGCGGCGCATCCTGAAGGAAGGCAAGCTGCCGCCCGCGAACGCGGTGTTCCTCGCGGAGTTCGTGAACTACTTCCGCTACGACTACGCGCAGCCGAAGGGCGACGATCCCATCGCGTTCCACATGGAAATGGGGCCGTGCCCGTGGAACCGCAACCACCACCTGCTGCGCGTCGGCGTGCAGGCGCGCGAAATCGCCGCGGACAAAATCCCGCCGCGCAACCTCGTGTTCCTCGTCGACACCTCCGGTTCGATGAGCCAAGCGAACCGGCTCCCGCTCGTGCAGCAATCGCTTTCGCTGCTCGTGCAGAAGCTCACCGAGAAGGACCGCGTCAGCATTGTGACTTACGCGGGGTCTTCCTCGACGGCCCTTACGCCCACGAAGGGCAGCGAGAAGGACGTGATTCTGAGCGCGATCAACTCGCTCAGCGCCGGCGGCGGCACGAACGGTGAGGGCGGCATCCGCGCCGCGTACAAGTTGGCCGGCGAATCGTTCATCAAGGACGGCGCGAACCGCGTCATCCTCTGTACCGACGGCGACTTCAACGTCGGCGTCACCGACAACGGCGAACTCGTGAAACTCGTTGAAGAGCAGCGCAAGAGCAACGTCTTCCTGTCGGTGCTCGGCTTCGGCATGGGCAACTACAAGGACGACCGCCTGAAGCAACTCGCCAACAACGGCAACGGGCAGCACGGCTACATCGACACGCTCGCGGAAGCGAAGAAGGTGTTCCTCGAAGACATCGGCGGGCTGGTGTGCGTGGCTAAGGACGTGAAGTTCCAAATCGACTTCAACTCCGGCAAGATCAACGCCTACCGGCTCGTGGGCTACGAGAACCGCCTGCTCGCGGACGAAGACTTCAAGAACGACGCGAAGGACGCGGGCGACATGGGCAGCGGCCACCAAGTGACCGTGCTGTACGAGATCGTGCCGACCGGCGTGAAGATCGACCTGCCGGCCGTGGACCCGAGCAAGTACACGCAACCGGTGAAGCCGGCCGGCCCGCAAGACGAGTGGCTGACCGTGAAGATGCGCTACAAGCAGCCGACAGGCGACGTGAGCAAGGAACTGAGCGCGCCGTTCAAGGGCGAAGTGGCGAAAGACCTGAGCGACGACTTCCGGTTCGCGGCGGCGACGGCGAGCTTCGGCACGCTGCTCCGCGGGTCGAAGCACGCGGGCGCGATGACCTACGCGGGCGTGCTGGAAGAGGCGCAAGGGTGTCTTGGCAAAGACCCGAACGGCCACCGCAAGGGATTCCTCGACTTGGTGACGACCGCGCGGAACCTCGCGGCGGCCCCGATCGAAGGCGACGCCGCGCTGGCGACCGCGCTGGGGATGAACGCCGAGCGCCTCAAGGAGTTCGCGGCGATGTGGGCGAAGGAGAAACCCGAAGTGCGCGCGTTCCAGTTGGAGGTGGTGTCGTCGGGCGTCCCGTCGAAGTTCCACGCCCCGCTGAAGGCGTACTTCGAGAAGGCCGCCACCACCGAGAAGAAGTGAGACGGGAACGAGGGTTTTAGCCGCGGAGCGGCGGCAGATGTTAGCCCGGGGTGCGGCGAGCGCAGCGAGCAAACCCCGGGTACGAACACGAAGCACCAACAAGCCCCCGGAGGGGGCGACAGACACCACGCCCACGTTGCGCGCGTCTGTCGCCCCTCCGGGGGCTTCACATATTGTTGTGCTCACGTTCCCGGGGTTTGCTCGCTACCCGTATTTCACGGTCACGAAGACGATTTCAAGCGACCGAGCAACAATCTCGAATCGCCCTTCGTCGCACCGAATCGAGTACCGGCGCGGGTCGCTGATACTCGACGCGGGATCGTTGAGCGGCCCCTCGTCCGCGAACGTCGGGTTCTGGAACCACACTGGGCAATTGATGCGCGCGACCTCGATAAAGTGCAACTCGATTCCGTGGTAATAGCACAGGTCGAAACTGCCCACGAGTACCAACCGCAGACCGTCGAAAGAGTGGATGTGGAAATCGCTGTGGTGGAGCGCGAGTTCGTTCGCGTCCGCCAACGTCGGTGGGCGAACGCCAGATAATGCGAGTCGCAATGATTCGCTCTCTTCAGCCATTCGCCAACCTCCAGAACGCGCCCTCACTGCCCCGCGCGCACCGCACTTTCGCCGAAGCGGTCGCGCAGCGCGCGCAGACCGGCGGGGCCGATGTCGTTGTGCCGCACGTCCAGTTCCGTTAGCTCCCACGGGCCGCGCGCCAAGAGCGCCGCGCCCGCGTCGGTCAGGCCGCACCCGCTGAGGCGCAGCACGCGCAGTGCGGCGTTCGTGCGGCGGGCCAGCACGCGGGCCACGTCGTCGCCGAGTCGCCGGTCGGACAGGTCCAGCGCGTGCAAGCGCGGGAAGTGCGAGCCGCCGACCAGTTCCGTGACTTCACCGATCACGCCGCGGGTCACGCGCAGCTCGCGCACCGGGCCGCGCGCGAACAGCGCCCCGGCCCGTTGCACGAACATCCCCGCGGGCAGCCACACGATCTCCACGAACCCGCGGCGGAACTGCGCGTGCGCTTCGCCGCTTTGCAGAGGCGCGCCCGGCCCGCGCAGCGGCGCGAGCCAGTCGTCCATGTGTGTCGCGAGCAGGGCCAGTTCGCGCGTGCGCAGTTCCAAGAACCGCACCTCGGCCGACGTGCGCAGCGCTTCGGGAATCGAGGCGATTTCGATTTGGATGCGTATCAGTTCGGCCCGCGCCCGGTCCCGCTCGTCGCCGAACTCGTCGAGCCAGTCGGCGTAGGCGAGCCGCGGCACGTCCTCGTCCGGGCGCGCGAGGATCGTCGCGAAGAGCGCGTCGCCGTCGGACATGGTCCTCCCTCACCGGGTGCGGTGCTCCCATCATACTCACACTCAAGTTCGAGTGCCGCCGGTCCTTTTTTCCCGCGGCGCTCGGCATACGATTCCCGCATGAGCGAATGGCACCTCGCCCGCGGCTACAAGTACGCGGGCATCGTGAGCGGGCTGCGGAGCGAGCCGAACCGGCGCGACGTGGCCGTCATCGTCAGCGACACCCCGGCCGCCGCCGCCGGCGTGTACACGCAGAACCGCGTGTGCGCCGCCCCGGTGCAAGCCAGCCGCGCGCGCACCCCGCGATCCGATGCTCGCGCTATAGTGGTGTGCAGCGGGAACGCGAACGCCTGCACCGGCGAGCAAGGGCTGCGCGACGCGGAGCGCATGGCGGAACTCGTCGCGCGCAATCTCGGCTGCGAACCGGAGCAAGTGCTCGTCGCTTCAACCGGCGTGATCGGTCGCCCGCTGCCGATGCCGATTCTGGAAGCCGGCATCCCGAAGGCGGTGCGCGAAGCGGCCGAAGGGCGCGAGGCGCTTGGGCACGCCGCGGCTGCGATCCTCACCACCGACACCGGCACGAAGGTCGCGACGCGCCAGCACGACACGTTCACCGTCACCGGCTTCGCCAAAGGCGCGGCGATGATCGGCCCGAACATGGCGACGATGCTCGGCTTCGTGCTCACCGACGCCGCCGTGAACCCGGCCGACCTGCACCGCATTCTCAAAGGCGCGGCCGAACAGAGCTTCAACTGCATCTCGGTGGAGGGCCACACCAGCACGAACGACACGGTGTTCATTCTGGCGAACGGCACCGGCGCGCCGCTCGCGGGCGCGGCTCTCGAAGCGTTCGCGGTGGAAGTGCGGCACGTGTGCGTCGAACTCGCGCGCAAGATCGCGCTGGACGCGGAAGGCGCGGAACACCTCATCACCATCGAAGTAGACGGGTGCCGCACCGACGCGGAGGCAAAGCAGATCGCCAAGACGATCGCGGAAAGCGCGCTGGTGAAGACCGCGGTGTTCGGTGCCGACCCGAACTGGGGCCGCGTTGTCTCCGCCGCCGGCTACGCCGGTGTGCCCTTCGAAGAGAAAGATTTGTCACTGTGGATGGGCGACATGCCGCTGTACCGCGCCGGCACGCCGCTCCCGTTCGACGCGAGCGCCGCGTCCAGCTACCTGAAGCACAACCGCGAGGTTCACTTCAAACTGAAGTTCACCCTCGGCAGCGGGCGCTGCACGTTCTACACCTGCGACCTGACCACCGAGTATGTGAAGTTGAACGCCGACTACACCACTTGAAAGTGGATAGTGGTTAGTGGTTGGTGGTTAGTGGTAGACGGCAACACCTTCATCGAGCGCGGGGCTACGCCACAATGACGCCGCGCCTTGAGCTTCACGAATTACTAGTCAGCGGGCGGTTTCGCTGGACCGGCAATCCGCCAGCCACCGAGCAAGACGTTGACGCACTGTGCGCCGAATGGCCCGTACGCCCACCGCGCGACTACCTTGAGTTGCTTCGTGTGAGCGACGGTGGAGATGCCGAGATCGCCGTGTATCCGAACTACGTGCGCGTGTGGTCGGCTCAATTGGCAATCCAGTACAACCGCGATTACGAAGTCGCGCGAAATGTGCCGGGATTCGTCGCGTTCGGCGACAACGGTGGCCCCGATCTCGTGGGATTCGACACCCGCGGCGGCGAACCGTTGGGCGTGTGCTCGATCCCGTTCTTTCCGATGGAATGGGAACACGAGATGGGCCGCGTCACGGACCTGTGGGCACTTCTCGAACAGTTGCTCCCCGTCGAGGGCGCTGGATGAATGGAACGGCCCCCTTCATCGAACTTCACAACGTGTCGCGCACGTTCGGTGCGTTCACGGCGCTGCACGGGATCACGCTCACGCTGCCGCAAGGGCGCGTCGGGTTGCTCGGCCCCAACGGGGCGGGCAAATCGACGCTGCTGAAGGTGCTGATGGGTCTCATCCCGCCCAGCGGCGGCACTGGGCGCGTGCTGACCGAACAACTCGGCGGCGACCGCGATTCCGAAGGCAACTGGCGGCTCCGGCGGCTCATCGGGTTCATGCCCGAAGCGGACGCGCTCGTGCCCGGGCTGACCGGTGTGGAGTACGTGTCGCTCGCGGGCGAGCTGTTCGGCATGCCCCGGCGCGACGCGCTCCGCCGCGCGCACGAGGTGCTGTCGTATCTGGAGTTGGAAGAAGCCCGATACCGGCGCGTGGAAGAGTATTCGGCCGGGATGAAGCAGCGCGCGAAACTCGCGCAGGCGCTCGTTCACGACCCGCCGGTGCTGCTGCTCGACGAACCCACGAGCGGCCTCGACCCCGCGGGCCGCGACGCCATGCTCCGGCTCATCAAGGCGCTCGGCACCGATCACGGCAAGTCGGTGATTCTCTCGACGCACCTGCTCGCGGACGTGGAAGCGGTGTGCGAGCGCGTGGTCATCCTCGCCGGCGGCCGGGTGCGGCGCGAGGGGACCGTGGCCGAACTGTGCGCGCGCCGCGGGGACCGGTTCCGCGTGCGCGTGCAGGGCGACGACCTCGGCGCGCTGCGCGCGGACCTCGAAGCGGCGGGCGCGACCGTGCAACCGGACGCGCAAAACGCGGCCGAGTGGCGCGTGACGGTGCCGGACGGGTGGAGCAACGTCGCGCTGTTCCGCCGCGCGGTCGCCTGCGGCGCGGTGGTCCGCGCGCTCACGCACGACGACGAAACCTTGGAAGAACTGTTCCTGCGCACGATCAGTGAGTAGTGGACAGTGGGCAGTGGGCAGTAGACCCGCTTTCAACTGTCCACTACCCACTTTCCACTAACAACTACTCATGAACCAATCCGACGCGCTGTTGCGGTACCGGGGGTGGAAGGGGACGCCGCGCGGGCCGCTGTACGCGGCGGTGGCGATGGCGCGCGCGTCGCTGAAGTTGCTCGCGCGCAAGTGGCTCGTGTGGGGCCTCGCGGCGCTCGGGCTGCTCGTGTTCTTCACGTTCTTCTACGCGCAGTACCTCGCGGTGTACGTCACCACGATGCTCGAAACCGACACCGTGCGGTTCGCGGGCGTGCCGGTGAGCGCGCGGAACCTCACCCGCGTTCTGGACCGCCTCGCGCTGAACGGCACCGCGCACACGTTCGGCAACTTCGTCTGGTGGCAGGGGTACGTTCTGGTCATCGTGCTCGCGCTCGCCGGCTCGCTGCTCGTGGGCAACGATTTCGCGCACGGCAGCCTGCCGTTTTATCTCTCCAAACCCATCGGCCGCAAACATTACGTTCTGGGCAAGTGCCTCGCGGTCGGCGCGCTGGTGAACCTGTTCACGACGCTCCCGGCGGTCGCGCTCTGGCTCGAAGCCGGAATGCTCTACGACTGGCAGACGTACTACGTCGACAACTGGCGGTTGCTCGTCGGCATCTTGGGTTACGGCGCGGTGCTCACGGTGGCGCTGAGCCTGCTCTTGGTGGCGACCGCGGTGTGGGTGCGGCGCACGGTGCCGCTGGCGATGCTGTGGATGGGGCTGTTCGCGCTGCTCCCGATGCTGTCCGGGTGGCTCGTGGACGCGACGCAAGACGAACACTGGCGGCTCATCGACATTTGGAACAACCTGTACCTGTGCGGGCTGCACTGTTTGGGCGCGGAACCGGAGTCGATCCGGCCGCAACCGCAACCGGCGTACGGGTGGGCGTGGCTCGCGTGTGCGACCGTGACGGCTCTGAGCGCGCTCTACTTGCGCAAGCGCGTGCAGGCCGTGGAGATCGTGACGTGACGCGCGAGCTGCACCCGCCGCCGTTTTCGAGTACGAGCACGGGATCGGCACGATCCCGCACGGCGCGCGCGTCGTTCACGTGGGAAACGCCGACGACGCGAGCGACGGCGCGTGCGTGCCGACGTAGCGCGTGCTTAAGCGAGCCACGGGGTTGATCCCCGTGGTGCATCGCGCGTTGAACCGCCACGGGGATCAACCCCGTGGCTCGCTTAAGAACGCGGTCAGTCCACTTTCAGCTTGAACTTGGTCATCAGTTCCGCGTACCGCTTGAGTTCGAGCGGGTGCAGGTCGGCCGCGGTCAGGCCGAGGCGCTTCGCCTGCTCCAACTCCTTCGCGATCTGCGGGCGCTTGTCGTCCTTGCCGTCGAGGTCGAGCGCCCAACCCAAGTGGAACCGGTACGCGGCACTCTCGTGCTGCACCAGCGCCAGCCGCACGTCCTTCTCCGCGTCGGCCGGGTTGCCCAGCGCGATGTTCAGCAGCGCGCGGCTGTCGAGGAACGCGGGCACCGGCCCGCGCACCCCGATCAGCTCGTTCATCAGCTTTAGCCCGTCGCCGGCGCGCCGCGGTTCGACGAGCGCGAGCAGCACGCAGTAGTTGTTCACCATCAGGTCGCTCTTCGCCTTCGCCAGCGATTTCTCGTACTCGGCGAGCGCCTCGGCGTGCTTGCCCTGCGCGTCGAGCAGTTCGCCCCGGCAGCCGATGAGCGCGGCTTCGAGGGCCGTGTCGCCCGCGGCGGCGCGCAGCGCGTCGTCGAGCCACTTCGCCACGGCGGCCTCGGTGTCCGGGTCCGGGCGCTTGGCGCGCACCGCGCCGGAGAGGATGCGCCCGGTCAGGAGCGGGGGCGCGCCCCGTTCGTACTTGCGGGCCAAGTCGATCGCCTTCTGCGCCTCCTTCTGGCGCACGTAGAACACCGCGAGCGCGGCGTGCGCCGTCGGGCCGCCGGCGGCGAGGTGCTTCTGGTACGCGGCCTCGGCCTCCGCCGCGAAGCCCAACTCTTCGAACAGGGGGCCGCTCCGCGCCGCGAGGTTCGGGGCCGCGTCCCACCCGGGGAACGCCCGCACCGCGGCGCGGGCCTTGTCGCGCAACTTCTTCGCGTCGTCGAACTCGCCGAGTGCCTCCTTCACCTTCGCCTGCCGCACCAGCACGCGGGCCTCTTCGCGGAACGCCTCCCAACTGGTCGGGCCGTTCGCCTTCAGGCGCTCCAGCGCGCCCTCGGCGCGCGCGAGGTTGTTCATCGCGAGGTACACGCGCACGAGTGCCGCGAGGTGCTCCGGAGTGACCCCGGGGCGGGGCCGCGCGGCCAGTTGGAACGACGTTTCGGCGTTGGCGAAGTCGCCCGCGTCGAACGCGAGTTTGCCCAGCAGGTAGTCTTCGTCCGGCGTGAGTTCGCCGCTCTCGGCCATTTTGCGCAACTCGCGCACGCCCTCTTCGCGGGTCTCCGGATCGACGGTGCGGATCACCGCACGGGCCTTCAGGTCTTCGGTGTCGCTCTTGCCGTCGCGCAAGTTGCCCTCCACGAGCGCGAGCGCGTCGCGGCGGACCGCGTAGGCGTTCGGGCTGGCGACCATCGTGAGCGCGAGGTGCCGCCGCGCCCACCGGGCGACCTCGGCCGCGGCCGAATCCTTCGCGGCGAGGAGCAGTTTCAGAGCGTCGTCGCCGCGGTTGGTGCGCTGGAGGAACAGCACCATTTGGCGCGTCGGGTTCAGCTCCAGTGGCGCGAGCTCGCGGGCCGCGGTGAAGTGGGACTGGGCCGTGGGGCCGTCGCCGACCATTTCGTACAGCCCGCCGAGCGCGATGCGCAGGGCGGCCTTCGCTTCGGCGGTCGCGGCGGGCGCGGTGCTCAGCTTCTTGTCGGCCTCGGCCACCGCGCGCTTGGCCTCGTCGAGTTTGCCGTACCGCACCAACTGCGACACGAGCGAGCCCCACGTTTCGGGGTCGCGGTCGGCGAGTTCGACGGCGCGGCGGAACGCGGCCAGCGCGCCGGCGTCGTCGCGGATGGTGGCGAGGAGCGCGCCCCGCAGCAGTTGCAACTTGTGGTCGGTCGCAGCGGCGGGCGCGACGCGGTCGATGGTCGGGCGCTCGTTCTGCGGCACGCCGGCGGCGAGCAGGTTGCGGATCGAGCGGAACCGTTCGAGGTCGTCCGGCAGGCGCACCTTCGTGGCGAGCCGGTTCAGTACGCCCACGGCCTTTTCGTCTTGCCCCTTGATCCGATACAGTTCGACCGCGCGGCGCACCACCAGTTCTTGAATGTCGCCGTGCTCGAGCGCGCTGGCGTAGTTCTTGAGGGCGGCGTCGATCAACCCCTCGAGTTCGTCCAGTTGGCCGAAGGCGATGTCCACGCGGGCCCAACTGGGGCGCAACTCGCGGGCGCGCTGGGCGAGGGCGCGCAGTTCCTTGATCTTCGCGGTGCGGGCCGGGCCGTCGGCCATCTTCTTCGCTTCGGGGAACCCGATCGCGACGCGGGCCAGCGACCCCACCGGGCCTTCTTTGGTCTCGATCTTGGCCATTTCCTCGAGCACTTGGTCGATCACGTCGGCGCGCCCGGCGGCGACGGCCTGATCGAGCAGCACCGAGCGGGCCTCGAGTTCTTGCGGGAGCACCGCGGCGGCGGCCTTCAGGTGCGCGATCGCGCAGGCGCGCAGTTCGGCCGCGTCCGAGCCGGTGCGGTCGGCCACTTGCGCCGCGGCCCGGCCGATGCCGCTCAGCAGTTGGTACCGCTCCGTGGTGGCGAACTTCTCCGCGCCGGCGGCGAGCGCGTCGAACTCGGCGGCCCGCGGCGGCTTGCCGCGCGCGAGCAGCACGCCGGCCCGCGAGAGGCGCAGTTCCATCGAGTCGCCGACCGCCTTCTCCACGTCGTCCAAGAGCGCGGTCGCGTCCCCTTCGCTCCCCAGCACCCGCGCCGCCGCGATGTGAACCAGCGCGCGCTTCGGGTGGTCCGGGTGCGCCGCGATCCAGTCCTTCAGCACCTTCTCGGCTTGCGCCCGTTCGCCGCGCAGCGCGAGCACTTCGGCGTGCAAGACGTGTACGTCCGGCGCGCGCTGCGCGACCGGGCCGAGGCTCGCGTCGAACCGGGTCCAGTCGCGCCCGCCGAGGTCGCCGGGGCGGGCCAGCACGTCGATCAGTTCGAGCTGTACCAACTGGGGGCGGAACTCGTACATCCGGTACTCGTTCACGATCACCCGGTAGCGCTCGAGGGCTTGGCGCGACTGTTTCGTTTTCACGAGCGCTTCGGCCTCGCCCACCAGCGCCGGCCCGAACCCCGGGTCGTCGCGCAGCGCCAGCCGGCAGTACTTCAGTTGCTGTTCCGCGTTGCCCATGCCCGCGTAGCAGGTGGCCAGCCCGAGCATCGCTTTCTTGTGGTACAGGAGGATCGGCGCGAGCCGCGGCGCGACCTCCGTGAGCATCCCGGCCGCGGTCGCCCACTCCTTCTTGAGAACCGCGAGCCGCCCGCGGCAGTACGTCACGAACGTCTTGCGGTCCGGGTCCGCGGCCAGCTTTTCGAGGAACGGCAGGCACACCTCTTGGTCTTGCAGGTCGATGAGGTGGTCGATGAGCACGAAGAACTGGTCGTTCACCGGGCCGAGGCTCTCGGCGGCCGTTTTGAGCACCGCGACGCCCTCGGCGCGCTTGCCGCGGTAGGCGAGCGTTTCGGCGTACAGCAGGCACACCGCGTGGTTCTTCGGGTCCAACTCGAACGCGGTTTTGAGGAACCCGGCGGCGCGGTCGTAGTGCTCGGTGGCGGTGTCCGCACCGGTCACGCTCACGAACTCCAATTCGGCGCGGGCGAGGAGCGCGTCCGGGTTCTTCGCGCCGCCCAGTTCGTTGAACGCGATCTCGAGGTCCTCGCGCGCGCTGCCGGTGTTTTTGAGGAGCATCTCGAACCGGGCGACCGCGACGCGGGCCTCGAGGTCCGCTTTGAACCGCCCGGAGCGCAGTTCCGCGAGCAACCGGTCCATCTTCTGCGTGCGGTCGATCACGGGGCGCGCGCGGTACTGCTCGAGCGCGCGCACGTACGCCTTCACCGGCGCGCGCCCGGTGGCGAAGGCCGCTTCGAGGTACTTCAGCGCCTCGACCGAGTTGTTCAGCCCGAGTTCGCACTCGGCGGCCGTCTGGAGCAGGTCCGCGTCGCCCTTCAGGTCCGGGCGCTCGAGCAGCATTTGCGCGTGCGCCAGTGCCGACTGGATGTCGGTGAACCGGGCCTGATCCAAGTACAGCCGCACCAGTTTGCGGCGCTCGGTCGGGTGGTCCGGGTACGCGCGGAGTACGGTCTCGATTCGGGGCGTCAGCCGGGGCACGTCCCGCGGGCGCGCTTCGGCTTCGGCGAACAGCAGTTCGGCGTAGCGCACGAACGCGGCTTCGTCCTTGGGCTGCAGTTTGGTGTACCGCTCGTACAGCGGCAGCGCTTCGGCGCGCGTGGCCGGAGCGGCCGCGAGTTGTTCGGCGCGCTCCTTGAGCACCGCGTACTGCGATTTGGTTTGCACGCGGTGCAGGGCGACCGCGCCGCCGCTCAGGCCGATTGTGACTGCGAGAACGACGAGCAGGCGCTTCCAGTACAGAGTGCGGCGCACGGCGGAACCCTCGGCGGGAGCGGGCGAACACCGGTTAACGGTAGCACAATCCGCGGGCCGCGTCTTCGGCGGGCCGGTCACTTCGCGCGGGGCACCAGCACCACGCGCAGCCCGACGTCCGCGTGAACGTCGTTCGGTTCGCCCGTCGAGGCGAAGCCGGCCCGGGCCAAGTCGCTCTCGTCGTCGAACGCGCCGCCCTTGTAGAACGCGCGCGCGTCGTCCAGCGCGCACACTTCCGAAATGTTGCCGTGCATGTCGTACAGGCCCAGCGCGTTCGGCGGGTGCGCGCCCACCGGCTGCGGGCGGCCCGGGCCCGTGCCCCTCAGGTTCGCGCGGGTGCCGACCGCGTTCGTCGGTTCGGCGAAGTAAAAGTCGAACGCCGCCACGAAGCGCGCCACCGGCCCGCCGCGGCAGGCGTACTCCCAGCGCGCCAGCGTCGGCACGCGGTACTCCCACCCCGGCACCGGGTACCGCTGGTTCAGCTTGCCCGCGAACGCGCGCGCCGCGACCAGCGACAGCGAATCGACCGGGAACCGCTTCAGGTCCGCGTCCGGTACGTCCCGCACCTTGTCCGCGTGCGCCCCGGTGCGCCGGAACCGGCTGGGGTTGTCGCCCGTCACCGCTTCCCACTGTTCTTGCGTCACCTCGTGCGTGCCGATGTAGTAATCGTCTTCGATGCGCAGGTACTCGTCGCCCGGCACTCCGCCGAGGCCGCCGAACCACCCTTCGCCCTTCGGCACCAGCGCGAACGACATGCCGACCGGGTTGACGTACCGGGCGCCGCTCGGCCCGTCCGGCTGCGGCTTCGGCCCGGGGGCGCGCGACGGGCCGAACCGGATCGACAGGCCCGCGACGAGCGCCGCGGTCGCGAGCGCGAGGACCGCGAACAGCAGCCAGCGGTCGCGGACGTGCGCCCGCTTGGGGGCCGGCGCGGCGGGGGTGTCGAGGTCCGCGAGCACCGCCGCGGCGCTCTGCGGCCGGTCGGCCGGTGCCTTCTGCAACAAGCGATCGATGAGGCCGGCGAGTTCGGGCGGCAGGTGTGGCGCGAGGGGGCGCACTTCCGGCGCGCGCTCTGTAGCGACCGCGACGAGCACCCCGCCCGCGGTGGGCGCTTCGAACGGCTGCCGCCCGGTCGCCATGCGAAACAGGAGCGCGCCCAGCGCGAACAGGTCGGTGCGCGCGTCCGCGGGTTCGCCGCGCGCCTGTTCCGGGGCCATGTACGCGGGCGTGCCCACCACCGACCCGGCCGACGTGATTTGGTCCGACTGCGGGCCGATGGCGCGCGCGAGGCCGAAGTCGAACACGAGGCACCGGACCACCTGTTCGCCGAGCGCCGCGGCCCCCGGGTCCCCCTCGAGCCACACGTTGTTCGGCTTGATGTCGCGGTGAACGAGTCCCTTCTCGTGCGCGGCCCGCAACCCGCGGGCCACGTCGCGCGCGACCTTCGTGATGAGATCGGGCGAACTGACGGGTTCGCGCGCGAGCCGCGCCCCGAGGGTTTCGCCCTTGAGCAGCGGCATGACGAGGTACGGCGTGCCGTCGTGCGCTTCGCCGAAGCCCCAGATGGGAACGACGAACTCGCTTTCGACGGCCGCGGCGGCGCGGGCCTCGCGCAGGAACCGTTCGCGGTCGGTCGGGTGCGCGGCGAGTTCGGGCCGCATGAGTTTCACGGCCGCGTCGCGGTTCAGGTGCGAATCGCGGGCGCGGTACACGGTGCCCATGCCGCCCTCGCCGAGCTTGCTCACGAGAGCGAACGGGCCGACGGTCGCGAGCGCGCCGACCGGGGGCGCGGAACTGGCGCGGGTCGCGGTGAGGTCGGTGTCGGCGGGGTCGCTCACGGGCGCACCTCACTTCTCGTTGGCTTGCCGACGCAGGAAGTGAGAGTGTTGTATCGGCCGGTCGTGCCGACGCACGCGGTGTCGCCCGCTCGATTCGCCGCGGGCGCATTTGCGCACTTCAAAGGGTGCCAACGAACCAAAGGACGCCAACAAAAAGTCAAAGAATGCCAACCGTTGGCGCTCTTTGAAACGCGCCAAGAAATCCCAGCGTTTCGTGAGGTGGCCGAGGGGTAAGGCGGCCAAAGAATGCCAACTTCCACACGCTACCCCCCTCCGCCGGCAAAAGTGCGCGGGAACGGCACATGTTGTGTGGAATTACGTTCACATTCGATTGCGGCTCGTTTTGGGTCAGTCGCGCGCTTTGAGCGCGAACAGCGTGCGCTCGGTCGCGACGAACAGCACGCCGCCGACCGCGACCGGAGTCGCGGCGATCGGGCCGTCCAGTTCCACGCGCCCGGCGAGCGCTTGCCGCTCGAACTGCACAAGGGCGGCTCTCCGCAGTTGTCTCGCGGCTTGCAGGTTCGCCGCGCCCTGACCCACCGCGATCGCGTCGAACCGTTCCGGTTTCGCGGCGTGCTTGTAGACGAACAGGTCGCCCGCGTCCGTGCCGAGGAACACGCGGTCGCCGAACAGCGCCGGCGACGCCCACACGCTCGCCTTCACGTCGTGAACCCAGTACGCGTCGCCGGTGGTCGCGTTCAGGCAGTGGACGTAGCCACCCAGTTCGGCGGCGTACAGCACGTCGTCGGCGACGGCGACCGTGCTGAGGGTGCGCCCGAACACGTGGTCGCGCGGGGCGAACCGGCGGTTGTCCGGCCCGCCGTACCGCCACGCGAGGGCGCTTGCCGGGTTCGGCTTCGTGATCGCGCGCTCGGTCCCGTTCGCCAATTTCTCGACGCGCACGAGCAGTTCCGGCGATACGTCGCGCTTGTCCGCTTTCGCGCCGAGTTCCACCGCCTTCTTCAGATCGACGCACCACAAGTTGCCCGTGCCCTCGCCGTGCTCCGGGTCTTGCCCGGTGCCGATGTAGACGCGGCCCTTGTACACCACCGGCATCGCGACGAAGTCGTTCTTGTCGCCGGTGCCGCCGAGGTCGTACTTCGCGCCCTTCGCGTTCGCGTCGAACTGCCACAGCAGTTTGCCGGTCGCGGGGTCGAAGGCGCGGAGCCAGCCGTCGCCCTGCCCGTGAATCACCTGCGGCACCGGGTCGTCGGCGTACGCGGGCGACGACCACTGCCCGTGCAGAACGCCCTTGCCCGGTGAGGCGTCCTTCCACAGCAGTTTGCCCGTGTGGCGGTCCACGCAGATCAGACTCGGCGCGTCCGGGGCCGGTAGGTTGATGTGCGACGAGTCCACTCCGTTGCCGGTGTGAACGAAGACGCGGTCCCCGACCACGAGCGGCGCGCCGTTCGAGGTGCAGTGCCGGTGAACGCCGAGTTCGCGGCGCATGTCGAGTTCCCACACGACGTCCGCGTCCGTTTCGGTCGCGTACTTTTCGGTCTTGATGCCGTCGTTGCCGTCGGCGAAGCCGTTCGCGTCCAAGCACACGAGCGCGCCGCGCAGGTTCACGTAGTAGACGCGGTCGCCGACGACCGCGGGCGTGGAGGTGATGCCGACCTTCGGCCACGAGTCCGAAACACCGACGACCGGTAGGTGATCGCTGACGGCTTGCCAGAGGAACTTCCCGGTCTTCTGGTCGAAGCACATCAGCACGCCCTTGTCGAGCGGTTCGGGCGGTTCGCCCTTTACGGGGCGCGTGTCGCGGGGGTTCCGCGGGCGGTCGTTGTTCGTGCCGATGTAGACGCGCCCGCCGGCGACGACCGGGCTGCCGTAGGTGCGCGAGCCGAGGTCCGCGCTCCACAGCACCCAACTCGCGCGCCACGCCTTGACTTGGTCGGCTTCGCCCCAATTGGGGCCGGCGAACGGTAGCGCGCCGAGTTTCTCGGCCGGGTTCGCCATGTTGCGCGCCGGCGCGCCGCCGAACATCGGCCACGCGGCCCGCGGCGGCTGCTTGGGAACGGGCGCGGCACCGAGCGGCGCGGCGCACAGGAGAGCCACGAGCGCGAAACGGGTCATGCGCGCACCCCGGCGGGGGAAGAGTTGGCACGGATACCGCGCGGACGCGCGCGCCTTACGCGCTCGTTACGCTCAACCGCCGATCGCGCGCACCACGATGAGCGCGACGCCGAGCGTCGCGGCGGCCACCACGATGCCCACCGCGGTGTTCCCCTTGCTCAGTTCCTCTTCCACCTTCAGTTTCGGCGTGATCCACTCGAACACCTTGAACCCGAGCGCGAGCAGGGCGATACCGAGGACGCCGAACAGCGCCGCGGCCAGCAGCGACGCCCCCATCGCTTCAAAGTTCCACGTTTCCGCGAACAGCATGCGCCACCTGTGAGCCGGGGTCGGAGGTTAGAACGGTTTCGGGAACAGTGTAGCGGTTCGGAGCGTGCCGGTTTCCACGACGCGGAGCGTCGTGCCACGATAACGGCCGGCGCGCGTCTGATCGTGGTGCGACGCTCCGCGTCGCATTCGCTGCACCGGTTCCGAAACCTCTCGAGACCCCCAAGTGTGGTCGCAACGAGAGCGAGTTGCAACGCGGAAGTGCGAGAGAGTTGCGTACGAACTGGTGTCGGGCGGGGCGGAAGGGTATGCTGAACGGCGGAGGTGCGCCATGCCCGCAGTGATCGAAGCGCCGCAACAACTCATCGAAACGGTTGCCGACATCCGGTTCCCGCCGAAGACCGACGCGCGCCTGCAACAGTTGATGGCCCGCAACACTGAAGGGCAACTCACACCGAACGAGCGCGACGAGCTCGAGGCGCTCGCGGAATTGAGCGAAACGATGGCACTGGTTCGCGCGCAAGCCCTCCGGTTGCTCGGCCGGTCGCCGTGAGTTGCTCGCCCGCGCCGCGCGAGCTGCGACGGCAAAGTTCTAAGTGCGGGGAACGCCGTCCGAAGTTGGCATGCGCCGGAGTGCTTCCGGCAATGAAAGGTTCATCTCGGAAGCAAACGTGTCGGTGAAGTCGCGGTCGGCGGCGGAGGTCGCGCTCGTTTGGCGTGAGGAGCAACAGCAGCGTCACTTCGGCGAGAGTTTCTTCGTCGAGTTGGTACAGCAGCGGCCACACCAACTTGTGCCGCTCGGAGCGCGACTTCCCGCGGAAGCCCGGATCGACCACTCGCACGCGCACCGACACCGGGCTGTAGCGCGACACGAGCGCTTCGGCGTCGGGGTGCGCGTCAGTGTACTGGCGCACCGCGGCGCAGACGCGCTCCAGAACCTCGTCCGGTGTGCCGTGAATCGCTGCGCCCATTTCGATCGACCACGGCTGAGGCGAGCGGCACGCGTGAGCGTGCCGGTTGTTTGACGCGCGATTCACCGGCACGCTCACGCGTGCCGCTCGCCGTGAACTGAGTGGGGCGGTCAGTCGCCGCGGAGCTTCAGGTTGTACTGCGCCAGCCGGTCGCGCACTTCGGTCAGCGAGGTCATCCCGAAGTTTTTCGCTTCCAGCAGTTCGTCCGCGGTGCGCTGCACCAGTTCGCCGAGCGTCGTGATGCTCAGGCGGTGCATGCACTTGCGGGCGCGCACCGAGAGGTTCAGCTCGCTCACCGGCTTGCCGAGCGTCGCCTGCTCTTCCGGGCTGAGGTTCTGCTGCGGCCGGTACCGGAACTCGTACTGCTGCCCCTGATCCAGCGACTGCCCGATGCGCAGTTGCTTCGCGTTCATGATCGCGCGGATCTCGTCGAGCGACGTTTCGCCGAAGTTCTTGCTCGCCAGCAGTTGCGACTCGCTCACGCGGGTGAGGTCGCCGAGGGTGCGAATGTTCATCCGCTTGAGGCAGTTGCGGCTGCGCACGCTCAGCTCGAAATCGGTGATGGGCACTTCCATCACCATGCGCTGGGCTTGGTTGGTCTGCTCGTCGTCCGGGTTGTAGTGCATCGTCAGCGACGCTTCGGCGTCGCGCACGAACAACTTGGCGCGCTCGTCGCGCGGGTCGGCCTTCGCGAGCCGGCGGAAGCAGTCCGCGGCGCGGTCGAACAACTCGTTGTCCTCGTACAGCACGCCGAGGTTGTAGAGCGCGCCCTTGCCCACCGGCGGGTACTTGAGGCACCGCTCGTAGTAGCCGATGGCGTCGTGGTCGTTGCCCTGTTGGTCGTTGAGGAACCCGAGGCGGAACAGCGCGCCGGTGTGCCGCGGGTCGAGGTCCAAGGCGCGCTCGTACTGCTTGGCGGCGCGGGGCGCGTCGCCCTCGGCTTCGGCCACCGAACCGTCTTGGAAGTAGTACTCGGGGTTGTGCGCGGCCGCGTCCTTCAGTTTCACGAGGATCGCTTTGGCCTCGGCAACGTGCTTCTGGAGCCGGAGCACGCCGGCCCGCTGCAACTGCACCAGTTGCGCCGCGTACCCGGACTTCTCGGCCTTGTCGAACGCCTTCAGCGCCGCGTCGTAGTGGTCGGTGGTGTCGCTCGGGTCGTCGGCGTAGGGCTTCGCTTGCCCCAGCGCGACGTGCGCTTGGCCCATGAAGAACGCGGCCAGCGGGCCTTCGGTTTGTTTCAGGTGCTCGACCGCGGTGCGCATGTGGCCGAGGAAGAAGTTGGCGACGCCCAACTTGAGGTGAATCTTCTTCTGTCGCGGCGGGGCCGCGACCGCGAGCCGCTTGGCGAGGGTGTCGAGGATGTCTTTGAGGGCGCGCAGTTGCGCGCCGCCCTGCGCCAGCCCCTCGCGGAGCCGCCCGACCATGCCGCCTTCGAAGTCCTCGCGCTCGACGAGCAGGGCGCGAAGGTCGATGAGGGATTCAGACACGTTGCTCTCTCCGTCCGGGAAACGGCACGAACCGCGCCGGTGGCGGCGCGGTGCGGGAGCGTCCCGGAACTTCTCTGGGCCGGGCCTTGCCGCGCGTCGGCAGAGCGCGCGAGAGCCGGCCGAACCAAGGTGGCGTGCCGAAGAAGTGTTAGATTAGCGATCACCCCGCGAACCCGCAAGTCCGGTGCGCGCCGCGCAACGCGCGCGGCGCGCCGCCTACCGCCCCGCGCGCGGGTCCGCGATTCCGCTCCGCAAACGGCCTTCGAGAGCGAAGCGGCGCGCCGGTCGAACGTGATCGGGGCGCTTCTAAGCCAGCACTTCCGTGAGCGGCCCGGTGCTCTCCTTGAACGCCTTTACCGGGCAGCCGAGTTGTTGCAGGATCGTGAGGTACAGGTCGGACATCGGCTTCTTGTCGCCGGCCCACTTCACGTGCTGCCCGTGTTTGAAGCCGAGCTTGCGCCCGCCGGCGAGCAGCGTCGGGAAGCTCTTGCCCGAGTGGCTCGAAATCTGCGCGCCGCCGAACAGCAGTACGGTGTGGTCCAGCAGCGTGCCGTCGCTCGCCTTCACGCCCTTGAGTTTCTCCACGAGCCGGGCGAAGCACGCGACGAGCATTTCGTCGCGCGCCGCGAGCACCTTCGCGTCCGGCGAAGCCGCGTCGCCGCCGCCCTTGTGGTGGACGTCGTGCGCGCCGCGCACCGGCGCGCCGTTCTTCTGCGCCCACTCCTTGTACTCGTCGTAGTTCGGGCCGCCCTCGCCGCCCAAGCTGTGCGTTACCACCCGCGTCATGTCGGTTTGGAACGCGAGCGCGATCAGGTCCATCATCAGTTCGATGTGCTCGCGCATGCCGTTCTTGCCCTGCGGCACCGTCTTCACCGACTCCTCGTCGAACTTGGGCCGGCCCCGCTCCAGAATCGCCCGGCTGTCGTCGAGCCGCTTTTCCACTTCGCGGATCGATTCGAGGTACTGGTCGAGCCGGCGGCGGTCGTCGATCCCGAGTTGCTTCTGGAAGTCTTTCACGGTGCCGGTGGCGGTGTCGAGCACGCTCTTGTCGAGCGCGATGCGGGCGTCGGCTTCCTTCAGTTGCGCTTTGTCCGCGGGCGGGAACAGGCGCTCGAACACGGTGCGGTAGTTCGCGGTGGCGGGCACGTCCACGCCCATCGCGTTGCGCGAGAGGGTGGTGGTGCCGACGCCGTCGGCGAACGAGAGCGCCAGCGACGGCACCCACGTCGGCCCGAGGTACTTCGCGGCCACTTGGTCCATCGACACGGTGTTCGTGATGGTGCCGGGCACGAGGTTGATGTTGTGCCCGGTGAGCCAGTTGTACGGGTGGACGTGCCCGCTGATGCGCCCCGTGATGTGCGACAGGTTCGTGAGTACGCTGAACTCGTCGCGGAACTTGGCGAGCGGCTGGTGCGCCGCGGCGAGGGTGTAGTCGCGCCCCGTGTCCTTCGGGAACCACGTGTGCCGGTTGATGGCCCCGGGGATGTAGAAGCACGCCAGCCGCCGCGGCTCCTGCGCCCCGCTCTCGGCCGCCGCGGTGCGGCCGCCCATGATCTCCAGATACGGCAGCGCGAGTGCCGCGCCGAAGCCGCGGAGCAGGGTGCGCCGCGTGACCGCGTTCGTCTTCGGGTTCATTTCGGCTCCTTCGGTTCGACTGTGTATTGTTCGAGAAACGCGCGGGACTTCACCACGCCTTTGATCAGGTCGCGCAGCGGGTAGCCCTTCGCGCGCAGTGCGGCGCTCAACTCGGCCAGTTCGCTCAGATCGTCGATGCCCGGCACGCGGCCGGTGCCGTACACGAACAGGTTCTTCGACAGCCCGCGGACGAGATCGCCTTGGTACTTCTCCGCCACGAGCCGTTTGAACTCGGCGAAGGTCTTGAACTCTTCACCCCGCGGCAACCGGCCGGCGGCATCGACGGGGCGCGTCTTCCCTTCGCCGACCCACGCGATGCGGCCGTCCAACTCGCCGCGCTTGTAGCTCTCGTGTTCCACGTCGCGCCAGCGCCCGCTCAGGTCGAAGTTCTGGAACGCGAACCCGAGCGGGTCGATGGTGCGGTGGCACACGGCGCACTTCGCGTCCGCTTGGTGCTGCTTCAGCAGTTCGCGGAACGGCTTGCCCTTGTTCTTCCCCTCTTGCGGGTTCAGTTCCGGCACTTCCAGCGGTGGCGGGGGCGGCGGCGTATCGAGGACGTGCCGCAGCGCCCACGCCCCGCGGTAGATCACCCAGTTGTCGCCCATCCAGCACAGCATGGACTGAATCCCGGCGTGGCCGAGAATGCCGCCGCCGCGCGGGTCGTCGGCGCGCAAGGTCACTTTGCGCAGGTGCCCGCCGTCGAGCGCGGGGTAGCCGTAGTGCCGCGCGAGCGCGTCGTTCATCAGCGTCCAGTCGCTCGCCACCAGTTCGCTCGCGGGCCGGTTGTCGGCGATCAGCCGCGCCACGTAGCCCACCGTCTCTTCGCGCATCGAGGCTTTCAGATAGCGCGCGAAGCGGAAGTCTTGCTTGTTGATGTGCGATTGCGCGACGGTGATGGGCTGTTCGAGTTCGAGCCACTGCACCGCGAACGGGCGCACGAACCCGTCGCTCCGCGGGTCCGCGATGAGGCGATCCACCTGCGCGTCGAGCACCGCCGGGGTGCGCAGTTTGCCCGACGCGGCGAGCGCGCGCAGTTCCGCGTCCGGCGGTTCGCCCCACAGCATGAAGCTCAGGCGCGACGCCAGCGCGTGCTCGGCGATCGCGCGGTCCGGGTGCGCGGGCGAGGCGTGATAGCGGAAGGGCGCGCTCACCAGCACCGCGCGGAACGCGGCCCGCAGCGCCGCGTCGAAGGTAAGCCCGTCGCGGCGCAGCTTCTCGTACAGCTTGAAGAACGGTTCGCGCTCCGCGGCGGCGACCGGCCTGCGCCACGCGCGCTCGGTCCACAGCGCCAGCAGGCGCTGCGCGGAATCGGTGTCGTCGTTCACCGCACCGAGTTTCGCGTTCCAGTGCGCCGGCGGCCACGCGGTGAGCGCGTCCGGTTCGATGGCGATGTCGTGGAGCACCACGAACGGGCTGGGCTGCTTTTCGGGCGGCAGTTTGCGGTCGAAGAACGGGCGGAACGGCCCGGTCCCGCCGGGCACCGGGTCTTTCGGGTTGCTCTTGTCTTCGTTCTCGAACCCTTCGACCGCGTACGGCACTTCCACTTTGCTCGCCAGCGAAATCGTGACGCCCTTCGGTTGCACCACGAGGTCGCCGAGTTGCACTTCGTACACGAGGCGCGTCGGTTTGTCGGGCGCGGCGGTCACTTCGCGGAAGTCGAGGTCTTTGCCGCCGATGCGCACCCACAGCCGCGGGTTCGGCAGGTTCGGGAGCGGCTTGAACGCGCTCACGGTGAGCGCCACGCGCAGCACGCCCTCTTTGCTCGGCGGCGCGGGCGCGGCGAAACTCAGCTCCTCTCGGTCGCCGACCGCACGCGACTCGATCAGCAACCCCAACCCGGGGCGGAGTGTGCCCTTCAATTCTTTCCCGCTGAACCCATCGGCCTTCCAGCCGTCGAACGCCTTGCGCAGGTCCTTCACTTCGCGGAAGTTTAGCGCGAACGTTTTGCCGCGCGGCGGGTCGAGGAACCGCAGGCCGTCGGTCGCGCGGCGCGTGACGACGAGCCACTGCGCCACGCCGTCGGACGCTTCGAGTAGCGCTTCGGCCCCGGTGTCGAAGCCCGCGACCGTGCCGTCGCCCGGCAGCGCCGCGGCGAAGTCGATGTTCAACCCGGTCACGTCGCGCAGCGCCGCCGCGAGTTCGCGCCGGTTGAGCCGTCGCGTGCCGCTGACGCCCAGCGCCCGCTGTTGAGCCACCACCCACTTGATGAGCCTCGCGGTATCGGCCGCGGGTTTTCTTTGGGCGGCATTTCGCCGCTCGTTACCTTCTGGTGAACCAGAGTCCACAGGTTGCGGTTGCCCGCGTCCACGCCGGTGACGACGTCCAAGCGCACGCCGCCCTCGCGCTTCTTCTCGTTGTGGCACGAAACGCAGTGCTGCTTGAAGAACGGTGCGGCGACCGTGGCGAACGAGTCGTCCGCGCGCGCGTCGGCGGGCGCGAACAGACTCACTGCGAGAACCGCGACCGCAAAGCGCGCAATCACTTCTCCACCTCCCAGACCAGAACCGCGTTCCCGCACGCCGCCGCGACGCGCTTGCCATCGGGCGCGAAGGCCACCGCCGCGACCGCGCCGTTCGCCTTCAGCACGCGGAGCGCGTCGCCGGTACGCGCGTTCCAGATGCGCACCGTTTTGTCTTCACTCGCGGTCACGATTCGCGCGCCGTCCCGGCTGTACGCGACCGCGGTCACGTCTTCGGTGTGCCCCTTCAGCGAGAGCACGCACTTGCCGGTCTTCGCGTCCCAGACGCGGGCCGTGCCGTCGCGACTCGCCGACACGAGCCGCTTGCCGTCTGGGGCGAACGCGACCGATGTCACGATCGCGGTGTGCCCGGTCAGCGACAGTTCTTCGTCGCCGGTCTTCGCGTCCCACACGGTCACGACGTTGTCACCGTCGCCGGACGCGAGCCGCTTGCCGCAGGGTGCGAACGCGACCGCGGTCACGTCGTAGTCGTTACCCGATTCGAGCGCGAGCAGGCGCTCGCCGGTGGTCGCGTTCCACAGGCGCAGTGTGTCGTCGGCGCTCCCGGTGGCGAGGCGCTTGCCGTCCGGTGCGAACGCGACCGCGGTCACGGTCTCTTTGTGCCCTTTCAGTGCGAGCAACTCTTTGCCGGTGTTCGCGTCGTACACGCGGGCCACCCCGGACCAGCACCCGACCGCGACGCGCTTCCCGTCGGGGCTGACGGCGGCGCTCGTCACGCCTTTCCCGTTCGCGCGGATCGCGCGCACCTCTTTGCCCGTCTGCGCGTCCCACACGCGCACCGTATCGTCGTCGCTCGCGGTCACGATCCGCGTGCCGTCCGGCGCGAACGCGACCGCCGTAACGAACCGCTCGTGGCCCGCGAGCGCCAGCGGCGCGGGATCGGCCGCGCGCGCCGCGACCGGTGCGAGGGCGAGCAGGAGCGGCAGCAGGCGACTCACTCGAACAGCTCCCGGATCGGGGTGCCCTTCGTGGCGCGGTCGAGCACTTTGGGCGGAACGCCCGCGTCGGTGCGCATCCGGCCCACGTCCAGTAGAGTGTGCAAGATGGTCGCGTGCAAGTCGGCGATGGTGACCGGTTCGGTCGCGGGTTCGCCGCCGCGCCGGTCCGAGTTCCCGATCACCTGCCCGTGTTTGAGGCCGGCACCGGCGAGCACCAGCGGGCACAGTTTCGCGTGGTGGTGCCGGCCGAGGTTCTTGTCCAGCCCGCTGCGGCCGAACTCGCCCGTAATCACGAGCAGAATCTTGTCTTCCAGCCCGCGCCGCTTCACGTCTTCGAGGAACGCGCTCACGGCGTGATCGAGCGGCGGCGCGAACGCGCCGGTCCCTTCGGGCGTGTTGGGGATGCCCTTGCGCGCGTGGAAGTCCCAGTTCGCGTTGATGACCGTGACGAACCCGGCCCCGGCCTCGCACAGCCGCCGCGCGAGCAGCAGTTGCCGGCCGAGCGACGAGCCGACCGACGGCCCGCTGCGGACAAACTTCGAGTTGTCGTCGCAGTTCCAGTTCAGGAAGTGCTCGGTGTCGTAGGCCTTGAGCGTCGCCGGGTCTTCGAGCGCGAGGTCGAGCGCCTTGCGCACGCGCCCGGTTTGCAGCAGCCCCGCGGCCTGTTTGGTGAAGGCGTCGAGCCGGTTCATGCTGCCGGCCGCGTCCGCGGCGCGGTTGAACCGGTCCAACTCGTTCAGCAACCCCAACCGCGCGTCCAACTGCGCCGCCGGCACCCGCGCGTCGAACACGTCGAGCGGGTTCGGCGGCAGCACGTCCCCCGGCTTCGGCCGCTTCTTCTTCTCGTCCGCGAAGCCGTCCGAAAGCGGCGCGAGTACCTCGAACGGCGCGAACGCGGTGCCGAGGCCGGCCGGTTGGCAGCCTTCCACCACCGACTCGAACGAGCCGTTGAACCCGGCGCGGCCCTTGCTGTTGCGCGTCGTGGTCGGGATGAGAGCGTGCCGCGGCAGCCCGGTGCCGGGGTGCGCCGCGCCCGCGGCCCGTGCGTACACCGCGCCGAGGCCCGGTTCGGTGATCGGCTTGCCGTCTTGAACCGTGAGGTCCGCGGTGAGCAGTTGCTTGTGCGCGCCGTTGTGCTCCGGGTGCTTGGTCTGGAACGACCGCACCACGCTGAGCCGGTCGGCGAGTTTGGCGAGCTTCGGCAGGTACGCCGAGAACCGCACGCCGGGCAGCGCGGTGGCAACGTGCCCGTTGATGCTCGTGTGGCTCTCCGGGCCGCCCGGCTTCGGGTCGAACGTCTCGTACTGACTCGGCCCGCCGGCGAGGAACAGGAAGATCACGGACTTGTCGCGCGCGACCGGCCCGGCGAGCGCCGGGTCGGAGGCGAACCCGCGCCCGCCGAGCGCGAGCGCGCCCGCGCCGCCGAACAGCCCGGCGCGGAGGAAGTCGCGCCGGGTGCCGCCGTCGCACAGCCGCGTGCGGGGACCGGTAACAACGTCGAACATGGGTGGCGTCCGAAAGTGTGCGCGGATCAGGCGAGCAACTCGCTCAGCGGCCCGGTTTGGTCGATGTCCTTGAGGTTCGGGTCCGGTTGGCCGAACGTGTCGCGGGCCGCGCCGGCGAGGTGCAGCAGCGTCAGGTACATGTTCGCGGTGGTGCGGTGGCCGTTGCGCCCGTAGCCCGGGTAATCGACGTACCGCCCGGTCTTCAGCTTGCCGCCCATGTTCCCGAGCACAACCATCGGCCACTCCCAGCACCGGCTGTGGTGGCCCTCCGCGCCGTCGCTCAGGTACACGATCACCGTGTTGTCGAGCATCGTGCCGTTGCCCTCCGGCACCTTCTCCAGTTTCTTCATCAGCCCGGCGATCAGGTCGAAGTGGTAGCGGCGGATGATGTTGTACAGGTCGGCCCACGTCTTCCCGTCGAGGCCCTTGCCGTGACCGATCGAGTGCTTGTCGATGTTCAGCCCCAAGCCCTTGAAGGTGATGTCGAAGTCTTGGATGCCCGCGGCCGACGAGAGCGTGAGCACGTTCGTGAGGCCGCAGACCAGCGCCGCGGCCCCGATGTCGAACTGCGCGTCGAGGCGGTCGGTTTCCACCGCGCTCGTGTACTTGTCCGAAACGACCGGTCCCTTCTCGCGCAGCGTGTGCTTGATCTCGTTCAGTTTGCTCTGCCGGTCGCGGAGCGTCTCGAACGCTTCGAGGTACGCTTGGAACTGCTCCTTCTCGGCCCCGGCGATCCCGGCTTCGGCCTTCTTTACGTCGTCCTTGAGGAAGTCGAGGACGTTGTTTTTCGCGGCGAACTCTTGTTTCGCCGCGCCGTCGGCGGCGCTGCCGAACAGCGCGGCGTAGGCCTGATCCGGCTTGCACAGCGTCGGCAGCCCCTTGTTCGGCCCGACCGCGGAGACGTTGTAGATGACGCCGTTTTCGACCCGCTTCGAGATGCCGAGGCCGATGTGGGGGAAGATGCCGGGCCGGGCCTTCGCGAGCGCGCCGTCGACCGTTTCGCCGAGGATCGTCTTGCTCTCGCCGCGGGTGGGGAAGCAGCCGAGCGCGCCGAAGTTGTTGGAGTGTCCGCCGCCGCAGATGCGCCCGCTCAGCCCCTGCACGACGGTGATCTTGTCCTTCCACGCCTTGACCGGTTCCAGCGAGAAGGGCAGGTCTTTGTCCTTCAGCGGCACGTCGAGGAACTGTTCCGGGCCGTTCAGCTCGCGCTGCTCGCGGGGCTTGCGAACGACGCCGGACGGCGCGAGTTGCTCGGGTCGCACGCCGTTGCTCTCCACCACGAAGACGAACCGCTTCGCGGTGACGGGCGCGCCCGCGGCTCGCGCCTCGACGCGCGCGAGGAGCGGGGCGAGGAACGTGGCCCCGGCGGACAGGCCGAGGGTCTTCAGGGCGTCGCGGCGGTCCATGGGGAAAGCTCCAAAATGCAAGCACGAAAATACAAACTGAAACCCGGCAAACTCGGGCGCTCACTGTGCCGTCGGGCCCGCCTCGGCCTTCCGAATGATCGCACTCAGGATGCGCAACAGTTCGTCCGCCTCCCGAATCAGGGCGTCGCACTCGGCCCGCGCCTCCGGGCGCTCCCCGAGGTCGAGCAACCGCAGCCAGTACCGGCTCTCTTTCGCCTCTTTTCGAGCGATCCGCAACCGGTGGACGAAATCGCGCCGGCTGAGTGCCTCGTTCGCCTCGATGTAGTTCGCCCCGACCGAACCGGACGACCGAATCACCTGCTTGCCGTCCTCAAGGTTCCCGGTCGTTCGCGGCAACTGTTTGACGAACTGCCGGACGCGCTGGGCGAAACGGAACGTGCGCTCCTCCAGATCGTACACCTTTCCGGTCGCGTTCGGCTCCACGTCGCCCCCGTGCGTCCACTGTTACTTGTTGTTTGCTGCTTGTTGTTTGTTGTTTGCTATTTGCTACTTGGTGCTTCCGCCGCGGACGCGCGGTACAAGAACGATTCGCTACTCAGCAGCGCGGCGATCAGCCCTTTCATGCTGCCGCCGCTGTCGCGGTAGGCGCGGTGGACGGCTTGCAGGGTCGCGGCGTCGCCGGGGCTTTCGTTGCGCCCGGTCCAGTAGCGGAACGCGTGACGCACGAACACCTGCTCCACGCGCTCGCTCGCCGCGAGTTTCTTCACCAGTTCGACCGGGCCGCTCACCGGGCCGTCCAGCGCCGGGTCGCCGACGAAGGCGATCAGCCCGGTCGTGTCCAACTCCGCGGGGCGCAGCACGGGGCCGAGCGGCTTGCCCTTCTTGTCCACGTTCTTCGAGGTCGCGTCTTTGTCAAACACCGGTTCGGCGGTGCGGTAGCGGCCGAAGTGGTCGTACCGCTCGAACGGCAGCCCGACGTCGTTCATCAGCCGGTGGCACTGCCAGCAGTACTTCTCTTTCGTCACGCCGACGCGCTCGCGCAGCGTCTGGTGCGGGGCGTCCGGCAGTTGCGCGTCTACGGTGATGGGGATGTCCGGCACCACGCCGCCGAGCAGCCGCTCGCGCACCCACTTACCGCGATGAATCACGTGGTTGTCGAAGCTGGTACTGTGGGCGACCAGCCACGAGGGTTGCGTGAGAACGCCGGCCCGCTGGCCGTCCGAGAACTCGATCGGCTGTTTCGCGGTCCACTGCCAGTCGGCCGGGAGGCTGTAGTTCAGGTGCGTCTTGCGGTTGTTCTTCGCGTGGTACTCCTTCACCTCGTCCGGCTTCTTCGGGTCGAGGCGCGCGTTGACGAAACTCTTGTTCGTGGTCAGCAGTTCCCGCAGCACCTGTTTGTCTTCGCGCAAGACGTGGAGCACGAGCGCGTCGGTGTCGGCGATCAGTACGTTGGCGTCGTACCCGAACTCCTTGAGGTTGTCTTTGAACACCTCGCCGGCTTTGTCGTAGCCGAAGTATTCGCGGAAGAAGCGCAGCACGCGGGGCTTCTCGGTCTTCGCGTCGTCGAGCAGGCGGCGCACCTGCTGCGCGACGCCCGCGTCGGTGCCGAGTGCGCCGGTCGCGGCGGCTTTCAGCAGTTCGGCGTCGGGCCGGCGGTCGGTGAGGCCGTAACTCAGGGCGAAGGCGATCTCGCGGGGCGCGAGCCGCACGCGCCCCTTCGCGTCGGGCTTGCCGGTGCCGACCTCCATGCGAAACACCGCGTCGGGGAGCATCATCACGGCCGCGAGAGTGTACCGCGCGCCGACCGTCTGCCCGGCATCGGCGACGTTCTTCTGGAACAGTCGCGCGAACCGGACCGCTTCGTCGGCGGTGGGCGGGCGGCGCAGAACCGCGTTGAACTGGTGCGCGACCGCGGCGGCGATCTGCGCGTCGGTCGGTTGCGCGCTCGGATCGAAGAGCGCGAGGAACTCTTTCGGCACGCCCTGCCCGACGGCCTTCACCTTCCCGTCTTCGATCTTGTGCGCGGTTTGCGCTTCGACGATCAGGAGCGCGTTGTTGAAGAGTTGAACCGTGACCGGTTCGTCCAACTTCGGCGCGCCCATGTCTTTGAACGTCGTTTCCCGTCCGGGGAGAACGGCTGCCCGATGCCGGGCCGGTTCTTGGCGAGGTCGTTGGTGAACGCGGCGTAAATCTCCGGGCTGAGCCGGCGCACGCGCGGGCCGCCGTCGAACGCGGGCGCGGTCTTGGGGTCGAAGAGAACGTGGTGCGGAACGGCGTTGCCGTTCGCGTAGGCGGCGCGGCGGGTGAACGGTCGCCCGGCGCGCTTCGCTTCGGCGTGCGCCCACCGCCCGACCGCCACCAACTCGGCGTCGCTCGGTCGCGGCTTGCCCTTCGGCGGCATCTCGCCGGTGGCGAGTTTCTCCACCACCAGCGCCCACCGGGCACCGCTGGTCGTTGCTTTCATGTCCGGGGCGAGCGCGGTGAGGTCCAACTCGCCTTCCGCCTTCGTCGGGCCGTGGCACGCGGCGCAGTGCTTCGCCACGAACGGCGCGACGGCCTTCTCGAACTCGGCTTTGCTCTCGGCCGCGGTCGCGAGCTTCAACTCGACCGGGTCGGCCGCGGGGGACGCGCCGCCAACGAGCGCGCCGAGCGCGGCGAGCAGCGACGGGACGAGGAACAGGAAGCGGGGCATAACCGAACGGCTCCGCGGGCGGGTTTGCGTACCGAATCCCGCCCCGCGCCGCGCGCAGACAGCGGACGCCGACATTGGCACCGGCCGAGCGCGGTTACGCGTCCGGGTCCGCGCCGTTCGCGGGTGCCGGCGCGACGTCCCACACCGCGACCGGAGCCTTGTTCGTCGCCGTGACGAGCAGCTTGCCGTCGGCGCTAAAGGCGAGCGCGCGCACGCCGCGCGTCCCGGTGTCGAGTACCTGCGTGCGCCGCCCGGTGGCGGCCGACCACACCCACACTTGGCCGTCGCCGGTTCCCGCGGCCACCAAGTCGCCCTTCGGGTCGAACGCGAGCCGCGTGATCGCGCGCTCGAAGCCGTCGAACGCGCGCACCAGCTTGCGGTTCGGAACGTCCCACACTTGAACCGCGCCGTTGAACCCGACCGCGAGGCGGCTCCCGTCGGCGGTGAACGTCAGCGTCGTGACCGCCTTCCGCTTGGTCGGCAGTTCGTACAGCCGCGCGCCGGTGGTCGCGTCGATTACGGCGACGGCGTTCCCGGTGCCCTTGCCCGAATCGGACAGCCCGACCGCGAGCGCGCGGCCGTCCGGCGCGGCCCCCACGCAGGCGACCGTGTGATCGAAGTCGAGCGCGAACCGCTCGGCCCCGGTTGCGACGTCCCACACGCGCACCCGCCGGTGGTCGGGCTTCGGCCCGACGGTCGCGACCCACGAGGCGTCCGGGGCGACGCACAGGAACCGCGGTTCGCTCGCGCGCACCGCAACCTGTCCCAGCACGGTGGCGGTCGCTAGTTCGCGCACCACCACGCGCTCCTCGCGGTCGTCCACGCGCGACAGCGCCGCGGCCCGGGCGTCGGGCGTCAGCCACGCGACCGCGCCGTCGTTGAACACCTTCGGCGGGAACGGCGTGCGGCCCGGGTCCGGCGCGCCGGGCACCCACCGCGCCCACTGCTTCGCCGACGCCGCGACCACCTCGCCGCCCGGTGCGAACCGCACGTCGAGCGCCGCGAAGTCGAGTTTGGCGAACGGCCGCGTTTCGGTTCGGTACGGCGCGTCGATGCGCACCGGCGCGTGTTCGCTGCCCACGAACGCGGCCCGCCCCGGCGCGAGAACGACCGGTTCGTCGGGCGCGGGGCGGCGCACCCGCACGTTGCCGTCGGTCGGTTCCACGCGGGCGGCCCCGGCCCCGGCCGACCACAGCGAGAACGACCCGCGACTCGATTCGACTTCGGTCGCCCCGGCCCCCACCACCATGCGCCCGGAGCCGGTCGCGGTGACGCGCCCTTCCACGAGCACCACCTTGCGCGCGACTTCGTCGAACCGCACCGTCGATTCCGGGAACACTTCCACCCGCGAGCGGTCCGCGAACTCGACCACCGCGGCGCTCTCTTCGCCCACGGTGCGGAGCGTCTGGTCCGGTGCGAGGAGTTGGTCGGTGAGCGCCGCACGCGCCCCAGTGGGGCCGACCACTTCGACGGTGCCGGACACGGACGTGAGCCGCGCGAACTCCGGGGCCGCCGGCGCGCCGGGCTGCGGGTCCGGCGCGCGCGTGCCGAACCACACCGCGACCAGCACCGCCGCCGCGAGCGCGACCAGCGCCGCGAGCACCCGCCGTCGGGCGCGAAGCGGCGCGGGCGCGCGCCGCTTCGCCAGTTCGGCCATCACGCCCGCGGTGGTGCGGTCGGCGCGCTCCGTTTCGATCCGCGCGACGGTGTCGTCCGCGAGGTCGAACTCGGCGCGCAGCCCGCGCAGCACCAGTTCCAACCGCACGGCCGCGAGGTGCCGCGCCCGCGCGCCGGGGTCGGCCGCGAGCAGCGCTTCGAGTTCGACCGCTTCGGCGTCCGTGAGGGTGCCGTCGAGCAGCCGGTCGGTGAGTTCGTCGGTGCGGTTCATACGGGTTTCTGCTGGCCTCGCGGCCTGTCGCGGCGAAGCGCCGCTCTCACGGCCGCTCCAACTGCCCTTCGATGCACGCGCGCAAGCGGAAGCGGATGCGCGAAACGGCGCGCTGCACGGCCGCGGGCGTCGTACCGGTGCGCGCCGCGATGGCCTCGAACGACAGCCCGCGCTCGTACCGCAGGCGCAGCAGCGCGGCTTCGTCGGCGGGCAGTTCGGCGCGGCACCCGCGCAGCGCCGCGAGGTACGCGTCCGAGTCGTCCCGCACCGGTTCGTCCGCGCGCAGGCGCTCCGCGAGCTGTTCGCGGTACACCGCCAGCCGCTGTTCGGCCCGCGACAGCGTCCGCAGTTCCTTCCGCAACCGGTTCCGGGCCAGTGTGCGCAGCCACGCGCCGAAGTCGGTGCCCAGTTGGTACTGGTGCAGGTGCGTGTACGCGTCCACGAACGCCTGCTGCACGAGGCTCTCGGTTGCGGTCCAGTCGCGCACCAGCGCGACCGCGATGCGCCACACGTCCGCTTCGTACAAGCGCACGATGTCCGCGAACGCCTGCGTGTCGCCGCCCAGCACCAGCCGGACCAACCGGTCGGCCTCGGGTGCGGGCGGTTCGGGCTTGGGAACCGGTTGGCCCATCGAACTGAACCCCAACGGCGGCGAACGCAGACGGCGCGCGATTAGTGATTGAAGCGGAACTCGGACCCGGAGAGCACGGCCCACACCGCGTCGCGGCACAGGTCCTCGCGCGCCGCGCCCGGGGTGGCGAGGTGCGCCGCCACCGCCGCGGACTCGGCGGCGCTCGGCGGGCGAGACAGCGCCGCGAGGTACAGCACGCGCGCCACTTCGCCCGCGTCGGCTTGCTTCGCCAGCTTCCCCACGAGGCCGTTGGGCGACAGCATCGCACGCACCGCCGGGTTGTAGGTGAGGTACAGGGCGTGCGCGGCGGTGGCCCGGAACGCTTCGCCCTCTTGCGCGAACCGCGCCAGAAGCGCCGCGTACTCGCGCTCCCTCTCGAACTGTTTGCGCACCGCGCCGAACGTCACCGCGTCGAGCTTCAGCTTCGCCTTCTCGCGCTCGTACTTCGCGCGCAGCGTTTCGGTGTGGCCGGTGGCTTGCGCCAGTGCGAGCGCCAGTTGCGGCGGGGACAGCGGCTTGAGCGCCGCGACGGTGTAGGTGTTGTCCGCGGGGCGCGGCCCGGTGCCGGTGTAGCGGCTCGACCGCAGGTACGCCTCGCTGTGCAGAATGCCGCCCATCAGCCGCCGCAGGTCGAACCCGTGGCGCGCGAAATCGGTGGCGAGGTCGTTCAGCAGTTCCGGGTGCGTCGCCGGGTTGCCGTCGTGAATCTGATCGACCGGTTCCACCAGCCCGACGCCCATGAACTGCTTCCAGATGCGGTTCGCCATCGCGCGCTTGAAGTACGGGCCGTTCGCGGTGACGCCCGCACCGGCCAGCGCCTTGCGCCGCCCCTCTTTCGCGTCGATCACCGTGCCGTCGAGGAACAGCAGGCGCGCCGTGCGCTCGCCGGTGTTGCGCCCGCTGAACTTCATTTCGCCCGCGCGCTCCACGAGCGCGGGCAGGTTGTTCTTCCCCTTCTCGGTGTACGTACCCGCGAAGAACGCCGCGAGGCCGTAGTAGTTCTCCTGTTTCCAGTCGTCCACGGTCGGGTGGTCGTGGCACTTCGCGCACTGCATTTGCACGCCGAACAGCGCGCTGGAAACGGCCACGGTGATCGAATCGAGCTGCGCCGCGCGATCGCCGTTGGCGAGCCGACTCGTGAGGAAGTACGCCGCCTTCGCGCTCACCGGGTCGGCCGCGTTCGGGTCGAGCAACTCGCGCGCGACCGCGTCCCAGCCCGCGTTTTCGCGGAGCCGCTGTTCGAGGTAGTCGAGGAACTCGGCCTCACCCGGCCGCTTCTCTTCGAGCGCGCCGTTGAGCCACTGATTGAACACGCCGCGCCAGTACACCGGCAGTTCCGGGTGCGCGAGCAGCGAATCGATCAGCGTGTGGTGCTTGTCCGCGGCCGGGTCGTTCAGGAACGCGGTCGCTTCCTCGGGCGTGGGGATGCGCCCGAGTAGGTCGAGGTAGATGCGGCGCAGCAACTCGTGCGGTTCGGCCCGCGGCGCGGGTTTCGCGCCGGTCGCTTTGTGCGCCGCGGCGATGCGGGCGTCGATGGCTTTGCTCAGGTCGCGCGCGTCGGCCGCGCGAACCGGTGCGGTGCCCGCGAGCAGCAGAACGGCGGTGAGGATCGCGGAGCGCATCAGGCCACCTCCCACACTTCGACTTTGCCGTCGGCGCGGCCGAGGGCGAGCAGTTTGCCGTCGGCGGAGAACCGCATTCCGAGTGAGAAATCGCCGAGCTTGATCTGCGCGAGTTCCTTCCCGGCGAGCGGCCCGGCACTCCCGAGCTTCCCGTTCTTCCCGGCCTTCGCGGGCGCGAACTTCGCCGCGTCGAACGCGACCACCCGCACGCTGTTCGAACCGGCCGCGAGTACGTCCGCGTGCGGCGCGAAGCACACTTGTGCGTCGGATTTGTCTTCGGCCAGCGGCGCGCCGGTGGCGGCGTCGAACACCGCGAGCGCCTTCCCGCCGGCCGCGGCGAGCAGTTTCCCGTCGCGCGAGACGTGCAACCGGTGAACGCCGCTCAGCGCCGGGTTCTGACCGAATTGGTCGTTCGCGCCGCCGAAGGTGATCGTGCGCGCGAGCGCGAACGTGTTCGCGCTCCACACCAGTAGATTGCCGTCTTCGCCGCCGGTTACGAGCGCGGTGCCGTCCGGCAGCCACGCCACGTCGCGCACGAAGTTCGTGTGCCCGGTGAGCGCCTTCACGAGCGTGAGGTCGGCGGCGCGCCACACCTTCACGGCGTTGTCCGCGCCGCCGGTGGCGACGAGCGCGCCGTCCGGCGAGAACGCGACCGCTTCGACCCACCCGGCGTGCGCTTCGACGTCTCGCGCCGGCGCGTCGGCCGGTTTGCCGCCGTCGAGCGCCCACAGCTTCAGCCGCCGGTCCGAGCCGCCGGTGGCGAGCCACTTGCCGTTCGGCGACACGTCCACGCACCGCACCCAACCGGCGGCGTGCGGGCACGCGAGCGCGCCCGGTACCGCGGTCAGGTTCTTCACGGTGGTCTCTTTGTCGTCAAGGTTCCACACCGCGACGCGCCGGTCGGCGCACGCCGCGAACAGCACGCGCTCGGTGGGGTGGAACCGTACTTGCGCCATCGTGAGCGGGCCGCGCTTCGCGCCGTCGTCGATGGTGAGCGTTTTCAGTTTGGTGAGCTTGGTGGGGGGCACGTTAGAGCACCTCCTTCACGGGCGCGCCTTTGCCGTTCTCGGTGAGCGGCACCGGCCGGGACTGGAAGTCCAGTTCCTTGCGGTAGTCGATGCCGAGCAGCGCGTAGAAGGTGGCGAACAGGTCCGGGATCGTGACCGGGCGCTCCTTGATCGCGGTGCCGTCTCCGTTCGTGCTGCCGACCACACCGGGCTTCACGCCGCACCCGCCGAGCGAGAGCGACCACGATTTCGTCCAGTGGTTGCGGCCCGGCGGGCCTTGCCCCAGAATCTCCGGGGTGCGACCGAACTCGCCCATCAGGATGACGAGCGTTTTGTCCCACAGCCCGCGCGCGCGCAGGTCGTCGACGAGCGCGCCGACCGCGGTGTCGAACTCGCGGGTGAGGTGTCGCTGGCTGTCGAACGCGCGGCGGTGCTTGTCCCACGCCAGCCCGCCTTGGTGCTGCACGCGCACGAACGGCACGCCCTTTTCGACCAACCGCGCCGCGAGCAAGCAGTCGCGGCCGAGCGCGGTGGGGCCGTACTTCTCGGCGCGCTTCGGCGGCTCTTTCGAAAGGTCGAACAGGTCGCGGTTGCGGAGCAGGTGTTCCACCGCGCCGAACGCGGCGTCGTGGCTCTGCGCGGCGGGGGTGTCGCGGCCGGCGGCGAACCCGTCGCCCAATTTGGCGCGAAGCGCGGCGCGGCGGCGGAACTCGTCGAGGTCTTTCGCGCCCGCGGCCGGCAGGTCTTCGGGGCCTTGCCCTTTCCCGGGACAGTACAGCCCCTGATAGCCCGCCCCGAGGAACCCCGGCCCCGGCACGGCCATGTTGCCGCCCTGTTCCGCGCCGAGCACCACGTACGACGGAAGCCCGTTCGCCGCGGGCTTCTCGTGCGCGCACACCGACAGCCAGTGCGGGGCGGTGGCGACCACGTTCGTGGGCTTGTGCCCGGTTTGCGCGAGGTAGTGGCCCTCCATGTGATCGCCGAGCGAACTCGTCATAGAGCGAATCACGGCCATCCGGTCGGCGAGGCGCGCGAGGTTCGGCATGTACTCGTCGAACCGCACGCCGGGCACGGTGGTTTGCGTATTCATGTGCGGGCCGCCGGTGGGCCGCCCGGTCTTCGGGTCCCACGTCTCGAACTGGCTCGGCCCGCCGGACATGAACACCAGAATGACGTGCTTCTCTTGCCCTGCGGCTTTGGCGGCGTTGTCCGCGGCGAACAACCGGCCGAACCCGCCGAGCGCGGCGGCCCCGGTTCCCTGAAGGAACAGGCGGCGCGACAGGTGGTGCTCGGCCCGGCGGCACTCGACCGGTTGCGATTCGGGTCGGGTCATGGGAAGTGGCTCGGCGGCGGGAGGCGGTGTTCACACTCTACCACAACCCCGAATCCCGCCGACCGGCGCGCCAGACCGTTTCGCCGCCGAGGAGCGGGGACCGAATGCGGCGCAGCAGGTACCCGCGGGGAGTCGCACGGAGTCGAGCGAAGGGGGCGTAAACGTACACGGAGCGGCAAGTTATGCCGCTCCGTGCGAGTTGCTGCAAGATGGTGCAAATTCGTTCAGTGGAGGCGCGGGGAATCGAACC
>Ga0169931_10000902_pt1 | contig 49437 bp, 39 predicted proteins | sample Kivu_15m_20L_FD_129675 | JGI IMG/M metagenome (GOLD analysis project Ga0169931, IMG submission 129675) | Freshwater microbial communities from Lake Kivu, Western Province, Rwanda to study Microbial Dark Matter (Phase II) - Kivu_15m_20L... | ecosystem: Environmental > Aquatic > Freshwater > Lake...
TCCGTTTGCTAGAATTTGTGTTTATCCCGAAGAATATTCTTAATCTTGTCTTTGGTTCTAGAGTACAGCTAGGCTGGTCCGATCTCACTTTCAACCCCTGGCGCCCTCACAGCTATGGGCCTATTAGTAGGTGAATATGAAGGCATTCCTTTTTCTTTAGGGAGCTAAATGTCACTGTCTAGCTCCATATATAAGTGCTGATTGTCAACAAGGTTAATAATTTATCCCTCTATAGCGCTCAAGCCTTCGCTACTATTAACCCTGCTGACAGTAAACTCTAATCTTTTCTTCAGTTTGTTGGCATTGTTTGATCCATCCTTGATCTCCCAGAAGTGCGACACTATTCTGAAGGCGTGCCTCACAAGGTGGTCAGTGGCAGGAAGCAGTTCGGTATTCGATTATGTCAGTTTCAAGTGCTGTTGTTTGAGTAGTTTAAAGTGCTGTTGTTTAAGTAGCTACAGATGCTATAGAGTCTTGAGGCAGAAATATCGCATTTAGTCAACCTGTTTGACAAGGTCTTTATCTACTGTTTTTTGTTCTAGTAGACTGATTAGCTGTAGATTGCCCCAGCTGTGACCTTACTCCAGAATTTTATCTACTTTTATCATAAAATCCTAAGCTTAGCTATCCTCAAGTTCCTTCGTCCTTATCTTTGCCATTTATTTTTGAGAGTGAGTCTTGCCTGGAGATTGCTATTTTGACTGGTAAGTCTTCTGTTGTGAAATGAACTAAAAGTCATCGTTCTAAATGCAGCTTTCTTCTTCGCTTTCAACAGAACCTTCTTGCTCATTTTCAGAAAGAATCGCTAATGATTTAAGCGTGTTTCTGAGTCTAATAGCTTCTTTGTTGTGATGTTGAATTTACTCTTGATATTTTCTAATAGACCGCTTGCATCTATACTGCAGAATTTTTATTTCTTGCTCAGCGAAATTATATTATTTCACAATATTTGCTGCCTTTTAAGAATCCACACGAATGTTCTCAAATTAATGAGGTTAGTTGCCTCTGATTTGAACTGTCTATATTTTCTTTTTCTTTATATAAGGATCTATCTTTATACCCAGCGCCTTAAGGTTTTTCGAGAGTTTTTCGAATGTGCCTTCCGATAAATTTTGGCATCGAACAAAGCTTAAAATTCCATTCGGCTTGATGGTTGGTCTTTTTCCCTGGGTGTAGCTAGTATAGAGCTTAAGAACCCCGATCTTGCGGCATTCTTCGAAGAGTTTACGCTGGTTGTCTTCAGTGATACCTTGCACGTAGTACTTCTTCATTTCGCTTTAGGAAAGAGAGAGGGGAAAGTAGATGTTGAACTGCCGCGTAAGTAACTTTGCCCTGAAGTTGAGCTAGTTGTAAAAGCTCATGGCTTTCTAGTGGTCTTAGAATAGTATTTTGACGAGACCATCCTTGGCATTGACCATAAACTGCTACACGCCACTATCCAGCTCTTGTTCCTTAAGAAACATGTAAAACATTTTGTGTTGGATCGTATGCTATAAGCTCTGAACGATGAGTTCACGACAGTCCTTAATCTTTTTCTTCAATTCACGTTACCCATCACTTATATCCTGTTAGTCTATTTCTTCTCTTTAGTTGCCCTTCCTTTCTTCCTTTTGCTATTCTTTTTGCTCAATCCGCTTTGTTTTCATAAAAAATGAATGAATCAAATCATAAATAATCTATATTACTAGTCAGATGAAAAACTTATAAGAAGCCACCTTCACGAAATCATAGCTCGTCGAGTATAAGCCTAAAAGCAAAGCCAGAAAGTTCTGCTTCTGTCTATTCATCATGTTCCTCATAGGCATCGCTGCCCTCTTTCTCATCTGGTACCTAGGCTCCCAAACTCTCCATCAAAACAATCAGCGCCCCCTCCTCACTGCCTTCTAAGACTACCCCAAGACCAGTAAACTACTCAAAAACTTAAATAAAAACAAACTCAGTGCCCTCTCCGGCAAGCGCGAGAACGGTTTGTTGCAGTTCGTGGAGCACTTCGCCAATCAACTAAGTGCATCTGGCAAGCCAGTTTTTATTTAAAACTATACGCCAAACAACGCCTGGATGTACCAGCTAGCAAGATAAGCAAAAGTACAGATAAGCTCTCTTCTGGGTTTCCAGGAGTTCCAGGGTGACTGGATACTGCAGTCACCTAACGACCAGCCAGTCCCTCAGAACCTTATCGACCAGATCGTGAGGATAAACCCCAACGGCAAAGTGATCGTGGTGACAACCCAGCAGCAACAAGTACCTACTTATCCACGCAGATCTAAGGATTCAAACTATTCCAGTTCTAGGGAATCCCTCAAGATATCATCAAAAAAACTATTATTGACAGTTTCGGAGTATAAGTCAAGACTACAGATATCCTCTTCGACTATTTTAATACCAGTGAAAACGTGTTTTAGAATATGCAACCAGCCTTCGATGTCCAACAACACCTAGGAAGCAGTTTTCAATAAATCAAAGACCTATCCAAAGCTCACCAGAAAGTGCTAGCTTAAATATGCAAAAAGGGAGTAGCTAAGAGCAAATAGTAAATTGTTGAGCTTCAGCCCTTTGGAGTGGTCTACGAGGCAAATAAAAACTATTGGCTTAATGCCTAGGCCTTGCTTAACTATTAAATTCAGTCTAAAACTAACTGTCCCAACAAAGTGGCTCCTGAAGAAGTCCTCAAGGCCATCGAACTGAGAAAAGCAGCCCAAGCGCCACCTACCGAAGCACCTGCTCAGTCCGCTTAAACTCAAAACTAATCATAAGCTTAGGGTGCGTAAGCGCAGAACTAGTCAACTTTAGCCTAAGCTTAGCCAGTAGCGGCAGACTAGAATGATAACTAATCGAATACATAAGTTCCGTAAAATGAAGAATAGGAAAGCGAGACTGTCTAAGGATAGTAAAGTGAGGGGAAAATCGATGGGGCAGTTGGAGCGCAAGTAGTGGGTGCTTCTAAGAAGGGCGGCAAGAAGAATAAAAAATAGGAGCAGGCTTAGATATCTGCGAGTTCTAATAAGAAGGAAGGCAAGAAGAACAACAAGTAATCATCGAGAGTCACTGGTTCTAATCAATCCAAGAACAAAAATAAGCAATTATTAGCAACAACTGATTCTAAGAAAGTCAAGAAGAACAATAAGGAGTCGTTGATAGTTACTTAAACTGATCAAGGAGGCAAGAAAGACAGCAACTGCAAGTGCGCAGTCGAGGGCAGTATTCGGGACAACAAGTACGTTAGATATAAGAAGTAGGCTGGCTAGCCTAAATAAAAAGCTGCAAGTAAGCAAAAGTAGGAGAAAGTGAAAGAGAAAACTAAGCCAGATGGCTAAAAAGTTTAAAAGATTAGTAAAAACAGTAAGGCTGCTGCATAGAAAACAAAAGAGAAAAGCAAACCAACTGCAGAGGTTGTCGAAAAAGCAACTAAGAAAGTTGCTAAAGCATAGCAGAAAGGCACTAAATAAAGTAAACCAGTTGCACAGACAATATAAACGACAGCTATACCAGCTGTAAAAACACCATAAGAAGCCAGCAAATCAGCCATCCAAGCGCCTTAAAAAACAGCTAAATTAACATAAAAGACAACCAAAGCAGCAAAAAAGACTGCTAAATCAACAACCGAAACACTCTAAAAAACAGTTTAAAAAGGAATTCAAAAAACAAACTAAAAAATAACCAAGCCAGTTGCATCGGCATCATAAAAGACAGTTAAACCAGCAGCCAAAACAATTAAAAAGACAATCAAGAAAAGTAAGTAGACTGCATAAGCAGTTCAGAAAAATAGTAAGGAAATAAAGGAAACTGCTAAAAAGGCATCGAAAAACATTGAAAAAAGCAAACCAGGTGTAGCAGCAGTAATAAAAGAGGAAAAAGCTGTAAAGCAGTAAGTAAAACCAAGCAAAAAAGAGCAGTCCTAGATTAAAACTAAGTCTACCACACCCAAATCTTAAACAATCAAATAAACGGTATAAGTGCCTAAGCCTATCAAACAATCGTAGGCTCAAGCTACCAAGCAGTCCTAAGCTAAAGCTAGCAAGCAGTCTTAGGTTAAAAAATAGAAAAGTGGTGACCAAGGCCCACAGCCCGAACAGCCGCTTCCTTCTGGCAAGACTGGAGGTAAGAGGCAAAAGGGAGAATAGATAGTGTATTGCGTGATGCCTGAGGATTCTTCCAAAAGTGCTCAATCAGCCGCCAAACCTTCTAAAGCAACGGACAAATCAGCAGTAAAGGCTGTTAAATCCGTTTCTGCTAAGGGTGTTAAATAAGTTTCTGCTAGGAGCAGGGTGAGTTAAGGCAAGCAGGAATAGACCTAGCTTTGATTATGACATTTATCATATTGTATTATAAACATTACTGCACTACTATGATAGTATATGAAGTTAATCTATCTGCTATAATTATTGCTATGGAGGGCAGTGCTAGTCAATAACGCTACGATTTGATGATCGAGGCAGGCCTCAACAAGCAGCAGGAGTTAGGCAGATGGCTCAGCTACATCTTCAGCGACGACTACATCTTCATCACCCCCCACTTCAGACGCCAACTACAACAAGATCTCAAAGGATACATCCACCTCGAGTAGTTGCTACAAATCTAATAAATCAAACTCTACTTTAGGGAAGTAGGAGTGCGCTAGACTAAGTTTCAGCTGGTATTTTTGAAAAATATCATCAAAGAGTACTGTCCGTAGCTGCATCAAAGTTCTGACCGTGTGCGCAGAGTGACTCCTTTCGACCATAGTCGACTCAGAAACAACAAACCACTGGGCGTTGAGCAAGTGCGCGAGAAGACGACAGTGCAGGATCTAAGGGAAGTATTCGGAGATACCTGTTTTAGCACATCAGCCGCCATAATGCCAGAATCATAAGATGTAGCTCTGATATATGCCCCTGGCTACCGTAGGAAGTTTCCTACTAAATAATGTTTGAGTGAGTTGCCCTTTCGTGTGATTGACTACTAAACTTTGTGCTACTAGAAAAGGAGATAGTCGGTGTTTTGGTAGGCCTGCTAGAGGAAAATGTACAAGTAGCTATAGTTCCAGGAGTAGCTACGGATGGAACGAACTGGCATGATGTAGGCTGACCACCCCTTACGCATGGCAAAAAGATTAAAGGAAAGAATGCAATAGATGCATAATAAGTAAAGAATGCAGTAGATGCAAGATAAGGAAAGAATGCATTAGATGCAAGATGAAGACTATGATCACTACTAGCACAACAGACATGGACAAGGGAAACGAGAGCAGTTTATGCGAGTGGCCAAACAACCCAACTGGTAGTTCAACCAAGCGCTGCTAGGCTGTATACGTTAGGGTAACTACTTCACTAACTAATGAAATCTATTTAAGCATGATTTTGCATCTACTTTATATGGAACTGATAGTAGGTATACTCAATTCAGTATTTTAATGATTAAGTTGGAAGATAGGCATATTAGATTGATTAATTTGATGATGATTGTAGAAGAAATGATTGTAAGTAAGTTTATTGATTATTTTAATCATTATTAATTGTTGAACAGGCATGGTTCGGTGTTTGTCCAAAGGCGAGGAGTGCGAACTCTCTACCAACCAGAGCGTGTGTGGCTAAAGCGAGGCACTGGTGCCCTAGACCCTGGAGAGCATGCTGACACAGGTGGCTAAGCTGTCGCCCTCTGAAAAACAGCACTCCTATCGCATGATGGGGGGCAGCAGACAGCCCTCGAAGAAATGGTCGCAGGGGTAGACACAGGTGTTCTACCAGTTGCTGGGGCACTACGGACTAGATTTCACGTTAATGAGCTATAACCTGCTGTTTGTGAAAAAACGCAGCCAAAAATAGTTGTCGAATAAATATAAAAAGGAGTTGCGAATGCATCCTTAGCGGATGGAGCAAGTGCTGAACCAGATCGAGCAGGTGGGACTATACAGCGCTCGAATACCCGAGTGAAACCTTAAAGCCTGCGGATGATGTTTATATTAAGTTACTTTCCTCAAATTTTTATGCTTTACTATATACCCATATCTACTTGCTTATAATTGGCTCTTTTTATTTGTTGTAAATACATTTAGCATTACAAAAGAATCAATATTATCATAAAATATTCTTGAAGAAAGCATTCAGATATACAAATCAGTATAAATCAATCGGCATTTAGACTAATCTATGGCAATAAACATTCGTTTGTCTCAAATTTATTCTCTAAAAAACATCTTCAAGAAAAAGTTAATCACTTGCTCTTCAGATCCTCTATTAACTTCTACTTATCTTTTCCAATTTATTTTTGTTTCTCACCCTATATAACAATTCCTGGCAGCTTATTGAAGTACCACTTTCTGGGCTGCTCCATCTGGAACTTAAAGTACTCATCGTGAAATTTGCGCTCTAGACTGTACTCTGCTTCCCTGTCGAAGTGCTTTATTTTCACCTTCAGGTGCACGTACTCTCCGCCCCACTCGTCAGTCACCACTGCCCCTGCCTAACACACACTCTACCATCCACTATGCTCAGGTCAGATATAGCCTCAGGCAGCTCTATCTTAATCTACTGACCCTAGTATCGCTCAAAAAGTCTTACTGATAGAAAGCGCAGAGCCATGGCTTAGTCGCCTTAGTTGATTGCATTTCTGAGTCCCAAGTAGCTCTAGGCGATTGCTCTTTCCAGTTCCTGATCCTTGCGATATGACCATACTTTTTTTACGCGTTTGATGGTCTAGTGCCTGTTGATGAGTCTAGTAAGGGAGAAGGTCCCCAGCATGAACTAATGTGTGGGCGAAACGAGTTTTTCAACGAAACTATTCAAATAATTTCTCATTATTATTATCAATCACTAACATTCTTAATTGTGACAATAAACAAAGTGATCGAATCAATAAATACTATCAATCGAGTAGATTTATCAATAAGTGGAATGGATTTATTATTAGTTCAATAAAAATCAACACTTAGGAGTTTGTGGTAATCGACTATTTGTGCGTGCATCCACTGCACTAGTTCTTCTAGTCTTTACTGGCAGTGCATTAGTGATTTAGTATGGTAGAACTCCTTCACGTACTAGTGCTGCACCAAACCTTATATCAACTGCTTCCTAGAGTGCAGCGTCTCCCTTACTGCCATCGAGGCTGCTGGTCTGATCGGCAGAGAACGAGTGAGGGTGCGCCAGTTGCCCACCTTGTATATTGGTGGTACTCTGTCTAGCAGGTTGTCCTGTATGTCTAGAGCCAGTTAGTATACTATGTTACCGATCAGCTTCATGTTCTCAAATACGATGTTTGGATTGATTTGAGAGGTGAAAGAGATGTTGAGTTTCTAGGGCTGTAGCAGAATGTTGTAAAGCAATAATTTAATTAAAATTAGTGAAACTAAGGCTGACTTTTACAGCCAGTGGTCTGCCCTCATGTAGCTGTGCTTTTAGGAAATGCAAGAAAGGTCTAGTTATTCTTTGGTGTTGAGTTCGTACTGGCAGGCATAGCTGCCATGCTTGCACATGTAGTAGACTACTGTCCAGTCGTCCACTCTGGCCAGCTGAGAACCCACTCCTCTGATCTGCAGCTACACCAGTTTGCGCACCAGAGTCACTTTCTGTTTGTGGAGGGCAGGCGAGTCGTGAGTTTCAGGCAGGTAGTTGAAGTTGTGATTGTCCAGTAACTACTGGATCACTGGTCTTGAAGCCTCAATCAAAAGTCTCTTTATAGTTATTAGCTGCTAGTTTATTCTGTGCCTGACCTAACGCACAAAAAAAGACTACCTGTCTTTACGCATTCGAATATTGAACCTGCGCAGATACACTGTGAAAAGCACAGCGTTCACCACTTTACGAAAACGCAAATAGTTTCTTATCACTCGCTTCTTATAGACCTATCTGCTTATGAGTCGCGGCTATGGTCGCCACCTGTAGTTCCAGTCGTACTTGCGTTTCATGTAACCCACAAAGGGTGCTCTTTACATGTTTGCCTAAATATTGGAAGACTCCACCTCATGGCCGAGGGTCTTTAGTCTGTTGCGACGAATCCTGTATATTTTTTTGTGGCTGTCTAGGGAGGAAGGCATGGCTATTCTCGGCTACCAGAGCGGGGTGTGATCATGGTTGCCTTGAGTGGTATGTTTTCTAGGGCTAAACTCAGCTAGCTCAATAGATTTCTCTATTGGAATACGGCTTGTGCTTGGCTAAGATTCATCCTATTGTTGCTTATTTTTAGTGTTACTGAATTCCTTATGGATGTCGATTCTGATGCCTAGATCGTCTATGGACTAGATGTTGGACTTAAGCTGTTTGAGTTTGTGCTAAAGCTGATGTTTGCGTTGGTGGAACGTGTCGTCGAAAGTACTCTACCTGAGTCTCACATCCTCTGATCTTATGGGTATCAATCTGTATCTTTTTTTGTCTGATTTTAGTTTGTCAGTTTGTTTAATGGGAATCAAGTAGTCTTAATCATTTTCCTGGCGTTTCTTGTGTTCGCTCTTAAAGAGTTGCGCTCTCGAGTTGAGCATTATTCTTCTATCTGCATACAGTCTTGGGTTTATAATTATTCTTTAATCGGCTGCCATTCTGGGTTTGCTGATTATTCTTTAATCTGCATGCATAATAAATATAATGGTCGAGATAGTGCTATCACATTTTGTGGGTCTTTGGCCTGTAAAATACAAAAGCCTCGTTCTTTTTGCCCCTTGCTGCCTTCGTGAACATCTCCTTCTCATTGCGAGGCTACTGGATAGTTGTTTTGTTTCTGGGATGCAGGTTTGATTTGCTGGCCTCCAGAATGGCACTATAGTCGTACTCTATCTTCGTCTTCACTAGCTTCTTCTTGGAATCCTTCAAAAACTGTTGCAGGACGTTTCCAGCCTACACGTTCTTGAGGTTGCACGACTATATGTTTTTAAGACTGCCCTTGCTTTTATTCTTGTGGTCCAAACTCTTCTTCCTACGGAAACTGTCGTCATCCTAGACTCTGAACTACTCTCGGGTCACTCTTATCTTGAGATTAGTAGCACTCGTCGAATAACTCAGTTTTTTGTTGGTCTTTGTTTTTTCCTTCTAGACTATGAAGCTGACTGTTTCTTTATCCTTGTGGCTTGGATGCAGCTTAGAAAATATGTTATTAAACTACTCCAAGTGCCTCTCCTTTTCTCTTTTCTTGCTATCCCTCTCGTATATTTACAACTTTTCTACTGCTAAATCGATGCGTTCTACTTTACTAAGGGCTTACTTCTCAACAAAATGTCAGACTCGCCATCTGCCATTTTATTTAGCATTTAAATCATTTTGCCAAAATATTCGTTTTAAGATGCTTCTCTATGTTTGATAGCGTATGATTATCTGAGCTACTTGCTGAGTCTGGCCACTTACCTCACTTCTCCGTTCACCACGTGTGCCTGCACTATCGATTTAAGCCTGCTCTCAAAACTGTTCTATGATTACTTTTTTTATGTTTTCTGAATTAAAGAAGAGATACTTTCTAGTATAGTTGATCGAAGTCCTTCCAGGCTGTAGGCGCTTTCATAGATATTTCGACCTTGCCCTTTTGTTGTGGTTTGGAGTTACCGCATAGGGCTTTTTTGAGGTTAAACATGTATAAATACATATAAAACAGCAGAATGATTCAACTCAAGAAATAATTTTTTGAGTTAATGCGAAAAAATTTACATTAACTGATTATCATTTATAATAAAAACAATGTAAAAGGCATATTTTGTAGGAAATTAAGCTATAATCTCTTGAGGATCGTTTTAACTGATCTTGTCTTAATATAGTAAGAATAGTATGAGAGATGATAGTATAAATGGATGATGGTATAAATGGATGATGTATAAATGGCTGCCGGTTGTGTCTTTTTCTATAATATAATGCCGCACTATCCCAACTAGATCGAGTATTCCGACAAGTACGCCGACAACCACTACGAATACCGACACGTAGTGCTCCCCAAGGACGTCTACAAAAAAATACCAGTCAAGGGCAGACTGCTGAGCGAGTCGGAGTGGCGCAGTTTGGGCGTGCAACAATCGCGAGGATGGGTGCACTACTAAGTCCATAAGCCGGAGCCGCATATTTTGTTGTTCAGGAGACCGATTGGAAGCGACCCGGTGACCGGACAGCCGCCTGCTAACTTCGTGCCTCCTCCTGACAGCTACTGGTGATGTTCACTTCATTGTAATTGCTATTTTAAACTCGCTATTCAAATGAACTAAGCAATTCGTGTATTAAATAATGAAAATTTGTTCCAAACATGCTGTAAATAATAAAAAAGAAGGCTTTTGCTTTGAATAGTAGTAGTAGTTAATTTCACATACTATCAGTAGAGTGCATACTTTGAATAATAAATAAGAACGGCTGATTTAGTATTTCGTTGAATTGTCTTGAATACTGTGGCTGCATGACTGATAGCATGCTACATAATTCGAATTGAATACTTATTTGAGTTACAAATTATTAACACAAAGGACTAAACTGGAAACCATTTTACGATTCTCCCTTTCGACTGAAGCTCCGAAAAAAAGAATGATTTTTGACCCTTAAGAATGCTGATTCATTATTAATTAAAATCTAAATAATATTTATTGCGCAATAATGGGTAATTGTGGAGGATAAACCCGCTATAGACACAGACGAGACCCGCCTCCCAGGAACGACTATCAGCCAGCAACGCAAGGCAACTAACAACAACAACAGAATCTGCTCCCCAACGACTTCTACCAACTTGTGCTGCCCTGGGGATGCTCAGATAAATGCACCTACTATTGCTCGGGCACTGCCCAGTATGGAGTGTCCCTCAGCGACTCCCAGTTCACTGCCCTCAGTCCAGTCGGAGTCATCAACCAGTCGCACTTCATCTCCTATTGTTCCCGCGATCCCTACAGTGCCACCTTAGTCATTTAAAACCAGGTTCTGGGCACCTCATATCGTATCTATAAGTAGTTATCAGTGAATTCAGATGTTGCGCTCCCTTGTGCAATCCCGATGAAGTGAGAGTGAACAGACCTAACGGCCAGCCACTTGCTACGATGGTCAACGACAGTGCCTGCTTCATTGACATCAGCATTTTCGGACCTCAGGGTCAGTTCTGGTACAAAGTGCATTCTGTTCGTTGCAACTGTAGTTTCAACTACGACTTCGAAGTCTACGACGCCAATGAGCGACTGGTGGGAAGGATAAGACTGCTCAAGTGTCGTTGCTGCGAGTACGTGGTCGAGTTCGAGTTTCCTCTAAATGCCTCACCTGACCAAAGAACAGCCCTAATGTTTTCAGGACACATGGTGGAAAACATAACGAGAGAAAGGGCAGAAAACGGGGATAGAACTGTTAGCTGATAAGCTTTTCTATAAAATTAAGCTATTTGACCATTATTATTAGACAAGTTGTTCATCATTCATCTTTTAGGAGACTATTCATGCACGCAGGAAGGACTCTCATTTTTAGATCGAATAGACTAACCACTGCGGCAGGTGACTGTGAGTCCATGGATCATTTTCATGAGGGGTCCTAGTTCGGAGTGAACTAGCCGATGCTGCTGGATCCTCGAAAGGCCTTGGAACCTATCAGATGCAATCATGATGTTGAAATGACTCTACCTTCCACGTGAGTGCATGTGGCTTTAGTTGACTACCTATAAGTGAGAGGGCGAAAAAGCAGTTACTAGTCTTTCTTTGAGCTGTGCTTATATGGTGCCGACGGAAAACCTGATTACTCTTGAAAGCATATTATAATTAGGCTTTTATAGCATATAAATCATCTGAAGCATTGAAATAATAGTAAATTAGGCATATAGACTGCGGATGAATCACTCTAGGAAACTGGAAATCTCGGGACAACTGCAGATAAGGTTACGATCCCCGTATGGATTAGACACTCTACGCACTGGAGGCCAGTACTTGCCCCTCTTCAACACCCAAGGCAGAGGATAGGCTGCCTGCTCTCGGGTGAACTTGTAGGGCCATTCAGTGGCAGATACGCACTACGCAGTGTAAGGAGCATTCTTAACGACGTCTGGAATCTACTCAGCCTCTTTGAGGATCTGAATCATCGAGTCGGCAAATCGGTCAAGCTCAGCTCTTAATAATAAGGAATTTACTTGTCTTCGGACTCAGTGGGTTCGAGCATGAGTGTTCCGGGCACGGGGAAGCTCATAGTGGGGGCATGGAAGCCGAAGTCCATGAGTCGCTTGGCAAAATCTTCCTCACTCACCCCGGTTTTCTTCTTTATCGGGCTCAAATCAATGATAAACTCATGAGCGCATCTTCCCCTCCCCTAAACGTTGAGAATTTTGAAGTGGCCACTGAGTCTCTTCATGAGGTAGTTGGCATTGAGGATAGCAAAGGCAGTTGCCTTGCGAACTCCCTCTCGACCCAACATCAAAATGTATCCGTAAGAAATGTTGAGAATAGAGGCTGAACCGAATTTAGTGGCAGAAAGAGTACCACAAGCATCCTTTCTCGGGTTGTTAGCGAAGGGATGAGTCGGCAAGAAAGGCGCTAGGTGGGCTTTGACTCCGATGGGACCCATGCCTGGACCACCACCACCGTGAGGGATGGAAAAGGTCTTATGAAGATTAAGATGGCATACATCGGCGCCAAGGAAGCCTGGTGAAGTGTATCCTACTTGCGCATTCATGTTAGCACCGTCCATGTAGACCTGTCCTCCACATCTGTGGATCTAGGCAGTCATTTCCTTAATAGTGTCCTCATAGATGCCTGCAGTTGAGGGGAAGGTGACCATGTAGCAAGCTAGATTTTCTTTGTATTTTTCGCACTTCTCATAGAAATCTTTCATGTCTACTCGTCCATCCTTCACTTCAACGGCAACAACCTTCAGACCGGCTAGCACTGCGCTCGCAGGATTAGTTCCATGAGCAGATGTTGGAATCAAACAAATGTTTCGCTTAGTCTCTCCCTTGTTCTTCAAGTAGGTCACTATAGTTAGCAGACCAGCATATTACCCAGCGGCTCCAGAGTTAGGCTGGAAACTTATAGCATCCATGCCGGTAACTGACTTTAGGAAACCTCTCATGGTGTCGATGATCTCGAGGTAGCCCTCAGTCTGAGTGTAAGGGGCGAAGGGATGCACTTATACTTCCGGAAGAGTAATAGGCGCCATTTCGGAAGCAGAATTGAGCTTCATGGTGCAGCTACCAAGGGGAATCATGGATCTGTTCAAAGCAATGTCCTTGGCTTACAGATTTCTCATATATCGCATGAGACTGCTTTCGGAGTGGATAGAGTTGAACACTTTCTGAGCCATATACTAGTCGTGTCTCTGGAGATTTTCGGGGAAGTTAGGCATGGCGTCATAAGTGATTTTTATTTGGGGCTGGAGAGTGAACTAAGCTAGTACTTTACTGATCTACACAAGGTCCTCCTCTTTAGTTTGTTCGTTAAAGGCCAAAGAAATTTCCTTAGGGTTGGCCATGTGCACGTTGATGCCATTCTTTTCAAAGAATTAAGTCAGCTTTTTGGCGTTGCAATCAGTAACAGTGATGGTGTCAAAAAACAAAGAATGTTTTTCTGAGAAGTTGAGCACGTTGAAGCCGTACTTGTCGAAGAGCGAGGCAGCGGTATGGGCTGCAGTGTGGATACGGTTGGCGATGCGCTGAAGTCCCTTTCGGCCGTGATAGATGCTGTACATGGCTGCGATATTAGCTAACAAGGCTTGAGCAGTGCAGATGTTAGAAGTGGCTTTCTATCTACGAATGTGCTGCTCACGAGTCTGCAAAGCCATTCTGTAGACCAGCTTTCCTTATGCATCAATCGATCGACCAATGATTCTTCCAGGCATTTTCCTGACATACTTGGCGTGAGAGGCGAAAAAGGCAGCTGAGGGTCCTCCGAAACCCATAGGCACTCCGAATCGCTGAGATGAGCCGAAACAGATGTCAGCTCCCATCTTGCCTGGAGGCTTAGTGATTGTACAAGAAAGCATATCTGAGGCAACTATCTTAACTATCTTGGTGTTCTTATCGTCGAGCTGCTTGAAGAAATCAGTGAAGTCGTGGATAACTCCTCTCACATCTGGAGTCTGGACCACCACTCCGAAAAACTACTCAGGATGGTAAAGCGATTGGAATTTCTGATAGTCTCCTGCAATGACTTAGATGTCTAGGAACTTGGCTTTTGTCTGGATGACTGCCTTGGTCTGCGGGAACAAGTTTTCGTCAAGAAAAATCTTTTTCCTTTTGCCGTCGTGGATGTTGTAACCCATATACATGGCTTCACCTCCAGCACTTGACTCATCAAGCAGTGAAGAGTTGCAAAGCTCCATCTGGGTCAGTTCTTGCACGATTGTCTGATAGTTGATCAGTGACTCGAGACGACCTTGTGAGATTTCTGCCTGGTAAGGAGTGTATGAAGTATACCATCCTGGGTTTTAAAGCAGGTTTCGCTTGATGACCTCCGGAAGTAGAGTAGGGTAGAAACCAAGCCCGATATATGATTTATACAGCTTATTTTTGCCTAAAATTCGTCTTATTTTGGCAGAATACTCGTGCTCCGAGAGAGGTTCTCCGATGGCTCCATCACCTAGACAGTTGAGATCTCTAATTTTTTAGGGAACGGCTTCGTTCATGAGTTCATCGAGCGAGCCTACTTCTAAAAGTTCGAGCATGGCTTTTTATTCGACTTCGTTGGGTCCGATGTGACGGGGAAGCTGCATGAATGACGATTTACCAGGTGGTCGGTGGCAGCTAGGGGTTTGTTGGGGGTGGAGCTGAAGTAGAGGGTATTAGTCCTAAGAAGGGGCACGTATAGGCTGGCTAGAATTCTGTTGAGCATCAGTAAAAAGATTTGTCAAATGTACGTAGGAATAACAACACTTAAACCTATAGTTATGGCCAAATACATAACTAAAAAATAAAGCATGCAAGCATTAAAAGGCGTTCTGCAAGCATAATACTGTGTTTTTGTGCCTGATATGAATGAACTTCAGTAGCATCGGATAGTGGAATACTATTAGCGATGGAGAGCATACAGTGATGGTGATTATTGTCTAATAGTAAATCATATCATTAAGGTCATTTTCAGTAAAGTCTTAGTGTAACTTTGGCCACAGTGCGATTCCTTACTTTTCCCGCCCCTATTTCCTTAGCAGTCACACTTATATTCCTCTCTTGATTACCACTAGGCTTTTCCTCCTTTTTAATTACCTGCATTCTATTCTGGCGAATCAGAGGCTGAGAACGAATCACTTTGTCTCGATATGTTGCTCCCACTTTCATTATGTGAAAAGCTACTTCCTTCCGTATTCCATCTAGATTCTTAAAGGCCGTGTTTGGCACTCTTGAAGCAGGGTTTAACGAAAACAAGTCGAGGATAGAAACTGCGATATTTTTGCCTAAATTTTAATAGCTGCGAATCGTGAAATACTGACTTTTTTGTGAACTGTAATATTTCGATTTAAGGTTTTATAGTTAGTCGTGCACTATGGGCATTTTGCTGCATAAAATTACGCTTACTCGAACATTCTATGGCCATTTTAGATGGGCACTAGTTAGTTCAAAGGTCCTCCGCAGGTGTAGCCGCACTCGAGTGTGTAGCTGTAGAGCATTCCGAAGCGAGTGTGGAAGACCACGCGTCCACAACCTTATTTGGTTAGATCTTCGTTTTTATCCTTCATGTCCATGTGCTGCTTGCTGAAGGAACTGGCTTTGAAATCGAACTCAGGGCAGTTGAGACTGAGCAGTTTAGCGAATAGCTGAGTCTATATTTGTAGTTTCGGGGCCTCGATAGCATTTCCATAGATAAAGTTGCCCTTCTTCTGAGGATGCGAGTGCAGGTCCATATAGAAGCAAAGATTGCCAAGAGACTGGTAGTACTAGCCTAGCTGGCAGACTGCGAAGACAGAGGGATGCACATCAGGGTCAGCGTTCTGGTAAAAGCGGTTGAGATTGTTGCCGTGTACGTCCATTCGGTAGTGTCCCTAGGCAACTCCGTCAGGATTAAGCATCGGCACCAGCTTAAATACAAAGTTCTTAAGCAGTATTCGCGCACGAGCGTCTGCAGAGAGCAAGAACTTAAGCAGCCCGTTGAAGGTATGACTAGCAGGAGTTTATCCGGGGTGCACTCGAGATGATATGATTATGATTTTTTTTGAAGAGTTAAAAGCAAAAGGTCTTTTGATGCCCTAGGTAAACAGCCTCTAGTGAATGTTTTCTTCTCTTTAGTCCAGTTTGTGTTAGAGAGAGCTTATGGTGAGCAAATGTATGGGTCTTCCTTGAGTAGATCTGATCATTACTTCATCCTTATAGTAGATTCCTTTGATTGATCTGGCTTACTTGGCCATTACTCGCAGGATTGTCTAGCACTCCTGGAAGCTGAAAGGGAACGAGTAGGCGAAGAAGACCTTGGCACTGGAGCTGAAGACATAGTCGAAATGCAGTTCAGTGTCGTCCTACTTGGTCTGTGTCATCAATCTCTTACGAAAACCATTGCTTGCTCGACGCGTTCCCAACTCTAGCCTTCCACTCTGCTCACCGGTTTAAAGTACTCACTGAATTTCACATTGCAGGATAGCTGACTCATCTGCTTTATTATAAATTTTTGGCGCAGTTTGGACGCTGCTCCGGTGACTGTGAAGTGGAACCAGCCCTTGGCATGACTGGATATGTTGTGGTTAGCGCAGTCGAAGGCAGGTGTAATAACGATGATGCTATTGAATGCAAGCTCAGCCCTGGCCATGTTGCCGGAGTCAAAATCACTGCTTAGGGTAAGTGCGGGTGCGTCTTTGCGAGCACTTATGTGGAAAGTGTTCTTGCTGGTCTCTCTGGTCACAGGCTACATTTAATATTAAACGATTTACAATAGAAATCATCATAAGCATTCGTTAATAAAGAATTTAACTATAGAAGTCATAGTCAATCACTGAGAGATGTTTCCATCTTAGCTATGTTCTTCGTCTGAAGACTTATGTATCGCTTGACTGCTGATTGATACCATAGAACCCTTACGTAGGCCGTTTGTGTCAGCCTGGTTATCTTCATGCGCAACACCTTCTTAGAGCTTGATTTCTGCCTCTTGCTAGACAGGCGAGTAACCTATAAATTGATTGTTGCTGATGTATACAGGATAAGACATCGGTCCTTGTTGCGCAAAAGGCATGTATTCGCAAAGAGGCGCATACACTGTAAAGAAATTCATCGTTTAAGTCAACATAGGAAAACCAACCGCTTACTGATTAACCGCTATCGGTTCAACTTCTTCGATTTTCACTTCAGCAACCTTACTTTATTCAACTTTTGTTGATTTTCTACGCCCTCTATGTTTTTTCTGTTCCATGTAGGGGAATAGTTAACCAGGGGGGTAATTCCTGAGTCTGGACTAAAGTTATGTGATGGCCACCATAGTGGCTTCAAAGTGCTGCGATTTAAACCCATTTGCTTTCTATCGCCGGTAAAGCTTTTCGATGGCGATGGCAGTGTGTCCGCTGAAGTAGAGTCCTGCACTGTCGAGGGCGTACTCCAGTTCTGTTATTTCATCATTCCTGAAGTTGCTGAAGTCCTTGTTTTTGGTGATGCCCATTTCCTTCTAGTAGAGTTCTATTTTGTCCTTGGTGGCCTTCATGAAAGTTTAGAAAAATTAATTCCTTTATTGTGGGGTCATTCTGATCTTGACATGCGCCAGGATGATGAAGAAGTAGGCTCTAGACTGCTTGTAGAGTATGAACTGCGCGTCGAAAGCCTGCCTGGTGTGAGCCTGGTGGCCTCTGAAGAACACTTTGCGAGCGATACTCATGAATTTTTTGTGGGAATTATTAGAGGATCGCTTGTAAGTGCCGAGAGCATAGTTTATCCGTGTCATCTTTTCAAGGTTGGGCTACATCGGAATGTGGCACTAATTACTCTTTTTATTATGTGCCCTCACATATGCAGGCATCTTCATCTATCTAGGTCAACGGTTTTAACGCCTGCGGGCGTATTTACCTCAATTAGAAACGCCAAGAAATCGCCAACTAAGGACTACTGCAATGTGTTTGGCTGTGTCATTCTAGTGGTAAAGCAGACTACCTGGCTCTCTAAGCTCTGCTCTGGTAATTTTAATTATAAGAATGTTTTTCAGGGAAAAACAGAGCAAATGGCTAACAATTAAAATTAGCTAGATTAATCCTAAAAGAACTGGCAGCAGCTTCATTAGAATCAAGAACACCATAGCATTTTTATTTTATTCGTTTTTTATAAATTACCTTTTATATTTATACACAAAACTAAATATTATATATGCAAAATTTGACCTCACCATATGTATTTATATTGTAAAAAATATATAAAAAACAGTATAAAATTTGTAAAAATAGTTAGGTTTAACAACAATCTTGTAATGTTTTTGAGACCTATCCTTAGATACGCGTACCAAGTCATCACTCGAACTTGTGGAACAACTGCGCCTTTCCCTAGCATGACGCAGCACTACTTGACTGACGACTAAGGCCGTATCTTATCTTTCTGGAACGACCTGCCGATTGGTCTTACATCTACCTCTGTCAATGTTTGCATCGAAATACCAAAAGAGCAAGTGTCTAAGTTTCAGGTGGCAAAATCATATGAACACCACCCCATGATGCAGGAAACAAAACTCAACCCCTTTTCTCAACAACTTTAGTACAGGTATTTTGCGCAATATCCCCTTTTCAACTACGGCTTCATCCCTCAAACATGGGAACAAAATATCACATAGGACTAAAACGGACTCAAAGGAGACGACGACCCGCTCGACATATGCGATATCAGCTAAAAAACAAAGAAACTAGCTTAGTTCTACAGGGCAAAAATCTTAGGGGGTTTCTGTCTGATAGACCAGGGAGAAATAGATTGGAAAATACTAGTAATAGACGAAAAAGAAGCAAAAGATAATAAAGTAACACTCTATGAATGTAGATTGAGAGCATGAAAGACTTTCCCTAGAAAAAAACAAGGGCCATTTTAGAATGGTTTAAACATATAAAGTTATTTGATGGCAAAAAGATGAACCAAATAGCTTTCGATTAAAAAGTGTTTGGACCCGATTAAACGATGTCTGTAATCCGAAATACGCACCTGGACTGGCGAAAATTAATGACTGAACAACAAAAAGACTATAAAAGCCTTAGAGAAAAGTATCACTTGCAGACAGTCAAGCTGCCCTAGCTTCCCTGGAGAGATTAACAGCAAAGAAAGAAATGAAATATGATTGAGTGAATGAGTGAGATAATGCGATTTACTGATACGATACATAAGGATTGATTAGTAATACTCTTGTTGATAGATATCTTATGGAGTTGCTCAAAGACCCAGGCAACACTCGAGCCGTCAAGCAGGTGCCCTTGCCAGCACAAACTATCAACTCAGAAGCACTATTCACCAGCGAAGGCATCGACATTAAACTGCTCACTTAGTTCTTGCAAAAACAAGGTCATTTGTTTTTCAAAGACTTCAAAAGAATCATAGCGGAGGCCAGCAACATATTCAGTACACGTAGCTTTACTCAGAGGGCTAGGGCAACGTCATTCTGATCAACGATCCCATAACAATAGTCGGAGATATCCACGGACAATTCTATGATCTACTTAGAATGTTCGAGACAGATGTCGGGGGTAGTCCAGAAACAACCAAGTACTTGTTTCTAGGCGACTATGTGGATCGTGGCAATTTTTCAGTAGAAGTGCTCATTCTTTTGCTTACCCTCAAGATTAAAACTCCCAGTAGAGTGATAATGCTACGGGGCAACCATGAATCGAGACGCATGACCATAGAACACAACTTCCGCAATTAGTGTAGGATTTCACAGATTTAGGTTTGGCCAAGTATAATCAGCACATATACGAGTTGCTGATGTAGCTTTTCGACAATTTGCCTCTAGTGTGCGTCGTAAATAGAAAATTTTTTATGTGTGCATGGAGGTCTTTCTCACTTATTTCACCATGTATATATCTAAGTAGTCAGCTCGAGGATGTGGCCAAGATCAATCGGGTCTAAGAAATACCTCTAAATGGGCTTTTTACTGATCTGATGTGGGCTGACCCCATGAATCCGCGCAATCAGACCAATAAGTTCCTGGTCATTCCTAACACTGAAAGAGGGTGTTCGCACTTCTTCGGACCAGAGCTGACAAGAAAAATGCTGCCCAAAAACAACCTAGTTTCGATCATCAGAGCCCATCAGGTAAAAGACGAGGGCTTCTAGATGCTGCACTGGAACGATGCAAACTTCCCCACAGTAGTGACCGTGTTCTCAGCCCCCAACTACTGCAGCTACTACAAAAACAAGGCTTCAGTCATAAAAATAAACGTAGATTAGCTAATAGTTAGAACAACCACATGAATGTACAAAGGTTCACCTAGAGCGTAAGCCCTTATATGCTGCCTAAGTTCATGGACGCCATCAACTGGAGCATACCTTTCCTCGTCTAAAAATGCGTATAAATAATGAATTTCCTTATCAAACCGGATCCCTCTAAAGAGCTCGAAGACGTAGTACCTGAAATGATTCTGAAAAGACAGAGCATCCAGGAAATACTTAAAAAAGTATCCAGCTCTACGTTATAAAACCTAGGACTGACCCAGTTGGAAGGGGAGTGTCCTGACGACAATCTGCTGGGCCTGGAAGAGTATCCGATGAGCAAGAAGAAGAGTTTTGAAGAAAAGCAGGCCATTGACTCGCAAAATGAAGGATTACCCATGCGAATCCGGTCCCAGTAGAACATCGATGCTTCTGCAGTGCCAAACGAGTAGGCTAAAGAGAAGGCTCCCTAATAAAAGTGATAGCCATTTACTGATATTCTAAAACAAGAATTAAAGGCAAGGATTCAAAAAGTAAGTAAAAAGGCAAAGATTATATTGCTGAAATAATGATTGAAGGATGTTTTGGTTGCAGCTCAATTAATTATAATGAAAGCACTAACAACTTGCCTCTCTTTCTTTAAAAGCAGACAAAAAGTACTCCTTTTGAGACGCAAACGCCAAGTAAAGAACCGCCCCATGTCCAAAAAGAGACTATAAGAGGAGCGAAGTGCCATGAACTACTCCTACGAGGTCAAACTCATGCAGACCAAAAAGGAACTAGATCGTCGCAAAAGTCAGAACCATCACATCAACGAAATCATCTAGTAGCTCTTCTACCCAGAAATCAATCTTCAATCCTAAGAAGACGTGGCTGCCAGGGCCAAATAGCTCAGCCAACATAATATACGCATCGAGTAGCTGCTAAACTCAGACCGACTGACTCAGTAGATTGCCCAGCTGCAACTACCTGTCGATCTGCTGGAGTATCATGCTCAGAATAGGAACTAGTTTGAGGCCAGACACTACAAGTTGTGGATTTAGAGAATAGGTTACTACTGCGGCAACCGCTAGAATGTGCAAAAAAGAACCACTGAGGCTTGGTAAAGACTTATAAAGCAGCTACAGAAACAAAAAGACCTAGGCAAGAAGCCACAATGTCCTTACCTTTTTCTGATCAAGTAGTAAATTTCAAGGCACGAACTATGGCAGGAACTGTAAACGACTTTGCTTAGCAAACTTCAACAAAGCTAAAAAATAAGTTAACTAAATGCCTTCATCCCTACCTTGCTGGCCATCTGCAGAATATTTGGCTTCATTCCAGCTGAACTCTACCAGACTCTCATGAACAGAAATGTGCTAGTTCCTTTCAATTAACTACAGCCCGAGCACATAAGCGGACTTTTCAAGCTGCTCAGAAACAGGCTTAAACTGAGGTTTGGGACTTCTGTGAAGGTAGAAGGCGGCTCGGCCAGTCAGAGCTAGGAAAACACTCGCCATTTCGGCAGTAAACTCGCCCAGTACGTAATGGTGCACCCCGATCAGTTCACCATAATTGACTTTATAAACATTTTCAAAGTGGTGAGTGGGGGCAAAAAAAGAATGAACATTCTACCTCCCTAGCTTTTGCAAAAATCATAATAAATAATAAAACCTGTGCTGGGCAATCTGCGGTTTAGCGACGTGTAAACATACACTAACATATACGCGCTTTTTAACCCTCATCCGAATGCTTAGTTTTTGTAAATCCTCGAATACGATCTTTATCGTAAGGCCGACCAACAATCTCACTACTACTTCATCTACAGTCTTATTAGCAAAATCAAATAAAGGAAACTCACCTACCTGAGCATGATCATCGAAGGACAAACAACGCAGCTTTAAGCCTACGATTTACTCACAAGACTGGCAAAAGTGATAAGTAGCAGACTATCAGACATAGCCCCACATTAACTACTGCAGCTTTTGGATGTTTATTTCGACAATCAGCTCTAAGACATTTCAGCCATCGAAGTGCTCTCAACTTAAATCGTCAAAAGAGGCAAGTAACTACCACTCTAGTCACTAGCTAAATCCTTTTTCAAACTTACTTTACTAGGCCATAAGTCTAAAATTCTAACCAAATTCGTAGTGAATGAGTATTCCAGAAAGTACCATGACTAGATGAAAAAAATCATTCAGTAAGGCACGCTATTGCTGCCGACCTAGTAGGGTCAGTCTTCAACAGCTATCAACTTCAAACAGATACACCTGCAAGAGTGTCTGCTGATGATTCTTTGGTCGACCGTTCACCAGTTAGGAGACACACTTTCTAAAACAATAAATTTGTAAACTTTACTAACCTTGATTCCAATCAAAACTTAATCAAAAGATCCCCTGGCTATCGAGCTGGCCATCAACATAAATAGCAAACTTGAGCAGTATTCGCTGTTTCCCACCATCAACTGGCCTGTCATCGATAAATAGTTCCCCTCAGATAGACTCAAGGAGTACTACTCTCGTGATTTTATGAAAGAATAGTTATAGCTGCTATTCAGATAGTAGGCTAAAGTTAGTGGTTTGTTTGTGGGAAACTGCCATGCTAAAGAGATCAAATTTATAGCTTAGAAGTGGTCAGGCGAAAGAACATACAATATAGAAGATTACCTAACCTTCTGTATGAGAGCATAAGGCAAGCAAGGCAAATGCTTTTTCGGTCAAGCTGATCTTCCTTAGGAATTCATTCAAAAAAGAACAGAGTTGACAATTAAAAATGAAAATTATAATTCTTAAAGTAGTGGATAGAAAAAAGGTACTTTGAGGGTCAAAAAAGATCACAAGTTATACGATTTACTGATATGATTGATATGAATAATAGTGTAAATGCATTTCTTTGGAATTTCTTTGATTTATTTAAAATTGCTGTAGACTTAAACGATAATATTGTGAGTAATCATGCAAGTATGTCCTGATTGTCTGACCGCCTTGAAGTTACTAAGGCCATGAAGGCAGGGTTGACGTTGACAGTAGCTCTCCTTGAAACATCTATTCCGCTGAAGTACTTCTGCACCAAGTTAGGATTAATTCCGATCTAAGCAGTAAACAGCCCGAATGATTCTTTCTGGAAATCAATCTAAATCGAAAAGCTAAAGGAAGAACCAGGAATATACTGGGCCAGAATAGATGTGGCTGAGGAGTCCCCGCTTACTATCCTTACTGTAAGGATGTTGTTGCACTTGTTGTGGCAGTCAGTGGCCGACTCAATCAGCGGAAGGGGAAGGTAGTTGAGACGCACGTTCAGAATTATCTTGCCGAATAGTCTCGACTGCCCTGTCGAAACAATCTATAGGGCTCTAGGAATAGTCCTAGAACAGATATCTCTGGAGTTAGGCGATCCTCCGACACAGGTAGAACCTACTTCTACTTTACAGTCTTTACTGCAGCCATCGCCATCAATGTTGTTACCGTCATCGCACCCCAAAGTGAACCTTCGTGAGTCCCCACACACTTAAACGCACAGAGACGTAGCGAAGTCCATGTAGAAGCCAGGTTGGCAGGATGTGCAGTTGTAGCAAGAAGTACAGGCGAGACACCCACTCGAGCAGGGTAGACATCTTCTTTGCTGGGAATCGAAGAAAGTAGCCACATTGCAGACTGCTCTATTCTAGACAGGTGGAGTTGTAGGCACTATGCATCTACCTGCGACATCCGATAAGCCTCTATCACACTGGCATATCCCGTTGATCCAGGTCGAGTTGGGTTTCTGGAAACATCTGTCGCAAAAAGTACGACTAACTGCCAAACCCTCACAAGCACACTACATTCCTATGATCGAATAACCTTCATTGCAGACACAAGCACTTCCGTTCCATAAAGAATTAGCAATAGAACTGCATCTGTTGAGAGGAACTGGCTGACACTGAGAACCAGATAGGAATGTTCCAGCAGGACACACACATCCGACATTAGCCTAAAATATTTGACCTCCAGAACATCTGAAACACGTTCTATCATTCCAGAAAGTGCCAGATGGACACACGCACTGAGACACTGTTGAATTCCAGACTCTTCCATCAGTACAGGGTTGAAGAGGAAGGCAAAATCTTCCATTTGCATATGTTCCTGGAGGACATGTAGTGGTCACTTGACATGAGTTGTTTCTCCACACAAGGTCTCCAGGGCACCATTGCGATATAGGGACACACGAATTTTACAATAGATAAGTACCAGCAGGACATCTATCTATCGATAAACAGTTCTGGCCATTCCAAGTAGTGCCAGCTGGACAAGATGTAGTGTTGGTGATACAACGAAAACCGTCCCAGAAAGTACCAGCTGGACAGTTGCTGGTAGCCTGACTAGCGCAGACTGTTCCGTTCCAGAAAGTGCCTGGAGGACATGAAATAGCTGTGCACTGTAATCCATTCCAAGTCTGACCTGAAGGACAGTTAGGTCTAGGCTCGCATCTTCCGTTCAGCTCATAAAAACCAGCTTGGCAGGAACAAAGACCATTCATATTGACCATACCAGCTGGACACGGAGTTATGCACGCTTGACCATTCCACTGCATTCCTAGGGGACACTGGCAAGATGTAGCTGCTTCATTCCAAACTTGAGTTGGCTAACATCTTACGCAGCTGAAACCATTCCAGTTTGAACCAGGGTCGCAAGTTATGCAGAGAGTTCCACTCCACTGTCTTCCGTTGGAACACTGGCAGTTGTTGACAGCTGAGCTCCAGAATCGTCCGCCATCGCATTGAATGCAGGCAAATCCATTCCAGTTATGATTGACTGGACAGCTACAAGCTCTATTTCTAGGGTTCCAGACCTGTCCTGCCTCACAAGTAACGCAAGAGTAGCCATTCCAGTTGAAACTTTGCGGACACACGCAGCCGAGAGTATTTGGGTTCCATATTTGACCATGGGTGCATGTGACGCATATAAATCCGTTCCAATTGGATCTAGCCTCGCAGACACAAGTATTCGTGTTAGTGTCAAGAATCTGATCATTTCTGCAAGTAGGTACCAAGGCGCACTGACCTTGAAAGAAAACATGACCCTGAGGACAAGTGCAGGAGTTGAGTTGTTGACTCCAAATGAAACCAGTAGAGCATCGAATGCAGTTGCTGCCACTCCAATTGGTTCCCTAGGGGCACGCACACTGCCTGACTGCACTACTCCAGACCTGACCATTAGGACAAGTAATGCAGTTGAGTCCATTCCAGGACATGCCAGTTGGGCAATCGCATCTCATAGTATTCTGGTGCCAGATCTGTCCTGACCTACAGGCTATACACACAAATCCGTTCCAGTTGGTGCCAGCTGCGCATTCACAAGCGAGCCTAATATTAGACCAGAATTGTCCGTTTGAACATGAAACGCACCTGATTCCGTTCCAGTTTGAAGGAAAAGGGCAGGCACAAATTTGTGCGACATTGTTCCATACCTGGCCGTTGCTGCAAGGATTAACGCAGGCAGTTCCGTTCCACCTATGAGTAGCCTCACAAGTTATGCAGGTAACACCGTTGAAATGGGTATTTAAAGGACAGCTCGCATGGCATTGACCGTTGAAGTGAATGGTATGACCTCTGCATTGTCCACATTGTCCTCCAACTAAGAATAAGTAGCTGTAAGTCAGGTAGTAGAAGTTCGAATGCGTTGAAAAAGTTACATTGTTGCCAACTAGTTAGGCGTCCAAAGAGAAGGCCATTCTATTGTTGTTGACGATGAATCCGTTGAACCCATGTAAGGCAAGATTGTTGTTGGAAACGTCTACTGATGGAATGAATCTTAGAGCTCTTGTGGGCACGTAGTCTTCGTAGACGTAGGTTCCTGCCACTATATTCTGAATCCTGTGGTCGTAGGCCACAAAGGAAACGAATAGACTCTGCACTCTGGTGTCAGAAGTAGATGAAGCCAGAATGTGTATGCCATCAGCATTTACTGACTGCTTCACTATCTGAATCTAGTAAGAAGTCAAGTAGGAAGCATTTTTCTGCACAGACTATATCTCAAATCCGCTCAAAAAGGTTATAGCCTCAACTTTGCCTGAGAGCTGTCTCGTAAGGGGTAGAGTGGCCATCACATCTTTGCTCTAGTAGCATCCCGACAAGGAACCAGTGTCAACCTGGTAGTAGCCCGCTTCGAGCTAAGAACAGGCTTAGGCAATGAAGGAAAACCTGATTCTAGTCCATCTAGTGTAGCTCCACTGAGTTCTAACTATGAAGTTTATCATGTCGCTATTTTGCGAACTGGCGGCTTTTATCGAAAAAAATAGATTAGGGCTGTAGGCACTCTAGAAGTCGTTAACGGCTGAATAAAGACTGAGTTACCTATGGCGATGCCTGGAGTGCAATTGAAAGGTCTTGAGAGGGCGTGACTGAAGCATTGGATATCCCTCCCATTCTGAAGATTAATATCTCCACCCACAGCCGCAATCAGAGAACCTTGGATGACCTCAAGAGTATTGGGTAAGGGGCAGAGCGAGGAAGAAAGCTGGCTAAACACCAGGTTGGAAAGGAAAACTACCAAGAAGATTTTGCAGTGCATCATGTAATAAATATAAGCGAAGCCAGTCAATCCAGATTAGTACCAAAATAGCTTACAAACTCATTTCAGATCGAAACGCAGTTCAGATTCAGATATATATGAATGACCCTGCTTTTCTTGATTATGGATACTTATTTTTAGTTATGCTTTTTAGGAAGGTTCGTGCTTTTTGGAAATGTATGCTTTTTCACTGGTTTTTATATTAACAGTTGCATGCTACAATGGAAACTTTAACGAAAAAGCTATCTTCTATGAAACAAACAAAGATAAGAATGATTGCTGATCGTTAAAGAGCATCTTTTGATGCTTTACCGAACTGAAAAACGGCAAAAACAGCTAAAAAAAAATCTTTAAATGGAAGGTTACTACTGTATATTGACTAGAATTAAGCATTCAAAAACCTTATAATGATTCATTTAAGATAAACTCATATCATCTTTGCATCATTTCATAAAAATCTAAGATTGATTCTTGTTTTGGCTTTCGGGGCAATAGAAGAATAGTTTTTCTTTTTGTTTGTCTTCTTTCCACTAAGCCCTCTACTCCTGTTGATGTTTTTCTTAGCCGTTGGCAGCTATCTTATATCCACAAAAGATCCGTCGATCAGTTTGTTCGAGTCATTATGATGTTGCCATCGGAAAAAAGAGCTGATCGGCATGAAACTGCTGATAGCTTTGTGGCTAAGCGTATGGCTTTGAGATTTGAACAACTAAACGAATTTTTGAAAACTCACTGCTTTCATATTATTTTTGGCTGACTTCGTGTTTTCTTCTATATATAGTTTTCTTCTATCTATGGAGCTATAGGCAACAAAATGCTTTATTTGCAGTAATAGATCTCTTTAATCCTATAAGCTCATCTACTACGAACTCCCCTACTAGAAAATGAAGTTGGGGTTGCCAAGAGTTAAACTTCCGTCAATATTGTAATTCAAATGAACTAGAAACGTAGCGATATTGTGCGTTTTCACGAGTCTATAGATAAGCGTTTAGTAGTTGTTGTTCCTCAGGTTAGCAACAAAATTCCATATTCTGTCTATCAAACTTTACTGAGCAGATACACTGAGGCTGCTGTTTACTATTTTGTGCAAAGATACGGCTGGAGTGTATTTGAATTTGAGCACAAATTAATGCTTTTGCTAGACTAGTTCAGCTAGTTCTCCATAGATGTGTATGCGATGCAGGGCCAGTTTAGTAAGCCTTTATTTAAGGAGTAGCAACCTCTAAAAATGGTCATAACTGCTGATCCAGTCCTTATGTAGGCAGTAACACAACCTAAACAAGAACTTTTAGACATCTAGTTCCACACTTGAAGACATTTAAACAGTCTTGCTAGATGGCGACAATAGCTCATTTTTCCATTATGCCTATTCATGCAATAAGTAGCGTTCTAAGTAGTATTAAGAAGAATAATTCTTACTAGAGTGCTATACCTAAGTATAACACACTTTCAGGTATAGATGTCTACTAATCTTTTTTTACAACTCTATCGTCCCGTACTTTCTTGAAATAAAGTGCGAACCATGTTTTGCTTATGCATTTTCATGCTTTGTTTATTAGTCTGCATGCCCCTGCTCGAGTCTGCTAGCTTCATAGACTTATTGCATAGTGTAATCATTGTGGCCGAGCATGTAGTCGATCAGCAAACCTCTTTTCAAAGCCTGAAGACCCATAGGTTTCAAACCATTATTGGCGCCTTAAGGATTGAGCTGGTGAAGCAAGCGTGATGCGAGGACGAACTCAGATAGCTATCGGGTGGTCATTTTGGGATGAACAGATAGAGTGAGATCATTCTGATGACAAATTCGCAGGACGACTTCGATGTTTTGGCGCATAGACATTATAAGCTTAGACTAGTCACTTCGAACACTAAGTATAGTACATCACAACCTAACAGCACTATCATCCATAACGAACAACGGCATTCGTACTAAAATTAAATGGCAGATTTTAATTGAATTAATTTTACCATCATTTTTAAACTTATTTTATGTTTTTATGTTTTACTATACTCTCAGTAATGCTCGATATTGTATTATCATAAAAACGATATGATTTTATATCAAAACAGTTTGAAACATAGTCAGAATGATCCTTGATCTTTTGCCTTGGTTTTTGATCTTTTTGTAGGCAAATATAATTAGGACAGCCTTGTAACGCTTTGATGGTTGAAGGTTCAAACTATACTATCAACTTTCCCGATATATAAATATTACATGTTGACTGATTTCTTCCACAAAACCAAAGAAGCTGCCACCCAACTTCTAGCTGTCACCTGCAGACTCATTGCCTAGCCCCCCGCCCTGTCCTTGGAGGTTCAAAAAATGTCTAAGATTGTCAACAAGCAGTGTGCGAACTGCATGGGCAGGAAGTTCGTTTACAGCCAGGGCTCCATGCACTTCTGCTGGATGTGCATCGAATAAACTACCAAGTGATCTTTATATTTTTTTACTCTCTGAATCGACTCAAAAACACTACTTCGCCCTATCAACTAATTGAATGATGTTTTGGTGGCTTGAAAACAAAAACAATAGGAGACGTCTATACATACAAAATCACTGTAAAATATGTGCCTGTTTTAAAAAACAAGTGTGTGTTTGAGGACATCGTTTTGTTTAAAAGCATAAAACAGTAAGGAAAAAGTTGTTTTAAAAAACTGGTCAAAAATGATTGAAAAAGACATTAAATTTGATGTTTCTGTACAAGAAAATACCCTATTGGGTTTTCTAGAGCCCAAATTGGTAATTGCCGTTTCCGCCTCTACTATTATCTGAATAGAGAGCATATTATAATATTGAACAGAATCATATTAGTAAATATATGTATAGCATTAGCTATTCATTTAAAAATTTGTATTTATCTCGCATCAGAAACCATCAATAGCATATACTTTTCATTAAAAATTAGTAGCATAGAGTATTCAGTAAGAATCAGTTTACGCCCTCAGCAACATACAGCTCATGGACTAGGCTGTCCAAGTTGTCGTTGAATTACATATAGCGGCTTAGTTTGAAAAAGCGACTGTTTGAGGTTCTTAGCTAGTCCTAACAACTCAGTCTTAGCAAATAGTTTTACAGTGCTTTCAGCTAATAGTCATTTTTGCCCTTAAAATAAGGTAGAATCGGAACACCATTGTCTAACTGGTAGGCGTAGGAGTAAGCAGCGTTATCGACCAATAGCACGTCCTTCATCGGTCTACCTAGGATCCTCAGGTCTTTGACGAAGTAGCCGGAGGGAGAAATGGTGCAGTGTTCGCGATAGAGTCGATGGTGGATGAGATCTCCTCGGGGGTCCAGGTAGTCGAGAATCTAGTTGGCGTAGCAGGACTGGCTGGCAGTAAACACCATCACTTAGAACTTGTCCTTTAGGCTCCTTAGCAACTCCACTGCCCCTGGTCTGATGTTGATTCCTGCCTCAGTGGAATCCCCCTTAGGGAACTTAATAGTGATCTTGATGTCGTACTACTGCTCCAGAGTTTCGTTGCAGTGTATGAGGGTCTCATCCATATCGAAAACTATTGTTTTTTTGTTCTAGTAGCCTGGTCTGCGAGGCAACGACAGCAACTTGTCTTTTATTTACATCTTAGAAGGTACTTTTGAATTTTACATTGACTTCAGAATCTGTAAGCTTGTAGTCAGGTGTTCCTTCACCACTGACTTGGAATCCTTGTAGCCCTTGAGCACCTCAGAAACGTAGTAGTGTGAATCTGCAGCCGAGTAGGGATCTGAGGAAAACCCATTGGTCTGATTTTTAAAGGCAACTTGCATGACCATGCCTCCAAGCGCATCTTTTTTGGTTTATTTTTGTGTTTTGATGGGGGACTACTAATTTCTATTGGTTTGTTAGAGCATGATGATTTGTTTGGATTTGTTTCTGCGGTGGGCAGCTAGCATTTCTTTGCGTTTTTTGCGTCTCCTTTCGGAGTTGTGGAGAGTGAACTTGATTTGTTGTTCGAGAGTGGTGATTTTGTGTATGAACTGTTCGACCGACTCGTCAGTGTACTGTTCTATTTCCATAAGTTCTGTATGTCTCTACGCTATTAATATAAGTAGCACTCGTTTGGCAGTTATTTAGGAATGACCAGTAATACTTATACAAATGCAATGACAAACACCATACAAACATCCACTTTTGTATAAAATAAGCCTTCTCAGCTTGAATACTTTATGGTTAAAATAATATATAATCCAAGTTTGATATTTTACTTTCTCAAGATTAGCCTAATTATGGCTAACTTTATTACTAAATATCATTTATGCATTCTTCTTTGTTATCGATCGGTATATTGATAGAATATTTAATCTAAATTGATAGTAGAATTCAATCATATCTTCGAAACACGCAGCTGGCGTTGATTCCTCCAAATCCGAATGAGTTTTTAAGCATAATCTTCATTTATCTTTCGATGTTGCTCTGCGCGTAATGCAGTCCCTAAACATCGTAGCTCTTTAGGTTGGGAATTTTCAAAGCCAGCGACTAACTATGACTACAATTACTTTCTGAAGACTTATAAGTCCTAGAATTGTTTAAATGGCTCCAGCAGCTGCGAAAGTATGGCCGATAAAGCCCTTTATAGCAGTGATTATAGGTCTCGAGGCATGTTTACCCAATAGAGTTTTGATTGACCTTGCTTAGATTTAGTCACCAGCTAGAGTCGACGTGGCATGGGTGTTTATCAAGTCTATCTGGCCATAACTGATATTCGAAGCTTATAGTGCATTTTTCATGGCTCTTATCTGTCCATGGCCTGAGTCTGCCGGCCTCACCAAATGAAATCCGTCAGAAGTGTAGCCATAACCTAGTACCTAAGCTATAATGGGAGCCCCTCTTCGTTGGGCGTGCTCTAGGCTCTAAACAATCAAAATTCCAGCACCCTAACCAAGAACAAAGCCAGATCGATCTTTGTCGAATGGTCTGGAAGCTTCTTAAGGCTTTTAATAGGCTTTGGTAGTCATGGCCTGAATCCTCATACTGCTGTACAGGTAAAGAGGGTTGTAGACGTCTTCAGATGCTCCAGCAATTACAAAATCAGCCTAGTTCAGTATTACCCACTTGACTGCCTCTATAATGGCAGACAGTCCCGAGGCACAGGCAGTACCTACGGTCAGCGAAGGTCCTTGAAACTTATATAAGACGTTGAGCGTGCCAGCAGGGATATTGTTAAGTATTTGCAGCATAGAAAGTCTATTGATGTTTTTGAAATGGTCCTTGTGGGATTCCTCCATTTGTTACAGTAGTTTAGTGTTGCTTGAAGCCAAACTGCCCAAACAAATACCCGCCCTTGTGGTGTCGATAGTTTCAGGGTCAAATCGACTATTGGCAAGTGCTTATGAGGTGGCTTTGGCGAGGTAGGAGGTGAGTCGACTGGGAGCATGCTGAGTAGTGCGATCTATACTGGTACTTTCCATTTGCTGAACTAGAAGTTGGGCACCAGGGCCAAAGTATATGGTTTGTCGTTGTGGAGCACAGGATCATTTAGGTAGGACTTGAGTCCAGACTAGCCCCTGACTGCTGCCTGCCAAGTAGCAAGCAATGAATCAGCTAGGGGGGTGACTGCGCCCATGCCAGTAATCACTACTCTACGCATATGCCCACTTTGTTTATATAATAGCGAGAATCAATAAGCATCTTATTTTGTGCTTGTTATTGTTTGAATCATTTGCATTCAGATTAGCTTTTGTATATTAATAAGCATGGGAGGAGCGCATGCCAGCTAGAAAATTGAAAAAGAAGCACCCAAAATACAGCCATAGAAGATTACGCTTAAAAGATATACTAAGATGGGAGTGATTGGTCGTGGGGGTTTCGGCAGAGTAGCTGTATCGACATGCAGGTGTGGCGAGTCTAAAACAAAAAAGACAGAAAGGCTTACGCGTTGAAGTAAATGTCCAAAGGGCGGTATGCTGTGTGTTATGCTGAGTGCTCTTCAAAAAAAGCGTATAGTCAGTCCTCAACGAACTACAACTGCTCAAGTGTCTCAAGGACGATTACATCATTAATGCACTAGTCGCCTTCCAGGACCGATAAAGCCTTTATCTCGTTATGGACCTAGTGCCCAACGGAGATCTGCGCTTCCATCTCATCAAAAACCACAGATTCAACGAAACACAAACCAGTAAAGTTGGTATAATTAAGAATTTTTTGTATGTTGCGTTCTACAGGCCTTGGATTTCCTGCACAATCACGGAATTATCCATCGAGATCTTAAACCTGAAAATCTTGTATTTGATTCTCTAGGATACTTGCGACTCACTGATCTTGGAATAGCTCGCATATGGAAGCCCTAGAATTCGCAGGACACTTCGGGCACTCCGGGCTACATGGCGCCTGAGGTCATGTGCAGATGCAACCATGGAGTAGCTGCCGACTACTACGCACTTGGAGTAATCGTTTACTAATGCATTTTCGGCTACAGGCCCTACGTGGGAGCCAATCGGCAATAAATTAGAGATAAAATACTAGCCAAGCAGGCACAAATCAAAAAGAGGTAGGTTCCCCCAGGCTGGTCTGCCTAAGCCATAGATTTTGTAAATCAAACTATCCAGAGAAAGCCACAAAACAGATTAGGACACAACGGACCTGAGTAAGTGATGAACCATCCCTGGTTCAAGGACGTAGACTGGTATCGTTTGAAGATGAAGCACATAAAAGCTCCTTTTATACCCTACTACAACCCTGACGAATACCAGTAGCAGCTGAATATGGTGCAATAGGCCCCCATTCCCTCCTAGACTCTGCTGCTACTAAAAAAGTAGGCTATTCAAAGTATTTTTTTATGTATAAAGATCTGTTTGTTTAGTACTATCACGACGGGCAGACAGTGAGCAATCCTTTACTTTAAATGTGATAGTGTATTCGTATCTTTGCAGTAAAGTCAATATAATTTGTTTGTTTTGATATAACTATTAAAGTACCTATAAGCATTATATTGGTTTTCTATTGATATACGCATGAATTATCATCAGTTTCTCTTTTCGTCCTGCCTCAGTCGGGCATAGTAGTTCTCAAACTACCGCAGTTTCTGGCGGTTGCCGTTGTTCAAAAAACTGCCTTCCTTTTCCTTGTCTTGCTTGTGCTCAATCTAACGATTCATGGCACTTAGTGCTTTGTGCTACCTACTGCCTGAACTCTTAAACCTCACTAGCTCCTACTCGTATTCCTTCAATTTTTCCTTAAGCATTTTGGTTTCGGTATTCTTCTAGCGAATGGTGCCCAGAATAACAGAACGGATAACCTATAGTTTTGTCTTGGGCTCACTTACACATATTTTGAGCTGAGTCACTATCTCGAAAATGACCTCCTGCAGATTCTTATTCTAGTTGTTTTTCTTCTACAGCTCAAGCTTCAAAGTGCTCTCTAGGCCCTACTTACCATACCTAAACTCAGATTTAAGCTTAGTCTTCTCGTTTCTTTCCTTCTAGAGGGTCTCGTTGAGTAACACTTTTTAAGTCTTAAGAGCAGCGATCTCTGCCTTCAGACGGTTTATATATGAAGTCTTGTCCTCAGAACTTCCTGTGATCTGACTACGCTTGTAATCTTCAAATTATTGTTACAGCTGTATGTAGTCTAGATTTGCTTTTTTTAGTTTCATTTAAAGTTCTTCATGTCTTTGGGTCAGCTTGGTAGCGTTGTTTCTGATGTTTCTCACCTCTTCCTTCAGATTCTAGTTGTCAGTCACTGACTTTTAAAGTGATTTTTTCTATCTAAGCAGGCGCTACTGATTGCGTTCGAGCTCAACGTAGTCGTTCTGGATCTACTCCAGTCGCTTGTGCATAGAAATACAGTAAACTTCAGACTTCTTCTCAATTTACTTCGACACTCTTTCCCGCTCTTATATTGCCTCCTTAAGCGATGCGTTTACCTTACGCTGCTCTTAGTTAGCCCTTCTAAGTTCTACTGTTTCAGCTCTTGATTTCTCCAGCAGTTCAATCGTTTTAACATAGTGATCGGAGTTGACTGTCCTCTTGTTGTCAGTCTAGTTTTTGGCTATTTTTTCAACCAGTTTTCTGTAAATGTTGTCTTTCTACTCAAGTTCGAGCTCAAGCTGGCTGTTCTGGGCTGATTTGTTTTACAGCAGCATCTATAGGTTGCTAACTGCGTCCTTGTGGCTGCACAACTCTTCGAAAAGGCGCTACTTGCTGATGCGCTCCTCTTCGGCTTTGACTTTTAACTTCTCATACTATTGCTGTTGACCTTCCCATTTCAGCTTGAAGACTGCAATTTACTGAGCTTATATAGTTTTTTCTTGAAGATGCGATGATACTTGCTGGAGTTTATGGTGAGTTTCAGTGACTTACTGTTCTAAATGCTAAATTTTTCTATTTTTATTGGCAATTGTAAGACTGATTTTTTCGGACTCCTCCCTGCTGCTCGTAATATTCATGCCCATCAATTTTCTATCTTCTTCGATGATCCTTATATTTTCTTATAGAGATTTGTTGGTAGCCAGCAAATGCTAGACTGTTATTCTTTCTGCCTCAAAAGCCTTGCTGAGTTAGTTGTTCAAAATGTTGAGCTCAGCGATCGACTTGGCTTTCCTACTGTCACTCAGCCTCAACTATTAGTATAATTATTTCAATTTCAAGCTTTAGGCAGTTAAACTTGCCAGCTCGGTAGACTTCTACTGCCTGAACTGATTGTACTTTTGCTGGAGAGAGTCAAACGCTGACTGCTTTTCAGATGAGCTTTGCTGATTAGAAGCCAGTTGTTGCTGATTGGAGTTCAACTGCTCACTCAGTAAAGCGTTGGCCTTATTGATTGAGCTGAGCTGTTTCTACTTGAACTCAAGCATTTCTTTGCTTTCGCAGATTTAAGTTTAGAGCTCAGCAATCTTATTTTTATGGGAACGACTAAGTTACTCTGCAGTTTGAACTCTAGTTTCCAGTTATGTTTTTTAGGTGGCACAGATGGAGAAATTGTTGTTGTACTATGACTACTTGGCAAAGTATGCAGCTCGGAGCAATTCTATTTGTTCCTGGGCTTAAATCAACTATTTTTCAATCTTGTCAGCTGTTTCTTGCAAAGATTCGTTGATGCTTTGCTGTTTAGCCAGCTAGGTTTCATACTTGAGCACAGTTGCCTCTAGTTGCTGGTTGTTTTCTTACTTGAGACTGCTGTATTATAGCTTAGACTTCAGCTAAAATTAAAGACTTTCTTTCTCACTCCTTATATTGTCGATTGTCTAAAGCAATTATTGCTTCTATTTGCTAAGAGATTGCTGTTTAATGTTGAACATATCAGTTGCAACCAAATGTATCTATTTCTATTTAAGTAACGTCTATTTCTATTGATTCAGAGCATTAATATTTGCAGTCAACTGTTGCTTTTCTCTCTCAAACTGTTAATGCTCATTTGTTTTCTTCTCTAGCGTGCTCATCAACTATGATTTTTACTTCATCAGCTATGATTTTTACTTCAGTAGCTCTTCTTTTTCAATCAGATATGCCTATATTTGCTCATCTTTGACATCCAGTTGTTAGTTATGAGTGTTTTCTGCCTACTCTAGCTGCTGCTGGTAGCCAACTGCTGTCTCCTTCACCTACTCCTACAATTATTTAATCTTCTGGCTTGACTCTTCAAACTCTTTTCTCCATTTTTATACCTCTCTGCTTAAATTATTTTTGGCTTCAACTATCTCCTATCTTTATTGACTTAGTCTCTGTTTGGCCTGCTCTAAGTCTCTAATCTTCTGATCTTTTTCTTCCACTAGGGTCTTCAAGTCTACTATTTTTTTCTACTTAGACAACAGATGAGTTTCCATTGATTTTTTCAGGGATTCCTCCTGAGTTTTGAAAAGCTATTTTTCAGTTTGAAGTTCCTCGGTTATTTCTTGAATAGTTTTTTAATATTTGAGTTTACTTTTGGTTTGCTCTTTTTAGACCCTCTCGATGTGTGCTTCTTTTTGTTTGAGCTGGGATTTCAGCGATTAGGTTTCGATTTAGTTGTTTCTTTGGAGTAGGAAGATCTAGCTGCGCAGTTAGGTCAATTGAACTCTTTGCTATTTTTCTTTTTACTTGATCTTAGCTGACTCCTACTCCTTTTCCTTTGCGACTAAACGCTATTCTTGTGCTTAACTTAAGCTTATGCTACATTTTTAAAGGCCCTCAGCTAAAGTAAGCTTTTCTTTTGTTGTTTACTTATACTTGGAATCGAGATCATCATATCTACTATGTAAATCGTTGAGTTTCGTTTAAACAAGCTAGTAGTTAGCCTTTTCTTTAGCTAACTTATCTTTCCATTCTTAGACTGCTTTCTTATTGCGACCTTCAAGGTTTTATATCTTTTAATGAGCATTGATAAGTTACACCTTTATTTGATCAAGTTTTCCCTCAGTCTCGCTCCCACTTTCTTCCCTCTCACTAATCAGCTTCATTATTTAGGCTATCTTTTAGTCTTTTACTGAAATCTAATTAGTGAAATCTGACTCTAACGATGACAGCCTTTGAGTGACCTATGCCAACGAATCTTCCTTCTCAAGCAACTGTTTTTGCGCGACTTAAAGTCTTTAAATGTATTTTTTAAGTTAACTTTACATAACTGATTAATTTTTAATAAGACTTTTCAACTGTTACGCTTGTGATGACACCTGTTCGTTATAATTTTTATTTTACTTCTTTTCCTAATTGAGTAGCTACTGAGTTGATATTAGATGCTGCTTTAGCTGCTAGTTTTCCTCAAGAATTACTGATATTTTTTGTTAGTATTTGGCACATTCTAGTTCAATCTTGGCTAGCTTGTTCTTCTGATCTTTGAGTTCTTAGCAGCTCTACTAGTATTGTTTTTCTGCCCTGTACTTTTCATCCTCTAAAATCCCACATTCTGCCTTCAAAGCCTATTAGTTTTCAATAGACTTTTACAGCTTTGCTTTGATCGTCTCAATCTACTTCTTCTGAATCTCAATCTGTGCGTTTCGATCATCTAAAGTTTACTTTAGTTAGCTTATTCTCTATTCAGCTTACGCTTTATAGGCATTTAGCTTGGTCTAAGCCTGTTTGATTGCTTCTGCACTGTTTTTGACTTTGTTTTATAGTTCGATCCTGACAGTTTCAGCTTAGTTTGCCTTGACCTCCGACTATATTTGGTTGTTGATGGCATCTTCCAGAAGCCTATCGTTTTCTTAGACCCTTGCCCTATACTCGCTCAGCTCAAGGGAGGCTTGTTCTAGTCTTTAGTTGTACTATTCTTCTTTTTTTGCTTGCTACTTTTGAATGATTAATATTTTTTATTGAAATTCCCTATTAGATTAGATCTGCTGTCTCTAGGGCTTGAGCTAGTATAGTTTTTACTGTATTTCGTTCAGAAAAGAGGTGTTTCTGGCCAATAGTTATCTGAGAGTGTCGTCCTACCCATCTTCCCTCACAAGCTTGGCTTATTTGAGCAGTTCTTTAATGAATCTGCTTCCTTCGGCTTGTGCGCGCATGAAATCAATCTACTTGATGAGCTACACTCTTTCTTTCTTGAAGTACTCTACCACTTCTTCATCGCTGGGCAACTGCAAAGCCTGCTGGCTGTATATCTTTTAAGTGTGAGCTAGTCTCTTGAGTTTATCCTCGTAGACAGCAATGACCAAGCGTAGATGAGCGTCGCTTGAGCTATACCTGCGTATTCCTTATTGCAGTTTAGAAATTCTATCGCTGAGCCTTAGAATTTACATCTATAGTTTAGTTTGTTTGTCGATCTACTCCGATATGTACTGATGCATTATGTTGGTCATCTGTGAAGAGGCAGTCTAGCTCGGAGTCAAAGCGATTCCTTCACTTCCTGTTCGGGACACTAAAGTTAACACTTACTGTTTCAGTCTTTTTATTTAGTTTTTCATCGACTCAAGGTTGCCCGAAGAATCCTCGTTAATTTAGGCTCTTTGTCTCTTTATGAGTTTGGCTCTGCGTGCAAAGCCGAGAGTGGAGAGAGTCTACTGGCAGAATATGGCAGATGGGCTTATATTGGCAATCAGATTAGTCTTCGAGTTGCCCCCCAGAGAATCTTTTAACAAAAATGTAAGTTTAGAGTTCCTGTAGTTGACGTGTATAGACTTGCCTTCTGATACTTACGAAAGGGAGTTGATGACAGCTGCTAAGTTCATAAGAGATTTGTTTATATTGCAGCCTTCCTTCAATCTTTCGCCTGTGCTTTGCTTAGTCCTTTCGGAACCGGCCAAATCAATAAAATGGAATTGGCGGGTTCTCGTGGTTACTACTCCGTTTTTGCAGAACTTGCTTTCGATATGCAGGCTGAAGACGGAGTGAGATCTGGAGCTGGCTTCGTTGTAGAAGGTGGAGCCGACGTGTCTGGACTTGGATCCCTTGTAGAGTATTTCCATGGCTTCCTAGCTTCTGCTGATGTACTACTCAGTGAGCCCCTACACGTATACGCCCTTCCTGGTGTCCTACCTAAGCTGCAGGTTGGTGTTGACTTTGTTGAGCAGATCGATGATTTGTTAGTTATAAATCTACAAGAAAGAACATCTAATTGCAAAGTTGACTCCGTTCTATTGCTGCTTACTGATACAGTCAAACAGGAACTCTAGTGTTCGAGGCACGAGTCCCCTATGCTCAAAGTACAACTAGTGCTACAGGCTAAGCCCCATCATCGTGTACGTCTTACCCGCTCCTGTCTGCCCGTATGCGAATATTGTACAGTTATATCCTGAGTTTACTAATTAGCTACCCTAGAGGCAGTCCATGGCACACTTTCTGCCCAGTTTTTAGAAGATCTGTTCTTGGGTTTAATTGAAGCAAATCGAGTCGAATGTGAACTTTTTGAGATCATTGGGAGTGACTAGTTGGAGAGAGTTGGCCTGTTCGAGTTTAATGCAAGAGCGCGAGTCTTCGTTGAGTTCCCTGAGTGAAGTGGGGTGTACCTTTATGAGAAGGGGCGGACGCGAATAGTGACCTGAATGGATTCCTTGCCGCTATCCTTTAGCATTTGATTTAAATTATCCAACCGTTAACCATATATAACTCAAAACTCATAAGTAAAAACTTCTCAAAATTATGAAAAATCACAATTTGAAAGCAATTTTTGTTTACAGAAAACATTCTTATCAAACAAAGTAAGTTTAAGCGAGAGAATGAATGATGTTTAGAATGAAGTGAATCACTATTTCTATTATCCTTCTTGTCTGAGCCTTTCTTCTTCCTACTCTTCCCATATTTGTTCTTCCATGTCCTCCTAGAGTTGTTCGGTAGTATCGAACCACGTGAAGCCATCAGTCCCTTAGTGAGAGTCATTGTGCTCCACCAACTCAAGCTTCGGCTGGTTAGCAGCACCCTTGGCAGCGTCCCCAACTAAAGCATCAGCCTTACCCGCAAAGTTAAGCACTCCGTTGTTTTGTGAAACTATTTTGAACACCTGAGGACCTTCTCTGTCCTTTTTCTGCTCTCCTTACTGTTTTAAATCTGATTTTTCCTTGGATTTAGCTTTACCGGCCTATACTTTTTGGTTCAGCTACTCAATTACTGCCTTTATTATGTCCATGTTTTGGTTCTACTCCGGCTGCTCAGGTTCTTATCTGACCTCTTTTTGTTGCTAGCCCTCTGAGTCGCTGCTCTGCCTGAAAGGGTTTTCGCTTTAGCTGAGGCTGATGACTTCTAACTTATTCTTGCCAGGTCTATACTTGGCCTTGATTGTATAGATATCGTCCTGGGCATCCGAGTACTCGATGTTCAAGTACACTCCTTTCTTGAACGGAGAAGTGTTCATCTCCAGAATGTTTCCTCCCCTCAAGAAGGGCATTTATTGAACGAGAAGGCTTTGTACTTGCTGCTGGCTTACCTCATCACTCTTTTTTCTGCCTGCTCCCCGGTCTCCGAAAATCTATGAAAAAGCCATCATGTTGCCTGCGTCCGCGAAGTCAGGATTCTGCCAGTCAACCTATTATTTTTACTACTCATTCTGCTTCTTTCTGCTGTTCATCAGCATGTTTAAGCCCTGCATAGCCTAGGAGAGCCCTCCAATAGCATTCTAGGCTCGTTTTTTTGGTATTGGTTTGCGTTTGGGCAGGAGAGCTGCGTAGGGCAGGATGTTCATGAGATTGTCCATTTTGCCAATATCGATATCAGAACCGAGCTTGCTAGTTAACAGTGTACATCTTGCATTATTTCCTGTCCTTCTTTTTCTGGAAGTGAGTTGTCTCTGGTGAGCTGGAACTTGTTGGTGGGTGCTGAATTGAGGAAGGAGGAAAACATTCCTAGCATGGAATTGCCAGCCTGTTAGTTGTTGGGCTGGTCTTACTGTAGGATTCTAAATGGAGCGCTGAGGGCAAGCGCAAGGAATGCTAGTATGATAGCTGTTCTTATTCTCATCTTATGTGGCTTAAAATTACATACGTATCATCACTTAAATCAAAATATAGTGATTGCTGTTCCTCCAGGTCACTTGAATAGTATCTTGCCCTTTGTTTCTACCTAGTCACTCAGCTGGTTGTTTAAATTATGCCTTCTCTAATCCTCCTTTGCATCAACTAAACGCTTTTTCGTTTTCTATATCGTGTCTACACTTCTCCTATAATAGTTGTCTCTATGTTTTTCAAGTGAGTCTTTTACGCTAGCCAGCTTGCCATTTCGCGGCTAGCCTTTTAAGTGCATTACATGATACTCTACTTGTCTCTTTTACCTGACTGAGTTTATATTTACCTAATTGAATTTTTGTTAACTTGCTAGTCTACTTCAGTTTGTCGTTTATCTGTTTGCTAGTACTAGAAGTGAAAGAAAGATATTGGTGAAAAAAACCGTTTTTATTCGAACTGTTTCTTCTTACTAGGCTGCACCTGAGGGTAGCATTTCTAGTAGTGGCTGAGAAGCCTTTAATTAAGTATGCTTACTTGACTTGGCTTAAGTAGGGCCTAGTCGCAAAAGAGGTAGAACTCATCTAGTGGTCTTTTGCCTATAATCAAACAGCTATTCATATCCTGTCTAATTTACTTCCGGAAGCGAGCGTAAACTTAGCTCATGCGAACGCGACAGCCACTAGTTAACAATGTGCTTACGTTCTTTAGGGTTGCAGCTAATTCACGAACTCAGCTTAGGCCAGGCACTAGAAACTGTTGCGGTAGTTTCCGTAGGCTGCCCACAGTGCTGCCTTCTGCACCCAAAACATCGGCAAAAATGTACAAATAGCCTTATCCTCCATAAATCGATAGACGCAGAAGGGATCTCTGACTTGATTTGAGTATTCCAGGAATCTGCGCAAGACCTACAGGCTGTTGACTCCTTAGTGCTAAGTGCACTTCACATAGTCCAAAAGCGAACTATATTACATGTTTATTATTAGGCGCACACTAATTATATGGGTAACGGCCTTAACATTTAGGATTGCTCAGGTCATTAAAAATTTGTCAAGCATCGCAAACTGCCCTACTTGAATAACAGCCAGGCAATCAAAAATGTATTTGGATCAGAAAAGAAATAAAAAAATCAGCTCGAATCGATCATTTTGCATCGATAGCATATCATTTCTGCCTCCGTTTCTGCTTAGCAGCTGAATTCATAGGAAAACAGTCTAGGCAGCGGCACTGTATAAAGCGACGAGCATCAATAGTAGTCTCCAAGAGACGAGCAAAAATTATAGTCTCCAAGGGAATAGTATGACGAATAACCTTAAAGTGAGGAATACTACTAATAGCCTCAGAGCAGCTGCAAGGGTCAATTATTTCAATCCAGGTACTTCTCTCCAGTGCGCCAAGAATCAGATCTGTAGAGTAGCTATACTAATGAATTCACCTCTAGGCATCGGCAACACTACTTTAAGCTAAAAGGCTGCAGACACGATGCTAAACTCTAATGATATTTATACTTAAATTTGATTCTTAGACAATATAAGCTTTAAATTCTTAGACAATATAAGCTTTAACAGCAAAAAAAATATAAAATCAAGGCGTCCTGTTTTCGATTAAGCAGAATGTTAATGTCTGGCATTATGTATAATAACTAATGTTTAAACGATTCCTCTGCAATTTTGGCAAAATAAAGCAGTTCACTGAGCTAGAGGTGCTCAACCAGTACCTGGCAGTCAACAAGTATCCTCACGTTCTCGTCTACTTCACTGCCAAGTGGAACCCCTACTGCAAAATCACTGATGCGCATGTCTAGTAGCTATCCCAGTCATTCGCCCCTCTCGAAATCATCAAAATCGACAGCGACGTTGCCCCCAGAATAGCCAAACACTACATGGTCAAGGCTGAACCAGAGTTCGTGTTCTGTCTGAAGGGGGACGAAGTTATTAGACAAATAGGTCTCAACAAAGAAGGATTGCTCGAGAAGGCCAAGACTATGCTAGCTATTTCATAGAAAGAATAGGACAGTTCGCAATCCTACAACTGGGTTCCCTTCGGCACTAACTTTGAGAAGTTCTACAAGACAGTGGGCAGCAAAAAAGATGTTTCATCACCCAAGTACTGATCAGATTAATACTCATATTTGTAACTACAATAGATATGAAACACTAGAGTATAATCAAAGTTTTCTGATCATATCTTTAGTATTCTGATACTGAAAGTTTAAAGTTAATATAGAAAAGTAATGAGTTAGTATCCCCTCATTCCAAAGTAAGCCTTCCTCTTCTTTCCTCCCCCAGAAGATGTCTGCCAGAACAAAGACAGCCGCCCTCGTCGCTTCATCTTCGAGGGAGGCGTGGAGTTCACAGCCTTCGAGAAGGAACAGCTCAAGATCATTCACAAGTGCATCCACGAGTAGTCCAGTATTCATCATTTAAAGTTCTTCTCTGAAAGCACGCTCCTGCGCTTCCTACAGGCCAATAAGTATGATGCCGAGTAGACCCTGAAAGAACTGAAGCAGTACAAGAAGTGGTAAGACCGCACTCTGCCTCTCAACCTCACTCCACAGATTGAAAAGCTACTCGTAGTTAATCTATAAGATAGAAAGCAGGCATGTTTTACATAACAGGCAGGGACTGCAATTACCGACCCATAATTGTAGTTAATGTGCCAGTCATCATGCAGCTGGACCTGGAATAAAAGATTTTTCTGGAAGCAGCCGGCTACTTTTTCCAGTTCGTGGTTGAAAACTGCATGATCGAAGGACAAATATAGAACTGGGTGACCATAGTCGACCTTGGTGAGATCGGCATGTTTTCACTCGCAGGAACCATTCTCAATATCATCGGATTCCTATCTAAACACTTCAAGTGTAGACTATACCACAACTATCTGCTGAACTGTCCGGGCTCGCTCAAGTTTGTTTTCGGCATGGCCAAGGCAGCCATGACTTAAGAGCAAGTCAACAAGATCAGCCTCGTATAGGAGTCATCACTTCCACAATAGGCTTTTTCCTATATTTTTCAGTAAGACATCGAAATCAAGTACGGTGGATGGCGTAGCAACATCAAACAGTTCTGGCCTATAAACACGCAAATAACCAAGCGAAGACTGAGGGTGCAGAGTGAGACGGCAGGAGTGGAGCAAAATCAAATGATTGATGTGGAGCAGTATGGGTAGATGCACTCGAAAGGCCAGTTGTTACTAAAAAAGATAAGCAGGGAGTTGCTGGGAGAGTACGAGAAGATAGTGAGGGAGAGAAAGGAGAAAAAACAGGCATAGTAGTTAGCGTAGTCAGTGAGGAGAGTGAATCAACAGATGCAGTAGTAATTGGCTCTCATAGTGGAGAAATAGCCTCCAATGTGTCCAGAAATTCCAGCCCCAATATCTTGCCATAGTTTTCTTAAGGCACTTTTCAGCAAGTGACATTGATTTCAAACTTATATCTGCTTTACATAATTCTAACTAAAAATGCAAATATTTTTTGATTATTTGCAAGTAAGAATGTGAATCGATCTAATATTGTTAATTAATTACTCAATTTAGATAGCTAATTAAATACCCGCATTGAAGTTGAATTGATGCGAATCTATATAAATTAGTAATGAGCGATAGCTAGCTGCCTATCCCCGAACTTACAAACGTCAGGCAGAGTGAAGAATAAAACAACTCCCTTATCGAAACAGAATAAAATAATTCACTAATCGAGTCAGAACAACCATCTGCGCAGTCTTTTGTGCCCTAAACCGACATCATCGATCCCATACTAGAACTCAAAAACAACAACATAGTGCCTCTACTCGCAGTCATCGACAGAATAGATCTCAATCAGGACGTCGACGGAAAACCGTTGCTGTCCAAACTTTGCGCCATGAACATACCTCTCCATCTGTACCTCAAGGACAGAGATATTGTATTCAGAAGGGATGCCGACAACCGCACAGCTCTACATGAAGCAATAGCAGCCGATGACCCGGCCGCAGTCAAGTGGTGCATCGACCACTCCATCGACAACACCCGCGACAACTTCGGCAACACTCCCATCCTCGAAGCCATCAAGTTCAGTAGAAAAGCCTGCTTCTTGATCCTACTTCAGAACAAGTACTACGACTCCTAGGCTCCTCATGCTTGTGCCACCTACAACAGAGCTTGGGAGATAAAAGTGCTGTTCACTCTTGGGTACGAAGTGCTTACAGTGAGGGACAGCCAGCACTACAGTCCCATGGAACGGGCAGTCGAAAACTACGGCTATGACGTAGCAGAGTTCCTCACTCAAATAAACCCTGACATCAATACTAAATAGTTGGCGGAAAAGACAGATAGCAAGGGAATTATTAGGCTGATTTAGAACACTAAAAGTAAAGTAGGTCTTTTCAATCGAATCCTCAAACCGTTGCTAAATACTGCTTTCCATCTATGCACAGTGCTCTTCGCCATAAACACTTTCGCTTTCTACTAGCCCCATCAGTAGGCATTCCAAACTGTCCTCCTGGCCTTAGTGCTCAACTATTTCCTCATGGTCGTCTTCAGCATTTGCGGCAGAGGTGCCCCCTAAGAAGGCAACATCAATCTCAACACTGCCTAGTATGCAGCCTTGTAGCAGTTGTGCCCTCTAAGCATGCAGTTCCAGGACCCTAACAAATAGTACTGCCTTTACGCAGGACAAGCACTCTAACGTTACCATTTCCATACCTTCATCAGCGTTTTCAAAAACAACTAGGTCTTCTGGTTCGCCCTCTAGGTCCTCTGGATGGTGGTTCTCTACTGGCTCAACTACATCATGAGTCAGAGCATGAGCTATCACAGTCTCATCATCAACAACTTTGCCTAAAAATGGTTTTTCAGCTTCGCCTCTCGCTTCGAAAGAGCATACTCATAGTCATGGACCCTCTTTTTGTGGTTCGTATACTTGCAAGTGTTCTTGGTGTATCAGTTTTGCTGTTGTTTTGAATTACTGAGCATGATGGTGCTGCGAAGGACCTACCAGGAGATTAACAACACTCACAAATACAAACGACTTTACAGAATAGTGCGCACTGACGACGGGGCCTACAGAAGCCAGGAGATCAGACTGATGTAAAAAGGACTTTTCGTGGCAACTATAAAAGGAGTAGTCAACGTAGTAACCTACTTCTTCACATGATCATATACCCTTGAATAGTAGAAATCATCATTATTTAGCTAAAACTACAATAAAATTAGTTGATTAGAAACAAAAAAACGCTTTAATCATTAGACTGATTCGAGCTTAGTCACATGTCTTATATAATCAAGTATATTAGCAGAACCAATGACCAATTTGACTGCCAAACAAATGCAACTCCTAGACGCACTCAATCAGACTCGTCTCTCCCTCACTCAAATCTTCAAAGAAAGCGCTCATCCAGACGCTTAGGCTATCTTCACACAGCTGCTTAGACTCTAGGTCGTATTGATGGAAAACAAGTACACTGAACACTTGTAGGAATTCATACAGTAAAATCACGCCAACTTGGGCTGTCTGATCAATTAGCTTATGGTCAAAAACAAAAGAGATCCTAAACGAAAGAAGTTTGATGTAAAATGGCGCCAATAGACTGCCCCCAAACAAAAACATTAAGAGCTAAGCTTCAAATAGTTCAAAAGCCATGAGAACAAAGTGGAGTCGAATAGATTCAAAAACAATTCAGTCGCCCCCATCACTCCAGTTTCTTCCTCTGTTTCAAGAGAGATTAATTCCTACCAGGGTCAGCCGCAGTTGCCTTCATTCGTTAAGAGCCTAGTGCCAGCAGGTGAGTTCATGTCTGCTAACTCGCTCCCCAAGGGAACTTCAGTGAGGAAGAAGTTTGTGCCTCCCTACAAAAAACCATAGGCACCTCTCAAGCAGGTCAATGAAAAATTATAGGAAGACGAATAATGCACCGATCCCTAGTTCAGACACCTTGAGGGCAAACTAGTGAACATTATTCTGTCATAAATTCTATAGAAGAAGTAAAAAATAGAGTGGAATTCTATTGCTGGCCTAGGATTTGCCAAGAAACTCATTCACGAGATGATAGTGTGGCCGATGCTTAGACCAGACATATTCACTGGCCTTAGGGCACCACCCAGAGCCATCTTACTATTCGGACCACCAGGCACAGGCAAAACTATGATCGGCAGAGCCATTGCCAGCCAGGCAGCGGCTACTTTTTTCAGCATCAGCGCCAGTTCTCTCACCAGTAAGTGGGTGGGCTAAAGCTAAAAACTAGTCAAAACACTGTTTGCTATTGCCAGAGCCAAACAACCCAGTGTCATCTTCATCGACTAAATCGATTCGCTGCTGTGTTCCCGAAGTGAGGGAGAGCAAGAAAGCTCAAGGAGAGTCAAAACTGAGTTTTTGGTGGAACTAGATGGGGCCAAGACTACTACCAGTTAGCGAGTACTCATAATCGGAGCCACGAACTTGCCTAAAGAACTCGACGACGCAGTCCGTAGAAGGTTCGTCAAGCGACTCTACATTCCCCTTCCTAATTTTTAGGGTAGAAGCTAGTTATTGCTGAAACTGACTACAGGCAATGCTTTTCGACTGAATTCTAACGATATTCAAAGACTTTCCCATCTAACTAAAGGTTTTTCTGGAGCAGATCTATATACTTTATGCTCGTAGGCAGCCCTTATGCCGCTTCGTGAAATGGACGAGATCTAGAACGTCAGATACAGCGAAGTGCCAGTGTCTGAGCTCAAACACTTCGAAAATGCGCTGAAACTGGTGCGTCCTTCAGTCAATAAGAAGATGCTTAAATCTTTTGAGGACTTCAACGAACAGTATGGAAGCTATCAGTTCAGCCCCGATGAACTCTAATAAGTAGAAGAAGATGGCCATAGAAACTGATAAATAACTCTATTGGTTGTAGATTTTGAATATTATAGTAGTTTTCGCAGATATTCTGCAAAATTAGTGCAAATGTTGCTAGATTGGCTTTATTTTATTGTAAGATTGTTAAAATCAGGTATGAATAGATTGCAAAATGTGGCTTAGAGCCTGAAGAGATAGGCTATTAGCAAATCCTAAGACGATATCGTTATATGTGCAGCAGTGCGCACACCAGTTACCAAAGCCAAAAGGGGAGGACTCAGCAACACTGCACCCGAAGTCATGCTCTCCACTGTACTCGCAGAAGTCGCCAAAAGAGCCAAAATAGACCCTAAATACGTATAGGACATCGCAGTTGGCAACAATCTACAGCCTGGAGCTGGGCAAATCCCACACCGAATGGCCATGCTACTAGCTGGCTACCCCGATACTACTTCTGTCGTGACCATCAATAGACTCTGCTCATCCGGGCTAGAGAGCTGTTCCATCATTGCAGCCAAAATTGAGGCAGGAGTGATAGATATTGGGATTGGAGCTGGAGTGTAGAGCATGTCGATGTACTCCATGAAGGACTGGGTGGACGAAGCTAAACTGTCGAGTTAAGCCACGACTCACCCAGTTGCTCCCCTGTGTCTGCTACCTATGGGCAAGACTTCATAGAATGTAGCTTAAAAATTCGGGATAACAAGAGCACAGCAAGATCAAATGGCTTTCTAGTCACATCAAAAAGCTTACAAAGCTCAGGAAAGTGGACTATTCAAAGGTAAATGGTAACAAATATAGACGAGATCGTGCCAGTAAAGACTATGCTAGTCAACTCCAAGGGCGAGTCTACACCAGTCGTGATTTCAGCAGACGACGGTATCAGAAAGGAAACTACTCTGTAGAGTCTGGCTAAGCTCAAAACTGTGTTCAAGAAAGACGGGACTACTACAGCTGGCAACAGTTCCCAAGTGTCAGACGGGGCAGCGGCCGTTCTGTTAACTAAGAGGTCAGTGGCTAAACGAATGAATTTGCCTATAGTTGGTAGATTCGTGCAGTACACTGCTAAGGGATGTCCTCCTGAGATCATGGGAATAGGTCCAGCTGTGGCAATCCCTGATCTGTTGGCCAAAACAGGTTATTTGAATACTATGTAGGTAAGAGAGTGGAAGATATCGATATTTGGGAGATAAATGAGGCATTTGCGAGTCAGGCTACCTACTGCATTGAGAAACTGGGAATAGACAGGTCCAAAGTGAATCCTAAGGGTGGAGCGATAGCCCTGGGTCATCCTTTGGGGTGTACGGGTAAGAATGTAACTAGAAAGGAGCGAGACAGATCGCAACTCTGATTCCAGAGCTGCACCGTCGTAAGTTGAAGAGAGGAGTGGTGTCGATGTGTGTGGGCACAGGCATGGGAGCTGCTGCTTTGATTGAGGCCTAGTGATAAACACATTTAATTGATATGATAAATTATATAGTACATATGCATTAAATAATATTATTGCTATTTAGCAATAAATTATATTTGTATGCAATTAAACAGTGAAGAATCTATCGATAGATCGAAAACATCAAAAATATATAAATACGACATATACAATATTTACAATATTTACAAAATATAAAA
>Ga0169931_10000903_pt1 | contig 49396 bp, 39 predicted proteins | sample Kivu_15m_20L_FD_129675 | JGI IMG/M metagenome (GOLD analysis project Ga0169931, IMG submission 129675) | Freshwater microbial communities from Lake Kivu, Western Province, Rwanda to study Microbial Dark Matter (Phase II) - Kivu_15m_20L... | ecosystem: Environmental > Aquatic > Freshwater > Lake...
GATTGCGGCATTAATCGCCCGAATTGCCCGCCCGATCCGAATATTGTGCAGCAGCCCGGTTATGCGCCGCCGATTGGCGGGGTTTACGTGAACCCACCCTATTCGCCGCCGCGCCCGCGCTGACCCCCCCACCGCTTGATTGCGCGAAGCTGGCGCGTCACATGGGGGCGATCCCTTTCGCATCGCTCTTCTCATGCTCCCTGAATTGCCCGTTACTGAAGCGATGCCCGCTTTGCGCGCCGCGCTGAGTAGCGCTTCCAATGCCGTACTGATCGCACCCCCCGGCGCGGGCAAGACCACCCTTGTGCCGCTGGCACTGATGGAAGAAGCCTGGGCCGCTGGAGGGCGCATCCTGGTTTTGGAACCGCGCCGTGTGGCGGCCCGCGCTGCCGCGCGGCGCATGGCGTCCCTGATTGGTGAAGACCAACCCGGCGGCACTATCGGGCTTGCAACGCGCCTTGATCGGCAATTCTCCGACCGCACGCGGGTTGAGGTGGTGACGGAAGGGCTATTGGTGCGTCGGTTGCAGAGCGATCCCGCCTTGGAAGGTGTCGTCGCCATCCTGTTCGACGAAGCGCATGAGCGCAATCTGGATACCGATCTGGCGCTGGCCCTCGCACTTGATCTGCAACGCGCACTTCGCCCTGAACTTCGCCTGCTTGCCATGTCGGCCACTTTGGATGGCGCAAGCTTCGCCGGGCTCATGGCAGAAGGCGGCACGCCCGCGCCGGTGATTGAAAGCCTTGGCCGCGCCTTTCCGGTGGAACTCCGCCACCGCGCGCGGGATTTGCGCGACCCGCGCGACCTGCCCGAAGCGATGGCGAGTGCGATTCGTGAGGCGCTGACGTCTCATCCCGGCGATGTGCTGGCCTTCCTGCCGGGCTGGGGCGAAATCCGCCGCACCGCCGAAAGGCTTGGCGGGCTCAATGCGCTGGTACTGCCCTTGCATGGCGAATTGCCGCCGACCGAACAGGATTTGGCGCTGAACCCTGCGCCGGATGGGCAGCGCAAGGTGGTGCTGGCAACTTCGATCGCCGAGACATCGCTGACCGTGCCCGGCGTGCGGATTGTGGTAGATGGCGGCTATCGCCGCGCGCCGCGGCTTGATGCCGCGAGTGGACTGTCGCGCTTGGTGACGCTTCGTATCGGCAAGGCCGCAGCCGAACAACGCGCGGGCCGTGCTGGGCGCACCGCGCCGGGGGTCGCGATAAGACTTTGGACGGAAGCGCTGCATCGCGGCCTGCCGCAGGCGGACCGGCCCGAAATTCTGGAAGCGGAGCTTTCCGGCCTTGCCTTGGATTGCGCCGCCTGGGGTTCAGAGCCCGGCGCGCTCGCCTTCCTTGATGCGCCGCCGGCTGGGACAATGGCTGCTGCGCGGGGCTTGCTCAGGGATTTGGATGCGTTGGATGAGGAAGGACGCATCACGGAAACAGGGCGGCGCATGGCGCGGATGGGCACGCACCCAAGGCTGGCGCGCATGATGCTGGCAGCCTCTAACGCCGGGGAAAAAGCGCTGGCCGCCGAACTCGCGGCCCTTCTGGAAGAACGCGATCCCTTGCGCGGGCGGGAAGCGCCGGCGGATATCGGCTTGCGCCTTGACCTGCTGGCGGGGGCTGATCACGCGGCGGCGGATCGTGGCACGGTGCAGCGCATTCGCCGCGCCGCCAGCCTGCATCGGCGCCGGCTTGGCATTGGCAATGGTGTGACGGCCGAAGGCGATGCCGGTGCCTTGCTGGCGGCGGGCTTCCCGGACCGGATCGCGGCAAAGCGCGGTTCCATGGATGGCGCCTTTCGTTTGGCCTCTGGCCAAGGGGCGCGCATCACCGGCATTGATCCCTTGGCCAAGGCGCCTTTGCTGGCCGTGGCGGATCTGGAAATCGCGGGGACCGAGGCGCGCATCCGCATGGCAGCCCCCATCGAACGCGCCGTGCTGGAAGCCCGCTTTCCCGAAAGGCTGCGGCGGGAAGAAGGTGCCGCTTTTGATCCACGGACCGGCGCGGTGCTCGCGCGGCGGCGGCTGCGTTTTGGGCCGCTGGTTTTGGAAGAAGCGCCGCTGCCCCAGGCCGACCCCGCCGCCATGGCGGCGGCACTCGCGGAAGCCGTGGCAGCGCGTGGCTTGCGCGATCTGCCCTGGAATGAAGCAGCACGACAGACCCGTGCACGGATTGGCTGGATGCGGCAAGTTGAAGGCGATACCTGGCCTGATCTTTCCGACGAAGTGTTGATCGCCTCAGTGCCTGAATGGCTGGCGCCGCATCTTTCGGGCCTGACGCGCTTGCAGGAATTGGCGGGGCTTGATCTTGCCCAGATCCTGCTTGGCCTTTTGCCTTGGGAGACGCGCCGCGTGCTGGACCAGGCTTTGCCCGCGCGGCTCCCGCTGCCTGCAGGGCGGAGTGCGGCGATTGATTACGCGCGCGATGTTCCAACGCTTGAAGCCCGTGCGCAGCATCTGTTTGGCCTGCCGGGCCTGCCCTTGCTCGCGGCCGGGCGCGTACCGCTGCAAGTGGCGCTTTTGTCGCCGGCCGGGCGGCCGATTGCCATCACCGGCGATCTGGCAGCGTTCTGGTCGGGAAGCTGGGCTGAGGTGCGCAAAGAAATGCGCGGGCGTTATCCGAAACATGCTTGGCCGGAAAACCCGGCTTTGCCGCAAGGTTGAAGCGCACGCCGAAGCGGCGCATGTAAGCAGCATCATGAATTCAATCCCGCCCAAGCTCTCGCGCCGCGCCGCGCTTTTCATGCCCGCCGCCCTTGGCGCTTGCGGTCCCGCCATTGCGCAGCGCGGCCTGCCGGATTTCGCCGATCTCGCGCAAAGCGTGATCCCGGCAGTGGTGAGCATTCAGGTCACGACGCGCGATGGCGTGCCCCCCGAATGGCGCAACCAGCCGCGGGAGCGCAATCAGCGCGACCCTTCCCGCCGCAGGGGTCCGATCATCCAGGGCGCTGGGTCCGGTTTTATCATTGAACCTTCGGGCATTATCGTGACCAATGCGCATGTGCTTGGCGAAGCCACAAATGTCCTGGTCGGTCTTTTTGATGGGTCGGAATATGCCGCGACCATCATTGGCATTGATGAATTGACCGATATCGCCTTGCTCAAGATCGAAGCGCAAAGGCCCTTATCGGCGGTATCGCTTGGTCATTCGCGCCAGATGCGCGTAGGGCAATGGGTGCTGGCGGCGGGCAATCCCTTTGGGCTTGGCGGGTCTGTGACGTCAGGGATCATCTCGGCCATTGGGCGCGACATTCGCTTGGGGCCCTTTGATGATTTTATCCAGACCGATGCGCCGATCAATCCGGGCAATTCCGGCGGGCCGCTGTTCAACATGGCTGGCGAAGTGATTGGCATCACGACGCTGATCTTCTCGCCAAGCGGTGCCTCGGCCGGGATCGGCTTTGCCGTGCCATCCGATCTGGCGCGGCCGGTGATTGAACAATTGCTGCGCGGCGGGCGGGTTGAACGCGGCTGGCTTGGCGTTTCGGTTGGCGACGTGGAGGCCGCGCCCGGCCGTACAGCGCGCGCCGGTGCCCAGGTACTGGGTGTGGAGCGCGGCAGCCCCGCCGCGCGTTCGGGGCTGCGCCAGGGCGATGTGATCACCGCGGTGGATGGGGCGCGCATTGCCAATAATCGCGATCTGGTCCGCGGCATCTCCGCCATTCCACCGGGGCAGAATGTGCGTCTTTCCCTGCTGCGGGAGGGCCGGGTTGTGGAAATTACTGTTCAGGTCGGGCGCCGGCCCGGGCCTGGTTGAACGCGCCATTTTGAGTATTTCAAGGAAGCGGCGTAGCCTTGGCCTGCTGGGGAATGGTTGCTGTTTCTGGAGTTAGCTTGTCATGCAAATCCTGCTTGTCGAGGATGATGCCGAGGTTGCGCGCTTTGTGAAAAAGGGCCTGCAAGAGGCCGGCCATATCGTGGAGCATGTCGCCAATGGGCGCGATGGGCTTTTCATGGCAGCTTCCGAGCCCTTCGACCTGCTAATCCTTGATCGCATGCTGCCAGGCGGCGTGGATGGCTTGCGCATTGTGAAGACGCTGCGCAGCCAGGGCAACAAGACACCCGTTTTGTTCCTGACCGCGCTTGGCGCGGTGGATGAACGTGTCAAAGGCCTCAAGGCCGGTGGCGATGATTATTTGGTGAAGCCCTTTGCCTTCGCCGAATTGCTGGCACGCATTGAAGCGCTGGCGCGCCGCCCCGCCATGGAAGTGCCGGCGACGAAATTGACGGTTGCGGATCTTGAAGTTGATCTGCTCTCTCGCACCGTGACGCGGCGCGGCAAGCGGATTGAGGTGCAGCCGCGCGAATTTCGCCTGCTTGAACATCTGATGCGCCATGCGGGCCAGGTGGTCACGCGCACCATGCTGCTTGAAAAGGTTTGGGATTATCATTTCGATCCGCAGACCAATGTGATTGATGTCCATGTCTCTCGGCTACGGCAAAAGGTGGATCGCGGCTTTGACGTGCCGTTGATCCATACCGTGCGCAATGCGGGCTATATGATCCGCGCCGACGCCTGAGGTCTCATGGCAGCGCCGGCTGAGAATAAGGACGGCTGGCGCGATGTTGGCGCCTATCTGAAAAGTGCCGGCTTTCGGTTTGCCGCCTTGTTCGCCGTGCTTTTTTTGGCGGCGATTATGGGCTTCGCGCTTATGCTCTGGTGGGGCACGGCAGGCACGCTTTCGCGCCAGATTGATGACGCCATCCGCGCCGATACGATTGGCCTGCAGGAAGCCTGGCGCGGCGGTGGCGCAGTCGCGGTGAAGGAGGCGATCGGCGAAAGATTAGCCGTGGATATTGATGACCACGCTATTTATTTGCTGACGGATGGCGCAGGAAATCGGCTCGCCGGTAATCTTGATCGCTGGCCAGGGGCGGCTGAAGCACCGGGTTCCTGGTCTGCAGATACGGTCCGCCGTGATGGGATCGAGGTACCGGCGCGCTTGCATCATGTGCCACTTGATCAGAGGCATCGCCTGCTGGTCGGGCGCGATGCGACGGATCGCGAAAGGCTCCGCACCCTGCTCTCGGAAGCCTTGCTCTGGTCTTTCGCGGTTGCCGTTGCTTTTGCGCTGGCCGGCGCGGCGGCGCTGCGGCGCGCCCTGGCGGATCGGCTGCGCGCGGCTGTCGCGACCGCTGGCGCCATCGCCGCCGGTGATCTTACCCGCCGCGTGCCGCTTTCCACGCAGCGCGATGAATTCGATCAATTGGGCGAAAGCATGAATGCCATGCTGGATCGGATTGATCAGCTCATGATCGGCATCAAGGGCGTTTCGGATTCCATCGCGCATGATTTGCGTACCCCCATAGCACGCGCGCGCATGCGGCTTGAAAACGCATTGCTGACCGACCGCGATACGGAAAGCCTGCGCGCCGAGATGGAAACCACCGTCGCCGATCTGGATGGCATCAGCCGTGTCTTCCAGGCGCTGCTCCGCATTGCCGAGGCCGAGGCCGGGGCGCGCCGCGCCGCCTTCGCGCCCTTCGATCTGGCGACAGTGCTGACCGACGCGGCTGAGGTCTATGGCGCCTTGGCCGAAGAACGCGGCCAGCAGCTGGAAACATCCTGGCCGGAAAAGCTCACCATGGTGGGTGATCGCGACATGGTCCTCCAGGCCATCGCCAATCTTCTGGACAATGCGGTGAAATTCACCTCCGAAGGCGGCACGATCCGCCTGAGCGCCAATGTCCCCGCACGCGGCAAGCGTCAGATCATTGTGTGCGATGAGGGCCCCGGTTTGGCAGCCGAGGATCGCGCCCGGGCCGGTGAACGCTTTTTCCGCGCCGATCCATCCCGCGCCTTGCCGGGCTCCGGGCTTGGGCTTTCGCTTGTGAAGGCGGTTGCCGCGCTGCATGGCGGGGAATTGCGCCTGGGGGATGTCCAGCCCGGCGCCGCAAGGCCAGGGCTGGAAGCGCGGCTCACGCTCAGCTCCCGCGCATGACGCGAGCTTCATCTGGCTGCCATCGCCCGGCAGGGCGGAACTGCCTATGAACCCGGCATGGCTTGGGCCCTCGCCCTTCTGGTCTTTCTGCCGGCAGCTGCCTTCGCGCAGCAGGCAGCACCCCGGTTGATTTCCGGTTCGCCCGAATATTGCGCCGAGCTTTCGGGGCGCTTCTCAGCGATGGAGATTGATGCGCCGGCCCATTTGCGCGCGCTGGCCCGGGAAGGGCGACAACTTTGCGCAGAGGGGCAGACGCGGAGCGGCATCGCCAAGCTGCGTCGGGCGCTGAAGGAAGCGCAGCGCGCGGAATAGGGGGCTTCGGCATATTTGGAAATTGGAGCCGATGGCTTAACCGGGGCGGTTCACAAGAAAGCCTTAGGTGGCCTTTTTCAACAAACCCTCAGCGAAATAGGGCAGTTCGCGGAAGCCAATGTGTACCCCCTGGTTTGCCGATGCCATTTTTAGGCCGAATTGATTCAGAAGATTACCGAGTGATTTTTGTGAATGGAGCGAGATGTGTCCATTTCTTGGCCCAACATACCACCAGGAAAGACCCATGGCGCCAAAATCAGCGGGTTGCAGAAGCGTCGAGAAAAGCAGGAGCGCTTCCGGCATCAGACGACTGGTAATATCACGCATCATCGCGATAGGGTCGGGAACATGCTCAAAAACCTCAAAAGCCGTGATCAGATCGTATTTTTGTCCGTCATTGACATTATGCCTGCTGCTAAAGGGGTCGTAAGTAGCGACGTTACGAAAGCCATTGGCACGAAGCAATTCCATCATCCTGCCTTCGCCGCCACCATAATCCAAAAGCCTTATCTTGTCGCCAAACATACCGAATTGCTGTATGATCATGGACGCATTTCCCACAGGGCGCCGTTCGGCAAAGTCAGGATCCACCAGGGCATATTCCGAATTATATATCTTCGCGGCGAAATCGGCCTGTGACCAGTTGTCGAAGTCACGCGTAAAAAGAAACTCGCAGTCCGTGCAGCGTAGATAGGCCACCCGAACACCAGATACGGGCAGCTTGCCACTGCGGGCTTCGTCGCAGTGCTTGTTGAAATCCACACGACCCAAAATATTCGCCCTATTGCCGCATATCTTGCACCTGTGATCTATTTCGACGTGAACCATGTGATTATCGCCTTTGTCCTTCCTGGGAGTGGGCGTGGGCATCATTTTTGAGGAGCATTGGATGCTTCTGCAACTTTCTTATCTAGTTTCTTATGTTCAAGAGTAAAAGGCAAATGTACCGGTCGCGGATATGAAGGCCGCAACCCGCATTGTCCTTTCCGGCACGGCGGCAACCTGCACGGGCATAGGCCTCGCGCGCTTTGCCTATGTGCCGCTGTTTCCGGCGATGGTGGCGGCCGGTTGGGTGGATGGTGCGGAAGCAGGCTTGCTCGGGGCGCTTAATCTTGCCGGTTATCTGATTGGTGTGGGTGGTGTTCGCGCCTTGGCGCGGCGTATTTCCGTACCGCGTGCGCTTGATGCGGGCATGGTGTTGGCGGTGCTCGCCTTCGCGGCCTGCGCTTGGCATGGCGGGCTGGCTTGGCTCGGGTTTTGGCGCTGCCTGGCAGGCATTTCGGGCGGCATGTTGATGGGCCTTGCGGGGCCTTCGGTACAGGCCGTGACACCGCCGGAACGCCGAGGTCGCGCGGGCGGCTTGGTGCTGTTTGGTGTAGGTGGCGGCATTACGCTTGGTGCACTTTTGGTGCCGCTTTTGCTGCATGGCGGCGTGGCCGCGGCCTGGCTTGGGCTTGCGAGCGTTGCGCTGGCCTTGTGGCTGGTCATGCGCCCCTTCTGGCCGCGCCCGCCAGCAGCCGAAACCGCGCCTGAAGGCCGCGCCCCACCCGCGCTTGGTATCATCATCGCCTATGGACTTTCAGGCGCAGGCTTGGTGCCGCCGATGCTTTATTTGTCGGACCTGGCAGCACGAGGCAGGGGGCTTGGCGTCGCGCTTGGTGCTGGCATGTGGGTGCTGTTTGGCCTTGGCTGCATCGCGGGTGCCGTACTTGGTGGGCGCGCAGTGGATCGCTTGGGTGGGCGCCTTGCCATCCTGGTCTGGATGGTGATTCAGAGCATTGCGCTATCGCTCGCATTGCCTCAGGCGCTTTGGGTGCTGGTGCCGCTTGGCCTGGTTTCCGGCTTCGCCGCGCTTGGCATTACGACCGTCGCCTTGGCTGCAGCGCGGGAGAGGGCAGGTGCCTTGGCAGGCGTGATTTGGGTACGCGTGACAGCGGGCTTTGCCGTGGCGCAGGCCGTAGCTGGTTTTGCGATGGCGGCGCTGTTTCGCGTGACCGATGAAAGCCACGCCGCGGTATTTGCGGCGGGGCTTTTGTTGTCACTCGCCGGTTTGCTGGTTGCTTGGGCGGATTGGCGCTGGCGCTGGAATTGAAAAGCTACGCGCGCCCACGGGTCACAAGACGGCCCGGCTTTTCCCCCGTCGCGCCCTTGCCGGCCACAAAGGTGGAAACGCCATTGGCCCACACTTCCTCAATCCCGGCGCTTTCCCGCTTCGGATTCTCGAAAGTGGCGCGGTCAATCACCGTATCGGGATCAAACAGCACCAGATCGGCATAGGCGCCTTCGCGGATCACGCCGCGATCCACCATGCCAAAGACGGCCGCCGGACGACCGGTCATTTTGTGCACGGCGGTCTCCAGGCTGAACAGGCGCAATTCGCGCGCATAAAGGCCCAGCACGCGCGGGAAAGTGCCCCAAAGCCGAGGATGCGGATGCGCGTCATGCGGAATGCCATCCGACCCAATCACCGACATGGGATGCGCCATGATGCGGCGCACATCGGCTTCATCCATTTGGAAGGTGATCTGGCCTGCGGGCAGCAAACGCTCAGCCGCCAGGCGAATATCGGTGTTCCAGCCGCGCGCAATGTCAGACAGATACTTGCCTGCCATTTCCGGATGCGGAATGGACCAGGTGATCATCACCTTCACATCATCGCGCAGCCGATCCGGCATCAACACGGTGGAGCCCGCCGGATAGGGATAAACGTCAAAGCAGACTTCCTGGCTTTGCGCATAGGCATCAATCAGGGCGAGTGTCTGATTGGACCGCCCATAATTTTCCGGCATTGAGCATTTATGGTGGCTGATCCAAACCGGGCAGCCGACACGATCACCGATCTTCAGCGTTTCTTCGATGGAAGCGCAAACGCGATCCGCCTCATCACGCATATGCGTCACGTATATGCCGCCATAGGCGCGGAGTGGCTCGGCCACCGCAATCACTTCTTCGGTCGTTGCATGCATGTTCAGCGGATAGTAAAGCCCGGTCGAAAAGCCGGATGCACCTTCAGCAAGGGATTGCTTGACGCGCAGCCGCATGCGCTCAATTTCGGCATCATTGGCAACGCGCATGACATCGCCATTCATTACCTCAACGCGCATGGTCTGATGGCCGACCAGCGCATAGGTATTGACTTCCGAGCCCTGCTTTTTCAGCTCATGTGCGTAATCGCCGAAACTGTCGAAGCGCCACCAGCCGTCTTCGCCAATCAGATCAAGCGGCGGCGGCGGGCGATTGGTGAAACGCGCGGGAGCGAGGCTGACACCGCAATTGCCGACCACAACCGTGGTCACGCCCTGGCTGATCTTGCAGGTCATGCAGGCCGGCCCACACAGTACGGCGCGGTCATCATGGGTGTGGCTGTCAATGAAGCCCGGTGCCACGGCCTTGCCGCCCGCCATCACTTCTCGGTCCGCGCTGGCACCGCCCAAATCACCAACGGCCACGATGCGATCACCTGAAATACCAATATCGCCGCGCCGGCTGGCGGCACCGGTGCCATCAATGATGGTCGCATCGCGGATAATCAGATCGCAGCGGAGAGCCATGGATTTATCCTGCCAAAGAGTGGTCACGTCTGGCGATCATGGCGCAGGCCTTGCGCTCAGGGAACCCCTTTTGTGCCGTCGGAGGGCCGTGCGCCTATCGCCGCCCGGCGGGTTTGGGTGGCGGCCCCGCCATGGCCATGGCTCTTTCGGTGCCCAGCAGAATTTCGGCAATGCGGATGACGTCGTGGCGTTGCAGCCCGCCACCATCCAGCGCATTCAGCACGGCCTTGAGCTTGACCGAGTGGCTGGCCTGGAATTTGTCAAAGGCTTCAAAGCGCCCCGCACGGCGCCCGGCATCTTCCAGGCGGCGAAGCGCGCGCGCCAAGATTTCGATATTCAGCACAACGGCTCCACGGCGCTTGGCATTTGGTTCATGCAAGGCGGGCAGCAATTGACGATTGACGATATGTTGCGTGACCTCCTCGGCCGCAACGCCGATCTGCTGCAGCAAGGGCGCTATCGCCGCGCGCCGATCCTTGAGGCGACCGGGCGGGGCGCCCTCAAGCTCCTTCAGCAGCCCGACATATTCTTCTGCGATATGCGCGGCGCGCACGGGGTCTTCAGCGGGCAGGGCCGCCACAGGCGCGCGCTGCAATTCCGTCAGCTTTTCATCAGCAATGCTTCCGGCAATCGGCGAAAGCCGTGACGCGGTAGCAAGTACCGATCCTGGGCTTTGCGCGCGATCAAGCAGGCTCGATAGGGCAAGGCTGAAGACATCTTGCCCTTCCTGCGCCGGGCCCTTCAGCGCGGCGATGACCAGTTCAGGCGATGGACCGGAAAAGGAGGCAAGCTTCGCTTCCCAAATGCGGTCCGCATGCCGCCAAATGCTGGCCGCGAGCTTGAGCAATTCCTGGACCTGCACTCCATCCAGCGCCGCGTCAGGCAAACCTCGCGGGAAGGAGAGGGTCGGGGCGAGCTGGGCCGCTTCGGCCCATAGGGCGCGGCCTTCTGAATCCACTTGCAGTACATCAAAGAAATTGCGCCCGCCAAGATTGGCTGAAATTTTTTCAGCCACCGGGCCCATCGCCGCACGCAACGCCTCGGAAATTGGCAAGAGCGCGGGTCGTGGCAGTTTGGCGCTGCCCGGCGCCCATTCATTGAACGGCACCACCGCGCCATCAAAAGGCAGAAACAGGATACGCGCAAAGGTTATTGGGCGCGGGGGGCGCAGCATCCTCAGCCTTGGGCGCGCCGCTTCAATAATGGGGTCAAGCACCGCGCGCGATGGCACGGCTTCAAGCACCGCCACTACTTGCTGCAAAACCGTATCCGAAGCCATGGAGGTACGCTTGGAAATGCGTGAAAGCGCGTCTTCACCCTTCGTGGCCTCATCCGCATGCTGGATAAGGGAGCGAGTGGATTGCACCAGAAAAGCTTCCCGCAGCTTCTTCGCTTCCGAAGCGAGAGAATTGGCATGGGCTCCGGCAAGCAGGGATTCATTCCGGGCTGCAAAAGCCAAAGGCCGACTGCACCGCCAATCGAGGCCTTGCACCTGGGCTGGCACCTCAAGGCGGAACTTGGCGGCACCCTCGGGGAAGCCGCTCCAACCTTCAACTTCCTTTGGCAATTCCGGGACCAGGTGGCTCATTTCCCAAATGACGGCCGCGCGGTCCGAAGGCTCTGATTGCTGCCAAAGGGCGATGATGATGTCCCAGCCATTCAGAAGCCATTCGGGGCGCAGGGCGCGGTGCATGACCGATTGCTGGTCGCGCTGCCAAGCGCGCAACAAAATCGTGGTGTCTTCCAGTACGCGATCCAATTCGCTGATGGCGGCCTTGGCACAACTGAGAGCAAGTTTCGCCCGTCTCAGTACGAATTCTGCATTCAATCCGCGGGTATTGTCCCGATGCGCCACAAGCCATCTGTCGAGTTCCTGCACGAAGGCCCTCAAGTCAGCAAAGGCACGACGCGTATGGCCAGTGACAGCATCATTGGCCTTGCTGAGAGGCATGAAAACGCCAGCCAACGCTTCAAGTGACGCTTCGATTTTTTCGGTGGTGGTTTCATAACGGCGTGCGATCTGCGCCACCGCCCTGCCGATTCTTGGGCGCAGATAGATCAGGGTTTCCTGTTCCGGCGGTACCGTGGCTTCGGCCGGCAATTCAGTGCGGCGTATCAAATCCGTCAGGAGCAGGAAGAACGTGCGCCGCAGCGCTGTGGCATCGGCTGTTTTCTGTTCCTCTGCCCAGGCCATCGCAGCCCTGCCGCGCCAACCTTCCAGGGCTGTATCCAAGGCAGCCACACGGATCGATTCCGGGGAAAGGGATGTCAGTTCGCGCAAGCGACGCCACAGGAAAACATCATGGGTGGTGATTCCAGCCACTGATGGGACATCCTGCCCGGCGAGTATTGAGCGACTCAATTTGCCCGAAGCGCCCATCAGGACGAGTTCAGGCGCGCCGCCCTTATCCGACTGCCGAACCCGAGCACCCAATAGCTGCGGCGTAGTGAAGGCCACCAATACCCCACGATCGCGGAATGCCGCCGGATCCTGCGGTGCCCGCTGACCGGACTTTTCATCGCTGTTCAACGCAGAACTTGCAGACATGAGCGCGCTTTGGTCCCGAATGATTGGCTCTCGCGTCCTGCCCACAGGGGCAAGATTGCCGCTAAGGTGAACCTATTGCTGATCCAAACATGACAATCAGCAAGTTTTTGTCGTATGCCAAAGGTCCATCCCCCCTTCTATCTATAATCCTCTTTCGGAGCGCCGCCAAGTTTTGTGTTTGGCTGTGGTCTTGTCACGCCCCGCAAGGAATTTCTCGCACACCTTGAATGAAGTTGTCCAAAAAATCTTAAAAATAAAGACTTGATGGCTGATCTGTTGGCCTGAGGTGTTCTTGACCTAGGACGCACCGGTTGCATTCGCGGCGCAGCATGGAAACGGAAGCCGTAGGCTTCTCCTCCGCAGGCCTGCGCAACGCCGACGGCGACGCGAGCACACCTCCTCGCTATCAGAGTGCCTCACCATCCGCTGCGCGTCGCAAGCGCCTGAGCGCCTCGGCCCCGCCCGGCAGCGCGGGGTAAAGCGCCAAGGCCGTCTCCATGCTGCGGACGGCGCCTGCCGCGTCGCCGGCTTCCGTTTGCAGGCGCGATAGGCTTTGCAAGGCGATGAAATGGCGGGGTTCAAGCCTGAGCGCCTCAGCCAGATCACGCGCGGCTTCGCGTACCTGCCCCAGCGCCGCCAAGGCTTCCGCGCGCAAATGCCAAGCACTTGCCGCATTGGGGGCCAGCGTCACCGCCGCATCCAAATCCTCAATCGCTTCTTCGGGCAGGCGCGCATTCAGATTGCGGGTGCCACGCTGCAACAACAACCTTGCCGCGGGGGATGCCGCTTCCACCCATAATTGCCTGATCCGCGCTTCTGCCAAGGCAAGCTGCGCCGCATCCTGGCTATCGCGCAGCACGGCGAAAAGCTGATCAAGCTCTGCCGCACGCGGCGTGCCCTGCGCCAGCGCCAATCCCGGCAGCGCCAAGCCCAGCAGCAAGGCGGCGCGGCGCTTCATCATGCCAACGCGCGCGCCTTGGAAATGCCCTCAGGCTCCGGCCCGCCCGCCATCCAATCGAGCAATTCCACAGTATGAATGGCCGGCATCGCGCCATCCCCCAATTGCGTGAGGCAGCCAATATTCCCCGCCGCAATCACCGCAGCCCCGGTGCGTTCCAGATTGCCGAGCTTGCGCCCCTTCAATTGCCCGGCAATTTCGGGCTGCATCAGATTGTAGGTGCCCGCCGAACCGCAGCAGATATGCCCCTCTGCCGGTTCCTTCACCGTGAAGCCGGCCTTTGCCAGCAACGCCTTAGGCTCAGTGGTGATCTTCTGGCCATGCTGCAAGGAACAGGCAGCGTGATAGGCCACCGTCAGCCCCGGCGCTGGCCTGCTTGGCGCATAGCCAAAGCGCGTCAGCACTTCCGAAATATCCGCAGCCAAAGCGGCCACTTTCGCTGCCTTCGCCCGCCAGGGTGCCGCTTCCTCTCGAAACATGAAGCCGTAATCCTTGAGCGTGGTGCCGCAACCTGACGCATTCACCACAATCGCATCCAGCCCCTCACCTTCCATTTCGTTTGACCAGGCCGCGATATTCGCCCGCGCCAGACGCATCGCCGGATCATGATGGCCCATGTGATGATCAAGCGCGCCGCAGCAGCCCTGACCCTTGGTCACCACCACCTCAATCCCCATGCGCGTCAGCAGGCGGATCGTTGCCTCATTGATCGAAGGGGCCAGCACCTGTTGCGCGCAGCCGGTCAGCAAGCCAACCCGCCCGCGCCTTTCGCCCTGTGCTGGGAAAACACCCGGGCGTTCCATCGCTGAAGGTGAAGGTACGTGCTTGGGCGCAAGCCGCAGCATAGCGCGTAGCCTTTCCGCCATCATGGACTTGCCCGGCACCAGGCGCGCAAATGGACGCGCCAAACCAGCCCCCACCAAGGCCACCCGAAAGCGGAACGGATAGGGCAAAACCGCCGAAAGCACGCGCCGCAGAAAACGCTCGGCCACCGGGCGCTGATAGGTTTTTTCGATATAGGCCCGCGCGTGATCCACCAGATGCATATAATGCACCCCTGAAGGGCAGGTCGTCATGCAGGACAGGCAGGACAGGCAGCGGTCAATATGCCGCACCTCAAGCTCACTCGCTGGGCGGCCCGATTCCAACATATCCTTGATCAGGTAGATCCGGCCCCGCGGCGAATCCAACTCATCGCCCCGCAACAAAAACGTGGGGCAGGTCGCAGTGCACATGCCGCAATGGACGCAACTCCGCAGAATGCGATTGCTTTCGGCAATGTCCGGGTCGGCCAATTGGGCGGGTGAGAAAAGGGTCTGCATGCGAAAACTATAACCCACAAAGCAAATTATGGGCAGAACCGGGGGCTCCGCCCATGCGCCCCCACTCAGGCTTCGTCATGCCTGACGCGGACGGGCGCCGAGGATATGGGCGATGGCGTAGGTCAGATCAGGGCGGTTCAGGGTATAGAAGTGGAATTCATCCACGCCATTGGCCTGCAATAGGCGCACCTGCTCGGCAGCCACCACGGCAGCGACCATGCGGCGCGTCTCCACGTCTTCCTCCAGACCTTCGAATAACTGGGCCATCCAGGCCGGCACACTCGCGCCACACATGGCCGAGAACTTCACCACCTGCTGAAAGTTTGAGACCGGCAGAATACCCGGCACGATTGGCACCGTAATGCCTTTGGCATGGCAGCGATCAATGAAACGGAGGAAAACCTCGGCGTCGAAGAAATACTGCGTAATGGCGCGCGTCGCCCCCGCATCAATCTTGCGCTTCAGGAAATCCAGATCCGCATCCGCCGAAAGCGCCGCCGGATGGGTTTCCGGATAGGCGCCCACACTGATCTCAAAATCGCCGATGCGCTTGAGGCCCCGCACCAGATCCTCGGCCTGCGCATAACCGCCCGGATGGGGCACATATTCCGAAGCCCCGGCGGGGGGATCGCCCCGCAAGGCCACAATATGGCGCACACCGGCAGCCCAATAGCGCCGAGCGACCTCATCCACCTCATCCCGCGTGGCGCCCACACAGGTCAGATGCGCGGCCGGGGTCAGGCTGGTTTCCGCCACCAGGCGGGCCACGGTTGCATGGGTGCGTTCCTGCGTGCTGCCCCCTGCCCCGTAAGTTACCGAGACAAAGCGCGGACCCAGCGGTTCCAGGCGCCGAATACAGGCCCAAAGCTGTTCTTCCAGCTTATCCGTCTTGGGCGGGAAGAATTCAAAGGAAAGGCGCGGCGCCGGCAGGGCGGCCGGGGCCGGCAGGGCGCTGAAACGCGGGCCAGTCAGCCAGCGGGCAAGCGGGCCAGGGGTGAGGTTGTTCATGACGTATCCCGAAATGGTAAGGCCTTGGGCCTTTCGCAACGTCGCCATTGCCCATCGCGGCGATCTTGGCAAGGGCGTCCGGTTTGCGTTAAGCGGTTCCCGAACCCGGGTTTTTCGCGCTAGATACTGTTGATGATCTCCTCCCTAACCCGCCTCCTCGGCTGCGCCGCGCTCGCCCTTCTGCTGCTGGCGGGCTGCGCCACGCGTCCGCCCGCCGACGACCCAGAGGCGCTGCAGGAATTCCGCGAAAACAACGATCCCTTCGAACCCGCGAACCGCATCATGTTCGAAGTGAATGAGGCGATAGACAAGGCGGTTCTGCAGCCGATTGCTGAAGCCTATCGGGATCTGCTGCCCAAGCCCATTCGTTCGGGTATCCGCAATGTGCTCGGCAATTTACGCACCCCTACCATCCTGACCGGCGATTTGCTGCAAGGCAATGTGACGCGCGCGCGCGAAACCCTTGGCCGTTTCATCGTCAATTCTACCATTGGGATCGGCGGCATTGTGGATGTTGGCCGCCGCTATGATGTGCTTGGTCATTCTGAAGATATGGGCCAGACCCTCGCCGTTTGGGGCGTGGGAGAGGGTTTTTACATGTTTGTTCCCCTGCTTGGCCCCACAACAGCGCGCGACCTGACGGGCTTCGCGATTGATGTCTACACCAATCCGCAATCGCTGATTGGCCAGGGGCAAATACTCGATGTGTGGAATTACACGCGCATCGGCATGACGGTGGTGGATACCCGAGAAGCGCTGCTGGAACCCTTTGATATGGTGCGCAAGACCTCATTGGATCCTTACGCGACCTTGCGGTCCGCCTATCGCCAGCGCCGCAGCTTTGAAATCCTGAACAAGGATGGCCCTGGCGGCGCAGTGGCGCCTGCGGGTGGTGTCGGCTTTGGTCAAGGCGTTCTGGAGCCTCAGTGATGCGACCTGATCTGCTTTCCCGCCGCCTGGTGCTTGCAAGTCTCGTGGTTCTTGGAGCCACACCAGCCCGCGCGCAGCAAATGGATATCAACCGCGCCACCACCTTTGTGCATAGGGCCGGGCAGGATCTTGTTAACGCCATCAATGATCCGCGCCTGAACCAGACACAGCGGCGCGACAAGGTTGCAAGCATCCTCCGCACCGCCATAGACATTGAAGGCACGGGCCGCTTCATTCTGGGCCGCTATGTGCGCCAGGCATCGCCCGCCGAATTGCAGGATTACCTGAAGCTTTTTGATGAGATCATCATCCGCAATCTCTCTGCACGCTTTGGCGAATATCGCGGTGTGAAATTCTCGCTCGGCCGTTCGCAACAGCGCACGGAAGAAGATGCGCTGGTCAGCACCCTGATCGAACGCCCCAATAACCCGACATTCACGCTTGATTGGCGCGTCGCCGAGATCAATGGCCAGCCCAGAGTTGTGGATGTGATCGCCGAAGGTACATCTTTGCGGCTCACGACTCGCAGCGAATATTCTGCCGTTATTCAGCGTAACAACGGGAGGGTGGCATCCCTGCTGGATGCCATGCGCGGGCAGATCGCCCAATTGGCATCGCGTGAGGGCGGTTGATCAGCTGGAGCTTAGGCTCTCATAAACCACCATCGCATGCCCCTTATGGGTGAAGCCGCCCGAAGGGCGCATGCCGATATCTTCCATCACCTGGCGTGACGCCTCATTCGTCTCTCGCGCCACCGCAATGATGCGCGAAAGCCCCGCCGCATGGCCGAAATCAAGCGCAGCGCGGGCTGCTTCCCGCGCATAGCCTTTGCCGCGGCATTCCGGCCACAGCGCATAGCGCAGCGCCACCCCGCGCCCATCGGGGCGTTCCATTAGTCCGCAAATCCCCAGAAAATCACCACTGCCGCGCACAAAGACAGACCAGGTGCCATAGCCCCGCACCGCCCAGAAATCGATATCATCTTCCAATTCCTCACGCGTGCGTTCGGCGCTGCGCGTACCATGCAGCATGAAGCCAAAGACACGCTCATCCGCCTTCAGGCGAATAAGATCGGGCAATTGCTCCGGCGCCGGCGGAAGCAGGGAAAGCCGCGCGGTATTGATGCCGCGCAGCGTATGCAAGGCGCCAAGCGGCTGGCTCACCGCTGCAAGGGCCGATACTTGATGCGGTGCGGTTCGGTCGCATCCGCACCAAGACGGCGCCGCTTGTCTTCCTCATAGGATTGGAAATTGCCTTCAAACCATTCCACATGGCTATCGCCTTCGAAAGCGAGGATATGCGTCGCCAACCGATCCAAAAAGAAGCGGTCGTGGCTGATGATCACCGCGCAACCCGCGAAATCCATCAGCGCTTCTTCGAGGGAGCGCAGCGTATCCACATCCAAATCATTGGTCGGTTCGTCAAGCAGAATGACATTATGCTCGCGCTTCAGCATCTTCGCCAAATGCACACGATTGCGTTCACCACCGGAAAGCACGCCAACGCGCTTTTGCTGATCCCCGCCCTTGAAGTTGAAGGCCGCGACATAGGCGCGCGAAGGGACGCTGCGCTTACCAATTGTGATCATATCCATCCCATCCGAGATTTCTTCCCAGACGCTGCGCGTATCATTCAGGCTGTCGCGGCTTTGATCCACATAGCCAAGCTGGACGCTATCGCCGACCACAAGGCTGCCGGAATCGGGTTTTTCCCCGCCCGTGATCATCTTGAAGAGCGTGGATTTACCCGCGCCATTGGGGCCGATCACGCCGACAATGCCGCCCGGCGGCAGCTTGAAGGAAAGATTGTCAATCAACAGCCGATCACCAAAACCCTTGGACAGATTCTCGGCCACAATAACGGTATTGCCGAGCCGTGGCGCAGGCGGGATGGTAATTTCGGTCGGGTCCAGTGCCTTTTCCTGACTGCGACGGAGCAATTCCTCATAGGCCGCGATACGCGCCTTGGATTTCGCCTGCCGTGCCGCGGGTGAACGCCCAATCCATTCCTGTTCTTCGGCCAATTGGCGCTGGCGCGCGGTTTCTTCGCGTTCTTCCTGTGACAGGCGCTTGCGCTTGGCTTCCAGATAGGCCGAGTAATTCCCCTCATAAGGAATGCCGCGCCCCCGATCCACTTCCAGCATCCAACCCGTGACATTGTCCAGGAAGTAGCGGTCATGGGTCACGATCAGCACCGCGCCCTGATATTCGCGCAGCGTCTTTTCGAGCCAAGCAACACTTTCCGCATCCAAATGGTTGGTCGGTTCATCGAGCAGCAGCAGATCAGGTTTTTCGAGCAATAGCCGACAAAGTGCCACACGGCGACGCTCACCACCCGAAAGATGCGTCACCGCGCTATCGGCCGGCGGGCAACGCAGCGCATCCAGCGCGATATCCACCTGCCGGTCCACTTCCCAGCCATTCACCGCGTCAATTTTTTCCTGCAATTCCGCCTGTTCGGCCAGCAAGGTGTTCATCTCCTCCTCGGTCATTTCCTCGGCGAATTTTTCGGAGATTTCGTTAAAGCGCGCGAGATTCGCGGAAAGTTCGGCGAAGGCCGCGCGCACATTTTCGCCCACTGTCAGATTGGGGTCGAGCTGCGGTTCCTGCGGCAGATAACCAACCTTGGCCCCTTCCGCGGCCCAAGCCTCACCACCAAAATCCTTGTCCTGCCCAGACATGATGCGCATGAGCGTGGATTTCCCGGCGCCATTTGGCCCGAGCACGCCGATCTTCGCGGTGGGCAGGAAGGACAGCGTGATGCCTTTGAAGACCTCTCGCCCGCCCGGATAGGACTTGGTGAGGTTCTTCATGACATAGACATATTGATAGGCGGCCATGGGGCGGGGGACCTGATGCGGTTAGGGGGTTTCTCGAGGGGGTAATAGAGCAGATTGCGGGCGGGTGAAATCGGGGGATTTTTCGCCCGGCGCTGTTTAGGCGGATTGTCGAAGGGCTCCCAAAATCCCCGAACTCGCGCGGCAGTGCCGCGCGAGGGTCTGTCTACGCGGCCCAGCGTCTGATCTGCGGAGGCGGCACGCCGGAGCAGTGAAGCAGCAGCTCCAACTGATTTCGCGTCCCTCCGGGGGATTTTTGCCCGCGTAGCGGGCAAAAATGGGCCCGGCAGGACTCGAACCTGCAACCAAACCGTTATGAGCGGTCCGCTCTGACCGTTGAGCTACAGGCCCAGCAACACCCTGATAGCGCCGAGACCGCCCTTAAATCAAACCCGCTTTGCCTCCCCGGCCAGCCGCGCCAGCACGCGGAGCAAATCCCGCGCCCGCTTCACGCGCTCCGCCAGGTCCATATCGCGGATCAGCGCCAGCTTGGCATCGGGGCGGAGCTTCACCGCCCCCTTCTGCCCTTGAATCCATGTAATCAAGCCACCCGGATTGGCGAAATTCTGCCCCCTGAAGCTCAGCACCAGCCCTTTCGGCCCAGCATCCAGCTTTTCCACCCCGGCCTGCCGACATAACCGCTTGATGGCGACCACTTGCAGCAGGTTTTCAACCTCGCCCGGCAAGGGGCCGAAGCGATCAGCGAGTTCCGCCGCCATGGCGTCATTCTCACCATCTGTCGCAAGCCCACCAATGCGCCGATAAAGCCCAAGCCGCACGGGCAGATCGGTCACATAGTTTTCCGGGATCAGCACCGGCAGGCCAAGGTTGATCTGCGGCGTCCAATCCCGCTCACTCTCCTGCCCCTCAGCGCCGGCCTTGATATCGGCCACCGCTTCTTCCAGCATTTGCTGATAAAGCTCGATGCCGACTTCGCGGATTTGGCCGGATTGTTCCTCACCCAGCAGATTGCCGGCGCCGCGAATATCCAGATCATGCGACGCCAAGGTGAAGCCGGCGCCCAGATTATCCAAAGTCTGCATCACTTCCAGCCGCTTTTCCGCCGCCGCGGAAAGCCGATGCGCTTCCGGCCAGGTGAGGTACGCATAACCACGCAGCTTGCCGCGCCCAACGCGCCCGCGCAGCTGATAAAGTTGCGCGAGCCCAAACATATCCGCGCGATGGATGATCAGCGTATTCACCGCCGGCATATCCAAGCCGCTTTCAACAATATTGGTGGATAGCAGCACATCATGCTTGCCATCGCCAAATTCGGTCATGACGCGTTCAAGTTCGGTCGGCGTCATGCGACCATGCGCCTGCACCATGCGCGCTTCCGGCACAATCTCGGCCATCCGTTCCGCGAGCTTCGCCATGTCTTCAATGCGCGGCACCACGCAGAAAATCTGCCCGCCCCGGAAGCGTTCGCGCTGAATGGCTTCACGCAGCACCACCGGGTCCCAAGGCATGATGAAGGTGCGCACCGCCAGCCGATCAACGGGCGGCGTTGCGATCACGCTCATTTCGCGCACGCCCGTAAGCGCCAATTGCAGCGTGCGCGGGATGGGGGTCGCGGTCAGCGTCAGCACATGTACATCGGCTTTCAGCGCCTTCAAAGCTTCCTTGTGGCGCACGCCGAAATGCTGTTCCTCATCCACCACCAGCAGGCCGAGATCGGCAAATTCTATGCCCTTGGCCAATAACGCATGGGTGCCGATGACGATATTGATATCGCCGCGCTTCATACCCTCCCGGACTTCCGCCGCATCCTTGGCGGTCACGAGGCGTGAGAGTTGCGCGATGCGCAGCGGGAAACCTTCAAAGCGCTTCAGGAACACGCGATGATGCTGGCGTGCGAGCAGCGTGGTTGGCACCACCACCGCCACCTGCGCGCCGGACATCGCCACCACAAAGGCCGCACGCAAAGCGATTTCCGTCTTGCCGAAACCAACATCGCCGCAAATCAGCCGGTCCATCGGCCGGCCGGCGGACAGATCTTCCAGCACATCGGCAATGGCGCGGGATTGATCTTCGGTCTCGGCAAAGGGAAAGCGGGCACAAAACTCATCCCACATCCCCTCGGGCGGGGTGGCCAGCGTGCCATCCTTCATGCGCCGCATGGCCGCAGTGCGAATCAGCTCGGCGGCCATGTCGCGAATGCGCGACTTCGCCTTGGCCTTGCGATTCTGCCAGGAAACCCCGCCCAACTTATCCAGCGCAACGCCAGTGCCTTCGGAGCCAAAGCGGGAGAGGATTTCAATATTCTCGACCGGCACAAAAAGCCTGTCGCCACCATCATAAATCAGCTTCAGGCAATCATGCGGCGCGCCCGAAACCTCAATCGTGACCAACCCCTCATACCGGCCAATGCCGTGATCCTGATGCACCACCAGATCGCCCTCGGCGATTTCAGTCGCGTCCGCGATGAATTGATCGGCACGGCGGCGCCGGCGCGGTGGGCGGGCGATGCGTTCACCAAGCAAATCCTGCTCGGCCGTCACAGCGATGCCTTCCGCAACAAAACCGCGTTCAATCCCCATCACCACAAGGGCGACAACATCAGCGGGCAGCGCGCGCGCCGCTTTCCAATCCTCAGCAGCCTCCGCACGCACACCATTTTCGCGCAGCAGATTGCCAAGCCGTTCTCGGGAACCACGCGACCAGGCCGCGAGGATGGGCCGGCGCTTGGCCTTGGCTTCGCCCTGCACCATGGCGGCATAAGCCGCGAAGACATTCTCGCCGGCGCTGCGGGCTTCGGCGAAAAGCGGGCCGGGGCGCCCGCCTGCGGCAATGCCATCCGGCACCGCGAAAGGAGAAAAGCGCAGCACGCGGCAATCGGCGAGCATCGCTGCCCAGCCCGCTTCATCCAGATAAAGTGTGGCAGGTGGCGCGGGGCGATAGGGTACGTCGCCTTCCCCGATACGGGTGGGCACGCGGCGGGCTTCGTAATGATCCGTGATCATCTCAAGCCGCGCCTTCAGCACTTCCTCCGCCTGATGATCGAAGCTGATTTCGGCGCCGGGCAGATACTCCAGCAGCGGCATCATGGTTTCATGGAATAATCCCGACCAATGTTCCATGCCGGGATAGCGCCGCCCGGCGCTAATCGCGCCATACAACGGATCATCCGCTGCCGCCGCGCCGAATAACTCGCGATACCCGCTGCGAAAGCGCGTGCGCGATTCCTCATCCAGAAACACCTCACCCACTGGGCGGAGCGAAAGCGCGGGCACAGCCTTGCCGCTGCGCTGCGATGCCGTATCAAAACGGCGCATATCCTCGATCTCATCACCAAAGAAATCGAGGCGTATGGGCTCCGGCTCGCCCGCCGGATACAGATCAATAATGCCGCCGCGCACGGCATACTCGCCATGTTCCATCACCGTGCCGGTGCGGTGATAGCCGTTGGCTTCCAGAAAGGCGGTCAGCTTTTCCGGCTGAATCCTGCCGGATTTCGCCAGCGAAAGTGTCGCCCCTTCAAACACCGCAGGCGGCGGCACTTTCTGGACCAGCGCATTGACAGTGGTCAGCAGCACGCGCGGGCGCTTGCCCGCTTCCAACAAGCGCGTCAGTGTCGCCACACGTTCGGCGATGATTTCAGGATTGGGGGAGACGCGATCATAAGGCAGGCAATCCCAGGCGGGAAAACGCAGCACTTCGATTTCTGGCGCGAAAAAGCCCAAAGCCTCAGCCATGCGTGCCATGCGCGCATCATCGCGGCAGACATGGGCAATGGGGGCTTCAATCTCTGCCCGCCGGCGCGCCACCAGCAGGGCATCAAAACCCTCAGGCGCGCCATGGATGGTAACGGGCTTCATGGCCCGCTACCGGCTTCGGCCATGATCCGGCGCAAGAGCGGATGGTCATGTTCGGGGGGAATCGGACGACGGCCAGAAAGCCAATCGGCCAAATCCACATCCCAGAGTTCCAGAATCTCCTCCAAGGCTGCCACATCAGCATCGGAGAGGCTCGCGATATGGCGCGCGACAAAGCCGCCGATCAGGATATCGGTTTCCTTGGTACCGCGGTGTTGGGCGCGAAAGATAAGCCGGCGGCGCCGGGCATCAAGTTCTGTTGGGTCTGACATATCGCTCTAGTCTCAAGGGGCTGGCATATAGAGGCGGATGGGAATCCTGTCAGCCCGCCCCGAACCGACCCATGCCGCCGAGGACCCCCTCGCGCGCTTGCTGGCGCCGATCGAAAGCCTGCCTGGGCTCCGCAAGCCAGACTTGCTGGCGCGCGCGGCGGGCGGGGGGCGGGTGCTTGATGTGCTGCTGCATCTGCCGGAACGCGTGCAGCATCGCCCCGTGCTGCGCGGGCTGACGCAGGCCGTTGAAGGCCAGGAAGTAACCCTTGAACTCCGCATCACCGGCGCCCCGGCGCGCGGCGGGCGCGGACCTTGGACGGTGCCGGCGATGTGCGGCGCTGATCCGGTGGCGCTGATTTCCTTCTCTCGCGCCACCTGGGCGGGCACGGCGCTGGGGCGCGCCTTCCCCCAAGGTGCGGAACGGCGTGTGGCTGGGCGGCTCAAGGCCTATCAGCGCGCCTGGCAATTGGAATTGGATGCGGACCCCCTGGTGGAACCGCCGCTCCGCATTCCGCTATGGCAGCCCATGTGGCCGCTGACGGCGGGGCTTTCCTGGCGGAACATGGCGGATGCGCTGGATGGGGCGCTCAAATCCCTGCCGGATTTGCCGGAATGGGTGGATGGTCCGCTGCTGAAGCGCGAAGCCTGGCCCAGCTTTGCCGAGGCTTTGCGCGCCCTTCATGCGCCCCAGACGCAGGCCGCCGAAGCGCCGCGCCGCCGGCTTGGCTATGACGAATTGCTGGCAGGGCAGATCGCCCTTGGCTTGGTGCGGCGCCGGTCACGCGAAAGGCCGGGCCGGACGCTGATGGGCGATGAAAGCCTGCGCGGCCCTGCCTTGGCCGCCTTTGGCCATGCGCCCACACCTTCCCAACTTCAGGCCATGGCCGAGATAGATGCTGATCTAGCGGCACCCCGGCGGATGCTGCGCCTGCTGCAAGGTGATGTCGGCGCCGGCAAAACCCTGGTGGCGCTGATGGCCATGCTGCGCGCGGTGGAAGCTGGCGCCCAGGCTGCGCTGATGGCGCCAACGGAATTGCTGGCCCGGCAACATTTGCGGAGTTTTGAGCGGCTTTGCGGCGCTGCAGGCGTACCAGTCGCGCTGCTGGCCGGTAGTGTGAAAGGCAAGGAACGGCGCCGCGTATTGCAGGGCTTGGCGGATGGGACGCTGCCCATCGTGGTCGGTACCCATGCGCTGTTTCAGGAAGGCGTCGCCTTCAAGGATTTGGGGTTGGCGGTGGTGGATGAACAGCACCGCTTTGGTGTGGCGCAGCGCCTGATGCTGGCGGAAAAGGGCCAAGCCGCGGATATGCTGGTGATGACCGCAACGCCCATTCCGCGCACGCTGTTGCTCACGCAATGGGGCGAAATGGCCGTGAGCCGCATGGCGGGCAAACCCGCCGGGCGCCAACCGATCGCAACGCGTATCCTGAGCCAGGAACGCCTGCCCGAGATCATCGCCCGGCTGCATGAAGCCGTGGCGCGCGGCGCGCGGGCCTATTGGGTGGTGCGCGCCATTACCGGCAGCGAAAAGGATGACAGTGTCGCCGCCGAGGACCGCTTTGCCGAGCTTTCCGCCCATTTCCCCGGCCGGGTTGGCCTTGCCCATGGCTTGCAGGATGTGGCGGTGCGCGAAGCGGCCCTTGGCGATTTCGCCGCCGGGCGGACCAATATCCTGGTCGCCACCACCGTCATTGAAGTGGGTGTGGATGTGCCGGAAGCGACCATTATGCTGATCGAACAGGCGGAACGCTTCGGCCTTGCCGCGCTGCATCAGCTGCGCGGCCGCGTCGGGCGGGGCAAGGAAGCGTCTTCCTGCCTTTTGGTGCATTCACCGGGGCTGAGTGATGGCGAAAGGCGACGCCTTTTGGTGCTGCGTGACACCGAAGATGGCTTCGTGATTGCGGAGGAGGATTTGAAATCCCGCGGCGGCGGTGATGCTTTGGGGGCGCGGCAGGCGGGCCTGCCCGGCGCCCGGCTGTTTGATGCGCGGGAAGACCCGGATGAGTTTTCGCGGCTGGTGCAGATTGCCCATCGCGATGCGGAAGCGCTGCTGACGCGCGATGCTGCGCTTGCCTCCCTCCGCGGGCAGGCAGCGCGGCTTTTGCTCAGGCTTTTCGGCCATGATCTTTCCATGGCGCCGCTGGATGCCGGGTAGGGCGGCAGCGGGGGCTTGCAAGCCAGGGCGGGAAGGGTCAAATCGCCGCGCGCAAGTTTACCAATAACGCGTTGAGGCAGGATAAGGGGAGATAGGCTTTGGCCGCGCTGATCGAAATTGAGCGCCTGACCAAGCGCTTTGGCGCCTTCACCGCTGTTGATGATGTATCCTTCCAGGTGAATCGTGGAGAGGTTGTGGGCTTCCTTGGCCCCAATGGCGCCGGCAAATCCACCACCATGAAAATGCTGGCAGGCTTCGTGACACCCAGCGCCGGCACGGCGCGCATTTGCGGCCAAGATGTCATTGAAGCCCCCGTCGCGGCCAAACGGGCACTTGGCTATCTGCCTGAAGGCGCGCCGACCTATCCGGAAATGACCGTGACCGGCTTTCTGCACTTCATCGCGCGCATTCGCGGCTTTGGCGGTGCCGAGGCCAATGAACGCATGGCCCGCGCCATGGCCATGACGCAGTTGGAAGGTGTGCGCCTGCAACCGATTGAAACACTCTCCAAGGGTTTCAAGCGCCGCGTAGGCCTGGCGCAGGCGCTGCTGCATGACCCGCCCGTGCTGGTGCTGGATGAACCAACCGATGGCTTGGACCCGAACCAGAAGCATGAGGTGCGGGAATTGATCCGCCGCATGGCGCCCGAAAAGGCCATCGTGATTTCAACCCATATCCTGGAAGAGGTGGATGCGGTCTGCACCCGCGCCATCATCATCGCGCGCGGCAAGGTGCTGGCCGATGCCACACCGAAACAGCTTGAAGCGCCGGGCAAAACGCTGGAACAGGTCTTCCGCGATTTGACCCTGAAGCAGGAGGCCGCCTGATGCGCGCTGCCCTGCTGGTCGCGCGCCGTGAATTGGCCGGCTATTTCGCGACACCTGTTGCTTACGTCTTCATCGTGATTTTCCTGATGATGGCCGGTGCCATGACCTTCAGCCTGGGCGGTTTCTTCAATCGCGGTCAGGCTGATCTTGGCCCGTTTTTCGGCTTCGTCCCCTGGCTGTTTCTGTTCCTGGTGCCCGCATTGACGATGCGGCTTTGGGCGGAAGAACGCCGGCTTGGCACGATTGAATTGCTGCTGACCTTGCCCATGGCGCAATGGCAGGCGGTGCTGGGCAAATTCCTCGCCGCTTGGGCCTTTTGCGCCATTGCGCTGGCGCTGACCTTTCCACTGGTGTTGACCGTGAATTATTTGGGCAGGCCCGATAATGGCGTGATCGCAGCGGGTTATGGTGCGTGTTTGTTGATGGCGGGCGCATATCTGGCGATCGGTTCCGCCATGTCGGCGATGACGAAGAACCAGGTAATTGCCTTTGTGCTGGCCGTCGCCGTGTGTTTCCTGTTCGCGGTCGCCGGCAGCGCCCTGGTGACGGATTTTCTGAGCCAGCGCATGCCGGTGCTGGCCGAGATCGCCCGCGCGCTTTCGCTCACGGAACGCTTCAATGGCCTCACGCGCGGCGTGATTGCGCTGCGCGATGCGGTGTTTTTCGCCTCCTTCATCGGGTTCTGGCTTTTCGTGAATGCGGTGGTGCTTGACCACCGGAAGGCTGACTAGACCATGGCTGATCACATGAAGGCAAAGCCCGGCACACGGCGCATCTGGTCCTCGGCGCTTGGGATTGTGGCGGCGCTGGCGCTCGCCATTGGTGTCAATCTGTTGGTGGAGCGTTTCGCGCCGCGCGCGCGGCTCGATCTGACAGCGCAAAAACTTTACACGCTGTCGGATGGCACGCGTAGCGTGCTGTCCGGGTTGCAAGACCCGGTGACGCTCAGGCTATTCTATTCGCGCAAGCTTGGCACTGCCATTCCCGCTTATGGCGCCTATGCGGAACGCGTGCGCGCGATGCTGGATGAATATGTCGCCGTTGCTGGCGGCAAGCTCAGGCTTGAAGTGCTGGACCCGGAGCCTTTCAGCGAAACCGAAGACCGCGCGCTTGCTTTCGGCCTGCAAGGTGTTCCGGTGGATCAATCCGGTGAGCAGGTTTATTTCGGCCTGGTTGGCGCGAATTTGCTGGATGATGAACGCAATATCCCCTTCTTCCAGCCGGACCGGGAACGCTTCCTGGAATTTGACCTGACGCGCCTGGTTTATGAGCTTTCCAATCCGCGCCGCCCGGTGATTGGTGTCATGTCGCCCTTGCCGTTGAATGGTGACCCGCGCGCGATGATGATGCGTCAGGCCGCCATGGGTCAGCCCTTCGCGGTGATGAATAGCCTGCGGGAGTTCTTCACGCTGCGCGATGTGCCCTTGGATGCGCAGGTGATTGAAAACGACATCCAGGTGATGATCCTGGCGCATCCGCAAGGGCTGTCTGATGCCGCGCAATATGCCGTGGATCAATTCGTGCTGCGCGGCGGGAAGCTGATACTGTTGATTGACCCGCATTCCGAAGGCCAGGCATCGCGCCCCGGCCCGGGCGGGCGCCCGCCGGCCAATACCGCCTCCAGCCTGGAACGCCTGACCAATGCCTGGGGTATTGAAGCGCCCACGGATAAGGTGGTGCTTGATCTGCGCGGTGCCTGGCGCGTGCGCGCCAATCCGCAGGACCGCGTGCAGGCAGTGGATTACGTGGCCTGGTTCAATGCGCAGGGCGATTCGATTGCGCAGGGGGAAGTCGCGACAGCGCAGCTCAATCAAGTGACCTTTGCATCCGCCGGTTTGTTGCGGCGGAAGGATGGCGCGCAGGTCGAATTCACGCCGCTCATCACCTCAAGCCCGCGCAGCATGGAAGCGGATGCGGCGAAGGTGCGCGACAATCCGAACCCGACGCAAGTGCTGGCGGATTTTCGCCCTGATGGGCAGACCCGCGTGCTGGCGGCGCGGCTGCGCGGAGAAGTCAGCACGGCCTTCCCGGATGGCCCGCCGACCCTGCCACAAGGCGCGGAACGGCCCGCGGGTTTCCCAGCGCATCGTGCGCGGAGTGAAGGGGCCGCCAATATCATCGTGATCCATGATGCGGATGTGCTGGAAGATCGCTTCTGGGTGCGCGTGCAGGATTTCTTTGGCCAGCAGGTCGCTACCCCCTTCAGCGACAATGGCGCGCTGATCGCGAATTTGGTGGATACCATGGCCGGTGGTGATGCGCTGATTTCGCTGCGCTCAAGGGGCGAGTCTCTGCGTCCCTTTGAAGTGGTGGATGATATTCGCCGCGATGCAGAGGCGCGTTTCCGTCAGACGGAACGGGAATTGACCCAGCGCCTGGAAGCGACCGAACGGCGCCTGCGCGAATTGCGCCAAGGCCCGCAAGGCGGGGATCGTGGCCAGACCAATGCCGTGATCAGCGCCGAACAGCGCGCGGAAATTGACGCGGCGCGTGAGGAGATTCTCCGCACCCGTCAGCAATTGCGCGCAGTGCAGTTGGAATTGCGGCGCGATATTGAGGGGCTGGAGACGTGGCTGCGTATCCTCAATATCACCGCCGTACCGGTCTTGCTCACGGTACTTGCGCTGCTATTGGGTGTTGCGCGCGCGCGCCGGCGCGCGGCGGCACGGCACTGAGGGCGGGGGGCAAGGCTATGCAAAGACGTTCCCTGATTTTGCTCGGCAGCGCGGCGGTGATTGCCATAGCCGGTGCTTTGCTGATCAAGCCGCCAGCACCGCCAGCACCGCCAGCGGGCACCGGCGGGCTGGCCTTTCCGGGCCTCGCGCAGCGCCTGCCCAATGCCGCGCGGATTGAAGTGCGCCGGCATGATGGCGCGCTCGAAATCATCCGGCGCGGTGATGTCTGGGTGCTGCCGACAAAGGGTGATTACCCGATCCGGCAGGAAAAGCTCCGCGAATTGCTGACGGGGCTTACGGAGTTGCGGCTGATGGAACCGCGCACCGGTAATCCTGAGATGTTTGATCGGCTCGGCCTGGAAGACCCGCTGCGCGCGGGCGCCACTTCCACGCTGCTGCGGGTTTTGGATGCACAAGGCGCGGCGTTGGTGGAACTGGTGATTGGGCGGCGGCGTGTGCGGACCCAAGGCAATGTGCCGGAAAGTGCCTATGTGCGGCGGCCCAATGAAAATCAGGCATGGCTCGCGGAAGGGCGCATTCCGGTGGATGCCGATCCGCAGCTTTGGCTTGATCGGGACATCGCCAATCTGCCACGTGAGCGTGTGCAGCGCGTGGTTGTTGCGCGTACGGGCGAAGAGGCACTGGTGCTGACGCATACCGGCCAGCCCGACGGCAAGCTTGCCATCACCACGCCCGCCGAGGCGCCGCCCGCTGATGATGTCAGCTTGGATGAGGTTTCGCGGAGCTTCGAATTCCTGACTTTCCTGGATGTACGGCGCGAAGCCGACGTGCCCAGCCAGGCTTTGGGTGAAACGCGCTTCGAATTGACCGATCGGCTGGCGATCATCGCCCGACCACGCAAGCAGGATGAGGAAATCTGGGTGAGCCTGGCGGCTGAGGGCGATGATGAAGCGGCGCGGTTGAATGCGCGTTGGCGCGGCTGGGTCTATCAAATCGGGCAATGGAAAGAAAAAGCCATGATCCCGCGGCTTGATGATTTGCGCCGCCAGGAAGAAGCCCCCGCCCCCGCCGCTGAACCCCCAATTGTGCCGCGGTGACCAACGCGCCGCGCGAATATCCTGACCGACCCTGGGTCGGTATTGGCTGCATTGTGTTTCGCCAAGAAGCCGTGCTGTTGGTGCGCCGCGGCAAGCCGCCGCGCATCGGCCAGTGGTCCCTGCCCGGCGGTGCGCAGCATGTCGGCGAAAAGGCGGAAGAAGCCGCGCGGCGCGAATTGCGCGAAGAAGCCAGCATTGAAGTGGGGCAGATGGCGCTCGCTTATGTTTTCGATGCCATCAATCAGGATGAGAATGGCCGCGCGCTCTATCACTACACCATCATTGATTTCGCAGCGCATTGGCTGGAAGGCGAAGCCCGCGCCGGCGATGATGTGAGCGAGGTCGCCTGGGCGCTGCCGCATGAGTTGCACGCCTATGACCTGACCGAAGCCGCGCATGAGGCGATTGCCGCAGCGCGGATTGCGCTGGGGTTAGGTTAAACCTTCACCGCCGCCGCCAGCTTTCCTGCTTGCGATAAAGCGTGGATGGGCTGATGCCCAAAAACGCTGCCGCCTTGGCGATATTGCCGCCGCACAGCTTGACCGCTTCTTCAATCGCTTCGCGCTCTGTCTCGGCGAGGGGGCGGATGCGCTTGGTGGATTCAGCCGCGCGCGGCGTGATTGTCGGGGCAGGGGGCGGCGCGGGTTTGACGCTTTCAGGTTCCGGCGCCGGCGGTGGCAGTGGCGCGGGGGCAGGCTTCGCGCCACCTTCTCGCACTGTGGCTGGCAGCATTGCGGCGGTCACGACTTCACCATCATGTAGCACCACGGCGGTGCGGATGGCGTTTTCCAATTCCCGCACATTGCCAGGCCAGCTATGGCGCATCAGCATCGCGCGCGCTGGCGCCTCAAAACGCTGGAAGCGCTTGCCTTCCTCGGCGGCGCTTTTCGCCAAAAATGCCTCAGCCAAAGCCAATACGTCATCGCCGCGGTCACGTAATGGTGGCAATGGCACCGGGATGACATGCAGCCGGTAATACAAATCCTCACGGAAGCGCCCGGCGCGCACTTCTTCCAAGGGGTCGCGATTGGTGGCGCAGACAAAACGCACATCGGTTTGCAGCGTCTTGCCGCTGCCCACGGGCTGAAAGGTGCCGGTCTGGATGAAGCGGAGCAGCTTGCCCTGAAGCGCCAGATCCATTTCGCAAATCTCATCCAGGAACAGCGTGCCGCCATCGGCCGCGCGCGCCGCGCCGATGCGGTCCGCCACGGCACCGGTAAAGGCGCCGCGCACATGACCGAAGATTTCGCTTTCAATCAAATCCTTCGGAATCGCCGCGCAATTGATGGCAATGAACGGCCCCGCTTTGCGTGGGGAGATGCTGTGCACCGCCTCGGCCGCCAATTCCTTCCCCGTGCCGCTTTCGCCGGTGACGAAAACGGTCGCGCGCGATGCAGCCGCATTTTCCAGAATGCGATAGACCGCCTGCATGGCGGGCGCAGCGCCAATGAAACCGGCAAAACCCTGACGCGGTGCCACGGCGACCAATTCCGCCACCTGGCGGCGGAGTGCGGCGCGTTCCATGACATTGGCAATTGTGACTGTCAGGCGTTCCGGCGCAAAGGGCTTGACCAGAAAATCCGAAGCCCCCGCCTGCATCGCTTCCACCGCCAGCGCCACCGATCCATGCGCGGTCATCACCACAACAGGCAGGTCAGGATCACGCCCGCGCAATTCACGCAGCACTGAAAGCCCATCCCCATCGGGCAGACGGAGATCGAGCAATACGCCATCAGGCATGGCTTGATTGGCGAATTTCAGCGCATCCGCAATGCAATGCGCGTGGCGTATCTGGTACGGACCCGCGCGCAGATATTCCTGATAGACGGTGGCGAGTGAGGTTGAATCCTCTACCAGCAAAAGCTGGTGATACGATGCGGCGTCAGCCACGCGCGCGATTCCAACCGAAGATGGTCAGGGCAGCACCCAGCACCAGCGGCACAACCCAAACGGGCGCTTCCAGAACCGGCAGCAGCACATTGTCCCACAACATCGGCAGAAGATAGCGCTGCACCACGGCTTGCACCAAATTGAGCAAGCCGGGGTCAAGCCGGAACAGCACCGCGCCCAGCGGATCACTCCCGAACCCCAGGTAAAGCCCCGCAGCGAGCGCCAGCAGGGCAAGGCCAATCAGGCGCATCGGATACTCACGCCCAAAGCCTTTCGCGTTGCAGCCCGGTGTAGAGGTCCGCCACGAAATCGCCATAGCCATTGAAGAGCAGCGTTGGCACTGTCTCCCCCGTGCCGAGCATACGTTCCTGCGCCTGGCTCCAGCGCGGATGCGGCACGGCGGGGTTCACATTGGCCCAGAAGCCATATTCTTGCGACTGGATCTTCTCCCAGAAGGAAACCGGGCGCTGATCGGTCAGGCGGATGGTGACCAGGCTCTTGCCCGCCTTGAAGCCGTATTTCCACGGCTGATGGAAACGCAGCGGCCCGCCATTTTGCGGCGGCAACAGCTTGCCATAGGCACCAACCACCATGAAGGAAAGCTCATTGCCTGCCTCGGCGATGGTGCAGCCTTCCGTATAGGGCCAGGGATACCAGCTTTGCCGAAGGCCTGGCATGACGCTCGGCAGCGTCGCAGTCTGGAACACGACATAGCGGGCGGAGGATAGCGGCTTCACCTCGGCCAATAGCGCGGAAAGCGGAAAGCCGGTCCAAGGTACCACCATGGCCCAGGCTTCCACACAGCGCAGGCGATAGACGCGTTCTTCCAGCGGCATGCGGCGGAGCAGATCATCAATGTCATATTCGCGCGGCGCTTCGACCATGCCTTCCACCTTCACCGTCCAGGGGCGTTGAGGCATGCGCTGCGCGGCGGCGCTGATGGTCTTGTGGCTGCCGAATTCATAGAAATTGTTGTAGGTGGTGACTTCGCGCTCGGCGGTAATGGCGCGGCCTGGCGCGTAGCGCGTATTGCGCATGGCGGGCGGCAATCCAGCCTGCTGCGCAAGCGCCGGGGTGGCAGCGAGCATCCCAGCGCCAAGCGCCATCGCCTTACGTCGCCCAAAGACGAGCGATTCAGGTGTGACGCAGCTTTCGGGCAGATGCCAGGGGCGGCTTTTCAGGATATGCATGGCGGGCGGCCTTTCCTTGAGACGGATAAAGGCCCGCTCATCCATAAGGTCAAGAAGATTACCGCCCCGGCCTCGGCAAAACCGCACTTGGCGGCTGGCCGGGCGCGGTGCTGACACGAAACAGCCGATAGGCTTCGGCTTCCTGCCCTCGGCGGGCGCGGATCAGTCGGCCCATATCGCCTTCAATCGGGGTGGCGCCGGGCCAAAGCGGCGGCCCCTCACCGCGTCTTTCGCTGCGGATCAGCAAGCCAGGCGCGTTTTCGGGCGGCTTTGGCAGGGTGAAGAAGCGCCAGCGCGGGTCCATCGCCACCACGCGAAGTTCAGCCGGCAGGCGAAAGGCCATTCCGGAAGCCAGGCCATATTCCTCGGCAGCGATGAAACCCACACCTTCACGCTCCGCAGCCCGCGCCAGATCAACCGCCAGCCCATCCCAGCCGCCAAGCCGAGCCAAAGTCGGGTCCTGGCGGCGCGCCAGGGCCAAGGGCGCAGCGGTGGCTTGCAAATAGGCCGCGCCCGACATGGCGAAACCCAGCACCAGAGCAGGCATGCGAAGCCGCAACCAGGAAGCAGGCAGCAACGCAGCGGCAGCAATGGCGGCGCTGGGATAAAGGATCGCCGGCCAATTTCCCTGCACCCGGCTGCCCAGCGCCTGCCAGGCGAAAATCGTCGCCCCCGGCAGGATGAGCACAAGCAACAACCCCGCCCCGGCATCGCGCGCACGCCAGACCTGCCGCGCCGCCATGCAGCCGCCCGCAACGCACAACAGAAACACCAGGGGTGTGACCAAAGCGATCTGTCCGCCCAGCAATTCGCCAAGCCAGCGGAGGCTCTGCCCCGCGCCGCCGGCTGCCGTCCGCCCGCCCTGCTTGGCGAAAGATGCCCATTCATGCCCGGCGTTCCACAGGATCACCGGCGCGAAAAGCGCCACAGCCGAAGCCCCCCCCGCCCAAAGCTGCCAGCGCATCAGCCAGCGCCGCGCGTCTGGCAGCAGCACCAGCCACAGCACCAAACCTAAGCCGAGCAAGGCGGCTGTGTATTTGGACAGCAAAGCACCGCCCGCGAAAATCCCGGCCAGCAACCACCAGCGCGCATCGCCCGTGTGGTGCGCCCGTGCCACGGCCCAAAGCGTCGCCACCCAAAAAAACAGCAAGGGCGTATCTGGTGTCATGGTCACGGCGCCGAGGGCAGCGAACAGCGTCGCATTCATCAGCGCTGCCGCCCAAGGCCCGGCACCTCGGCCCGGGAAAAGATCTTCCGCGCTGCGCGCCAGCATCAAGGAGCCAAACAGGAGCGACACCGGCCCCAAAAGCCGCACGCCGAGTGCGTTTTCGCCAACCAGCGCCGTGCCCACGCGAATGAAAATCGCAACCATGGGCGGATGGTCCAGATATCCCGGCTGCAAGCTGCGCGACCAGACCCAGTAATACGCCTCATCCGGGGAAAGCGGCAGGATCGCCGCCAGCACCAGGCGCAAGGCCGTCAGCGCAACAAGCGCAATCAGCCAAGGGTTCACTTCGCGCGCCAGACCAGGGTGGCAGAAACCGCGTAATTCCACACCACCGTCAGAGCCGCCCCCGCCGCGCCTGCAAAACCCCAGGCCAGCACGCCGTCACGCAGTAGCAGATTGGCAATGCCGATATTGGCCGCAGCCCCCAGCCCACAGACCAGATAGAACAGCACGAGGCCACGCAGCAGTGCGGGGCCACGCAGGCGCCGATCACGATAGGTGATGCGATTATTCAGCAGGAAATTCGCTGTCATGGCGACAAGTGTTGCCGCCCATTGCGCCGGGTTGAAACCCATCCCAACCAAGCCATGCAGCAGCCCAAGCACCGCCAGATGCACCAGCACGCCAATCGCCCCCACGGCGGCGAAGGACAGAAAACGGAGCGGTACAACGCCCCCCAGCGCCTTATCCGCAAGCAGACCCCCGAATTCCAGCAGCACCGCCGCATCCAGCTTGCTTTCGCCCGCCACACGCGCGCGGAAGGAATAGGGGAATTCCAGGCTGCGCAAAGGCCGTTTCGCTGACAGCAGAATATCGAGCAAAATCTTGAAGCCCGTACCGGTCAGGCGCGGCGCGACTTCCTCAAACACATCGCGCGGAAGGGCGAAAAACCCGCTCATCGGATCACTCACGCGCATCGGTAATGCCGCATTGGCAAGCGCCGCGCCAGTATCGGAAATCATTTGCCGTGCGGCGGTCAGCCCGCCTTGCTTGTCGCCGCCTTCGACATTGCGGCTGCCGATCACGATATCGGCTTCACCCGCTTCGAGGGCTTCCAGCATGCGTGGCAGCAGAGTTTCATCATGCTGCAAATCGCCATCAATCACCGCAAGATAAGGCGCTGAGGTCGCGAGCATGCCTTCGATGCAGGCGGAAGCAAGGCCACGCCGCCCGATACGCTTTATTCCCCTAATCCGCGCATCCTGTACGGCAATCGCGCGCACGGCGGTGCTGGTGCCATCAGGGCTGTCATCATCAACAAAAATCGCTTCCCAGGCGATCCCAGCCAAGGTTGCATCCAGCCGCGCCACCATGGGCGCCACATTCGCTGCCTCATTGTAACAGGGGATCACCACGCAAAGGCGCGGCAGCGCCGCGGCGATCACTTGGCGTCTTGCCAAGCCTGCCCTGCTTTACGGACGGCCAACTCCATCTTCGGCTTGCCGAAAAGATAGCCCTGGCCATAGCGCACGCCGAGTTCCAGCATCAGCGCCGCTTCTTCTTCCGTTTCAACGCGTTCAGCCACCACCTGGGCGCCAACTGTGCGGGCAAGATCAACCATGGCAGCGATAAAGCCCCGATCACGTTCGCTCTGCAAGGCATTGGCGACATAAATGCCATCCACCTTCACATAATCCACCTTGAAGGCGCGCAAATACCGAAAGGCCGCCGCCCCGGCGCCGAAATCATCAAGGCAGACGGGTATCTTATGTTCCCGCAGCAAGGCGATCATGCGGCTGGCTTCAGCCTCATCCTCGATTTCGGCGGTTTCGGTGATTTCCACCACCAAGCGGTCCGCCATACCCGGCGTGTTTTCCAGCAGGGTCTTCATATCCTCGCGGAATTTGGGGCTTTGCAGGGAAAGCCCGGACAGATTGCAGGCCACACGCGTACCGCCGGCGGCCCCCGCTGCCTCACACACCGCACTCACCACCGCCCAATCAAGTTCCTCAGTCAGGCCTACGGCTTCAGCCAAAGCGACGAATTCGCCAGGATGAGACATCGCCGTATCGTCAGCCTGAAGCGGGCGGATCAGCGCCTCATAATGATGCGGTTCGCGATCAGCGATGGAAACAATGGGCTGGAAGGCCATGCGGAAGCGCCGTTCCGCGATGCTGCGGCGGAGCGCGGCTGCCCGTTCCGATGCGCTATCCAAAAACCCCGCCAATCCACCATCAAAACCGGCTTTTTCCAGCGCGTCATTGCCGCCACGTGCAAAAGCGGCCAGTGCGAAACGCAGCGCCCGCGTGGCCTGGACCTGGCTAAGCCCCTGCGCTTCAAGCCCCACGGCCATGGCGCCAACCGAAACATCTTCGACGCCGCGATCCTTCAGGATTTCCGCAACGGCCGTGGTCAGCGATGGCAGGTCAAAGGGCGTTTTGCCAGGTAGGACGCCATAGCGCCCTGCGGCCAATTCGGTCGCGACCGCGCCTTCACCCGCTTGCTTGTTTAATTCAGCCTGGATTTCACGACTGACCTCACCGCCCGGCACGAACTGGCCTGCCGGGCCTTTCAATTCCAGAAAGCCGACCCTGGTGCCTGGCTCACCAGAGCGCAGGATTTCTTCAGCCATGCTGGCCAAGCCGGGCCCACCTGGTAGGGGACCGCCCGGCAATTGCCGTGGCAAGGGTGCGAAGGTCAATGCCAGCCTGGCTTCGCCATCATCCAGCCTGAGACCAGCTACGCTAAAGGCAGTGGCCCCGGTATCCGCAAGCTTGATGACTGCAGGCTTGAGGCGCCCTTCCTCAGCCAAAAAACTCAAGGCTGTTGCGAAGGCTGGCCGATCAGAGGGTGCGATAAGGGAAATAAGGCGCTGGCCCACAAAATCCTGTGCCGGGCGGCCAAACCGCGCTCGAAACGCGCCTTCAGCAAAAATGATGCGGCCCTGCAGATCGGCTTCAATCAGCAATTCAGCAGCCGCAAAGGCAAAGACCACAAAACGATCCTTGTTTCGGCGCGATGAACCAAGGTGCTGCAGGGGCACGACGCTTTCCATCATTCCTTCGGATTGTTTTCCTCTAAAAGCCACCCTGAAGATTACGGTTAGTTAAGCCAGGCAAGACAGGGCAACCAGTGAGAGAGAATTGTGCTCCCAAATGGCCGTATTCAAGCTTGCTGCTTCCCAAGACAAAGCACAACTTCACCCATGGCATAATTGTTGAACTTAGACCAGTTTGGCGTTCCAAACCGAGGAGCCTCCGCATGAGCAGCACCAGCGATTACACCCCCCCCAAGGTCTGGACCTGGAACAAGGCGAATGGCGGGCGCTTTGCCAATATCAATCGCCCCATCGCCGGCGCGACGCATGACAAGGAATTGCCGGTGGGCCACCACCCCTTGCAGCTTTATTCACTTGGCACCCCCAATGGCCAAAAGGTGACAATCCTGCTGGAGGAGCTTTTGGCCCTTGGCCACAAGGGCGCGGAATATGACGCCTGGCTGATCCGCATTGGTGAGGGCCAGCAATTCGGCAGCGGCTTTGTAGCGGTGAATCCCAATTCCAAAATCCCTGCCCTTTTGGATCGCAGCGGGCCGAAGCCCATCCGCGTTTTCGAAAGCGGTGCCATTCTGGTGTATCTGGCGGAAAAATTCGGCGCCTTCCTGCCGCAAGACCCTGGCTTGCGCGCCGAATGCCTTTCCTGGCTGTTTTGGCAGATGGGCAGCGCGCCCTATCTGGGCGGCGGCTTTGGGCATTTCTATGCCTATGCGCCGGTCAAGATCGAATACGCCATTGACCGCTTCGCCATGGAGACCAAACGGCAATTGGATGTGCTGGACAGACGCCTCGCCGAAAGCGTCTATCTGGGTGGGGATGAGTATACCATCGCCGATATGGCGGTCTGGCCCTGGTATGGCGGGTTGGTCAGGGGATATCTTTATGGTGCCGCGGAATTTCTGGCCGTGCATGAATACAAGCATGTGCAACGTTGGGCCGAGGCGATTTTCGCCCGCTCTGCCGTCAAGCGCGGGCGCATGGTCAACCGCGTGACCGGCGAGCCATCCGAACAATTGCATGAACGCCATGACGCCGGTGACTTCGCCACGAAAACCCGGGACAAATTGGCCGGTGGCGCCGAATAGAGCGGTTCATGCTGATCTGTCCTGCCCCGATAGTGCCCCCGTGCATGACGATCACCATTTTGGGTGGGCCTACTCACGCTGTTGAAGAGAACCGACAACACCGAACGGACCACTAGCGCCATTCTGGACTTTGGCGCTGCACCTAGCGTAACAGGTCAGTCTTCGCAGGCCCAGGTAGCCAGGCAGGATCATTTTGCAAAAGCCACGCGTCTATATTGACGGTTACAATCTTTCCCTGCAGCAGGGCACGGGGGTGGCGACCTATGCGCGCAATCTTTCGGTTGCGCTGCGGGAACTTGGGGCGGAAGTGGGTGTTCTTTATGGTGGCCAATCGCGCACCGTGAGCCGCAACCCGCTGCTGCGTGAGGTTGCCTTTTTTGATGCGCCGTTGGAACGCCGCCCCCACTTGAAGGATATGCCGCGCAATATCCTGCGCACCCTCGCCTTACCCTTTGGCGAGATTGCCACACGCGTTCCGGTGACCGGCAGCGTCATACGCGAACCCTTGCAAAACCGTCTGCCGCATTTCGATCACATCTGGAATGTAAAGGGACTTTATGACAAGCAACGGCTGGCGACGAAAATAGCTGCGGGGCGAATCCCCATTCATTTTCTTCAACCGCCGGAATTGATGCATTGGACCTTTCCCCTGGCGCTGCGCGCCATGGGCGCCAAGAACATCTACACGCTGCATGATCTGGTGCCCTTGCGTCTGCCCTACGCCACGCTTGACAATAAGCGCAATTACTTCCGCTTGCTAAATCATATTGCCAAGCATGCGGATCATCTTGTGACCATCAGCGAATCCTCCAAGAAAGACATCATGAGCTTCTTCGGCGTGCCGGAGGATCGCATCACTGTCACCTATCAGGCAGTGGATATTCCGGCGGCACTCCGGAGCAAGCCGCTGCATGAGGTGAAGAACGAGGTTGAGGGTAATTTTGGTATCCCCTTCAAGGGTTATTTCCTCTATTTCGGGGCGCTTGAACCGCGCAAGAATGTCACGCGGATGATCGAAGCGCATCTTGCTTCGGGTGTCACCGATCCACTCGTGCTGGTGGGCAAGAAGGTTTGGCGACGTAAGCGAGATCTGCGCTTCCTGGCGCAACATGACAGGTTGCTGTCAATGCTGGACAAGAATGTTTCCGGTGGGCCACTTTCGCGCGTTGTACAGCTTGAATACCTCACCTTTCCCGCACTAGTCAGCCTGATCCGCGGCGCCAAAGCCGTACTTTTCCCCTCATTATATGAAGGCTTCGGCCTACCAGCGCTCGAGGCCATGACGCTCGGCACGCCGGTCTTGACCTCGAATACCTCATCCATGCCGGAATTGGTTGGGGATGCCGCGCTGCAGATTAATCCTTACGATACACAAGCAATGGTGGAAGCCATACGTGCCCTGGCAAGTGATGAGGTACTGCGTGGGCGATTGGCCGAAGCGGGCCCGGCGCGAGCAGAAATATTTTCGGTTGATCGGTATCATGCGCGGCTCGCGGCGCTTTACGGGCGCTTCGTGACGCTGCCGGGCGGCTAGCCCTTGCCACGGTTTTTTGATGAATGGCTAAAGCCCTTGCGGCGGCTGATCGCCAAGCCACAGGGCAGGTCCTCCGTAAAGCCAGAATCAGTATTGGTGGCGGAAGCCCAACCCAAACGACGCAGTGACGCTGTTGAGGCTGCGTCCATGGCAGCATCGCCGCCCACAATCCAGGCGGCGCGTCAGCGTATCATCTTCGATATCTCCGACCTTATCTTGTATCTGCGTGAAAGCCGTGTGCCGACCGGTATCCAACGCGTGCAACTCAATATCATTCATTACGCCGTCACGGAATTACGGGAAAAAGCTAACCCCAGCATCGTCTATTTCGATCAGATCCGCAATGACTGGATATTCATGGATAACGCTATTTTTCTGGCACTTTATCAGGCAACCGAGGCCCATGCGGAAACAGATGAGGAAGCTTTTCATGCGCTCATGCAAAGCCTCACGGAAGGCGCGCCCTTGCCTGCCTATCTTGCCGCCGAAGCATCACAGGATCGGTTTTTTTTGGCAAATCTTGGTTCATCGTGGTGGATCGAAAACTACTTCCAGAAGGTGCGTGAACTACGCAAGCTGCATGATCTTCGCTATGTACCCATGATTCATGATTGCATTCCCCTGATGGTGCCTGAGCATTGCCCAGAGGCCTTGGTTGAGGATTTTCGTCAGTGGTTCCTGGCCGCCATGCTTGAAGCCGATGCTGTGCTCACCAATTCACGTTGGTCTGCCATGGATATTCGCCGCAATTTGGATGTGGCGCTTCCGGATGCAGTACTTCCCATTCACCCGATTGCCCTGAATGGTGATATGCGCAAGCATATGGCGCTGCGTGACTTGGCAGAGCAGCAAGCAGTGCAACACATCCTGCCCGCTGGTGCATCCTTTGTCCTCTCGGTTGGCACGCTTGAAAGCCGGAAGAATCACATCTTGCTTTTTGAGGCCTGGGCAAGGCTGATGCAACGCCATGATGTGGCGACGATTCCCTATCTGATATGCCTAGGTCGCGCAGGCTGGCTTTTTGATGAGGCGGCTGAATTTCTTCGCAGCCATCCGGCGCTGCATGAGCGAGTTTTGCTGATTTCCAGCGTGACGGATGGCGCCCTCGCGACGTTGTATGAGCAATGCCTCTTTTCCATTTTCAACAGTTTTTATGAAGGCTGGGGCCTGCCGATTACCGAGAGCCTATCCTTTGGCGCGATCCCGCTGGTCGCACGCAATACATCATTGACCGAAGCCGGAGGCAATGCCGCCATCTATTTCGAGGGTAATGATCCAGACGATCTTGATAGCAAGCTTGAGATGCTGATCTTCGATCATGAAAAACGTAGTGTGCTGAGAAATCAGGCGCGCACCAATGCTCAGATCAGGGATTGGCGCAGTATTTCAGACGAATTCATGCGATACATCCTGGACACAAAGCCCAGCGCAGCGGCGCGCCAGGCGCAATTTCTTCACGTGCCGCTTGGTCGACTCATACATCTTGGCAAGGCGCCGCAAGGAACGCCAAAGCTTGAGACTGCCTTGGGCGCCACACTGCGTGATGGTTTAAACTGGCACCGGCCCGAAGATTGGGGTTCCTGGACCAAGCCGGGCGTGGCGCGGCTTTGTCTTCCCTTTCCAGAGGAGCTTGTGGACCAGGACGGGCTATGCTGCCTACGACTGCGCGGACCGGCTTTCGCAACGCCGATCAAGATCAGCTTCCTGGCCGATGGTGTGCGTATCTTTGGACCGATCGAACGTGAGATAGGCCCTGGCAAACGGCTTGGGCTTTGGTTCCATCTGCGCCTGAAGGTGCCACATCTCTGCATTGATATTGATGGCGGTCCCGGCACCTCGCTCGGCCCCAATGACCGCGATGTTGGCATTGGCGTCACGCATCTTATGCTCTGCCGGGCAGAAGATGCCGAAGCGCGGCGCAATTTCCTAAATGCCTTTCCGGAATTCAGCCTGACGTCCCGTCTGAAAGGGCGCGCGATATTGGAACGGATTGAAGTTCCTGCTGGATAAACGCTATGTTTGCCTTTGGAATGTCGCATCCTCGAATGGTTTTCTTCGCGTAAAGGATCATCCCCCATGCTGAGTGAGCCTGGCCATTACGATTACATGCCGTGGCGGCGCCGCCCAAAAATCATCTGGCCCAATGGTGCGCGCATAGCCTTTTGGGTGGCGCCCAATATTGAGCATTATGAACTTGATCCACCGCCCAATGCACGCCGCATGCCCTGGACCAGGCCGCAGCCTGATGTGCTTGGCTATTCCTGGCGCGATTATGGCAATCGCGTTGGCTTCTGGCGCATGGCGGATGTCATGGCGCGCCATGGGGTGCGGGGCAGTGTTTCGCTCAATGTCGCGGTCTGTGATCATTATCCGGAAGTTATCGAACGCTGCTGTGAACTGGATTGGGAGCTATTCAGCCACGGTACCTATAACACCCGCTATTTCTACGGCATGAATGAAGATCAGCAACGCGCAGTCATTCGCGAAAACCGAGAAACCATCAAGCGCGCAAGCGGACAGGAATTAGATGGCTGGCTGACGCCCGCCATTTCCAATGATGAGACCACGCAGCATCTATTGGCGGAAGAGGGGATCAAATACACGCTCGATATGCTGCATGATGACCAGCCGACACCAATCAAGGTGCGCAACGGCCATTTGATCAGTATTCCCTATTCGCTTGAAATCAACGATGTTCCGCTGCTGGCGATGCGCAATACGCCTCCCGAGCGCTTCGCCGCGATCTGCAAGGCGCAATTCGATCAGCTTTATGAAGAAGGCGCTGAAAGCGGCACAGTCATGTGCATGCCTCTCCATCCCTTTCTGATCGGCCAACCGCATCGCATCAGCGCCTTGGATGATGTGCTCCGCCATGTCGTGCGCCATGACAAGGTTTGGCTTGTCACGGGGCGGGAAATTGCCGCTTGGTATACAGAACATCATCTGGCGGAGGCGCAATCCTGGATTGCAGCGGGGACACCATGAAGGGCTTGCCTGAAGATTATCTGCACTATCCCGCACGTCGGCGCGGGATGGATCATGATATCTATCCCTTCCGCGCGCTGCCGGCGGCGAAACCAGTTTCCTGGCCGAAAGGTGCCCGTGTTGCGGTGTGTATCGCCGTGCATATGGGCCATTTCCCGATGGATATGCCGCTCAAGCCCTTCATTGCCCCAGGTGGCATGGAAAGGCCCTATCCTTCCTATTGGGATTATACCCTGCGCGATTACGGTAATCGCATTGGGGTTTATCGCGTGATGAACTCGCTTGCTGCGCGTGGCCTGCCTGCCACGGCGTTACTCAGTGCCGTGCTGGCGCATCGCTACCCGGTGCTAATGGATGATCTTGCCGCGGCAAATTGGGAAATTGCTTGTGCTGGCTTTGATATGGGGCGGCTGCATCATAGCGGCGTGCCGCTGGATGAAGAACGCGCCACGGTGCAGGAAGCGTCAGGCATCTTGCGCGCACGCTTCGGCGCGGCGGTGCGCGGCTGGCATTCCCCGGCGCATTCCGAATCAAGCCATACGCTCAGGCTTGTTGCGGAAGCTGGCTACAGCTTCACCACTGGCTGGGCGAATGATGACATGCCCTATGTCATGACTACCGATGCCGGGAAACTTATTTCCATGCCTCTGTCTCAGGATTTGTCGGATCAACGCATGCTGCATCAGCAGCATTTGTCGGCTGAAGATTTCACCAGTGCCATCCTGACGGCGCATGAAACCTTGGATCGGGAAGCTGAGGTCACCGGCAGCGGACGCCTTCTGGTGGTGCCTGTCACCCCATGGCTTATGGGCGTGCCGCATCGCATCCGCGCCTTCAATGCGATGCTGGATGGCATCCTAGCGCGCGGCAGCATTTGGCCTGCCACCATGGGCCAAATCGCGGATCATTGGTACGCGCAAAATCCAGACTAATCCTTGGGCGCACCCATGGCGTAAGGCTTCAGCGCGGCATTGATCATGGCGTGGGTTGGTGTGGACACGCCAAGCGTGCGGCCCAACGCCACCACCTTGCCGGACAGCCAAGGCAATTCAATCCGATTCCCGCGAATCAAATCCACCGCCATGGAAGCGCGCATGCCGGCCGGCGCGCCCATGGTGAATTTCATGCTGCGTTCCAGCACATCATCCGGCAACCAAATGCCCATGGCACGAGCAAGGGAAATCACTTCCTCAAACCCTGTGCGGAAATAGGGCGCGATATCGGGGTCATCTCGCAATTCACCCAGCGGGCGACGCGTCAGCGCGGTCATGCCCGAATTCGTCGCCAGAATGATGAACTTCAGCCAAAGCTCCGTCAGGATGCGATCGCTCAGTGTCGCGTCAAAGCCGGCGCGCTGGCACCATTCCAGAAATGCCTTGCCGCGCGAAGAGATGCTGCCATCCAATTCGCCAAAAGCCAGGCGCATGAAGGTGCCGGTCTGGCGGATCACGCCAGGCGCATCAATGGTGGCGCTGATTTGCGCCACGCCGCCCATCACCGCCTTTGCGCCCAGAATGGGGATCAGCCTTTCGCTGGCGTCAATGCCATTCTGCAAGGGAAGCACGGCCGTGGCCGGACCAACCAGCGGGCGGATCGCCTCACCGGCGCTTTCCACATCCCACAGCTTCACGCAGAACATCACCAGATCCACTGTCCCAATACTGGCGGGATCATCGGTGGCCTTTGTCGGCAGCACATGCGTCTCACCTCGACCGCCCATGACGCGCAAACCGTCACGCTGCATGGCCGCCAGATGGGTGCCGCGGGCGATAAAAGTCACATCTGCGCCTGCCTTGGCCAATGCCGCGCCAAAACCGCCGCCGACACCACCCGTTCCCATGACCGCAATGCGCATCTGCCATCCTCCGCTTTCAGGGATAGTCTATCCCTGCGGATCGCGCCTGTCATGCGGGCCAGGCCATGCGCTTTCAGTATCGAATCCCGCGCGCCTTCGCGTTATATTACGGCAAGATCATCCTTCACCCCAGGACGAGCATGGCCTTCGCGCAGACCATCGGCACCACTCGTTATGTCTTCCCAGATCTGAAGACATTGCTGGCGCGCGCGACACCCCTTCGGTCCGGTGATGCGCTGGCGGGTATCGCCGCCGAAAGTGCCAAGGAACGCATTGCTGCGCAGCGTGCCCTGGCGGATCTGCCGGTCAGGCATTTTCTGTCAGAAAGTGTCATTCCCTATGAGGCGGATGAGGTCACGCGCCTGATCCAGGACAGCCACAACAATGCAGCCTTCGCGCCGATCAGCAGCCTAACGATTGGTGGTCTGCGCGACTGGTTGCTTTCCGATGTCGCCGATGGTGCAACACTTGCGGCACTGGCACCAGGGCTGACGCCGGAAATGGTCGCGGCGGTTTCGAAAATCATGCGTGCGGCAGATTTGATTACCGTCGCGGCGAAATGCGTGAATGTCACGCGGTTTCGCAATACCATCGGCCTTCAGGGGCGGCTTTCCATTCGCCTGCAACCCAATCACCCAACCGATGATCCGCGCGGGATCGCAGCCGCCACACTTGATGGGTTATTGCTCGGCGCCGGCGATGCGGTGATTGGCGTCAATCCCGCGACCGATAATGTGGAAGCGGTACTACGGATTCTGGATATGCTGGATCGGCTGCGCCTGGCTTATGATATTCCTACGCAAAGCTGCGTGTTGGCGCATGTGACCACAACCATGCGCGCCATGGATATGGGCGCGCCGGTTGACCTGGTGTTTCAATCTATTGGCGGGACCGAAGGTGTTAACCGATCCTTTGGTGTTGATCTGGCCTTGCTCACTGAAGCGCATGACCAGGCGCTCGCGCTCAAGCGCGGCAGCCTTGGGCAGAATGTGATGTATTTCGAAACCGGGCAGGGCAGCGCGCTGAGTGCGGATCAGCATCACGGCGTGGATCAGCAAATACTTGAAGCGCGCGCCTATGCGGTGGCGCGGCGCTTTTCGCCGTTGCTGGTCAATTCCGTTGTGGGCTTCATCGGTCCGGAATATTTGTTTGACGGTAAGCAAATTCTCCGCGCCGGACTGGAAGATCATTTCTGCGGCAAGCTGCTTGGCCTGCCGATGGGGGTGGATGTTTGCTACACCAACCATGCCGAGGCGGATCAGGATGATATGGATGCGCTACTGACGTGCCTCGCCGCCGCAGGTGTCACTTACGTGATGGGCGTGCCGGGCGCGGATGATGTGATGCTCGCCTACCAATCCACCTCTTTCCATGATGGGCTTTATGCGCGCGCCGCGTTTGGCAAACGCCCCGCGCCGGAATTCGAGGATTGGCTTCACCGCATGGGCATTGGCAGCACGACTGAGGCGATCCCCGCGCGCCTGTCACCCAAGTTGATTGGGCTTGGATGAGCACGCCCAGCAAATGGCACGATCTGCGCCGCTTCACCGATGCGCGCGTGGCGTTGGGGCGTGTTGGCAATGCGCTGCCCACTGCCGCGCATCTGGATTTTCAGGAGGCACATGCGCGCGCACGCGATGCGGTCTGGTCCAGCCTGAATACGGCGAAGCTTGAAGCGGAACTGACGACTCTTGGTCTTCCCATTCAACACGTAACAAGCCAGGCGGAAGAACGTCGGCGCTATTTGTTGCGCCCCGATCTTGGCCGCAAGCTGCGGGAAGGCACCACACTACCCAAGGCGAAGGGCAGTATTGCGCTGGTGGTGGCGGATGGGCTTTGCGCCAGTGGCGTGCAGCAACAGGCTCCTGCATTGCTGAGCGTATTGGTGCCAGCACTCAGCAAGGCGGGCTTTACGCCGGGCCCCATCATCATTGCTGAACAGGCGCGCGTCGCGCTTGGCGATGATATCGCAGAAGCGATGGAAGCCGCCGCGGTTGTCGTGCTGATCGGCGAAAGGCCCGGCCTTTCCGCGACTGACAGCATGGGCCTTTACCTGACCTGGGCAGCGCGGCGCGGCAGCAATGACGCCATGCGCAACTGCATCAGCAATATCCGCCCGGGCGGGCTCAGCGCTGATTTTGCCGCCGCCAAGGCTCTCTGGCTATTGACCGAAGCGCGCACGCTTGGCGCCACGGGCGTGGCGCTCAAGGACGAAATGCCGAGCCATTATCGGCTGACGTAGCGCTTGGCTGTCACGCCTTCGCACGCAGCAGCTTGCCGGGCAGTGCACCCGTATCATGCCCTGCTTCGCGAATGGGCTTGCCGGCAACCAGCGTCATGTCATAGCCTTCCACGCGCTGCACCAAACGCCGCCCACCCGCTGGCAGATCATAGATCATTTCAGGATGATACAGGCGCAGCGCATCGAAATTGATGATGTTCACATCGGCCATGGCACCAGGTGCCAACCGCCCACGATCCGTCAGGCCGAAGAAATCGGCGGTTTCACTCGTTTGCCGCTTCACCACGAATTCCAAGGGTAGCCCATCGCCGCGCTTCCGATCACGCGCCCAATGGGTCAGCATGAAGCTCGGCGTGGAAGCATCGCAAATCACGCCGCAATGCGCACCGCCATCGGAAAGGCCAAGCACCGTCGCCTTATCCATGTTCATTTCGCGTACCACGGACAAATCGCCGGTTACATAATTGGTGACCGGGAAATAGAGCATCCGCCCTCCATCAGCGCCGACCAGGAAATCATAGCAATAGGAAGCCGGATCCTGGCCGGCCTTGGTGGCAAGTGCCGCAATGCTGCGTTCGCGCGGCGGTTCATAATCCGGCGGATCGCCCAATTCGAACATATTGTCCCAGCGGGTCGCGATTTGCCGTGACAGCGGCGGCAGCACATCCAGCAATCGCTTGGATGCTTCCTCGGAGAGGATCTTGCGCCGCACTTCCGGATCACGCAGCCGCGCCAATTGCTCAACCGGCGGCAACCCCGCCAGCGCCGCAAAGCTTTCACGCAGCGCAAAGGGATTAAGCGATGTGGTCAACCCCAAAATCAACCCCACCGTGCGCCCCGCGACTTGCGCAGCCAGGCTCAGCCCCTCAGCGCGCGCATCATGCACGCCCTGCATCAGGCGCTTCCACCGCTGCGGGTCATAGGCGCGGTCGGTCAGCAGGAACCAAACCGGTCGCTTGGTGGATTTCGCCACTTCGCGCAGCCAGCGGAATTCCGCTGCCTCATCCTCAAAATCGCTCAACATGCCGAAAGTGCCGCGACCAGCCTTGCCCATGGCACGACCGATGGCGAGTAATTCCTCTTCTTCCGCATAACGCCCTGGCACCAGATCACCAGCGAGCGTCTTGTGTTGATCTGTACGCGATGTGGTGAAGCCGAAGGCGCCCGCTTCCAGCGCTTCCTGCGTCAGCCGCGCCATGGCTTCGATATCATCGCCGGTTGCGTTTTCGCGCTTCAGGCCGCGTTCACCCATGACATAAACGCGCAAGGGATGATGCGCGAGCTGCGCGCCAATATTCAGCGTGCGCGGCATCGCTTCCAATGCATCAAGATATTCGGGGAAGCTTTCCCAATTCCATTTGAGCCCTTCGGTCAATGTGATGCCGGGGATGTCTTCCACGCCTTCCATCAGGTCAATCAGCGCCTGATGGTGGCTTTTCTGCACTGGCGCAAAGCCAACGCCGCAATTCCCAAACAGCAAAGTCGTCACGCCATGCCAGGATGAAGGGGCCAGCTTCGGGTCCCATGTGGCCTGGCCATCATAATGCGTATGCACATCCACCCAGCCCGGCGTGACCAGCCGGCCTTCGGCTGAAATATCGCGCCGCGCCGGCCCGGCCTTGCCACCCACCTGCGTGATCCGGTCGCCATCAATCGCGACATCGCCGGTGTAACGCGGCGTGCCGAGCCCATCCACAATGGTGCCGTCGCGAATCACGATATCATGCATGGTGCTTCTCCATCCGGCTTGCTGCCGCGCCATATTACGGGGCGGGCGTCTATAAGCGTTCAAGCTAACCAAAGCGACAAGTCCCGGCAAGCGTGCCTTGCCCGCGGCCCTTGCCCTGTCTAGCCTTGACGCATCAGCCGGGGGCACATCGCTTTCGGCCCATGCAAAACCGAGGAAACATCCATGGCAACACCCAAGGAACCGCGCTTCCCCCAATTGACGCCCGAGAGCATGAGCGCGGAGCAGCGCACCGCAGCCGAGGGTATCATCAACGGCCCGCGCGGCGGCTTGCGTGGCCCCTTCAATGCCTGGCTCCGCAGCCCTGTTTTCGCCGACAGGATGCAAAGGGTTGGCGAGTATCTGCGCTTCAATAGCTCGATCCCCGCTGATTTGAATGAATTCGCCATCCTGATCACGGCACGCGTCTGGACCAGTCAATATGAATGGTATGCGCATCACGCC
>Ga0169931_10000904_pt1 | contig 49390 bp, 32 predicted proteins | sample Kivu_15m_20L_FD_129675 | JGI IMG/M metagenome (GOLD analysis project Ga0169931, IMG submission 129675) | Freshwater microbial communities from Lake Kivu, Western Province, Rwanda to study Microbial Dark Matter (Phase II) - Kivu_15m_20L... | ecosystem: Environmental > Aquatic > Freshwater > Lake...
CTTGCACCAAAATGCCCTCCCTTCTCTGAAACAACATCCACGATGTACTGCCTCAACTCTGCGCAAATATCTTTGAGGTCCTTGTCTTGGAAATGCTTCCTAAGATCTTCAGGGGTATTGATATTGGCCAATTTCTGACCGGGTATATAGGGGTTATTCATGATAGACAATTCAACTAATAACACAAAAATACAATGAAAGTTCTCCGTTGAAGGCAATTATTGCTCAACAGACCAAGTCAATTGCAGAAAATAGGTGCATTTAGGAGAAGTGATGACGTATTCATCTTGGTCTACAGCGGTTGCTGGATCAAAAACCACCTTATCCACCTGGTTTCCACCTGGATCCATCAATCTAAATTCATACAAGGTATCCACCGAGCAAGACAAATCAGGATACCAATCAAATACTACATCTGTGAGCGAACGAACATCTTGAGCAAAAAACAACGTAGGACCATTGCTCTTTCTGATCTCCAAACTTGCTCCAATCATCGATTGCAAGGAGGAATCCGGGGTGGCCACCCAAATGAAATTCATCTTCGCTCTATTGGAGGTGACAACAGGTGGAATATTGGTAGAATCAGAGGGATTGGTGCCATCATCTCCATCATCTCCCCCCTTATTGCAGGAAAACGACATCGTCATCACCGACATCACGACGGCGAGAAATAGAAGATGTTTACTGTTTTTCAAAATGCTTGGTCTGAATATGGTGTTCTTCAGTTTCTACTACAAAAGTATAAATTCCCGATGCAAGATCATCAATGGACACCGCATTAAATGCACCCAATTGACCGACATGCACATTTTGACCCAGCGTATTTACGATTCTAAATGTACACCGTTGAGAAAAATCAGACTGCACATACAACACCCCTTTGGCTGGATTAGGGTAAATGGTCCACTGGAAAAGGTCATTCTCCTCAACACCCACCCCACAGGGATCAACATAAATATTCCTTACTGCTCTATTGGTACAGCCCTGAGGATCTACATAATTATACGTGATAGCATGCCAACCTGATCCGGCAATATTGGGGTAAAATTGATTTCCCGAAACACCAATCCCTGTGTAAAAGCCTCCTGCAGGCACCCCGGTCATTAAAACAGGGAATCCATTAAAACAAATGGTGTCTGTTGGAAGGAAAAGTTCTGTGGGAGCAAATAATACATCTATAAATTCATCAGGAGTACTCACCGTGCATCCAGATATGGGATCACTGATTTCATAATGAATATAATGTGCACCTCCTCCAGCCAATCCAGGATTAAATGTGGTTCCTTGGATTCCCCCACCATCAGAGACAAAGGTTCCTCCGAGCGGCAAACCAACCAAATTGAGCGGTTGAGCAGACACACAAATGGAGTCTGTAGCCAATGCCATCACTACATCTGGCGTTTCTGCCAACGTAATACTCACCCCTGAAGAGGCCTCGCATTCATTGATCGCTACTACACTGATAGAATAAGAACCCTCCTCCATCACGATAAATGGATCCGATTGCGAATTGTCATTCGTCCACTCCCATGAGGCCACCAATGAATCCGGTGTAATAGTGGGAAATAGCTCCAAATAGATGTCCGGCGTACAATAAACAGTTTCACCCACAAAGAATATTGAAACTTCCGGAATCGGCTTAGCATCTACATAAACGGGAGCTGAAATTCCTTGACAACCATCCATTAAACCACGCACAGTAATCCACTGCGTCTCCTCCACTTCGATGAATTCTGTGGTATCTCCTGTACTCCATACATAACTATCAGCTCCACCCGCGGCCATGGTCACCACATCTCCTTGACAGAACTCTAAGTCTCCATCAATCGCAATGGTAACATATGGATTGGGGCAATCTTCTATTCTACCGAAAATTCCATCTTGCCCGCCATTCAATGCAGATTGCCATCCATTAGAGGCCAGTAGCGGTGAAGCAGCAGATCCCGCAAATAATATTTTCTGCATCGGATCTATGCTCATAAATCTTAGCTCTTCATTTCCAGCTCCGCCATAATAAGTGGCCCATTGTGGCGTCCCCTCCACGGTGAATTTAGTAAGGAAGAGATCAGTACCCCCTTGAACGGATGTCTGAAATCCATTAATGGCAAGCCCTGCAGAATTTGTTTGACCACCAAAATAAATGTTACCTACAGCATCTGCCACCATTGACGAACCGACATCAGCGCCAGGCCCTCCGTAGTAACTTCTCCAATTAAGCGCTCCGGTGCTCGAATATTTCGCCATGAAAGCATCCGAAACCCCTCCAGCAAAAGAGGGCTGAAAGGCTCCAGAAGTGGCGAAACCTGCAGATGAAGTGGTGCCCACCAAATAAATATTCCCGTAGATATCTGAACTACACTGTTCTGCAATGTCTGTCCCTACACCTCCCACATAAGTAGACCAAGACATCACCCCTAACTCATTGAATGCCGCGATATACCCATCCTTTAAACCACCTCCATAAGAAGTTTGTTGGCCAGAGCTCGCGATTCCTGTTACAGAAGCCGTACTTCCGGTAATATAAATACGATCATTCAAGGCGTCATAGCCAATTCCACCCGCAGTTTCGATGTTCTCCCCACCATAAAAGGTGCTCCAATACAAAGAAGCCATTCCGTTGATACAAGTGATAAAGACATCACCTTGACCTCCGTACACATTATCACCTCCTCCAAACACCGGATAATCACTCGAAGTTGTTTCTCCCAAAACGAGCACACGACCTTCATTATCTACGGTAATACCCAAAACATATTCAGATCCTGAACCGCCCAAATAACTTCCCCAAACCCGTTGACCATTGCCATTGAACTTTACTATAAATCCATCTCGAATTCCGCTCAATGTGGGCTGAAAACCAAATGATGCCACTAACATGGTGGAAGTTGTGGTGCCTCCCATGTACACAAATCCATTTTGATCGATTGCGATGGTATTTCCTTCATCTTGACCTTCACCCCCGTAATAAGTGGCCCATAATCTTTGACCTTGGGCATTGAACTTTGCAATGAACGCATCTCTACTTCCATTCATATTGGCCTGATGGATATTTCCTCCTACCGCATTGCCAGAAATTACAGTGGTGCTAGTGGTGGTTCCGGTTATGTAAATGTTGTTATCCACATCAGCGGTGATTCCAGTGATATCATCAAAAACCTCTCCACCGTAATAAGATGACCATATGATTTCTGGATCGATAATCAAATCTTGCTTAGGGTCAAAATGGCCTAAGTCAAACCCAAATCGATTTCCTTCCAAAACGTAATGTGCAGAAACTTCCTTATTTCCTTGGAACGCGATGGGAGCTTTATCTGCAATAGTTCCCAATTTTCCATCTACACTCATACCACCGTCAGCCATGATACGCACCTTGTCTGCGTTTCGCCAATTCAATTGAATATTACTTGGGTCACCTTCAGGGTGCACGATAAAATCATATTTCACTCCCCCCTCAGTATCGTAAATCACCCAATCAATATGAGGGTATACATCCTTTAGTACGATTTTCTGATAAGCCTTGGCCACTACTTCCTTTCCTGAAGTGTAGTAAAAATTGTCATTGACCGCCTCTAACTTTTGAAAAGCACCTATTTTCCCACCGATTGGCTCCAGGTATACCCTGTTGATATCCAATGAAGTCTCATTGGGTTTTACCCACTCATACTCAAGTCCCCAACTGGTAATCCGGAACGAAACCTGATGATCATGGTTTTCAAAGTATACCCACCTATCAGAAGTAATCCACTGTCCTTTATTCTCAACAAATCCTTGTTTCAAATCATAAGCAAAAGAATCTCCTAAAAACGAGATACACACGATGAATAGCAATACACTTTTTTTCATAAGCAAATCAATAAGATACGTGGTCTACGCCAAGGAATCCATATTTGTTGCATAATTAAAGAAAAAATCTGAAATTATCGGTTAAAAAACACTCAAATTATTATCTTGCCGGTGTTAATTCAAGATACCTCGTTTATGAAAACCACTATAAAAAACCAAATACTCGTTTTTATCTTTTGTGTTTTATCTTTTGGTTTAAGCGCTCAAAATTTCACGATAACAGGATCCGTAATAGACAGCACGTCTCAAAAATCGATACCTGATGTCCTGGTTTTTTCGGGGAACGTGGGAACTAAAACCAAGCAAGACGGTACTTTTCAATTTATCCTACCCAGAGGGAAGAATATCATACAATTGGAACTGATTGGTTTTTTCAATCGAAAAATAGAAATCGATGTTCAGAAAAATATTGACCTTGGAAACATTATCCTCACCAATAAAGATGTTCAACTTGGTTTTTTAGTGGTTTCCGCTTCAAAACACGAACAGCGCTTGGAGGAAGTAACGGTGAGCATGGAGATCATCCAACCCAAATTATTTCAAGATAAAAATATCACTTCAATAGACGAAGGTTTACAACAAGCTCCCGGAGTGGCGATCGTGGATGATGAACCGCAAATCAGGAGCGGAAGCGGATACAGTTTTGGGGCGGGTTCGAGGGTACAAGTATTGATCGATGACATTCCCATTCTAAGCGGAGACGCCGGAAAAGCCTCATGGGCCTTCTTACCACTGGAAAATATCGCACAAGTGGAGATCATCAAGGGGGCGAGCAGCGTTTTATATGGAAGTTCCGCTTTGAGCGGAGTGATTCATTTCAGAACGGCCTACGCCACCAACCAACCCATCACCAAATTTCAATCTTGGTTTGGTGCTTATGAGACGCCAAAAGGAAAACAAAAATATTGGAAGGGAAACGGTAAAAAAAGTGGTTTTTATTTCTCTCACTCCGAAAAAAAAGGACAGTGGGATTGGCTCATCGCCACCACGGTTCAGGGAGATGATGGATCATTAGGCCCTCTCAAAGATTCTTTGGGTAATCTCACCAGTTACGATCAAAACCCATACACGATAGACCGTTATGATGCCGAAAACCGAGCCCGTCTTAATTTTCAACTGCGTAATCGTTTTAAAAAAATCAAGGGTCTCTCTTGGGGCATAAACACCATCATCGCTCAGAGCGAATACAACGCAACGATGATTTGGGAGAATTTGCAGGAGGGGCTTTACGGCTCTTATCAAGGCAGTACCACCCACACTGTTCAATTGCTTTCAACGGTAGATCCGTACATAGAATATTTCGGTTATAAGGGAAATAAGCATACACTGAAATCTAGATGGCAGTCACTCGACAATCATAACAACAACCAACAAGGGAATTTCAGCGATGTATTTTACACCGAATACCAATATCAACAAGACTGGGAAAATTGGGGAATCCCCAATGTAACATCAACATTAGGTATAGTCAATAGCTACACCGACGCGAGGGGGCAAATATTCACTGGAGGCAACGCCAATGGAGAAAATACTGCTCAAAATCGTGCCGCCTACCTTCAAATCGATGGAAAATGGAGAAAGAAACTCAGCTATTCTGCGGGCTGTCGATATGAGCAATTTACTGTCAACGCAGAACAACAAGGAAGACCTGTATTTCGGACCGGTCTTAACTATGTACTGGCCAAAGCTACTTTCCTGAGAGCTTCCTATGGCCAAGGATATCGATTCCCGAGTATCGCTGAAAAATTTGTAGTCACTTCATTGGGAGCAATTAAAATATTTGCCAATCCTGACATTAAAGCGGAGACGTCTGACAACATGGAAATCGGTCTGAAACAAGGCTTCAAAGTAGGGGAATTTATGGGTTTTTTGGATGTCGCATTGTTTCAACAACGATTCGAAAATTTCATTGAATTTACTTTCGGTCAATGGGGTCCCAATCCCAACATTGACAACATGCTTGGCTTCGGATTCAAAAGTCTCAATACCGGAAAAGCAAGAGTGCGTGGTGCGGAATGTAGCATCATGGGAACGGGAAAAATCAATGAGCAATTCTCCATCGACGTATTGGGAGGGTATACTTATACACAACCCATTTCGCTTACCCCTTCTTTGCAATATGCCAATCAAGACAGTGTCAATATTTATTACATTCCCTTGTTGGCTAAACCCAGTTTTCTTAGCACATCCTCCCAATCTCAAAACAATATTTTAAAATACCGAATGCAACATTTATTCCGCTGGGATATTGCGGCGAGATGGAAAAAATGGAACACGGGAATCAGCTTCAGGTACAACAGTCATATGCAAAACATTGACATCGCATTTCAAGAATTGGAAAGACAATTCCCCAGTTTATTCAACCCAGGTATTCAACAATGGCGTGATACACACACCAAAGGAGATTATGTCATTGATCTGCGATTGGGCAGACAATTTAAGAACTCCTCCCTTTCTTTGGTGGTAAACAACGTTTTAAATCGCATTTACTCCATGCGACCACTGGCCTTGGAAGATACCCGAAATTTCGCCGTTCAATACAGTATCAACCTATGAGGATCGTAGGCATCATCCCAGCACGGATGGGCAGCACGCGGTTCCCAGGAAAACCCTTGGCGATGATTCAAGACAAACCCATGATTCAATGGGTGTGGGAAAATTGTCAAAAATCTCAGTTGGTCCATGAATGGAGGGTAGCCACCGACCATGAAACTATTTACCAAGCTGTATTGGCATTTGGTGGTAAAGCCATAATGACTCAACTCCACCATCCCAGTGGAACCGATCGGTGCATTGAGGCATTTGAGAAAACAGAAGGGGATTTTACCCATTTGATCAACGTGCAAGGAGATGAACCCCTCATTTCGGCTCAACAAATCGATGCTCTGGCCAACAGCTTGACTCAAAAAAAGGCCTCTATTGCTACGTTGATTAAAAAAAGTGACTCTTGGGAGGAATTTCAAAATCAAAACAGAGTCAAAGTAGTGGTCAATTTAGACGGTGAAGCCATGTATTTTTCTCGATCTGTCATCCCATTTCAAAAAGATGATAATTTTTCATACTTCTGGAAACACATCGGGATGTATGGCTTTTCTGCCGCCATATTGCCCATCATCAAAAACCTAACGGTTTCCAACTTAGAAAAATTTGAATCGCTCGAGCAACTACGTTGGTTAGAAAACAATCTTACGATTCAAACCACTGAAACTGAAATAGAAACGCCCAGCGTGGATACACCTGCCGACATAACCGAAATTTTACGATACATCAACCCATGATTTTTGGTTATATTTGTAAGGATGAATTTGGCCCTTTTTATAGAAGAGTTACTTTGGGAACATGACTGTGTAATATTGCCCGGTTGGGGTGGATTCATAGCCAATTATCAATCCGCCAAAAAAAATCCCATCACCCATGAGTTATTTCCTCCTTCCAGGCAATTAAGCTTTAACAAGCATTTGATTCAACAGGACGGTCTGCTGCAAAGTCATGTGGCTAAAAAGTTATTCATTGGAATACAAGAGGCTCAACAGCTTATACAAAATTGGGTAAAAGAACATCACCAAAAACTTTTGAATGGAGAGAAAATCCTTCTTCCTCAATTGGGTGTATTCGCTCAAGATTTAAGCGGTCAGATTCAATTCATTCCGAGTGAACGAAACACTTTTTTGAAGTCTTCATTTGGTTTGCCAGCTATACAATTGCAAGTAACGCAACCGCACAAGTTAATTCAATCTGCGGAAAAGGTTACCTATCCACACACCAAAAAATGGTTAGTCGCTGCAGGGCTTGCATTGGCAATTGGACTCGGAATTTTTGCCACTCAGCAATCGCTGCACCATACAGATACCGCTGGATGGAGTTGGAATACCCAAGATGCATCATCTAATTATTTACCCACCACCCCGCCACTTCCTGAAAACAAAGTAAAATTGCCCAGTCCCGAAAGCTTACGCTTGCTAGACAACTCTAACTTGACTGACCTTGCGAAAACCAGTAATGACAGTGAATCCCATAAAGCGGAGGGTGTAAAAAAAGAAGATGTTGTAATCTCTAAAAGAAAAATATCGCCAAGCCAATCAACAACATGGGTAGTTGGAGGAGTTTTTGTAATAAAAGACAACGCAGACAAAAAAGTAGCGCTTATGAGCAGTTTAGGCTTTCAAAAAGCCAAAGTGATTGCCTTAGAAGGTAGATATTATGCTTGCTACGGGGAGGTTTCGGGCGAACAGGAAGAAATCAACCTGAGGAAAAAAGTTGCGCAGGTAGATCCTTTTGCTTGGACCAAAAGATAATGCATGTCTGTTAAAAATATCATTCTTGATTTCGGGGGGGTACTATTTGAAATCGATTATCATGCTCCTCATCGCGAATTTGCTAAATTAGGATGGGCTAATTTTAATGAAGATTATTCACAAGCCAATCAAAACGAGATTTATGATTTGCTTGAAACAGGAAAAATTGAAGAAGAAGAATTCTGGAATTATCTTTCGTCTAAAATGCCACTTGCATCCAAAATACAAATATCAGATGCGTGGAATAGTATTCTCTTACATCCCATTTCTTCAAGAATTGCTCATTTACCCTTACTAAAAAAAAACCATCGTACTTTTTTGCTTAGTAATACCAACGCCATCCACGCACCTGTTTTTGAAGACATGATGAGACAAACAGGAGAATGGACCATCATGGAAAATTCATTTGAAGCTATTCACTACAGCCAAGATCTTGGTAAAAGGAAGCCGCATCCTGAAACATTTCTTCATGTTTGCCAGCTGCATGGTTTAATTCCATCAGAAACCGTTTTTGTGGATGACTCCATACAACATGTGAAAGGTGCTCAGTCGGCAGGACTCATCGGTCTTCACCTTACCCCAGAAACAGATTTATTTGCGTTGCTTGCTTCAGTTGGAGTAAACACTACTCTGTAATTCCCACCAGATCCATCATAAAGGCGTATTCCATCGCCACCTCTTTCAAGGCTTCAAATCTACCTGACTTACCGCCATGCCCTGCATCCATATTACACCAAAATAAAATTGGATTTTTACTGGTGTTATGCGTCCGCAATTTGGCAATGTACTTAGCCGGTTCCCAATACTGAACTTGACTGTCCCAATAACCAGTGGTGACTAATATATTGGGATAATCTTGTGCTACTATGTTATCGTAAGGTGAATACGATTTCATATACCAATAATACTCTTCATGCTGAGGATTTCCCCATTCATCAAATTCAAAGGTGGTGAGGGGAATCGTCTCATCTAACATGGTAGTGACTACATCAACAAAAGGAACAGCTGAGATAATCCCCTTGAATAAACTCGGAGCTTGATTGGCCACAACTCCCATTAGTAATCCGCCTGCGCTTCCTCCCATGGCAAACAGTCCATTTTCTGAGGTGTACTGCTCCTTGACCAAATATTGTCCGCAATCAATGAAATCATGAAAAGTGTTCATTTTCTTTAGCAGCTTACCATCCTCATACCACTGCCTTCCCATCTCTTGCCCTCCTCTGATATGGGCAATGGCAAAAGCAAATCCTCTATCTAACAGAGATAATCTACCCGAACTGAAACCAGCATCAATGCTATGACCATAACTGCCGTATGCATACAACAACATCGGTTGGTTGCCATTTTTCTTAAAATCTTTTCTATACACAATGGACATCGGCACTTGCACTCCATCACGAGCCGTCACCATCACTCTTTCGCAATGATATTGACTTCCATCATATCCACCCACCACTTCCTGTTGCTTTAAAAGACAACTTTCTTTTGTACGCATATTAAAATCAAAAGTAGAAGCAGGTGTTACCATCGAGGAGTATCCATACCGTAAAATCTCTGTATTAAAATCCGGATTTGCTCCCACTCCTGCTGCGTAGGCGGCATCCGCAAATGGCAAATAATAGTCCATGGTATTGTCCCAACGCATGATGCGCAAGCACGTCAATCCATTGATTCTCTCATCCACCACCATATATTCTTTGAAAATCTCTACTCCCTCCAACAGCACTTCCTCACGATGTGCAAGCACCTCCTGCCATTCAGATTGCCTTGTATCATGAAGCGAACATTTCATCAACCTAAAATTTTTCGCTTCCCAATTGGTGGTAATGAAAAAATGATCTCCGTAATGATCTATTCCATACTCGTGATTGTCTTGTCTTTCCAAAAACACTTTGAACTCACTCATGGGTTCATTGGCCTTGATATAGCGATATTCTTTGATCAATGTTTGAGAAGTTCCTATGATAATATAGGCCTCGCTTTTTGTCTTAAAAACGTAGCATGAAAACTCCTCATCATCCTCTTGAAATACCAACACATCTTCTGCTTGTGGCGTTCCCACCACATGTCTCCAAATTTGAAAATCGCGCAAGGTCTGCGGATCTTTTTTGGTGTAAAAAACAGTCTTATTATCCGCTGCCCAAGTGGCCCTTCCGGAGGTTCCTTCCAATACTTCAGATTGATATTGCGGATCATTCAAATTTTTAAAACGAATTTGATACACCCTTCTACTCACCTCATCCACACCATATGCCATCCATTGGTTGTCCTCACTAATGGTCATACCGCCCAATGCCCAATAGGCCTTTCCTTCAGCAAGTTTAGGACCATCAATCAATATTTCCTCTTGTGCTTCAAGAGATTCTTTTTTTCTGCAATAAAAAGCATAGTCCTTGCCCTCTTCAAATCTGGTGTAATACCAGTAGCCATTGTCTTTTACCGGAACGCTTTGATCGGTTTCTTTTATACGTCCTTTCATTTCAAGAAACAACTTTTCTTGCAGCAACTCTGTATGCTTCAAAGATTGTTTGGTAAAGGCATTTTCCCCCTGGAGATAAGACAAAACCTCCTGTGTTTGTTCATCTTTATCCGCGGCATTTTTCTGCTCATCTGACAATCTCATCCAATAATAGAGATCATTTCTTACATCACCATGAGTCCTGATCTCATGATTCTTCCTGGGTGCTACTGGAATTTCAGACATAATTTAGGGCTTGAATATTTTTTGCATGATTTCCCAATCCGATGAATGGGTGATTTTAAAATTCAATTTGTCTCCTTCCACAAAATGCAATGGCTTGGATAAGTACTTCTCCATCACGGTTGCATCATCTGTAAAGGATTTTTGATACTCTTGTTGATAGGCCAATTTCAAATCTGATAACAAGAAACACTGAGGTGTTTGAATCATCATGACATCCGCTCGATCTAACAATTGGGTTTCCCCTTCTTTCCTTACTCTTACAGAATCAACCGGAAGTGTAAAAGGAATGGCTGATCGATTTTGTTCAGCACTCTTCAATAAATTTTTAATGAGAGCTCGGGAAACATTGGGACGGGCCGCATCATGAATGGCCACCACCGCAGATGGTTCTTCTAAAGCCTCTATGGCATTTTTAACAGAATGATAACGTTCTTCTCCTCCTTCAACACACTGATGGGGAGGGGTATTATTTTCAATGGACAATTGCTTCCAATAATCTATCATAGAGGAATGAAGCACTACTATCACCTCAGCTCCTGCTTCATGAAAGCGTTGAATAGACCAATGTAAGACTGGTTTTTCCTGTAACATAAGAAATTGCTTCGGCACGGATTCACCGAGCCTCAAGCCTTTTCCTGCCGCTACAATGACAGCTAACTTTTTCAACTTATCCATTCTTTCCGCAAAGGAAACTAAATTACCATCAAATTTGACTGAAACACTTCACGTTTTTTCTCGTATATTAGCGCAAAATTATCGTTATGAGAGCATTACGTTTATTGATTTCCTTTATCTGTTCAGTATTTATCTCCCATGTGACATTGGGACAAATATTAGATGATTTTGAAAATTCTAACGGTTGGAATCCCGGGGTAGCTAATGAATGGACGGCATCTACCTCCACTCCTATTTCAGGTACAAAGTCGCTGAAACATAGCGGAACAGGAACAACATCAGGGAGTACAAAATATTCCAACGTGTCAAGAGCTTTACCTGCTTCCGTGTCAAATTTGGGAGGAGCCACCACCACTTGGGAATTTAAGCTCAAAACATCAGGAAAAGGAGTAAGCGCTAGTCAGAAATTTTGGATTGTACTGGCCGCCAATGGCACCAATATGAGAATGCCCAATACCTCCAACGTGGTGGATATTTCCGTTCCAAGCCTCAATGGCATTAACGGATATGCTATTGGCGTTAATCCGGTTTCAAGCACGGCTTCTGCTCGTCCACTTAAACTTATGCGAATTACCAACAGCGCCGCTACGGATTTAGTTACAGTTCCCGGGGCTTCCTATGGAGGTAACTATGGAAATAGCACTACAGGATACAACACCATTGGTGTCAAAGTAATAAGAAATGCAAGCGCATCATGGACTGTGTATGCTGATTTCAATAACGATGGTACATACGAGGTAACAACCAATCCAGTAACCGATAACACCCACACCAACTGCTCCTATGTTGGAGCTTCGTTGCGTTGGCCAACCAATGCAACAGTTAGTTCTACCCTTGCTGGAAACATGTATGTTGATAATTTCAGCTTTAATCAAATAGCAGCTGCCGTTACCTATTATAGTATCAATAACGGAAATTTAAATGGAGCCAATACTTGGTCTTTGACCAGTGGTGGTGGGCCTACAACCCCAATATTCAACTCTTCCAGCTCATTGGTAATTTCGCATAATATCACTATTGATGGAAGTTTTGCATTGGCCAATGTCACTTTGAATGCAGGGGGAACGCTGACAGCAGGGAATTCAGGCCAGACGTTAACCCTTACAGGAAATTGGATAAACAACAATAACTCCGCATCGTTCAACGGTAACTTTGACCCTACCTGTTGCACGGCTGGATGTCGCATCGTTATGGGGGGAACCAACGCCCAAACCATCGGTGGCTCTGCTGGAACAAGATTCATGGAACTGCAAATCAATAATACTGCAGGTGTTACTCTCAATGCTCCAGTCTTTGTGACTGCAGCGGTCTTACCAACCTCCGGAACCCTCACCACCAATGGAACTGGAGGTAGTCTAGCGTTACTATCAAACGCAAGCTGTTCCGGATCCATTCAAAGCATTGGCGCCAGCTCAGATATCGTGGGGCCCATTACACTTCAACGATACGTTCCTTCAGAGTCAAGAGCGAGCTGGTTATTTTTATCATGTCCACTATATGCCAACGCCGCACTAACAGCTGGACTCAGCCCCAACACTGCTTGGTCCTCAGCAACCGTAAATGGTATAACCTACCCTACCATTACCATGACTTCCAATAGCATCAAATGGTATAACGAGACATTAGTGGGAGGCTCGAATGTCGGATTCACCGTGATTAATCCTAGCACCGGAGTAATTAACCCAAAATTGGGTCTCAATGTTTACGCCAACTCTCCTGCCTTAACGATCAATCCTTTTGGTTATATCATGAAAGGAAACGTGAATATCCCCATGACATACACTCCTTCAGGTGAAATCGAATCTTTTGGAAGAAATCTATTGTCCAACCCTTATCCTAGCGAAATCAATTGGGATATCGTAGAAGCAGCTAGCTCAGATGTTGGCGCCTACTATGTTTTCGACTACGCTACGAATAATTATCTTTTTTACAATCCCAACAATGGTGCATTCAACAGTACCCCTGCATACCCGAATGGTGTAGGAAAATACATTCCACACAGCCAAAGTTTTTTTGTACATGCCACTGCCACCAGCCAAAGTTTAAATTTTACAGAAAATGCCAAAGTTAATAGGTGTAACCCAAAACTATTTGAGCGATCATCCTATGTGCCTGCCATGGATCTTCAGCTTTTAGATCAGCAACTTTCAATTCGTGATGCTTCCACCATTTCCAACGACCTCAACTCTACCGCTAACCTCGATCAGGGAATGGATGTAATAGATCTCTATGATCTCTCCAACAATAAATTTAACCTCTCCCTTCTCACAGAAGAAAAAGTAATGTTGATGTCTTCTTCCATTTCTTTGGAAGATGAAAACGCGATTCCTGTATATCTCGACTTATCCAATGATTTAGAAGCTTTTGATTATGCTTACGTTAAAATAAATCATCTGCAAGAAGAGCATCAATGGACGTTGATGAACTATTTGGTTTCTCAACCTATGTATATTTTGAGAGGCCAGGATCACATTCTTGTTAACCCTGGACACCAACAAAAAATTGAAACCGGCGATTTGGTAAGAATCCCCTACAACGGCAGTTTCCACGGAACCGCATTTATTTTGCAAAATTGTGTAAATGGTCAATGTCCAGATTCGGAAATGATAAATGATGAGCATTCCTTTATTTTGAATGTTCAACATCACTCCAACTCTGTCATCTTATCAGCGAATGGAAATACCATGCAACGCATTCAGATATACAATAATGCAGGTCAATTGGTTCTGAATAATTCCGTAAACAATGTTTCCTGTGAAATCGCAACCGATTCCATTCCTGCGGGTATCTATACGGTACGTGTCACCAATTCAGAAAACAAAACAGAGATTACTCGATTTGTGGTAAAATAAAAAGAGAAAAATTAGTCTTTCTCTTAATTAAATGAAGTTCATTTTTTTTGGCCTAGGGAACATTGGATGGGAATACAATAACACCCGACACAACATAGGCTTTGAAGTAGTCAATCAATTGGCTGACCACCATCAAGGAACCTGGCATACTACAAGGTACGCAGATCGAGCGGAGATCAGGGTAAAAGGCAAAACCATTATTTTGATCAAGCCTTCCACTTTCATGAATCTAAGCGGAAATGCGGTTCGCTATTGGATGCAAGAAGAAAAGGTCTCCATTGAAAATATTTTGGTCATCACAGATGATTTAGCGCTGCCTTTCGGAAAAATTCGCATACGGCCGAAAGGGAGTGACGGCGGGCACAATGGATTAAAACATATTCAGTACATCCTTCAATCCGATGGTTATCCACGCCTTCGGTTTGGCGTCGGCAATGAATTCGCTAAAGGAAAGCAAGTTGACTATGTTCTAGGTCAATGGAATGAGGAGGAACTAAAAGAAATCAGCCAACCTCTTAAAAAGGCAGAAGAAGCTTGCCTCAACTTCACATTCATGGGCATCGAACGAGCCATGAATTTTGCCAATACTAAATAATCTTAGTCGATTCTCCAAGTCAATTGCAAGGATATATTTCTTGGTGCATCAGGCTTGGCTGGACGTGTCGCATAGAAGGCATTGAAAACATTCTGGACTTGAATACTCGCACTCATTTTTTCTGTCGCTTGATAAAAAAAACGAGCGTCCCAAATGTGCGTTCCATGCGTTTGGGTCTGGCGATAATGGGCCAATCCATCCACAAACCATTCTAGAACGGGATCTATTTTTTGCATAAAACTATAGTATCGATAACCCCATCCGAATCCCCACTTCCCTCTTTGAATATCCACATTGGCCTTGATCATGTGCTTGAATCGATAGCGCAACAAATAATCAGCTGAATCTTTACTGCCAAACTCTGTTACCAAATCACCCGCATAGCGAAGGAGATTATTTCCTCCTTGGTAAACCCCCAAATCCACAGGAAGTAAATAGGTATATCCCATCAATCCATGAATTTCCCAACCCTGTATTTTCCCATTGGCATTGCCGCTGAGCTCAATTCCTCCCACTTGTGCATTGCTGACATTCACACTTTTGTATCCCAATCCATACATAGGATCTGTTGGCAAACCCCACCTTCCAAAAGTAAATTCAATCAAATCTCTGTACCTTGTTAAAAACAACACCGCATCCCATGTCGCTTGAAATTGATCTTTTTCATAAATGCCCTTGTATCCCAAATCAACATTCCAACCCCGCTCTGGAGCCACATCCGGATTGGCATAAATATTTATCTGATCGATGGTGTATCGCACATAACGCTCCGCCGGAGAAGGAAACCTAAATCCCTCCACATAAGATGCCCTCAAAACATGATGCTCATTGATGGAATAAGTCAATCCCAATCTTCCCACTGGAATAGCTTTTACTTTGATACTGTCCACTTGAAACGACTCCATTCTGGCGCCACCCGAAAAATGCCAATTGCGCCACGACCAATCAGCTTGAGTGAAGGCCCCTCTAAAATTCCCAACATGCCGTCCACCGAAAGCAATATCACCAAAGGCAAAATAATTGGCATTGACCCCCGCAATCCAATCCAGTCCATATTCTGTCTTGCGATGGAAGGAATACGTACCATGCCTCAAATGAAGGCCCGGTCTGAAACTTCTGGTACTCGGAAAATAGGACGCATAAAATCGCGTTTTGAGTTGGTGATGATTGCCAAACTTATCGTGATAAGAAGCCCATGGATCCACGTTCATCCAAAGGTCGTTGTAATTTACTACAACGCCATCCCCGTTGGGTAAAAAGGCACCAGTGGAATCATTGGCCCAGAACAAAACAGAACTTTGATTTTGACGCATTACTTGGGCATTCAAACCCGTTCTCCATCTCGAATTTTTTGGAAAAACATAGGTAGTCTTCAACGTCCATCGCATTCGATTTTCTTTTTCCTTTTTCATCCAACCTCTGGATTGATGCAAACTACCACCGACAATCCAAAGGAAATTACCCGTTCGTTGGCCGTATCGAATCAAATAACCCGCTTGATAAGGAAAATTACTTTGAGTAGGAAGCAGCATCCCTCCTTGTCTAGGATTAGGAGTTTCCTCTTGATTCCACCAGTTAGAACCCTCCACGGATGGCTTTGAATAACTGGTGGAATAGGTTTGAAACAACAAATGCGGCTTCTCGCGTGGCGCCATGGTCCGCACATGCACCACTCCATTGAGCGCAGACGAGCCATACTGAACAGAGGAAGCTCCCTTGACCACCTCCATTTTGTCAATCATTTCAGTGGCTACATAATTCCATTTGATGTCATTGCGGTCGGCCGTGAGCAAGGGCATATCATCAATCACCAACATGACGCGTGAACCGGCACCATAAGAATAGCCACTTCCTCCTCTAAAACTCGCCTGTCCATCAATGATAGTGACTCCCGGTACGCGTTCCAATGCTGCTGCAGCATCTACATTTCGCTTTCGGATAATATCCCTACCATCGATGCTTTCAATGGACTGGGTATTCTCCTGCAAGGGCCTTCCATACAAGTTGGTACTGATGGTAAGGGTGGAAGATTCCAAATCTCTAGGGCGCATTCGAATGGTCATATCCAAGCCGCTGTTCCAAACAAAAACGGTATCCACAAATCCCAACATTTTCAATCTCCACTGACCTTGTGCTAATCCATCCGTTTTCTCCCAACATCCCTCCACATTGGTTACTCCCACTGGCTTTTCATTACAATAAATGAGCACTCCGGGAAGGGCCGACAGACGCTCTTCATCAATCACACAAAGACGAGTGGTCTCTTGCGCAAAAACAGGTGCTGATAAAAAAAATAGCAGGAACCAAACAATGCCTCTTGGCTTCACATTCATAGCGGCAAGATAAACAAAATCACTTTTTCAATCTCGATTTTTCTCCTGCTCTCAACTCACTGTAGCGAGGATCGTCCATGTAGGCCAATTTCTTCATTTCATCCACCTCTATGCTCCAGGCGCCAAACTCTTCCATCACCTTGCCCTTGATCCAATATACACCCTGACCTCGCCAATCCATGTTGCGCTTCTGAGACAGCGGGAAATGGGCTGTATCCACAAATCCGCCCTTGACATCCAAGAAATTACCGAAATACATCCGTTCTCCTTTGCTTGTGCGAGTGGGTTTGCAAGTGATAAAATACACAATGCCCTGCACCATTTGTCCCAACTGGTGGGGCAACGTCTCTGCATCAATAAAATTTCTGTATGATTCCGCCACCAAATCAAAGGGGGAGCACAATGGAAAACCCAAAATCTCCATTTCATCATATGCATCTTCTAGCGCATAATGAGGCAAATGTGGAATCTGAAAATGCTTTTTCTCAACACCAAACAGAGAAGAAGCAAGAGCATTTCGATTTTGCATAAAATGCAACTGGGCCTTCCACAACAATTCCTTTTTACTGAACCCTGTAAATCGAAAAGCACCGATTCTAATCAGCAACACACATTGCTCCAAACCAATATGCACTCGCTCTAAAAAATCATCCCAATCTTTGAACTCTCCATCCAACCTTCGCGATTGAAGAATCCGCTCAATTACCGGATGCTCTAAATCTCTGATCATTCCCAATCCCAAATAAATAAAATTGTCTCGAATAACCGTTTCGGCACTGCTGTTCCGCAAACAAGGAGCCTCTATGATCCCTCCATTACGTCGGGCTTCTTGCACATAAAATTCTACTGAATAAAAGCCCCCACCATTATTGATGGTGGCCACCATATACTCCAATGGAAAATAGGCCTTGAGGTACAAACTTTGAAAACTTTCCACCGCATAAGAAGCTGAGTGTCCTTTTGCAAAGGCATATCCCGCAAAACTCTCAATCTGACGCCAAATCTCTAAAATATCAGGTAATTCATTTCCCTTGGATAGGGCATTTTCGATAAAAGAATCGCGTGCCTTTTCAAACTCCTCTCTTCCTCGAAACTTCCCACTCATGCCTCTTCGCAAAGCATCGGCCTCTGCCAAACTCAAGCCACCAAAAAAGTGCGCTACTTTGATCACATCCTCCTGATACACCATCACCCCATACGTCTCAGGCATGATCTCCAACAAAACGGGATGCGCCGTTTTCCTTCGATCCGGAAATCGCTGACGCAAGATAAACTCTCGCATCATTCCACTTTTTGAAACACCGGGCCGAATAACTGAACTCGCTGCCACCAACCCCAAATAATCATCCACCTGCAACTTGGTCAATAACATGCGCATAGCGGGTGATTCCACATAAAAACAACCAATAGCCTGTGCAGAACGAATTAAATTTTTGACGGCCTCATCTCGTTTAAACAAAGCAATATTGTGGATGTCAAAGGTCAATCGATGGGGCTGATTGTAAGCAATGATCTCCATACATTCCTTGATTTTACCCAATCCCCGTTGTGATAAAATATCAAATTTGTAAATCCCAATGTCCTCGGCTACCAGCATATCAAACTGCGTCGTGGGAAATCCTTTAGGGGGTAAAAAAGTAGCAGTATAATGATGAATGGATTTTTGTGTTATCAAAATTCCGGCGGCATGAATGGCCAACGCATTGGGAAAATCTTGAATCAAACTGGCATACCGCAGCGTCAACTGCTGCAACTCATCCAACTGATTTACTTGATACTTGCCATCGGACAACAAATCGATATCCTCCTTCGGAAGACCAAACACCTTCCCGATCTCTCTCACTGCTGCTCGGTATTGAAAGGTGTTGTAGGCGCCTAACAAAGTGACATTTCGGAATCGAGAAAATATGTACTGCGTCATATCTTCCCGGTCTGTCCAAGAAAAATCAATATCAAAATCAGGAGGATTTTGTCGGTACAAATTGATAAATCGCTCAAAATACAAATCCAATTCGATAGGATCAACATCGGTGATTCTGAGCAAATAAGCCACAATACTATTGGCACCACTGCCTCTTCCTACATAAAAATAACCTTTGCTCCTGGCGTAAGAAGTAATGTCCCAATTGATCAAGAAATAAGCAACAAAAGACTTCTCCTTTATCAATTCCAACTCTTTATGCAGGCGGCTAACAATCACCGAATCTCCATTTTTTACATCCTCATTGGGATAACGATAAGACATTCCCTCCCAACACAGATCCTTGAGCAACGCAAAGTCACTTTCTAAATCTGTCCCATACACCTGCTGATTTTTCATGGAGGCGATATCCGCTTCTTGCTGAGACAAATAAATTGACTGAAATAGATGGGTTGTATTCTGTAACAATAGAGGATACTCGGAAAAAACACTTTTAATTTCTTCAAAAGGCACAAATTTCTCCTGATTACCTGCTTGATCCAAGACAGACAATTTGCTCAACAAGGTATTGTTTTCAACGGCCCTCAGCAGCCGATGGATATTGTAATCTCGTTGATGACGAAAACTAAAAATGGGACAAGCCAAACACCTATCGTAGGATTGCCAGCGAGAAATTCTCCACTTATGAATTTCTTGATGGCCCACTCCCACCCACTCATATTCTTTCATCACAGACAAAGGCCAATCTCGGATGGTCTCGATCGGATAAATCACCGTGACGTGCTTCCATTCCGGAGCACGATCTGGAAATGGGAGTTGCGATTGCAAATGATAACTGACCCACTCATTCACTTCTAGCCACCCTTCTTCACCATACGGAATGGCAACATAGACTGTTTGTACACCATTTTTGACATCTACCCCTGTCAGCATGGGATATTGCTCTTTTGAAGACCAACGCCAAACATCCCAGATGGCCGAGGTAGCATTCACATCTGCCATCACCCCGATGGGAAATCCTAACGCTCGGAAAGTTTCGCAAACCACGTTGGGAGCTAAAACACCATACCGCAAAGAGAAATAGCTATGGCCTATCATGACATTTTAGAACAAACTCAATTGATCATCCCTTCTCTTTCTCCCCCTTGTTTCTCCCATACCAAACATTTCAATATCCTGATAAACCTCGTAATCAAATTCTTTGATGACCCTGTCCCCAATGGGTTTGAGCAGATCCTTTCCATTCATTTGAGAGGACTTGATGGCGGGGTCGATGGGATAAGCGTTTAACCAATCGGCTTTGGGCACTTTCATACAAGCCGTCACATCGCTCAAGGTAGATTGCGCATCGATCCAAATCATCGCCGATTCCTTGTCTAAAATCAGTGGACAACGATGGTGTCCAATTTGTCTCAACACCTCATTGGCGGCAGTGGTTACAATAGCAAAGGACTCCACTATTGAATCGCCTTTTTGATACGTATCCCAGACACCACCGAAGATCATTGGTCCATCGCCTTTTCTTGGATACACGCAAAAAGGCTGACTCAATCCCACCTTTTCTGGACCCTCAATAAATCCATCCGCAATAATCCAACAACGCTGAGATCGAATCGGTTTCCTAAAACTGGGCTTTTCTAATATACCCTTGGCTCCATGATAATCAAAGGAATTGGCAGTATTATGATCACCCTCACTGCGTGCATTGATGAACATCTTTCCATCTTTAGACCAATGCGGCGTCATCCCAAAACGCATCCATCGAATCTCCTTTGGGGCTTGTTGGGTTACCACCAAACCTTTTTGTCCTGGAGACAAATTAGCTGTGGGTTCAAAAGAAAAACCTTGAGGTGCTTTTAATCCCCATTTCTTTTCTATCTCCTTGATTTTGGTAACTACGATGTAACGTCCGCACATATTGCAAAGTAATGCTATTAGATTGTAATGGATTTACAAAGCCAAAATTAATTTTCAAACAGTATTTTTTCCCAAATCCCTTGTGGAGGATTAACGCTAATTAGCCATTTTTTTCTCCTAATAACCACTAACTTTGTGGAAACATTAAAATTGGATGATTATTGTAACAGGTGCAGCAGGATTCATCGCCTCTGCATTGGTAGCGAAACTGAATGAGTGCCGATACTTTGATTTGGTATTGGTGGATGATTTTTCCCGAGAGGATAGAAAAGTCAATTATCAATCCAAACAGTTCAGACAATTATTGGATAGAAACCTATTGTTTGATTTCATTGAAAAAAATGAAAATCAAATTGATTTTATTTTTCACCTCGGCGCAAGGACAGACACTACAGAATTCAATCCCGCCATCTTCGAGCAATGGAACGTAGCTTACTCCAAAAAGGTGTGGGAATTGTGCACCCAGTTTGCTATCCCGCTGGTGTATGCCTCCTCTGCGGCTACCTACGGCAATGGAGAGATGGGCTACAATGATCAGCATGCATTGATTCCGTCCTTGCAGCCCCTGAATCCATACGGCGAATCGAAAAACGAATTTGACAAATGGGTGTTGTTACAAAATACAACTCCTTTCTTTTGGGCAGGGCTAAAATTTTTCAATGTATATGGCCCCAATGAATACCATAAAGGAAGAATGGCTTCTGTGGTTTGGCACGCCTTCAATCAGATTCAAAATACCGGCGAAATGAAATTATTCCGCTCCCACCATCCTCATTACACCGATGGAGGGCAGATGCGTGATTTTGTTTATGTCAAGGACGTAGCTGCCGTGTGCATTTGGCTCATGGAAACAAGAAAGCAATCCGGGATTTTTAACTTGGGAAGTGGCAAAGCCCGAACCTTTTTGGATTTGGTGAAAAACACTTTCCGCAATATGCAGATTCCGGAAAAAATTTCATTCATCGACACACCTGAGGATATCAGAGATAAATACCAATACTTCACAGAGGCCAACATGTCCAAACTCATCAACGCCGGATACAGCGCACCATTCCACACCTTGGAAGAGGGAGTAGAAGACTATGTCGGACAATATTTAAACATGAATAAAAAAATATATTGATATGTCAAAAATGGTTTACGTTACAAGAAAAGAGCGATTCAATGCCGCTCACAAGCTGTGGCATGAAGAGTGGAGCGAGCAAAAAAACTTCGACACTTTTGGAAAGTGCTCCAACCCTAATTGGCATGGACACAATTATGATTTATTTGTTACCATCAAAGGCGTCCCAGATCCCATCACGGGATTTTGCATGGATCTCAAAGATCTTAGCAAAATCATCAATTCCAAAGTGATTGATAAATTGGATCACAAGAACCTCAATTTGGATGTTGATTTTTTAGAAGGAATCAAATCCTCCACAGAAAATGTCGCCATCGCGATATGGGAGCAAATTGAGCAAGACATCAACGCGTGCGGTTGCCAATTGCACGCCATCAAACTGTACGAAACCGAAAACAACTTTGTGGAATACTATGGCGGAAAATAATCCCATAGAAATTGCGGTACAAAGTATCCTCCAAAATATTGGAGAAGATACCAATCGTGAAGGCCTACTCAAAACACCTGAACGCGTGGCCAAAGCCTATGGATTTTTGACCCAAGGCTATCAGCAGGATGCCGCCGAGGTATTGAAATCGGCCATGTTTGCTGAATCTTACCAAGAAATGGTTCTGGTAAAAGACATAGAAGTGTACAGTTTGTGTGAGCATCACCTGTTGCCATTTTTCGGCAAGGCGCATATTGCCTACATTCCCAATGGCACCATCGTAGGATTGAGTAAAATACCCAGAGTGGTGGACGTTTTTGCAAGAAGATTGCAAGTGCAAGAAAGATTGACCATTGAGATCAGAGACTGTATCCAAGAAACATTGCAACCATTAGGCGTTGCTGTGGTATTGGAATGTCAGCACCTTTGCATGCAAATGCGGGGCGTAAGCAAACAAAACGCTCTCACCACCACCTCGGCTTTCAGCGGAGAATTTTTAGACAATGACAAAACTCGAAAAGAATTTATACATTTGATAGGAAATAAATTAAAATAAACAACAATGAATACACCTGATTTTCAAAGAAACTTCACTGTAGATGAAGTATCAAGCTCCAGTTTAAGAGCTTTCATGAATCGCGTTTTTGGAATGATGTCACTGGCTTTGGTCATCTCCGGAGTAGTGGCCTACAAAATGGGAACACCAGAAATGATCTCTTATTTAATCGGCCCCACGGGTATGACAGGTCTAGGATGGTTGGTAATGCTCTCTCCATTGGCTTTCATTTTGGTAATGAATTTTGGAATCAACAAATTAAGCCCTACTGCATTGAATTTGGTTTTCATCGGATTCGCCGCCGTCATGGGATTGAGCATGAGCAGTATATTTTTGGTTTATGATTTTGGTACGATCACCAAAGTTTTCTTCATCACAGCAGGATTGTTTGGTTTTATGGCCGTATTGGGATTCACCACGTCCACAGATTTATCTAAAATGGGCGCCATTTTGATGATGGCCGTATTGGGAATGATCATCGCATCGGTGGTCAATTGGTTCATGAACAGTGCTCAATTGGACTATATCATCAGTTGCGTTGGGGTGTTGGTATTTACTGGACTTACAGCCTATGATGTGCAAAAGCTAAAGCGCATTGGCATGGGAGTAGAATACGGCGATGCGAACTCCATGAAGTTGGCTACCATGGGAGCTTTGAATTTGTACTTAGATTTTATCAATCTCTTCATGTTCTTGCTCAGAATTTTTGGTGGCAATAACAGAGACTAAACCACTTTGTAATATATAACAACCCGCCCTCGTGGCGGGTTTTTACTATCTATGAATCGTTTTTTTGCACACCTTCCTGCCACAAGGGAAAGAGAAAAAGGCATTATCGCAAGCGGTGTGAGGGATTTCTTTTGCGTTCCTGATGGCGCCAATGGACAGGATTGGGGCAGACTGCAAAACTGGTTGAATCAGCATCAAGGACTCCCCATCATTGCGGTTTCCGCTTTTGAAAGTGGTTTTGATTGGTTACAAATCAAAGTGAAAAAAAAAGATCTGATTCAAACTCCTACTCTCATTTGGGTAATTCCTGAAAAATTTGAGATTTTAGAAAAACCGCAGGACTTAGCAACTATTGCTGCGGAAGATAAATTTGATTTTGTCGAAACCGAAAGCAAAGAACAATATCAACAAAACCTTTTACAACTTAAACATCATTTATTAAGAGGTGATATTTACGAAACCAATTATTGTTTGCAGCTCCAAGCTAAAATGGATTGCCTCCAACCATATCATCATTGGTTGCATTTGTATGAAAGCCATCCTGCGCCTCATGCCGCTTATTTCCAATGGAATCAATTTCATTTGATGTGCCTTTCACCCGAGAGATTCATTTTGAAAAAAGATCATCGCCTGCTCTCTCAACCTATCAAAGGCACCATTGCGCGACCATCCAACCCAGAGGAAAATCAAAAAGCCATTGACAATCTTCTCAATAGTAACAAAGAAAGAAGCGAGAATACCATGATTGTGGATTTGGTACGCAATGACATGAGTAAAATGGCCTTGCCCAGAAGTGTAAACGTATCTGAACTTTGCGGTATCCATTCATTTTCTACGCTGCATCATCTCATCAGTACCGTTGAATGTTCAATAGCCTCTTCCACCTCCATCGAGTCTATTTTCAAATCGATGTTTCCAATGGGATCCATGACAGGAGTTCCTAAAAAAAGCGCAGTATCCATCACCCATTCCTTAGAACAAAATGCCAGAGGCTGGTACAGCGGAACTTGCGGCTGGATCCAACCCAATGGTGACTTTGATTTTAATGTCATCATCAGAAGCATTATTTACGACGATCAACAAAAAATGGGAAAGATTGGCATTGGTTCCGCCATTACACTCCAATCCAACTTTCAATCAGAATGGGAAGAATGTTGGTTAAAAGCAAAATCACTCATCACGCAAAATAGAAAGCATGCTACTGCATAAAAAAGTGAATGATTTTCTATTAGCGCATTTCCACCCCAATGATCATTTCATTCTTGGCATGAGCGGAGGAATGGATAGCATGGTATTGGCAGATATTCTTTTACATTCTTCATTTTCTTTCTCGATTGCGCATGTCAATTATCAATTGCGTGGAATGGAAAGCCAAGGAGATGAAGACTTTGTAGTAGAATGGGCCAACCAAAACCAAATTCACATCGACATCTTAAAAGTCCAGAAAGAATCCACTCCAGAAAACACACAAAACTGGGCAAGAAAAATAAGAAGAGCCCATTTCGAAAATTGTCTTAAAAAACAAAATGCGAAATGCATACTTCTTGCTCAACACCTCAATGACCAATGGGAAACCCAGTGGTTACAATGGTTGCGAGGAAGCATCAATGGATTAGGAGGAATCAAGAAGATAGAAATTCCGTATTGTCGTCCGTTGCTGCATGCTGCTAAACATGAAATAGAACAACATGCCCAACAGCAAACACTCACTTGGCGTGAGGATAGCAGCAATGCAAAAGATGACTATTCAAGAAATTACTTGAGACATCAAATTTTACCCGTAGTCAAGGAAAAATTCCAAATTACCGATGAACAAATCATTGACCACTCAGAAAAAATACAGGCCCATCAAGCTTGGTTCAACTACTTCTTGAAAAATTGGATCGATGAAAATCTTGTACATGATGAGCATTCCATCACTCTTCCTTTTCATTCCATTCCAGCTGATTTGCCTGCATTGACCATTCTCTATCATTGGCTTTCTCCCTTTGGTTATAGCTCAAAAGATATACAAGCCATCTATGAGCTACAGCACACGCAGAATGGAACTTTGAGAAAATCTGAACTAGCAGTAATCACTAAAACTGAAATAGGATGGTGCTTATCCTTCCATGAAAAAGAGAATATCCCTTCCATTCTAATTACTGAATCCTATTTTAGCGCGTATTGGAATGAAAGACAAATAGAATGCAAAGAGTTTCGCAAATCCGGTGATTTCGAAGTTGTAAAAAATAACAATTTCATACACATGGATATTGCAAAAATTCAATTTCCCATCACGATACGAATTTGGAAACAAGGGGATAAAATTCAACCTCTCGGAATGACGGGAAAGATGTTATTATCCGACTATTATACGCAAAAAAAAATTCATGCCGCTGTTAGAAATCACTTCCCGGTTATCGCTGATCCAAATAAAATTATCGCAGTACTTGGTTTAGGAATCGCAGATTCTGTAAAAGTCACCCTTTCCACGGAAAGCATTATTCAAATTCAGTATCATCCATCAAAGAACTAACAGCGTTTTGAATGGCCTGCATTTCAAATCCTTTACCATACAAATAGCGAATTAATTTTGCTCTTTTTTTCAGCTTGTTTTCATCTTTCAAACTCTCCCATTTTTTCCTAGCGCAAATTCTCAAATTCTCCTCTTCACTCTCAAATTGAACACTTTTAAGAGCGAAGTCAATCAGGAATGAGGAAACTTGTTTTTTCATTAAACCTTGTCTAATTTTTTCTTTACCCCATCTCCTAAATGCGTGATGGTCATGCACAAATGCCAATGCATAACGCTCCTCATTGAGCAAATTTTGAGCTATCAAATCCGCCATCATTTCGCCATGGCTGCTTACAGGAACTTTCCATTGAAATAATTTATTTCTGACCTCACTGTGACACCGCTCTGCTTTATCACAATAGGCCCTTATTTTTACCTTCATCAAGGTCTCATTTTCCATAGAACAAAATAACCAAATTAATGCTTGTCTTTCCTATTTTTGTGAAACTTACAAAAAAGTAGAATGAAAGCAGAATTGATTGATCAACTCACGACAGCATTGCAAGCGGAAGAAATCATGTCCGTTCGTGATGCCGTTCGTGGCATTCGCAACCAGTGGAAATCAGAAACGGTTAAAGAGCGCCAATTGCAATTGGAAGCATTCAAAGCTTCCGAACCAGACAAAACCACAGAATTCATTTACACACCCCACGAGCTCGAAGGGAAATTTCAAGAGCTCTGCAAAGTGTATGAAGATAAAATAGAAGAGGCCGGTAAAAAATTAGCCGCTGAGCGACAAGCGAACTTAGATCTCAAACAAAATGTGCTCGCAGATTTTCAAAAGCTCATTCAAGAAGAGGAGAATGTGGGTAAGGCTTTCGTTTGGCACAAAGAAATCAGAGAGCGGTGGGATGCAATAGGGGATGTACCTGGGGATAAGTATCATGACATCCAAGACCACTGGCAAAGACTGAATCATGCCTTCTTCTACAACATCAATATCTACAAAGAGCTTCAAGCCCACGACCTCAAAGTCAACCAAAAGAGAAAAGAAGAATTGATTGAAGAGGCCAAGCTCCTTGCCAATGTGGAGAGCATCAATGAACTCGAAGTAATGGTTAAAAAACTCCAGCGCGAGTTTGTGAATGTAGGACCCTCTCCAAGAGAAGTGTACAAGGAAACAGGCGATCAATTCTTTGCCATTCTGAGAGAATCTCAAGTTAAAATTCAAGCGCATTACGACGCCTTACAAGCCGAAGCTGATCAAAACCTTACCGCCAAAAAAGCGCTGATAGAAAAAACCAAAGAGATTCTCTCCATGGATTTCACTCAACCCAATGCGTGGAATAAGTGGATAGATGAAGTGATCAAACTACAAGAAGAGTGGCGAACCATTGGTTGGACACGCAAAAAAGAAAACGAAGAAACATGGTTGGAATTCAGAGGACTTTGCGATGCTTTCTTTGCCAAAAGAAAAGGATATTTTGATGAGAGAAAATCAGTTCAAACTGAAAATAAAAAGAAGAAAGAAGAAATCATCCATAGAGCCAAAGCCATTCAAGACAGTGAAGAATGGAAAAAGACTACTGAGGAGTTAAAGAAATTACAAGAGCAATGGAAAGGAATTGGAGCCGCTGAGCCGAAAGATGAAAATAAACTTTGGCAGCGTTTCAGATCTTCTTGTGATCTTTTCTTTGCACGTAAAAAAGAGCACTTCGGTGATTTAGCAGGTCAACAAGAAGAAAATTTGAGATTAAAAAACACGCTTTTAGAGGAAGTAGAACAATACCAATTGTCGGGCAACAAAGGCACTGACTTGGCCTTCTTGAAAGATTTTTCTGATCGTTGGAGAGGAGTTGGTCATGTCCCGAAAGATCATATTGCCTCCACAAGTAAAAGATACAATGATGCTTTGGACAGATTGTATGGAGGTCTGAACGCATCTCGACAAGAAAAAGAGATGAACCACTATAAGAATCGTGTGGAATCTCTAAAAACTCAAGGCGGATCTACAGGAATTAAGCGAGAAAAGAATATTCTACAAGACAAAATAGATCGCTTGAATATTCAAATCAAGCAATACGAAAATAATATGGGCATCTTCACTGGAAAAGGAGCAGAGGCCTTGAAAAAAGAGATCGAGAAAAAAATAAAACTCAACCAACAAGAAATTGCGGACATTCGTGCGAAAATGAAAATGCTAGATACAGAGTAATTTTGTTAAGTTGTATTAAAAAACAAAAGAGGGGCCCGGCCCCTCTTTCTATTTGGTTCGACAAACCAATTCCACTTTCTTCGATGGCTTCACTACCAGGGGAACCTTCTCCAACACTGTATCTGCCTCTTCTAATCCCCATGCATCAATATCACTCAAACCCTGCTCTTTCAACCACTCGTAGGCTGAGGTGATGAAATTTTCCTTCACACTCAAATCGTTATCGACAGAGAGATATTTTTCCAAGACCACAAACTTTACATCTACATTATGATTGTAATCTTCATAAGGCTCTGGTTTCTTGCTCAAATCATACTCATTTCTCTTCACCATATCATCCAGAATGCTCTTGAAAAAATGATTGACCTTGGCAGGTACACGAAAACCTAATTTGATGTTCACCTTCATGATCAAATCATTCTCCACTTCCACTACCTCATACTCCTTGGTATAGGGCTCGTTGGTCCGATCCACATGAACAAACCAATACACATCTGCCCTCTTCGGTGTTTTGGATAAAATACTGTCCATGATTTTATTCTCTATTTGATGGCGATGGTTGGCCTTTGTTAGGAAAACCAAATGAGTAGCGTATTTAGGAATTCTTGTATCAGAAGACAACTTTTTCAATATTTCTACATGATCATCTAAATCAAAGAATTGAAGAAATGAGTTGCTGAGCCTTCTGTACATATAAGTAATCCACATAACGTGCAGAATAATCACATACAAGATGAGCATCATCCATGCCTCTTTCAGTTTTAAAATATTGGCGATAAAAAAGGAAATCTCTACAGTGAAAAAACAACCAATCGTTACTAATACCAATACAAAAGGCCACTTTCGCTTGAACAATAGAAAATACCCCAACAACAATGTTGTCATCATCATGGCAATGGTAATGAAAAAACCGTAAGCCGCCTCCATATAAGCGGACTCTTGGAAATACAACATCACTCCAATACATCCACTCCACAATAACCAATTGACGCTCGGAATGTACAATTGCCCTTTAAGCTCAGTTGGAAATTTCACACCCACACGTGGCCAAAAGTTTAAGTTCATTGCCTCACTTACCAAGGTGAATGAGCCACTGATCAATGCTTGGCTGGCGATGATCGCCGCCATGGTAGCTATGATAATTCCCGGTAATAAAAACCAATCGGGCATGATTGCATAAAAAGGATTCACTCCTTCAATACTGCCATGTTCCATGATCCAAGAAGCCTGACCCATGTAATTTAATATCAAAGCAATCTTTACAAAAATCCATGAAACTCGAATATTCTCCCGTCCACAATGTCCTAAGTCGCTATACAACGCCTCTGCCCCTGTCGTGCACAAGAACACCGCTCCCAACAACCAAAAACCTCCTGGATATTCTGTAAGCAGCTGAATGGCATATATTGGATTAATGGCATTTAATACTTGAGAATGTGATATAATTTCAGACAAACCGAGAATGGCCAACATACTGAACCAAACCAACATGATCGGTCCAAATGCAGCGCCTACCAATTTTGTCCCATATCGTTGAATCACAAAGATCAATGTCAATATTCCCAATACAATGGGCAGAACAGGAATGGAGTCGTTATATCGAGATAATCCTTCCACCGCAGATGAAACAGAAATGGGAGGAGTGATAATTCCATCGCAAAGCAAGGTAGCCGCCCCAATCATTGCCGGCCAAAAAAGCCATTTACCTTTTCTTTTTACTAAAGAGAACAAAGAAAATATTCCACCTTCACCATTGTTATCTGCTCGCAATGTTAGAAAGATATACTTAATGGTGGTTTGAATAGTAAGCGTCCAGAATATACATGAAACTCCCCCATACACCAGTACTTCCGTTACTGGTCTGTCTTGAATAATAGAGCGCAAAACATACAAGGGAGAAGTGCCAATATCTCCGAAAATAATACCCAAAGTAACAAGCACTCCGGCGGCAGAAAGTTTGTGGTTGGTGGTGGCCATGGATAAGTTATCTAAACAAAGGTAATATCTTCATCCCTCAAGGCAACCTTGAGCATAAAAAAAGAATGATTCCTACCTAAATTTTATTAACCCTCTTCATTGAATATTAACATTCTGAGTAATTAATTCCTGCTTAAAAATTTGTATTTTTGAAAAAAGCAAAACTTTTGAAAAGATTTATATTCTTCCTATATTTAATTCTCACCTTGACAAGTGTCTTCGGACAAGTACTCGGAACTCCCATCTCTTCATGGGATTTTGCAAATGGCTTGCCCACCGATTGGACTTATGGAAGTACGTCTGGCATAGGTCAATGGGAATATCGAGGTCCCAATACCATTCCAGATAATAATGTAGGGTCAAGAGGTTCATGCAGCGCAGGTACAGTTCCCATTCAATCTCCCACTTCGAGCAATGGTTTCATGATTTTCGATTCCAATTTTTGGGATGACCCGAGCGACGTCTGTGGAAATATTGGTAGTGGATCAGACCCTGGTCCGCATTCGGCGTGGATGATCACAAACAGTGTGGACTTAAGCTCAGTAACGGAAGTGTACATCACCTTCAATCAACAACTTCGAAATTACGTTGGAACTATGTACGTTCAAATATCGACAAATGGTGGAACAACGTGGCAAGAAATCACCTCTCTTACGCAAAGTAACGCATACTCTGGCCCCAACAGTGAGTGGAAAAGTGCCTACATTACAAATGAAGCAGCTGGTCAATCCAATGTTCAATTTAAGTTTTTATTTGACGGTTTCTACTATTCATGGAGTATCGACGATATTTCGTTGTACTCACCATCTGCCAATAATATCGCCATTTCTAACGCTCAGTACACGGCTTATGATCCCACGATTAATTTCCTTTCCAACTTGATGTATGACCAATACCCTCTTCTATTTTTACCAACTGCTGTGCCTAACTGTGTGATTTCTAACCTTGGCACCAACACCCAAAATAATATTGTTCTTCAAAACAAAATATTAAAAAATGGAGTACCCATCTATGATCAGTCAATATCTCAAAATACTCTAGGGTTTGGACAAAATACTACATTAAGTAACCCCTCCGATGTAATTAATGATGGTATTGGAAGCTACGAAGTGACCTTTGAAATTTCACAAACGGAAACCGATGAAGATCCGAGTAATAATTTCGATACATTGGATTTCGACATCACATCATACACATACGCTCGTGACGAAGGACCAGCGGATAATTTATATAACACCAATAATTTATATCCCAATACCACCACCACCGAAATTGGAAACATTTTTTGCTTTACCTATGGAAATGGAAAAAGGATTGCCAATATTCAAGTAGGTATCGCGGAAGGGACCTTACCCGGCACCGTAATTCAAGGTCATATATATATTCCAACCATGGATTCCATACTGGCCTCTACAGAAACCTACACGGTAAATCTCGCTGATTTGAATAGTTTGGGTGAGGAAAAAATGATTACCCTTCCGCTCATCAATCCTGTTTACACCAATCAAGCCACTCTCAATTACCCTGACGAAGCCAATCCTGAAACAGGCGATGCTGAAATCAACCCTTTTGATGGATGTGTAGCGGCGATGGTAAGGAATGTTACTTTGGGGCAACCTTTTTACGTAGCCCGCAGTGGAGCCGCTCCCGAAAATACCACCTACCTCAATTTCCCTGACGAGTCGGATTTGTATTATCTGCTGAGAATACCTCAAGTTAGAGTCCAAACTTTCAGTCAAAACCAAATACCAGGATGTACGATTGATTCCGCAATGAACTATAACCCACTCGCTAATGTCGATGACGGTTCTTGTGATTTTCCTGGTTGTACGCAAGAACAATACGACAATTATAGCTCAGTTTGGAATTGGGATGATGGATCTTGTGTTTACATAGGTTGTCTTGATCCTCTAGCCGATAATTATAACCCATTAGCCACACAAATTGTGCCTTGCATCTTTTTAGGTTGTACAAATCCAATAGCCATCAACTTTGATCCCACAGCCAACACATCAGATTCGTCTTGTATTATTCTGGGCTGTACCGATATCAATGCAGATAATTTTAATCCGGTGGCCAATCAAGAAGATAGTACATGTATATACCTTGGTTGCACAGATACGACGGCCTTCAATTTTGATAACCTGGCCAATCAAGACAATGGAACCTGCGTGTATGAAGGCTGCACAGACACACTTGCTCAAAATTTCAATCCCATGGCTAGCATACCGGATGGATCTTGTCTGTACCCCGGCTGCATGGATCCAAATGCAGACAATTTCGACTCCAACGCAAATATTAGTGATAGCTCTTGTTTTTATTTAGGATGTACCGATTCAACCGCTGTTAATTTTGATCCGACTGCTACGGTTAATGATGGCTCCTGTCAAGTAGAAGGTTGTACAGATACATTGGCAGGTAACTACAATAGCTCCGCTACCATAGATGATGGTTCTTGTTTTTATTTCGGATGTACTGACACCGCTGCAGCCAATTACAATTCCACTGCAACTGTGAATGACGGCAGTTGCATCTATTTGGGTTGCACAGATCCTACTGCTAACAACTTCTCCAGCACTGCCAATCAGGATGATGGTTCATGCCTTTATTATGGATGTACGGATGCAACCGCCATCAATTTTGATCCCATAGCGAACTTCAATGATGGAAGTTGCATGTTCCTCGAAGCATCATTGTTCGTCGCTAACATGCAAGGATGTGATCCCTTCACGATCAATGTGATCAATCAAACGGTTGCTTTTCCAGAGTCTGTTTGTGAGTTTATTTTTTCTACCGGTGATACCATTTATGACTGCGGAGCATCTTTCAATTATACTTTTTCTGAACCAGGAAACTACAGTATCACCTACATCTACTATTACGATGGATTTCCATCCACTGCTCAACTAAATAACATCATCGTCAATACAACCCCTGCGACCCCAATCATAACAGAAAATAATGGCTCGCTTTCATGCTCCAATTGCATAGGAGGCATCAACTATCAATGGACATTGAACAATGTCAATATCCCCAATGCTACCAATACCAGTTTCAACAATCTTCAGACGGGTCAATATCTTTCAGGTGATTTTCAATTAACCGCCTCTTCTAATCAAGGATGCGCTTCCTCTTCCAATACAGCATTTGTCTTACAACCCTTATTCAATTTGGTTTCCAATACCATCTGCCAAAACGAATCAGCTCAAGCGAATATCAATTCCATAAATCTATCCGGAATCAGTTGTTCAATCAACTGGGGAGATGGGAGTATTGTGTCGGTAATAACTCCTGCCACCTTGGATCACACCTACCTTATTCCCGGTAGTTATGATATTGAATTAGTTTGTTTCAACAACTTAGATACTGGACAGTATATCTCGAATATCCTCGTCAACGAAATTCCTGTTGTTCCTTCCATCTCTTACAATGCAGGAATAATTGCAATCAACAATCCTGAAGCAAACATCAATTATCAGTGGGAAAATAACCACTCGGCCGTGCTCAACGAGCAAGGCGTATCGATCAATATTTGGAATGGATCATATTTTTCCAATGGCTGGTACAATGTAAACGCAGTCAACGCTCTTGGATGTCAGGTACAGTCCGATTCTATTTTTATTGCAGAACCTTCTTTTCAAATCACTAACGATAGCATCTGCCCGAATATCAATATCGGATTTATAGATAACACAGACCAAGAAGTGGGAATGAACTGTTTGATTAATTGGGGAGATGGAATTTCGAACTATGATGTGAATCACGCCTACGCCATTAGTGGTCAATATATTATTTCGATGGAATGTACTGGTTATGGACAAAGTTATGTTCTAACGGACTCCATTTTCGTTTATTCAGCGCCAGAACCTCCATTGATTACCTACAGTATTCCAAATGCACAAATCACCAATGTTTCTGCAGACTACAATTATCAATGGTATCTGAATCAAATCCCGCTTGTTGATCAAAACAACCCATTGATCAACATTTTCTTCAACAGTTCTTATAACAATGGATGGTACTCCGTATCCGCAACCAACTCAAACAATTGTACTACTTTTTCTGATTCGATCCCCATTTTACAACCCTCTTTTGAGATTGCTGACATCCACGTTTGTCCTGGAGATACTACCTCTCTTCAAAACACTACGCAAATGTGGGAAAACACTTGTGAGATTAATTGGGGAGATGGTTTATCGGAAACAAGCACATACGACTTCAACTATCACGTATTCGCCGATAGTGGCACTTATCAAATTGAGCTTTTCTGCCAGAATGCGTTCACTAGCGGCTCCTACTTTATGACAATATCTACGGATCCTATTCCAGATGTACCCATTATCACCTACACTTTTGGACAATTGGATTGTCAAAATTTCAGTGCTGCTCAACAATATCAATGGATGTATAATAATGCTCCCTTACTGAATCAGGATAATCCCACCCTCAATACACTTTTCAACGGCGCCTATCAAAATGGCTGGTATTCTTTAATCACCTCCAATGTCGAAGGATGCACACAAAACTCAGACTCACTTCCCATTCTGCAACCTTATTTCAGTATCATAGACCCAACAGTTTGCCCAGGAGATACGACTTGGCTAGTGGATGAAACCGCTAATTGGCTGAGCAACTGCACCATCAATTGGGGAGATGGATCTTCTGAAACTTTATTGAATGTCAACAGTTACCATGTTTTCGATGACACACTCCATTACAACATCGAACTGAATTGCACTAACCCATATACACAAGGGGCTTATTCACAAGAAATAGAAATGAACCCTATTCCAGAAACCCCTCTTGTTCATTACGAGATAGGCGAGGTGCAATGTGAAAATTTCAATGGAAGTAACACTTATCAATGGTATCTAACAGACGCTCCTATCAACGCCTCTGTCAATGCCATCCATAATAATTTTAATGGTTTTAATTATGACAATGGTTGGTATAAAATTTCCTCCACCAACAACTATAATTGTACAGTTTTTAGTGACTCCATTTTTGTAATCCAACCCCTATTCGTATTGATGAATGACGCCTCATGTTCTGCAGATTCTATACTATTAGAAAACATTACTCAAAGTTGGAGTGAGTACAATTGCACTATGCAATGGGGAGATGGCGCAATGAACAATGCCAACTCCGACGTACTCACTCATCTTTACGGACAAGAAAGCCTATATTCCCTTTCCTTGATTTGCTACAACGCATTTTCCACGGGCTATTTCACCGATTCCATTTTAATTCTTCAATCACCCGCTATTCCCGCAATCAACTATACACTACCTGAAGTGCTCTGCACCAACTGTCCAAGCTCCTTGAGCTTTGATTGGAATCTCTTTAACAATGACATCGTGGCGGCCACCAATTATCACTGGGACATCTGGAATGGAGCTAACTACACCAACGGCGCCTATCAACTGAATGTTTTGGCACAGAATGGATGTACCAGCAGTTCAGACACTCTTTGGGTAGTACAACCCTATTTTGAAATCACAGATGGCTCCATTTGTCAATTTGATACAATTACGCTCAATAACTTGACGGATGGTTTGGATTGGATGAGTTGTCAAACTTATTGGGGTGATGGAACAAGTGAAATTTCGATCACCAACCCCTCGGAACATGTATCCACTGCCGAGGGCAATCAGCAAATTTCGATGGTATGTACATCCAATGGCACTGGCACACAAGGAACAATGAATTATCCCGTAACCATTCATCCCACTCCACAACCCGTCCTCTCAGAAACCAATAATATTGTCGTCTGCAACAATGGAATAAGTCAATGGTCGACTTATTGGAGCATAGATAACACGGCTCAGCCATTGTATGATAACACCCTGAGTCTTTCTGCAGATCTTGGCGTTGAATACCAGATGATCGCGATTACGGAGTATGGTTGTCAGGGACAGGCATCCATCATTACAGATTACATTGCTCCGAACGTTTCTGAAATCGAGAACAACCTGATCATCTATCCGAACCCCGTTCAAGATTACATAATCATAGAAAACACCCAAATTCCAGCGAGTATATTTATTTATGATGCGCAAAGTAGACTCATAGCAAGTTTCACCAACGACAAGGCCAACCAACGCTTTGAACTTCCAGATTGGCCAACTGGGTTTTATACGATTAAAGTACTAAATAACACCGGAATAAAAACGGCACAATTTCTGATGAGTCGCTAGCCTAGAAATAAAACAAAAAATATATGAAAAAAATCATTCTTGCCATCGCCATCATGGCCGCGGCCACCACTGCAAGTTTTGCTCAACAAGGCAAAGCCCCAAAAATCACAACAGTAGGAGCACCCATGCTCACTCCCGATAAAACAGAGCATAATTTCGGAACCATCAAAAAAGCTTCTGATGGTAATTGTGTGTTTACCATTTATAACACCGGTGATCAACCACTTGAAATCAGCAATTGCCAGGGCTCATGTGGATGCACCACTCCTAGCTGTGATAAAAATCCAATAGCACCCGGAGCTTTTACTGAAATCAAAGTACATTATGACACCATGAGAATGGGACCTTTCACTAAAACCGTGACTGTAATGTGGAACGGAACGGATGTAAAATCCACGGTTCTCACGATTAAAGGTGAAGTTGTTGAATAGGTCTCCTTACATTTTAAATTGTTTAACCCAATAAACCATAAAAGGAAGAAAAACGATCATGAAAAAATTATTTATCGCCTTCAGCATTGCAACATCCTCTATGATGTTGAGCAATCAAGTCAATGCTCAAACTCCAGTAGTCACTGGTCCTGCCATTACAGTAGACAAAGAAGTTCATAACTATGGCACCGTTCCTTATGGTGGAAACGGAACATGTGAATTCAAAGTAACCAATACTGGAACTGAGCCTTTGATTTTATCAAAATGTAAAGGATCTTGCGGATGCACCGTTCCAACATGTGAGCCGAATCCAATCGCACCAGGTGCCTCAACCAATATTTCAGTGAAGTATGACACCAAGCGTCCTGGACCCATCGACAAATCGGTTTCCATTCATTCCAATGCCGTGAATGAACCCGTGATGGTGGTGAGAATCAAAGGAACTGTAGAGCCAGATCCAAATGCCCCTGCTCCTGGTGGAATGCCGGTGAAAGATCAAGGTGGCGCTCCTCACAACTAAAAAAACAATATGTCTTTAGAAAGGGTTTCATCGCGAAACCCTTTTTTATTTTTCAACATTTTCAATGAGAACACATTCATCTGCAAACAGGCATTATAACTACACGAACACATACCGCTCCATTTCCACTGGACTCTAAGAAGTAATCCATCGCAAACATCACTCATCCGCTTGAATGGATTCTTCCTTCGTAAGTCTCAGAACGGAGATAACAAAAACACTTTGAAAATTAAAAAAGGGGAGCGATGCTCCCCTTTACAATACTATTCAAATCCCTTATTGAACGATCAATCGCTGGGTAGATTTTCTTCCTTTTAATTGAACTTCTATTAAATAAACACCAGCCGCCAAATCTTCTGAATTGATCCACTGACGAGTATTCAAACCAACTACTTGGCTGATGATTTGACCAAAGCCATTGTACATCACTACAGACTCAATAGCATCCTGAGCTGACACCATGAACTGTCCATTGCTCGGATTTGGATAAACATTGAATCCCTTGCTAGCAGTCTCTGATACTGATTGCAAACAGGGTGAGTTGGGTAAATTCAAAGCACACATCAAACGAGGAGCTGAGTAATTAACAATTGTATCACAGAATGCCCTTCCCTTAGTAGCCGACATATCTGGATTAGCCTGCAAAGCCGTTGCACTTGACTCATCCATTAAATCCCACCAGTCCCAAGGAGCACTGTCAGCAGGCTGTGTAACGGGACGAACAAAAGGATACAAACCATACAAACCATTGTTGTGAAGATTAGCACCTGCAGTATATGCCGCATTGATGCTAGAAGCTTCCATGGGATAAAACACATCATTATTACCATATTGATATGCCATCTCCTGAACAGTCAAGCTTCCACTCACCTCTACTACGTTTAAGTTAAAGCCTGGTACGATTACCATTCCATCTCCATAAGGAGCGAAAGGATCAGAAGGCACTTGGAAAGAAATGTAAGGACCATCACCTGCATCAAACCAAGAAGAATCTCCCAATGCACCTCCCATGTTAACCGTAGCATGAACATGCGAATCAAAACCAACGTGGTTGGGATAGCATAGCGTATCTTCCGTTCCGGGCGCTACAAATCCTAAAGTGGTACCATAGGTTGTACCATTCAAATCTCCGTTTACAGACTCAATCACCATGGGCAATGTAACAGGGCCACCTGGAGTCTGCACCTCATGGGTAAACTTAGGTAAAACCACATCTGCATAGGCATCCAAAGTACCATTTGCCAAGGCAATATATCCACCCGTGCCCTGACCTGTTACCACAATTCTAGAAGTATCAATGCCATAAGGATTTCCAGCATCTTGATAAGATTTTCTGAAATATCTCACAGCCGTTCTTACATCTTGCACGCCGCGATACGCCGCATTGATCAAGGTAGTGACACGCTCATCTTGGGTTTCCGCAATCGGATTCCATCCTAAACGATAGTCACATGAAGCCACCACATATCCCATTTGGGCAAAGCGAGTACATATTTCCACCGTCGCAGAATCTTTTCTTGTGCCACCTGTGGTATAGCTCGCAGGCAAGAAATTTCCTGAATGTAAATAGATCATCAGAGGACGAGACGTTTCAACGTCTCCCGCTGGGGTATACACATCCATCATCAAAGGCTCTGGAACGGCTTGTCCAATTACACTGTAATATAAAACCGTCGCGTTCATTCCGTACATAACATCAGTTTCCACATCTACATCGGTAAATACTGGATTCAAATACCTCGTTTGTGCTTGCATTTCTTGAATACTCAAGGCAAGTAAGAAAAAGAAAATTGAGTAGATTTTTCTCATAATCATTAATTTATTTTGTTTTTTGAAATTCATAACGAAGGCTAATATAAGCCAATCTTCCAATTCGTGGACCACCATAGGTTTGGAATTGCATGTTGTTCATCAAATTGGATGCTCCCAACTTAACATTCAAGTGCGCTTTTTTAATCTGGTAATTCACTTGCGCATCCACCAAATCATAGGTAGGAATCATCCCTGTAAACTGCGGAGAACCTTCAAAAAGGAAACCTTCAATCCACTTATAATTCACACTATAACCCCAATCATTTCCGTTGGTTTGTTCCATCAAATGCTCCCCATTGATCCCAATATTAAATTTATGTTTAGGCGTATTGAAGGCCGGGATAATCGGATCAAACACCTCTGATTCCTTCAAAAGTTGATTGAAAGAATAATTAAAATTCAACGTGTGGTGATCATTGAGATAATAATGCATGCCCAAGCTCAATCCAGCAGTAGTCACTTGATTTTTTGAATTGGCTGCGTAGCGATAAACTTGGATATTGGACGGCAATCCTGTCAGTGCATCAAAATCGGAAGTGATGCCGAGGTTGTAACCAATAAAATCATCGTAAATACTGTAGTAGCCACTCCCATCCACAAATAATTTATTGAAGTAGGCTCCACGATAGCCGAATTCAATGGACTTCACCCTTTCAGGACGAAGCGGATCTATGGAAAAATAGGTGAGCTTATCCGTATCCAAACTATTCCGATAGTCTAAAAACGAATCCAAAGTGATCAGTGAATCCGCACCTTGAAGATTTCCACTCAAAATAGCAGGGCCCACATTCAAAAATAAATATTGATCCGTCAAAGTGGGATTTCGCAGAGCAGAAGAGAAAGACAACCTCCAATAATGATCTTTTACAGGTTTGAAAACCATTGACGCTGCTGGACTCCAAATCCAATTAAAATTCTTATTCTTATCGACACGCAATGTAGCGGTGGTAATGATTTTATCCTCCCACCAATGTTTCTCCACACCTTGATAAAATCCAAACTCATAGGTGGTAATTCTCTCTGTGGTATCAGAAAAAATGGTACCCAAACTATAGGGACGATACAACCTGCCGCTGGCACCGGCCTTCATCATCCATCCACTCCAATCCCATTGATATTGCGCCTGTCCATTGTACAAAGCCGAACGATCAGAAAAGCGAGTTCCCTGCTCCTCCGAGTTGTTTTTTGCACTGGTAATGCGTTGAAAGGCCTCATCAAATTGCGAAGTGCCTGGGGCGAAGTATCCCAGTGTATTCTCCATAGGGATACCTGCTGTACCATTATTGGTCATTTCCGCCACTGTATTGTGCCAAGCCACCAATGAATCCTGATACTGAGCATTCCAATTGGCCAACCCTTGGTAATCATAAGGCAAATAAAACTGTGAATAGGTAGGATCCGCCACTGGACCCGGCCAATTAGGATTGATTTCCAAATCTGGATAGCCCAAGGCATTGATCTTAGGATTGACATATTGATTCCAATATTTGGTGTACACTTTGGCCCAATCCTCATTGCTTCTGGCTTCATTTAACATCTTCATGGCGGTGAAATAAGGATCAAAACTTTTTCCTGCATTCTCTCCAGTACCGTAAATTCTAATGAAATATTGATCCTTCTTACTCAACTCCACCTTTCCCTGATAAAATAAAATATCTCTCAGACTAAAGCGATTATCTCCTTGATAGACGGTGGTACCGCCCCCCACATTACCACCCACCATCAACTCCGGACTCTCCTCTTTCAAACCAGGATTCAAACGCCAATGCATCGCCGCGTTGGCCTTGTAGTTTTTGGTACTGTAATCCACCAAATCCACTTCTTTGTATCCTGTTCGATAAAAAGTACCCAATCCCTTGTAATTCCATGGCGAAGAAGTGGAAAAATCATTGGCAGGAAAATATTCATCGCCATAAATATTGACGGCATCCCATCTGCCAGGATTGTTGGCCTTATCCGGCGAGATATCGGCAGGATCATAATTGTCCGCTTCCCAATCATAAGCGCGAAGTCCATAGAAATTGAACTTAAAGGCCAAGACATCTTCACTCTTTTTATTCTTGATCGCGTCCGCCCAGCGAACTGCAAACTCATCCAAATTTCTCTCCCCTACTCGACGCTGAAAAGAAAATCCTTTGAATAAAAATGGATTCTTGGTTTCCATGGCCACCACACCGTTAAACGCCCCTGGTCCATAATAGGCGCTGCTCGCTCCTTGAATAATCTCCACTCCTTTTACATCCAAATCTGGCGCTCCTAAGAAATTTCCCAAAGAGAAATTCAGCCCCGGCGATTGATTGTCCACTCCATCAATAATCTGGAGGGTACGCACGGGCGAAGTGGAATTAAATCCTCTGGTATTGATGATCCGAAATCCCAAAGAGGCTGTGGTCAAATCCACTCCTTTCAATGAACCCAAACTCTCATAAAAATTCCCGGTAGCCGCCTGTTTGATGGCCGTCAAATCCATGCTTTCTATGGTCAATGGACCTTGCTTTATTTTCTCCGCGATCTTCTCTCCTTGAATATCCAACACTTTCATTTGCTCATCACCCAACATCTCTACCTTTATTCCATTAGTAGCCTTATTGAATGACAATTCCACGGATTGACTTCCCACAAAAAAGAACTGTAACACACAAGGAAATTGAGACGGTGTGATTTTGAATTTGCCCTCCACATCTGTGGAAACGCCATTGCCGGTGCCCTTCTCACCCACCGCGACACCAATCATGGGTTGCTGGGTATCCTTATCCAACACCACGCCCGATAGTGACTGGGCATTGGCCCATTGACTCAATAAAAAAAGAATAAAAAAGAAAACTAGATTACGGTTCATAAACCGCAATATCGTTAAATTTTTGGAAATCGTGCAGGAAAAGCTTCTGACATCATGTTGTAGATAACCTCAAAAATATCTTCCGCAGAGGGCTTGCTGAAATAATCGCCATCCGTTCCGTATGCAGGCAAATGGGGTTTGGCCGTTAATGTAACAGGAGCTGCATCCAAATATTGATAACCGCCTTGCTTATTCAAAATATGATCCAAGAGATAAGCGCTCGCTCCACCGGGAACGTCCTCATCGATGATGACGAGGCGGTTGGTCTTTTTCAAAGATTGCAAACAAACTTCTGTTGTATCCAAAGGCAACAAGGTTCTTACATCTACCACCTCTACCGATATGCCCTCTTGCTCCCATTCTTTTACCACTTGAAGACAAATATTGAGCGTAGATCCATAAGAAACTAGCGTGACATCAGCACCTTCATTCACCACCTCAGCAATGCCGATAGGAATTTTGAAGCTGCTCAAATTTTTCGGCATTCGCTCTTTGGTTCTGTATCCGTTCAAACATTCTACGATCAAAGCAGGTTCATCGCTCTCCAATAAAGTGGCATACATTCCCGCCGCTTGTGTCATATTTCTGGGCACCCCCACTACCATTCCCCTGACACTGCTCACAATAGCGGACATGGGACTTCCGCTGTGCCAAATGCCTTCCAATCGATGACCCCGAGTGCTAATAATAGCAGGCGCTTTTTGTCCACCAGCCGTTCTATAGCGCACACTGGCCAAATCATCTCTCATGATTTGCAGAGCGTAATAGATATAATCCAAATACTGAATTTCCGCTACGGGTCGCAATCCTCTCATGGCCATACCAATGGCCTGTCCTAAAATAGTGGCCTCTCTAATACCTGTATCCGCTACTCTGATTTCTCCATATTTCTCTTGCAACCCTTCACAAGTTTGATTGACGCCTCCTATTTTTCCGACATCCTCACCAAAAATCAATACTTCTGGACGTTGCGCCAATTGGATGTCCCAGAAATCTCTCAGAATCACCCTGCCATCTACCCATTCTGACTGCTCATCATACACCGGCGCTTCTGCCGCGATATTCATAGCAGAATGACTGGTTTCACTGTACAATTCAGAACTGTATAACTTTTCAAACTTTGTTTTTAAATACAACATCCAATCTTTCAATCCTTGGATGTTTCCCTGACCTTTGGCCGCCCTCAACACTTTATGGAGATAAGACATCATCTCCTTTCTACCCGGATCTTTGATCTTTTTGAACTCCTCCACCAAAACAGCGCAAGCGGGAATGTTCATGACGCTTTCAAAATGTCCCAAAGTAGCGGCTGCATCTTCATCAATGGATTTTCTGAAAGAAACCCACGCCGCTTTTTGCTCTTCTCTGACGAAATTTTTCGCCTCTGCTTGAATCTTCTCCAATTCCTCATGGCTTGCGATTCCTTGTGCCACAATGAACTTGGTCATTTGCTCCAAACAATCCCATTCCTTGTACCATTCCAAAAGCTCTTTGGATTTGTAACGCTCGTGGGAACCAGATGTGCTATGTCCTTGCGGTTGGGTAAGCTCTTCTACATGCACCAAAACAGGCTGCTGATGCTCTCGGCAAAACTTCACCGCTTTGGCATAGGTCAGCACTAACTCGGGGTAGTTCCATCCTTTTACTTTGAAGATTTTCATCCCATTGCCTTGATCATCGAGGTCAAAACCCGACAAGGCTTCAGAAATGCTCTCTTTGGTGGTTTGGTGTTTCTTGGGCACGCTGATTCCCCAACCATTGTCCCATACACTCATGCACAAGGGCACTTTCAAAACAGTAGCGGCATTCATGGTTTCCCAGAACAGCCCTTCAGAAGTGGAACTATCTCCGATGGTTCCGAATGCTACTTCATTTCCTTTATCACTGAACTGCACCCATTCATGCAATTCTTTTACGTTTTTAAAAATTTTACTGGCCTGTGCCAAACCTAGCAGTCTCGGCATCTGGCCGCCGGTAGGAGAAATATCGGACGAAGAATTGAATTCTTCCATCAAATTCTTCCAGTTTCCATTTGAGTCGATGGTCCTGGTGGAATAATGTCCCCCCATTTGTCTTCCGCCACTGGCGGGCTCTTGATCGACATCAGTATGGGCATAAAGCGCCGCAAAATATTGCTTCACTGTTAACGCCCCGATGGCCATCATGAAAGTTTGATCTCGGTAGTATCCCGATCTCCAATCCCCCTTCTTAAAGGCACGGGCCATGGCTATTTGCGCCAACTCTTTTCCGTCACCAAAAATGCCAAACTTCGCTTTGCCCGTGAGCACCTCCTTTCGACCTAGCAAAGACGCCTCTCGACTGATCCAAGCCAATTGATAATCATTCAATAAAATTTGCTGAGCGGACAATCCCTGCTGATGAATGGACAAAGAAAACGACATGGAGCAAAGATAATTTATTCCGTTGGCTGACTGATGAAATATTTCCGTCAATTAATGACCCTTAGCGGCCAAGTATCTCTCCGCATCCAAAGCGGCCATGCAGCCCGTACCCGCAGCCGTGATGGCTTGTCGGTAGGTTTTATCCGCCGCATCTCCCGATACAAACACACCTTCGATATTGGTTTTGGCAGTACCCGGAACATTGATGATATATCCTATCTCATCCGTATTAATCCATGGTTTGAAAACGTCTGTATTGGGCTTGTGTCCGATGGCAACGAAGAATCCAGTAATGGCTACTTCTCTGGTTTCCGTTCCGTTAACAAGGAATCTTGCCCCTGTTACCCCGTCCGTTCCCAATACCTCTTCCGTCACTGCATTCCAGATCACCTCAACATTGGGTGTATTCATTACCCTGTGTTGCATGGCCTTGCTCGCTCTCATTTTATCTGAACGAACAATCATGTACACCTTCTTACAAAGTTTAGCTAAATAGGTAGCCTCCTCCGCCGCGGTATCTCCTGCACCCACAATGGCAACGTCTTGATTGCGGTAGAAGAATCCATCGCATACCGCACAAGCACTCACCCCACCGCCGATATCTCTCAATCGCAACTCGCTTTCTAATCCCAACCATTTAGCGCTTGCTCCAGTAGAGATGATCACAGCGTCTGCACTCACAACGTGTTTTCCATTGTCAAACTCCACAAAATGTTTCGGACCAGTGAAATCCACTTTGGTGGCCCAACCACTTCTTACATCGGTTCCAAAACGCATGGCTTGATTTTTCAAATCCTCCATCATTTCAGGACCTTTGATTCCATTGGGATAGCCAGGGAAATTATCTACTTCCGTGGTATCCATCAACTGTCCACCTGGCTGATTGCCCATGTACATCACGGGCTTTAAATCCGCACGTGCAGCATAAATAGCGGCCGTATAGCCAGCAGGTCCACTCCCAATAATCAAACAATGAATGTGTTCTTTCGCTTCCATTTGGTTTTTGTTTTAGGCCGCAAATATAAACGGCTTACTGATTCTACAATGTGACTTAGGTAGGATAAGTAATCTTCAAAAATTCATCCCACAAAACATCCTCCGGCAAAGGCGCGGTGATCTCGATGGGGGTTTTCTTGACGGGGTGAAGGAAACTGATTTTTCTGGCGTGCAAGTGAATGCTGGCATTCTCATTGGTGCGCTTGCTTCCATATTTGACATCGCCCTTTATCGGACAGCCAAGAAAAGACATAGTAGCCCTGATTTGATGGTGCCGACCCGTTTTGGGATATACCTCAACAAATGTGTAGTGGTCACTTTTTCCTTTTACCGCATAACTCAATTCCGACTCTTTTCTTCCAGGAGCAGCGTCTTTGAAAGCAAAGGTTTTGTTCTGCCTTTCATCTTTCCATAGATAATTGACCACCGTTCCTTGGGGTTGTTTAAACTCCCCTTTCACCACAGCCCAATAGGTTTTCTGAACCTCTCTGTCTTTAAAAGCTACTGTCAATCTGGATAACGCTTTGGAAGTTTTGGCATATACCACGATTCCACTCACCGGACGATCAATCCGGTGGACGGTCCCTAAAAACACCTCTCCCGGTTTGTTGTATTTATTTTTTACGTACTCCTTCACGATATCGCACAACACCACATCTCCCGTTTTATCTCCTTGGATGATATCGCTGCTTCTTTTGTTGATGATGATGATGTGATTGTCCTCAAACAACACCCTAAGATTTTCCAAACGGGTGGCCACAATGGGCTCAGAAGGCTTGTGCGCCCAATCTTTTTTTGCAAACCCACTCATCTTTTAATATTGCTCAGAAGCATTGGGAAAATCTAAACGCTTTACATCTGCAATGTATTCTTTCACTGCTTTATTCATGGTCTCTCCGAGTTGAGCATAACGTCTCAAAAACCTCGGACTGAAATCTTGGGTCAATCCCAACATATCATGCAACACCAACACTTGACCATCCACACCATTGCCTGCACCAATTCCAATGATTGGTACTTGCACAGAGGCTGCTACTTCCGCCGCGAGCGAGGCCGGAATTTTTTCCAGTACAATCGCAAATACCCCTGCTTCTTCCAATAATTTCGCATCCCTCTTCAACCGCTCGGCCTCCATTTCTTCCTTCGCTCTTACTTGGTAAGTGCCAAATTTATAGATGCTCTGCGGTGTCAATCCTAAATGACCCATTACTGGAATTCCTGCGGTTAAAATGCGTTTGATCGAATCTTCAATTTCTTCTCCTCCCTCCATTTTAATGGCGTGCCCTCCTGTCTCTTTCATCACACGGATGGCAGAGTTCAAGGCCTCCTTTGAATTTCCTTGATAGGTTCCAAAGGGCATGTCCACCACCACCAAAGATCTTTTACAAGCTCGCACTACCGATGATGCATGATAAATCATTTGATCCAGCGTAATCGGTAAGGTGGTTTCGTGTCCCGCCATCACATTGGAGGCGCTATCCCCCACCAAAATTACATCGATTCCAGCAGCGTCAATAATTCCAGCCATGGTATAATCATAGGCCGTGAGCATGCTGATTTTTTCACCCCGCATCTTCATCTCGTGCAAAGTATGCGTAGTGACTCTTCTGATATCTTTGTTGACCGACATGCGGCAAAGGTCGTAAAATGATGGTTATTCTGAAAGGATGTTGGCTTTTGAATGTCAATAAATCTTTTTTTGTTCCCTGCAACACTTTGGTTTTGGTATTTTCTTGCAACCATAAACGTTCAACCATGTCAGCAAAATTTGAAATCATCGGAGGCCACCAATTGAAAGGGGAAGTGATTCCTCAAGGAGCCAAGAATGAGGCGTTACAGATATTATGTGCCGTATTGCTCACACCAGAAAGAGTGGAGATTGAAAACATCCCTGAAATCATTGACGTCCTCAAACTCATTGATCTCCTGGAAGAGGTAGGGGTGACAGTAGAAAAATTAAGAAAGGGGCATTATGCCTTTACTGCTGGACAAGTGGATTTGAATTATTTGACCACCGCTGAATATAAAAGTAACGCGGCCAAGTTGAGAGGTTCTATCATGATGGTAGGACCCTTGTTGGGTCGTTATGGAGTGGGCTATATCCCAAAACCGGGTGGAGACAAAATTGGAAGAAGAAGATTGGATACCCACTTTCAGGGATTCATCAACCTTGGCGCTCAATTCAATTATGATGCGAACGACTCCTTTTATTCTGTCAAAGCAGAAAAATTGAAAGGCACTTTCATGCTGTTGGATGAAGCGTCTGTAACGGGTACTGCCAACATTGTGATGGCCGCAGCGCTGGCCGATGGCACCACTACCATTTACAATGCCGCTTGCGAGCCCTACTTGCAGCAGTTGTGCAAGATGATCAATTCCATGGGTGGAAAAATTGAAGGCATTGGATCCAATCTGCTCACCATCCACGGGGTTACTTCCCTCAAAGGATGTCATCATCGTTGTTTGCCCGACATGATTGAAATAGGCTCATTCATTGGCATGGCCGCGATGACCAAGGGAGACATTACCATTAAAAACGTAGGATACCCTCATTTGGGTATCATGCCCGAAATCTTCAGACGCATGGGCATTCAGATGGAATTGGTGAATGGCGATGATTTGCACATTCCGAGTCAAGAACATTATGAGATAGAAAGTTTCATTGATGGCTCCATCATGACCATTTCAGACGCCCCTTGGCCAGGGTTTACCCCCGATTTGATCTCCATCGCTCTGGTGACGGCCACCCAAGCGCGAGGATCCGTTTTGATCCATCAAAAAATGTTTGAGAGTCGTTTGTTTTTTGTGGACAAACTGATAGACATGGGAGCGCAGATTATTTTGTGTGATCCTCACCGCGCCACGGTGATTGGATTGGACAGGAAGTCCACGTTGAAAGGAGTGACAATGAGTTCGCCCGACATCCGAGCGGGGGTGGCGCTATTGATAGCGGCATTGAGTGCTAAAGGCAAGAGCACCATCCAGAATATAGAGCAAATCGATAGAGGGTACCAAGACATTGAGAGTCGTCTTACCGCCTTGGGCGCGGAGATCAGGAGAGTGGATTGAAGTAACGGCAAGCGGGAGAAGGGGACAAAAGGGACAACCTCACTTCGTGAGTGGGACAAAGGAATAATGGGGGCAAAAGGACAAGCATTTAGCTATGGACCTCAACTTTGAATATGCTTTCCGTTAAATTGATGCAGCAATCATACATAAATATATTCGTCGATTAAAAACGTCACTCTCCGCGCGCTTTGCGCTTGCTTGACCTTCGTTGCGAGAAAATATTTAACGCGGAGTTCGCGGAGGAGACGCAAAGATCGCAAGGATATCTGTTGATTTTATGTGTATTTCTTCGCGCCCTTTGCGCTTGCTTGGCGTCCTTTGCGCGAAATTTTTTCACGCGGAGTTCGCGGAGGAGACGCAAAGATCGCAAGGAGATCAGTTGATTTTATGTGTATTTATTAGCGCACTTTGAGCAAAGTTTATGCAAAGAAAATCCATCGACTATAACACCTCCCTCTTCGCGCC
>Ga0169931_10000905_pt1 | contig 49314 bp, 23 predicted proteins | sample Kivu_15m_20L_FD_129675 | JGI IMG/M metagenome (GOLD analysis project Ga0169931, IMG submission 129675) | Freshwater microbial communities from Lake Kivu, Western Province, Rwanda to study Microbial Dark Matter (Phase II) - Kivu_15m_20L... | ecosystem: Environmental > Aquatic > Freshwater > Lake...
CCGCCGGTGTAATCGAGAACGAACGGTTCGGTGGAAATCAGCGTCGCGCCCGCGACTCCGAACGCCGTGCTCGCCGCGATGGTCAGCGTCAGCGATTGCAACGCGTTCGTGTGGATCACGCCGAGTGCGGAAAGTGCAATGGTCGAGCCCAAGCCCGGAATTGTGATCGTGCCGGTTCCCGCGAAGTCGAGGCGATCCGCCGCCGCGGTATAGTCCAGGCTCATCGCCGTCGGGGCGATCTCGGCGCCGACCACCACCAGGGTCTCGCTCGTTTCCACATCGAGCGACAGCGACTGGATCGCGCTGTCGAGGATCACCGCGTCCACGGCCACAGCGAACGGCGAATCGATTCCCGGCACTGCCACAGTGGCCAGCCCCGTCACCGAGAACTGGTTGTTCCCCGGGGTGTACGTGATGGACAAACTGGCGATCGCCACCGACATGCCGGCGACCGTGAACGATCCCGTCGGCATCACGGTGAATTCGGGGATCGAGGCGCCGGCCGAATCGAGCGTCACCACGTTCGCGCCGTTCACCGGAATCTGCAATCCCGCGGCGAGTGTGATGAGGCCTTCGAGGTGAAGTTCCGGGTCGCCCGCATTGTCGACCAGTTTCACGCGTGAGAATGTGAAGTTCGAGCCGGCCACCGCGAAGGGCGTGGTGCCATCGAGAACGACGCCCGCGTCCGTCAGGTCCGCGATGAGCGTACCACTCGGCAACCCGCCCGCCCGCAGTTCCACCGGTGAACCGGAGATCGAACTGCTCGTCGGCCCCGTGCTGAGAATCGTTCCCGCCGCGATGTCGATCGTCGTCGTGCCGGTGAGCGTGAGCAGCGGAACGAAGACGGCGGATGCGGCAAATCCGACCTGAACGTCGCCCGTCGTCGAGCGCTCGTTTCCCGCGGTGGAGAACGTGCTGGACGTCACGAACTTCAGATCGCCGACGACCACAGTCGTGCCGTTCGATTGGCCGCCGACGGAGAACAGCGCAGTCCCTTCGAGCGTCGAGGACACATCAACGACGGTGACGCGGAGCGTGATGTCGGTCTGCTCCGTGGCGTAGGTGTACGAAAGAAGCACGTCGAACCCGCCGGCCGGGTTCACGGCGATTCGGCCGTTCGCATTCGGCACGCTCGAGAGTACGACGGTGTTGCCGTCGCCGAGTTCCACCGTCGCGGTGTAGTCGTCCACGTTCGCGCCGGGGTTGTCGTCCGAGAAGTGAAAGACCCTCGCATTCGAGAACGGCACGCCGGCTTGGGCGTTCGGCGGGATCGCGAGGTCCGCCTCCGCCAGCAACCGCACCTCGTTGATCGCCGTCTTTCCTTCCTCCAGAGCCGGCCCCCCTCCGGGGCCACCCTGTCCTCCTCCGCCGCCGGCGCCCGTCATCGAGATGCGGAGGTACTCGAAAGTCTCGGGAGAGCCGAACGCGATGGGACTCAGGGAGTTCACGCCGCCCGGTTGCGAAATCTCCTCCGCGAATCCGACGTCGCTGAAGTTCACACCGTCGTCGCTGATTTGGATCGCGAACGCCTCCCTTGTGCTCTCGGACGCGCTCGTCCAGAGCGCGACGCCGGCGGCCGTGACCGGCGTGGAGAAGCGCACCGTGATGCTGGAGTCGGTCGCATCGGCGAACCACGAGGTGTTCGCGTCGCCATCGAAGGCGTATTCGTCGAGGTTGAACGGTAGTTCCGCGTTGCTCTCGACCGAGTCGATTCCCGGCAGCACGATCGAACGCAGGGCCGCGTCGTTCACCGTGTGCGTGAACGAATACGTTTCGCTGTCGCCGATGGCGTTCGAAGCCGTGAGGTCGACGGCGATCGACTCCTCCGTATACGACACGTGGCGCCAGACCCACGTCCCGCCGTTCTGGAACGGGTCGACGAAGGTCGTGACCGTGCCGACCGAAGCCGTAAACGTCGTGTCCTCGTTTCCGTTCGAATCGACATAGTTGCCGGTCACCTCGACGACACGACCCTCGAGCGCGGAACTGTCCCCGTCGCCGAAAATGGCGATCGTCGGCACAACTCGATCCTCGAGCGACTCGACGCCGAGGCGGCGCGGCCGTGCAGTTCGGATCGGGCGATTCGGCTTGTTGCGGAACAGGCCTCGGACCCAGCGTGAAAGGGAGCGTGCCGGCATGATGCGACCCTAGAAGTCCAGCGGTGGAGAACCCGCCAAACCCTCATGCGCAGGACGCGGGCAAACGGCGTCAACGATTTGGAGAATTATTCGGTCCGCATCGCCCGCTTGAGCCAGGCTCGTGCGTAAACCCATTGGCGATCGGCGGCGCTGGCGGAGATTCCGAGCAACTCCGCGGCGTCTTCCCCGGACAATCCGGCGAAATAGCGGAGCTTCACGAGTTGCGATTTGAGCGGGTCTTTGGTGGTGAGTCGGTCGAGAGCCTCGTGCAGAGCGAGGAGTTCGTCGTCGGGAACGGGAGCGGCGATTTCGGAGAGCTCGAGTTCCACGCGCTGGGCTTGGCCACCGCGCTTCAAGGCCTGCCTCCGGCGGGCAGCTTCGACCAGCACGCGGCGCATGGCCTCCGCCGCCGCGGCATAGAAATGCCCGCGGTTCTCGAACGCCTGATCGGAACCGATCCGAAGATACGCTTCGTGAACGAGGGCCGTCGCGCTCAGGGTGAGGCCGGGTTTCTCGGCCGCGATCTTCGCCGCCGCCAGTTTGCGAAGCTCGTCGTACACCTGCTCGAAGATGTGGTCGCTGGCGGACATGCCGCTTGTTTTATCGCACCGTTTCACCCTCGGGCACGGCGTCTCCGCCATTTTACGGCCACGGCACCGTCTGCCCGTCGAGGAGCGCCCGGATGGCGCGGGCTTCGGCCGTCCCTCGTTCCGCGAGCTTCTCGAATCGGGCTTCGAGTTCTTGGCGTTTCGCTTCGGTCGCCTCGGCCCGACCGGCCGCTCGCAGAGCCGCGAACTCGAACGCACGGACCCACAACGCCTTCAAGCTGTTCGCCCCGTATTCGCGTTCGATCATGGGTGCGGCTTCCGCGAACAGCGCTGCCGCCTCGACCGCTCCGTTCCGACTCAGACAATGCTGGCCCAAGTCCATCAGCGTTGCGATTCGGCGACCGATCTCAACGTACTGGTGATGGTCGCGAGAGAACGTCGCCGCCTCGCGAAGCAGTGAATCGGCTTCATCCGGCAGGCCGTCTTTCGCCAGCCGCCATGCGACCAATGCAAGGTTGTGAGGATAGTGGTTGCGGCGGACTTCCGGAGGCAGTTTCCGAAGTTCCGCCAACGACTCGGCCAGCACCGCATCGCCCTCGGAACTGAGCCGGCACCTCCGGAGCGTTCGGCCGAGATTCAGCCGGTTGATCGTGCGCTCCCAGCGGGGTCCGACCGTCACGTTCTCGGCGTAGAGGATCGCGGCTTCGTGAAGCGGATGGATCGCTCGCCCGGGAACCGCGGGGGCGCGGCCCGCCTTGTAATCGTCGAAGATCGCCCGAATATTGACGGGGCGCGACCCGACCGGTGCGGGATTCGGCAAGGCGGGCGCCGCATCGTAGATCATGTTCGCGAGTCGGCGGCGCGCCCGATTCGTCAGCCCGTGGTTTCGCCCGAAGACCTTGTCCAACTGGGCGACAACTTCTCGAAACTGCTTGATCTGTTCCTGCTCGCCGGCCACCACGCTGGTCATCACGAATTGCATGGGCAGTCGCACCGCCTTCTTCAATTCCGGGTCGGCTTCACTCGCTTCCAACCGCGGCAGCAGGGCCGTCGCAAGTGGGATCGCCTTCGCAACGTTGCCCTTTTGAAACTCCATGAACGCGAGCAGCCAGCCTGCCGTGAGCGTGCGGAAGTCGTTCTCGCCGAGGTGCTGGCGATAGGCGTCGTAGCCGCGACGGATCAGGCGAAGGGATTCGGCCCCATCGCTTTCCGAGAGCACGATGCTGAGGCTGATCTCCGTTTCGGCCAGGTCCAGCGGTTTCGCGTTGGCCAAGCGCCCGAGCCGGGTCATCACCTCGCGGTGCCGGGAGACGCAGTCGGCATACTCACCCTCGAGATAGTCCACTTGTGCGAGGAGTCGAAGCGTCTTGATCGTTTGCGGGTCGTCGGGCGACAGATGCGTTTCGCGAAGAGCCAGCGATTCTGCCACCAACGGACGAGCCGCGGCCGATTCCCCGAGGCTGAATTGGATGGAGGCGATTTCATGGAGCAGTCGGGCTCGCACCAGCGGGTTGCGTTTCAGCCCGTCCTCGGATTTCAACAAGGCGACGCCGCGTGCGAGGAGGTCGGCGGCGCGGGTCGCATTCCCCGCCCGCCCGCGAAACTGGAGGTTCGCGGCCGCGATCGCCAAGGGGTCACCGGATTCGAACAGGCCGACGAGGAAGCGGCTCACTTCGTCCGCGGTTTCCGCCTCGCGGTTGGCGCGAAGGGCTTCCGCGATCGCACGCTCGGCCGCGTCGTTCGCCTTCTCGCGCTCGCCGTCGGCGATCTCCTTTTGGGCGCGAGCCTCGAAGAGGCCGATCGTGGCGAAGGCCAGCCCGACGGCCAACGCCGCCACGACCATGACGGATGCCAGCACGAATCGGCGATTTCGTCGCAGGAATTTCTTCCGGGCGTACCACCGGCTCGGCGGACCGGCCACCACCGGCTCTTCGGCGAGATATCGCCGCACGTCCTCGATCAAGTCGCCGGCCGTGGCGTATCGGCGATCCCGGTCCTTCTCCAGGCACTTCATCGCGATCCAATCCAATTCGCCGCGCACCGTGCGAATCAGCTTGAAGCCCTCCGTGCTCCGCGCGGCCGCGTGGGAGGCCAGGTCGGACCCCGCGGCAAGTCGCTGCGAAGGCGAAGGCGGTTCCGTCTCGCGGATCGCTTGCAGCATCCGGTCGTACGGCAGGCGATCGGACATCGACAGTTCCAGCGGCGTCGAACCTGCCAGCAGTTCGTAGAGAATCGCACCGAGCGAGTAGACGTCGGTCCGCGTGTCGATGTCCGCACACATCGGGTCCGCCTGCTCCGGCGACATGTAGCGCGGCGTCCCTTTCACGCTCGGCCCGTCCAGGCTCATGTCCGGCAACACCTCTGAAGCGAGCGCCTTCGCGAGACCGAAGTCGATCACCTTCACGGCCGGCTGCCCGTCCACCTCGGTGACGAGGACGTTGCCCGGCTTCAGATCGCGGTGAAGGATGCCTTTCTGATGCGCATGCAGGACCGCGTTCCCGATTTGAAGGAACAGCCGCAGCCGTTCGGGGATCGGCAGGCGTTTCGAATCGCAATACGTCGTGAGCGGTGAGCCCTCGACGAGTTCCATCGCGAAGTACGGCTGTCCGGATGGGAGCGTTCCTGCGTCGTACACCTTGGCGATGCCGGGATGGTCCATCACGGCCAGAGCCTGCCGTTCGGCGCGGAACCTCTCCAGCACGCGGTTGGAGTCCATTCCGAGGCGTATGAGCTTGATGGCGACCGGGCGGCGAACGGGTTCGATCTGTTCCGCCCGCACGACCGTTCCCATGCCGCCTTCGCCGAGCACGGAGATCACGCGGTAGCGGCCGTCGATTTCGGAAGGGATTGAAGTCGCGCCGATCTCTTCGTTTCGGCCCGACCAAGTCGGCGTGGGCAGCGGTGAATTCAGCACGGGCTGGTCGAGGGGATTCGAATCGCCGTGCGCCGCCAGCAACAACTCGATTTCGCGACGGAGCTCGTCGTCGCCCCGACAGGCCGTGTCGAGAAACGCCGCCCGCTCCGCGTCGTCCGGCAACTCCAACGCCGCGGCGAAAATGGTCTCGTCACTCATGAGGGGCCATCGCGACAACACTATCAACAACGGACTTTGGAGTCTTCGAACTCAGCGCAGAGCCCATCGCTCGCCGAAGGGAGATAGGATGCGGCCGAGTTGCGGGGACGTGCCACCGGGTGTACTCCAAGGGGGTTTTGTGGAATGCTCCACAAAACCCTTCAATTGGAGTCGCACCGCGACGAGTACGCGGGTAAACGTGAGGCTGTTCCGTCAGTCGGGCCGGCGGGATTTGAACCCACGACCTCTTGCACCCCAAGCAAGCGCGCTAGCCAAGCTGCGCTACGGCCCGAACCACCAACATCAACGTTGTAAGCAATCCTGTCCGCTTCGGCAACCGGGGCCTCGGCGGCGGCCGTCCCTTGAATCTCGGTTCTGTTCCGGTTAGCCTCATCTCATGAGAACAGGGCCGCGCCAACGCTCGGCCGCCGTTCTCCGTTGAGTCTTCGACGTCAAATCACCGGTACGTTCCGCGCGCACTCGCGACCGAGGTTCGACCTGATGCCCGTTCAACGCTTCTTCTCGTGGACGCTGCTCGCGGCGAGCGGGTTCGCGCTCGTGGTTTCGGGGCCGGCCGCAGGCCAACCCGGCAAGGACGATTTGCCCAAACCTCCGCCGAACATTCAAGGCTACCGCGACACCGCCGCCAAGGACCTCAACAAGGCCAAGGCGGACTTCGTGACCTTCGCCAAGTATCAGGCGGACATCATCGCTCACCCGAAGATCTACTCGGTGCCCCAGGAATTCGTTCCGCCGAAGGGGCCTCCGATTCCCACGACCGAGTCGCTCGTCAACGAGTTGAGCCGGGCCATCGTCGTGCCCACGCCGGACAGCAAAGTCGGGATCGACCAGGCGGATTACATTCGCGAATTGGGTGTCGCCCTGGACACAGAATTGAAGGTGCAGATCGATCGCAGCCCGATTCCGGTCGTTCGCGTGAACGCGATGCGGATGCTGGCGGCGGCGTGCCGGTCCGGAGCGCAGGTTCACTGGCCCACGATCACCGGCTACCTCACGAACGCGAACACGCCTCCCGAAGTGAAGTTCTACGCGTTCCAAGCTGCGGGCAATCTTCTCGCGGCGTACGACTTCAACGACTACAACTCGCGGCGGCACGCTCACAAACCCAAGGAAGTGGGCGAACTCATCGCGGCACTTCAGACCGCGATCCTGAAGCCGGGCGCCATCATGCCCGTTCCCCCCGCGGGAACGCCGCTCTCGCCCGAACAGGCGGACGTGCTGACGTTCATTCGCCGGGCCGCGATCCGAGCGCTCGGCCAGTGCCGATTTTCGGACAAGGCGCCGGGCGGTCCCGATCAGTATCCCGCATTCACTCTCGCACAGGTCGCCACCTCCGATCCCGCGATTCAGCCGGCCCCGACCGAAACGGAGATCGCCGAGGCCGTGATCGGATTGGGAAACATGGCGCCGCCCGCGAAGACCGCCGAGAAGGAACCCTACGCCTATGCCATCGCGGACGCGATGCTCACGGGCATCACGACGTTCTCGACACGTCGAGCCGCGGCTCCGCTGGACAAGTCGCTGGCCTGGCGCAGCTACGGAGCACGGATGAGCGACGCCCTTCGCGCCTGGAAGCCGCTGTTCGATTCGGCCTACAATCCCGCCAAGCCGACGGTCTACTCCGTGGCGGTGGTGCCGAAGGTGGTGGAAGCCGCCGTGGCCGAGGCCGAAACCCGCGTGCTCTCGAAGCTCACGGACGCGGGGACCGTGGACGTGAACGGATTGAAGCAGTACCGCGACAACACGCTCCGAGGCGACAAGAAGTGGACACTGGCGCCGTTCGTCGCCGACCCGAAGATCACGCTGCAGAAGAAGAACTGATCCATTCCCCGCCCGTGCGGAGGCCGGTTCATGAAGCGGTTCATGTTCGCGTTCGGCTTGTTGGCGACGCTCTTCGTCGCGGAAGCGGATGCGGCGTATCTGGTGATTCGCATCGTGCTCGAATCGGGCTCGCTGGAGCCTTCCGCGACCCCGGGCGCAGGCCCCGGCACGGGAGCCCCCGGCGCTCCGCCTCCGAGCCCCGGCGGCACGGGATTGAAGCCTCCCGGAGGCGCTGGCCCAATGGGATCCGGTGGCCCGCCGCCGGGTGCTCCTGGCCCGATGGGGTCCGGCGGTCCACCCAAGGGAGGTTCATCCGGTGGTCCGCCGCCTGGTTTGGGCGGTTCCGCAGGTGGACCTCCACCTGGGCTCGGCGGCGCCAACGGGAGCGTGGGAATGCCTCCAGGCGTGCCCGGCGCTCCGGGGATGCCCGCGACCGGCGGCGGCGCCAAGCACGACCCCACGCGTTCGCTCTACGTCGTCGTCCCGTACACGAACGACATCAGCAAGATGGTGTCGTTCTACAAGAAGGCCCCGCCCGGCTCCCAGAACCCGCCGTGGCAGCCCACCATCAATCATGCGTTCGGCCACGCCAACCTGATGATGGACAACTCGTCCATCCAACTCTACCTCGACCTCGGCCCCTCCGCACCCAAGGGCGTGAAGACGCGACAAGTCGAACTCAAGGACAAGCGTGGAAAGCTCGGGCCGACTCCCGATCCGCAACTGCTGCTCGATCTCACCACGGAGGCGCTCGAAAACGGCTTCGTGAACGAAACGCTGAAGTTCTCGGACGAGATCGCCGCGGCCGTGAACGATCGCAAGGCGAAGGCCACGCCTCAGGTGGAACGATTCCTCGCCGCCTATGCGAAGATCAAGGACGACATCCTCCGCCCGGCCCGCTCTCCGAGCGATGGCGCGACGTGGAAGGAACGCATCAACTTCGCCTACTCGGGAGTGAAAGACTACCCCGGCCCGCACTACCACTTGCTCTACTGGGAAGGAATGGACGCCGAGATGCAACGGCGTTCCAACCAACTGGAAGACAACTTCAAGGGCTTCTTCCTGATGCACGCTTTGCGAGGCGTCGCGCTGCCGATTCCCGAGAAGCCGCAGGTCGTGGTTCTCGCGAAGTCCGTGAACGACGTTCGCCGCCTCTCGCTCTCGCTGGACGGTTGGCCCGCGATCTCGGACGGCTTTTACTGCCCCGATCACGGCTTGGTCGTTCTCGCGCCGGAACGCCTCGACGCGGTCAGCCAGACGTTCAACCGCCAGATTCAGGACATGTTCCGGCAGGGCGTGAGCCGCACGCAACTCCTCGCCGGCGAAGGGCCCAAGCTCGACGACAAGGGCGTGAACAAGGACTCGAAGCGGACCGACGAAGTGGCCCGCATGATGACGTGGGTCGTGGCCGAGCGATTCGCCGAGGAAGAGGGCGAATGGTCCAGCGTGAGCCGCGAAGCGACACGCCAACTGCTGTACGCCACGGGCCAGCTTCCGCCGCACGTCTCGCTGCCGCTCTGGCTCTCCGAGGGTTCCGCGAACTACTACCACCGAGCGAAGGGACCCGTGTTCTTCCGCAAGGACGACAAGGACCACATCACGGTGGCCCTCGCCACCGGCTACGGCGGCCCGAACTACGTGCGGCAGAAACAGTTCTCCGAACTGCTCCGTCTCAACCAGTTCAGCGCATCGCCGAAGGACAAACCGGACGCGGGGCAGATGCTTCGCAACGTGATCACGGACGCATACTTCACGGCCGCGGTCGCGGGGCTGGACGTGGACAACCCGAAGCTGCCGCTGCCGCCCGAAGCTCCGCGGGCGACCGGGACCGCTCCTGCGGCTCCGCCCGCGCCCGAGGATCCGGTCGTGGTGAAGCGGCGTCGCTCCGAGTTTCTCGTGGCGAAGGCGCAATCCACATCGTGGAGTCTTTACTACTATCTGGCCAAGGCGAACCCCGCGGGGTTGGATCGGTACGTGGCCGAACTCGCGAAGATGCCGCGGGATCTCCCGCTGGCGGAATCGAGCCGGCTCGCGGCCTTCGCCACGGCGTTCAATGTCGCGGTGGACGGCAAGAAGACCGGGAACCAGACGACGTTCGACGAACTCGGCGCCGCTTGGCTCCAGTATCTGGCCACCGTGCCCGCCGCGGGCATCGATCTTCCCCTGGTGGATCTCGCGAGCGGCCCGGCGACCGGTTCCGGAACCCCCGGCCTTCCCGGAGGCCCTCCGGGCGCACCGCCCGGCGCACCCGGATCCGGATTCCCCGGACGGCCCCCGGGAGGCAACTGACGCCGGCTCGCTTGACGATGTCACTCGGCCCTTTAAGATACAGGGACGCTCGTTCGCGGGCGTTCGGCCGAGGTGGCGGAATTGGCAGACGCGCTAGATTCAGGTTCTAGTTCCAGCAATGGAGTGGAGGTTCAAGTCCTCTCCTCGGCACACGCGAAGAAACCCTCGGCGACCCCGAGGGTTTTGTCGTATACCTCGCACCTCGATTCGGGAGCCATCCGATGCGCGGCCTCTCCGCACTGCTTCTCGCCGCCGCCCTGCCGCACCTCGCCCTCGCCGGGCCATGGGGTCTCGTCACTGGCGGCAAGGACGATCAGACGAATCTCGTCGTCACCGTGCCCCTCGCCGAAGGCGACCCCATCGGCAAGGTTCAAGCCATCCAGATCGGCAAGAGCGTGGTGCCGGCTCAACGCACGAGCGCCGGGCTCACGTTCGTGATTCCGAAGGTGAAGGCCGGCGAGAAAATCGCCATCGGCCCGAGCGACACGCCGATCGACGTGATCGGCTTCGAGTCTCAAGACGGCGCCCTGAAGCTCGGCGGCCGCAAAGTGCTGGAGTTCTTCAAGCCCGCCCACGACCCGAAAGACCACTACTACACCTTCAAGCCGTTCCACCATGTCTTCGATCCCGTGGACGGAACGACGACACTCACGAACGGCTCGGCGAAGACCGCGAAGGACGGCCAGTTCCCGCACCATCGCGGCCTGTTCTTCGGCTGGAACCGCATCTCGTACGACGGCAAGACCGCCGACATCTGGCACGGCACGGACAACGTCTTCTCGCAGTTCGACAAACTGCTGGACAGCGGGTTCGGCCCCGTTCTCGGGTTCGAGAAGGTCGCCATCTCGTGGCATGGGAAGGACGGCGTGACATTCATCGACGAGGAACGCACGCTGACCGCCTACGCCGTGTCGGGCGGGTCGCTCGTCGACTTCACCAGCACGCTCAAGACCGATCGCAAGAGCGTGAAACTGGACGGGGACCCGCAGCACGCCGGGTTCCACTTCCGCGCGAACATGGAAGTGTCGAAGAACGGCAAGGAGAACACGTACTACCTCCGGCCGGACGGCAAGGGAAAGATCGGCGAGACGCGGAACTGGGAGGCGCCGAAGCCGGACCCGAAGAACAAGTCCGAGATGACCAAGCCGGACCCGCGAACGATCAACCAGCCGTGGAACGCGATGAGCTTCGTGGTGGGCGGGAAGCGATACACGCTGCTGCGGATCGTTCATCCGGACAACCCGAAGGACAGCCGCGGCAGCGAGCGGGACTACGGCCGCTTCGGGGACTACTTCGAGTACACCGTCACCCCCGAGAAGCCGCTCCGAGTGAAGTACCGCATCTGGGTGCAGGCCGGCGAGATGACCGTGGACCAGTGCGCGGCGATGGCCGCCGCCTTCCGCACCCCTGCGGAAGCGAAGGTCGTCGGAGTCAAGCCGTGAGCCTGGATCCCGCGAAGTTGCCGCGTCACATCGCCATCATCATGGACGGCAACGGCCGGTGGGCGCGGGCTCGCGGCGAGGAACGCGTCGCGGGGCACGCCCGCGGCGCCCAGTCCGTCGACGAAGTGACCGAGGAGTGCTGCCGCCTCGGTATCGGCCAACTCACACTGTATTGCCTCAGTTCCGAAAACTGGAAACGCCCCAAGGCCGAACTCGACTTCCTCATGACGCTCCTGAGGCAGTACCTGCTTCAGGAACGCGAGAAGATCCTCCGCCAGAACATCCGCTTCACCGTGATCGGCCGCCGCGACGGGCTCCCGGACGAAGTGCTCGCCGAGATCGACGAGAACGTTCGCCTCACCAAAGACGCCACAGGGCTGACGCTCTGCCTCGCGATCAACTACGGCTCGCGGGCGGAGATCGTGGACGCGGTGAAAGCGATCGCGATCCGCGTGCGCGACGGCGGACTGGCCGCGGACGCGATCGACGAAGCGACGGTCTCCGATTCGCTGAACACGGCCGGAATGCCGGACCCGGACCTGCTCGTCCGCACGGCCGGCGAGATGCGGATCAGCAACTATCTGCTCTGGCAAATCTCGTACGCGGAACTTTGGGTCACGGAGAAGTGTTGGCCGGACTTCGGCGTGGAAACGCTGCACGAGGCGTTGGCCGCGTACGCGAAGCGGGAGCGCCGCTTCGGGGGCCTCAATTCCTGAGTCCAGTCGCTCGATCAGGCCGCTTCGGAACACGGGATCGGCATCGGCGGGAGGAAGAGCCAGCCCGTCGGGTTCGGGCAGCCGTCCGGCCCGATCGGGCCATCCGCTCGGCCTTCCCACTGGTGGCGGCGAATCGCTTCGAGCACGCGTTCGGCGAGTTCGATCGCGTCGCGGCCGTCTTCGCCGGTCACGCGCGGGCGTCGGCCGAACTTCACGCAGTCCACGAAGTGTCGCAATTCGGACGTGAGTTGATCGTTCTTGCGGTCGCCGTCCAGATGCAGCACGTGCATGTAATGGCCGAAGAGTTCATCCTTGAGGCGGGCCTTCGCGGCGGCGTCGAGTTTGTCCACGCGGATGCCGTGGCGGCGAACCTCTTCCCCCGGTTGAACGAGGATCAGCTTGCGGCTCACGAAGTCGATGCCCGCATAGCCTTCCGGCGCCCAGATGCGGAGTCGCCGCTTCGGCCGCTGGCTGATGCGGCTCACCGTGACGTGAGCGATGCACCCGTTCTCGAACTCGAGTCGGGCATTCACCATGTCTTCGTGCCCGCCGAACACCGCGATGCCCACGGCGTGAACGTTCCGCACCGGACCGCCCACGAGCGCGAGGAGCAGGTCCAGATCGTGGATCATGAGATCGAGCACGGCGCCGATGTCGGTGCTGCGGCCGGTGAAGGGGCCGTGTCGTTCCGCTTCGACGAACTTCGGGCGAATCGGGCGGCGAGCCAGTTCCTCGAACGCGGGGTTGAACCGTTCGATGTGGCCGACCTGCAGCGGGACATTGTGCTGTTCGGCGAGTTCGATCAGGTCGTTGGCTTCGGCCAGCGTGCGGCAGATCGGCTTCTCGACGAGCACCGGCACCGCGTTCTTGAGAAACGCCGCTGCGACGCGATGATGATGAATCGTGGGCGTGACGACCGAGACGGCGTCGACCTGGTTCAGCAGCGGTTCGAAGTCCGAATAGGCGGTCGTGTTCAGTCGGGCGGCCACGTCGCGGGCCTGGTTCGGGTTCGCGTCCACGACGCCGACCAGTTCCACGTCCGGAAGGCCGGACAGGATCCGGGCGTGGTGCTGCCCGAGATGCCCGACGCCAATCACAGCCATCCGCAAGCGACTCATTCGTGGTCCACCCGTCGTCCGTGACTCGTCCACGCCGCGTCCTGCAGCGCTTCCGGCGGGTCAAGCGACCCGGCGACTCTCCGCGGCGTCCGCCTCGGCCACCAGCCGGCGGGACATCTCCGCGTTCAGCGTGTGGCCGGATCGATAGGCCACCACGTGGCCCGCGAGGTCGAACCCGCACAAGGCCAGGTCGCCGATCAGATCGAGCGTCTTGTGCCGAGCCGGTTCATCCGCGAACCGGAGGGCGTTGTCGATCGGACCGCGCGCACCGAACACCAGAGTATCGGCAAAACGGAGGTGCGGGGCGAGCCCAATCGCCTTCATCGCCCGCGCTTCGGCTTCCGTGCAGAACGTGCGGCAGCGGGCGAGGTCCCGGGCGTAGTTCGCGGGGGTCACGTCCAGCGTGAACATTTGCCGCGGAATCGGCGAATTCAGGCCGTAATCGAGGATGTACGTGGCGCGGAGGCCGGGTTCGTTCGCCGGATGCAGGGCGATCGTGGCGTCCGGGCCGGTCACGAGAATGGTCGAGCGCGCGGCGTAAATCGGGCGGCGGGCCGACTGGCGTTCCGTTCCGGCCTTCAGAAGGATGTCCGTGAAGAGACCCGCGGAGCCGTCCAGGCCCGGCGGCTCGATGCCGTCGATCTCGATGGTGCAGTTGTCGATGCGGAGGCCGGCGAGGGCCGACAGAACGTGTTCGGTGAGGGAGACGCCGGTGGTCGCGGGGCCGAGCGTGGTGCGGCGGTTGGTGTTCGTGATCGCGGAGGGGTGCGCAACGACGGCGGGTGATCCGGCCAGGTCGACGCGGCGGAACACGATCCCGCGGTTCGCGGGGGCCGGCAGAAACCGGACCCGAACCCGAGTGCCCGTGATGAGCCCGACGCCCGACAGTTCTGCCGGGGCGGCGAGCGTCCGCTGCGACCTGTACCCGATCACCCGCACGGTTCCCACCTTCCGGGCTTGAGCCCGGAGTTCGATTACTTGCCGGGCACCATGGGCACGCCGCCGGGCACGCCCGGAGTCGGGGTGGCGCCGCCGGGAGCGGCCGTCGCCGGCGGTTCCACCGTCGGCAGCTTGCTCACGTCCACCTTCTGGCCCTTTTCATCCAACGGCGGATACCACTGGTTCAGCGTCGAAACCACGACTCCGGTGATGTCCACCTGCTTGGAGACGAAGAACGGCTGGGCCGCGGGCGGCTTCAGCTTCAGTTCCTTCAGGTACGGGTTGGCCTGTTCTTCGGCGGTCACCGCGTCCGGATACGCGAACACGATGTGGTACGCGTTCATCTCGGCGGTCTTGTCCACCACCATTTTGATCTCGTCGTACAGCTTCGAGATGATCTTGCTCGCTTCGTCGTTCAGGTGCTTGTTGACGTTGCGCTCTTCGTCCTCGTACTGCCGTTGGATGGCGGTGAGGTCGCGGGTGTATTTTTCGCGGAGGCCCGTGTCGGTCGTGGCCGGGATGAGCTTCTGGAGTTCGAGGGCCTTGGTGCGAAGTTGGGCGAGGCTGCCCGAGTTCGCGACCCGCATCTTGTTGAGCGTGTAGACCTGATACTTGGCCTTTTCGAAGTCCCGCATCACGGCGGCCATGTTGAACACGGCGACGGTGGGTCGGACGCCGGAGGCCGGGGCCGCGCCCGCGGCGGGCGGCGGGGTGCCGCCGGCCGGCGGCTGCGCCGTCGCGGCGCTCGCCAGGTACAGGATGCCGCCGACGCCCACCAGGGCCGACAGATACAAGAATGCGCGCTTCACTCGTGCCCCTCCTCGGTACGGATCGGAGCGGGCGAGGGTTCCGGTCCTCGCCGCGGCCGGCCGAATGGCCGGGCTCCGCTTCCCTGGAAAACGCCGGCTCTCGGGCCGCGGGGAGCGGTGATAACCAAACCCATTTGCCGGGTCAACGCCGATCCACCGATCTTCGCCACGCGGCCGGCCCCCGCCACGCGGCCCCTTCCACCGGCACGACCCGCACGTTCCACTCTCCGGCGATCCTCCGTTCGCACGGCAGGGTTCGCCCCGTTCGACACTCTCCCGGCGTAGAATCTGGCGGGCACGGACGCCTGCGACGGGATTCGGGACTATGTTTGTGTGCCCGGGGCACCCAGAGCCACGCCACGACGCGACACCACCCATCCGCCCGCCCCGGGCCGTTATCCCGCTGTCGCGAGGGGTTCCCGTGAATTCGGAACGGCTGGCTCCGCACGTGCACATCGATCGCTACGGCGATTTCAAACTGACGGACGCGATCCGCCCCGGCCCCGGTTTGCCGGTGCTGCCGAAAGAAGGGTACCGCACCCACATCTATCGGGATCGCGCCGCGAAACTGCGGCTGCCGATGCTCTCGGCCGCCGTCTCCGCCGAACGGCTGTTCGACACCTTCCTCGAACTCGTCGAACCGGTCGGCGAGGTCGTCGACGTCGTGCTCGAATCGAGCCACGACGGCGAGACCGACGAACACGACGACCTCCGCCGCACGCACATCGATCGCCCCGTGCTGCTGAGCCACCTGTGCGACTTCGAGGAACTCCTCACTCACGACGGATGCACCGGCATCGCCGTCCTCTCGCCGAACAAGCCGGTCGAAGTGCAGTTCGACGAGCACAAACTCTTCCACATCTACGCCCCGGACCTGAAGCCCTTCCGCCGCGTGCTCAAGCGAATGGGCGTTCCGAAGCGAACGGACTTCACGCTGATCAGCGAGGCGGAACACCTCCACCACACGCGCGAGCCGTTCGCGGACGACTTCCGCGAACTCTGCATCCGCGTCGGCGTCGGCGATTTCGACCGCGTGTTCAGCGACGAAAGCTGGTGAGGAGTCAGTCGCCGGCGATGGCCTTGGGAGCGGGGCCGTTCAGCAGGCTGCGGGCGAGCACGTCCTTGGCGCGATCGAACTCCGGCTGCCAGAGGATTTCCGGCGAGCCGGTCTTCATGCAGTCCCGGATGCGTTCGAGCGTGTTTCGCGCCATGTGCGGGCACTTGTTGCACGAACACGTGATCCCCGGCACCGGGTGGTACTGGTGCTGCGGGAATCGCTGCTGCAGTTGCCACATCATGTTCGGTTCGGTGGCGACGATGAACTCGCTCGGCTCGATGTAATCCGCCACGTGCTTGATCATGGCTTCCGTCCCACCGACGTAGTCCGCGTGGTCGAGGATGTTCTTGGGGCACTCGGGGTGGGCGATCGTCCGCGCTCCGGGGTGCAGTTTCTTCATCCGGATCAAGTCGCCGATGCTGAAGATTTCGTGCACCATGCACGAGCCGTCCCACAGGATCATGTCGCGGCCGGTCACCTCCTGCAGGTAGCGACCGAGGTGCTTGTCCGGCACGAAGAGAATCTCGTAGCCGCTCGGCACCTTGTTTCGAACCACGTCCTCGGCGTTGCCGCTGGTCACGACCCAATCCGAGAGCGCTTTCACTTTCGCGGACGAATTGATGTAGCAGACCGTCTGGAACTTGCGGCCGTTGATGCGGAGTTGTTCCTGGTACCGGGCGAGTTTGTCCGCGGGGCACGCGTCCACGAGGCTGCACCCGGCCGCGAGATCCGGGAGAAGCACTTTCTTGGACGGGTTCAGCATCTTGGCCGTCTCGGCCATGAAGAGCACGCCGCAGAACACGATCACGGGCGAATCGACGAGCGTGGCTTCGCGCGCGAGCTTCAGGGAATCGCCGGTGATGTCCGCGAGGGCCTGAATCTCGCCCTCCTGGTAGTAGTGGGCGAGGATGGTTGCGCCGATGGCCTTCTTCAGGTCGAGAATCTCGGCGGTGACGTCGTCGAGTGCGGCCGGCATCGCGGCTCCGGAATCGGTGGAGGAATCGAGGGCATTGTACGGTTGAAGTCAGACCTGAAACACGCCGGTGCGGAAGGGGCGGCCGTCGTCGTGGCGGGTGGCGATCTCCACGGCGATCGCGAGAGCCGCTCGCGTCTCCTCGGGTCGAACGATGGCGTCGATCCACAGGCGGGCGGCGGCGTGGCGGATGTCCGCCGTTTCGTCGTAGCTCGATTTCACTTTGTCGCGGAGGGTCGCGAGTTCGGCCGCGTCCGGCTCCTTCCCCGATCGCTTGAGCGCCTGCACCTGCACGTCCAGCAGCGTGCTCGCGGCCTGGTCACCCCCCATGACGGCGTACTTCGCCGTGGGCCACGCGAAGATGAACCGCGGGTCGAACGCCTTCCCGCAAAGCGCGTAGTTCCCCGCTCCGTACGAGCCGCCGGTGATCAACGTGATCTTCGGCACCACGCTGTTCGCGATGGCGTTCACCAGCTTCGCCCCCGCCTTGATGATGCCGTTCTGCTCGGACTCTTTCCCGACCATGAACCCGTTCACGTTCTGGAGGAACAGAATTGGAACGCGAAGCTGGTTGCAGTCCATGACGAAGCGCGCGGCCTTCTCCGCGGAGTCCACGTAGATCACTCCGGGAAACTGCACCGGGCCGGTCGCGGACTTCACGCTCCGAGTCTGGTTCGCGACGACTCCGACCGCCCGGCCGCCGAGCTTGCCGTGCCCACACACCAGCGATTGGCCGTACTCGGCCTTGTACTCGTCGAACGGACCGGGATCGAGAATGGACGCGATGAGCGAGCGAACGTCGTCCCCGAGCGGGGGACGTGAGTCCCCCGTGGCCGGTGTCGGCACGTTTCCGTTCGGCTCGTTTCCGTTCGGCACGTTTCCGTTCGGCACGTTTCCGTTCGGCACGGAGGGCTCACGCCCTCCGCTCGGGAGCATCTCGACCAGTCGCCGCAATCGCGTGAGACATTCGTCGTCGTTCTTCTCGCGGTAGTCGATGGTGCCGCTCACGGCGGCGTGCATCGTCGCTCCGCCGAGCGACTCGTGATCCACGACCTGCCCGATCGCGGCTTTCACGAGGGCCGGGCCCGCGAGGTAGAGCCCGCTGCCTTCCGTCATCAGGAGCGTGTCGCAAAGAACCGGCAGGTAACCGCCACCGGCCACGCAGTTCCCCATGATCGCGGCGAACTGCGGCACGCCCGAGGCCGAGATCACCGCGTTGTTCCGGAAGATGCGGCCGAAGTCGTCTTCGTCCGGGAAGACTTCATCTTGAAGCGGGAGGAAGACGCCTGCGGAATCGACGAGGTAAATCAGCGGCAGACGGTTCTCGAGGGCGATGCGCTGGGCGCGGAGAACCTTCTTGCATGTCATGGGGAAGAACGCGCCGGCCTTCACTGTGGCGTCGTTCGCGACGATCATGGCCCGGCGGCCGTTCACCGTGCCGATCCCGGTGACGACCCCGGCAGACGGCGCCCCGCCCCACTCGGAGTACATCCCCCACGCGGCCCAGAGCCCGAGTTCGAAAAACGCGTCGCCGCCGTCCACGAGTTTGGCGACACGCTCGCGCGCCGTGAGGCGCCCCTTCTCGTGCTGGCGGTCGATCGCTTTCGACCCGCCACCCAGCCGGATCGCCGATTCCTGGTCCGCGAGATCGTTCATGCCTGCAATATACTGTCCCCGCGACTTCGCACCGACCCACCTGCCCGAGGTGCCTCGTGAGCCGCCGCCTCGCCGCTCTCCTCGTGTTGCTGGCCCTTTCCGCTCGAACCCAAGCCGATGTTCCGGCGAACGAGACGCGGAAGCCGCCCGAGCCGGCAAATGCCCGCCCCGCGAAGAACGACGATGAACTGCGTGCCTGGGTCGATGGCGGATATGCGGTCGCGGACGTGCCCGAAGCGGTGTGGTTTGAACCGGAGCCGAAGAAGCCCGAACTGCTGTACCTCGCCCACACGCACGTGCCCACGACGTGGGACCGCCGCAAGGTGTCGCTCGATCCGCTGGAGTGGAAGCGACACAAGGATGGCTCGTTGACTCTGGAGCGAACGCTGCCGAACAAGGTGACGCTCGTGTCCAAGGTCGTTGCGGGCAAGGACGGCGTGCGAATGGAGTTCCGCGTCGCCAACGGTTCGAACGAGAAGCTGATCGGGCTGCGCATTCAGATGTGCGTGATGCTCGCCGGGCTGACGGGCTTCGAGAAGCAGACCAACGACAACAAAGTGTTCGCGTCCCCGTTCGCCGCATGCAAGGACGCGACGGGAAAGCGCTGGGTCATCACCGGTTGGGAACGGTGCGGCCGCGCCTGGGGCAACCCGCCGTGCCCGTGCCTGCACGCCGATCCGGTGGTCGAGGACTGCCCGCCAGGCGAGTCGCGGTCCGTTCGGGGCTGGTTGTCCTTTCACGAAGGGACGGACATCGAAGCGGAACTCGATCGCTTGAAATCGAGCGGAGCCCTCCCGAAGGAACGAGGTCATTGACCACTTGGCGCGGCGGTCCTAGCATTGGATCCGTTGCCCTCTCCTCGAAGCGCCATGACCGAGCCGACCATTCGATCGTCGATCCCGCCTGAAGTGCGTTGGGGCGCCGGGCACGACCCGCTGCCGATGCAGTGGGTGCTGCCGGACGGCCGCCCGCTGCCGAACAGCGCCGGCGAGACGCCGCTGGACTTCTGCCGCCACATGCGCCGCCTGTGCACGGACATCGCTGGCCGCTGCGAGGGGCTTGGGCACATCCGCATGCCGCACGTGCTCCTCTCGTTCACTCCGGCCCGAAATCGCAATCGCTTCGGCCTGCAGGCCCGCGTCACGCCCATGCGATTCCGTCACGGGAGCGACGTGGGGACGCTTCCGACCCGCGAGTACCGCGTGCAGCGCTACTTCGTGAACGGCGTCGAGATGATGTACCTGCTCACCTTTTGCCTGCCGCGGTTCTTCAACCAGCCGTTCGAGGAGAAACTGTCCACCGTCTTCCACGAATTGTTCCACATGAGCCCGGAGTTCGACGGTGATCTGCGCCGCCACCACGGCCGCTACGCCGTTCACTCCCGCTCGAAAGCGGACTACGAGAAGAAGGTGGATGGGCTGATGAACGAGTATCTCGACGGGCACGCCCGCCCCGAGTTGTTCGACTTCCTTCGCCACCCGTACCGCGATTTGTGGTTGAAGCACGGCGGCATCCGCGCGGCGATCGTGCCGCGGCCGAAACTCCTTCCCCTTGGCCGCGTCTTGCGACCCGCCGCGAAACGCGGTTGATCGTCACTTCGCCTTTTTCAAACCCTCCGCGCCGCGGCCGGCGGCCGGGCTGCCCGGTTGCAGGCGGAAATCGGTCTTCCCGTCGCGGAACTTCGGGTCCGCGCCGTACTCGCCGTCGGTCTCGGCGGCCGGGAGCGCGGGCTTGCTGCGGTTCGGAGCGTCCTCGCAGAACCACCAGTTCTTCGCGAACGTGAACGTCTCGGGGGCGGTGTTCGGCCCCACGTTCACTCCGCCCCAGCGGTCTGATCGGAAGGCGATGACGTTGCTTTCGACCGCGACCTTGCGACACGGCACGAACCCCTCGCCGGCGTTCTCCTGGAGGATGCGGAGGGCGTATTTCTCGGGCCGCACGATGGTGTTGAAGCGGATCGTGCCGCCGTCCACGCCGACGCAGGCGATCGCGGCGCTGCCGCCGACGAACGTGCACCCTTCGACGCGGATGTCCTTCGCCTCGAATTTGGCTTTCGCGGGAAACTTGTCGAGCGGCGGGCGGAAACTGTCCGCTCCGGTGTTCCCGCCGGCGTTGATGCCGCGCTCGCCGAAGTCGGTGAAGCGGCAGTCCCGCACGGTGATCTCGGCGGACCCGCCCTTCATCTGCACCGCGTTCGACCCGCCATTCCGGAACGTGCATCCGGTGAGAAGTCCGCGATGGCAGCCGACCATGTCGATGGCCGACCCGCCGGAGCCCCAGCGATCCACGGCGCAATCGACGATGGAGAAGTCGTCCACGCCGGAGAGCTTGATGCCGTCCACGTTGCCGCGCGGGCCGACCTCCGAGATGCGGAGGTTCTTGAGCGTGATGTGGTGAGCGGGTCGATCCGGGTTTCCGGCGTCGTCTATGTTCAGCGCGTTGTCGCGGCAGCCGCCGAGGGTCAGGTCGCGGAGTTCGAGGTGGCTGGCCCCGGAGATGTGCAGGCACGCGTTGTCCGCGGCAAAGGTCGGCGGGCGGTCCGGGTTCGACGCGGCGACGAGGATCGGCATCTCCTTCGTGCCGTGAACGTTCTTGAAGTAGTGGTTGCCGCGATACGTGCCGGGCGCGATGAGGATGCGATCGCCGGGCTTCACGGCGGCGAACGCGCGACGCAGGCCGTCCACGTCGCTCACCCGATGATCCGCGGCGTTCGCCGACCCGCATGCGAGGGCGACCGCGATCGCCGGTAGGAACCGATTCATGCTGCGCTCCCGTGAACGGTTGACAGGGGTCGATTTCGGCCGTAGTTTCACAATATGGGTCGATTCACCGCCATCATCGCGATTACCGCCGCGCAGCGAGTGCGCCCCGGTGGACGCGGATGACGGGCGGAGCGCCCCTTCCAACAGCCGCGACCCCGGAGCCACGCTTCGGGGTTTTTTCGTTTCCATACGCAGCCGCACCATGAACCGCGTCCACATCTACGACACCACTCTCCGCGACGGCAGCCAGGGCGAGGGCGTGAACTTCTCCCTCCAGGACAAGCTGCTCCTCACCAGGAAGCTGGACGAACTCGGCGTCGACTTCATCGAAGGCGGATACCCGCTCTCGAACCCGAAGGACTTCGAGTACTTCCAGGCCGTCCGCGAGTTGAACCTGAAGCATGCGAAGGTCGTGGCCTTCGGCATGACGCGCCGCAAGAACGCTCCACCCGAAACGGACACGTGCCTGAAGGCCCTTCTCGATTCGCAAACGCCCGTCGTCACGATCGTCGGCAAGACGTGGGACTTCCACGTGACGAACGTGTTGGGCACGACCCTGGAGGAGAACACCCGCATGATCGCGGACTCGGTGCGGCACTGCCGCTCCCAGGGCCGCGAAGTGTTCTACGACGCCGAGCACTTCTTCGACGGGTACCGCGCGAACCCGGAGTACGCGCTGGCGACGCTGAAGGCCGCGGCGGACGCCGGCGCGAGCGTCGTCATCCTCTGCGACACGAACGGCGGCACGATGCCCGAGCGGATCGGCGAGATCGTCGCGGAGGTGAAGCGGGCCGTGAGTTGCGAGGTCGGCATTCACTGCCACAACGATTGCGAACTGGCCGTGGCCAACTCGCTGGCCGCGGTTCGCGCCGGGGCCACCCAGGTGCAGGGCACCATGAACGGCATCGGCGAACGCTGCGGCAACGTCGATCTCGTCAGCGTCATCGCCAACCTCGCGCTCAAGTACAAGCGGGACGTGCTGATCCCCGGGAGCCTCGCGAAGCTCACCGAAGCGTCGCGGTACGTCTATGAGATCGCGAACCTGAACTTCCGATCCGGGCAGGCGTTCGTCGGCACGTCCGCGTTCGCTCACAAGGGCGGGATGCACACGCACGCCGTCGCGAAGGACCCGGCGACCTACGAACACATCGCCCCCGAGGCCGTGGGCAACGAACGCCGCATTCTCGTGTCCGAACTTTCCGGGCAATCCACGATTCTCGCGAAGACGACGAAGTACCAACTCGCCAACGACAAGGCGCTGATGGGGAAGATCCTCGCGCAGGTGCAGGACCTCGAGAACGCGGGATACGAGTTCGAGGCGGCGGAGGCGAGCTTCGACCTGCTCGTGAAGAAAGCGGCCGGGCTGTACGAGCCGTGGTTCGAGCGGCTCGCGTACCGGGTGAACATCGAGGCCGGGCCGGACCCGACGCCGATCACCGAAGCGACGGTGAAGGTCCGCGTGGGGGACGTGACGCAACACACCGCGAGCGAAGGGGACGGACCCGTGAACGCGCTGGACGGCGCCCTCCGGAAGGCCCTCGTTCCCGTCTTCCCGAAGCTGAAGGATCTGCACCTCGTCGACTACAAGGTCCGCGTGGTGAACCCGAAGGAAGGCACCGCCGCGCGAGTTCGAGTGGTGATCGAATCGCGCGACGGCAGCGAAGTGTGGGGCACGGTGGGCGTGAGCGAGAACGTGGTCGAAGCCTCGTGGCTCGCTCTGGCGGACAGCATCGAGTACAAGCTGTTCAAGGACCGCGACGCCTGACGGTGAGGACCGACTTTCAAGTCCGACGCCGCGGAATCGAAAGCCGAACCTTCTCCCTGGGAATCTCGGCCGCGGCTCAGTTCCGGATGTTGGCCGGATTTCCGGGCGCCGGAGCGCCGACGAGCACGGTCGGCGGGTTGGCCGGCGGGGCGAGCGCGGCTTCGGCCGTGCCGAGCAGTTCCTTGATGTTCTTGCGGAAGCCGTCGTACTGCGTCTGGAGCGCGTCGCGTTCCTGGGTGCGGGCTTTCAGATCGGCGCGGGCCACGTCGCGTTCGCGGCGTTCCTGCGACGCCGTGGCGTTGGCCGATTCCAGCGACTTCGTCGCCTGCGTGAGTTTCTCTTCGGCCGCGAGCAGCCGGGTGCGGAAGGTGTCGCGGGCGGCCGCCGCCGCGCGGAAGTCTTCTTCCAGCCGTTGAACCTTGGACTCGAGCGCGGCGCGTTCGTTGCCGCCGGCGGGGCCGCGGGCGCAACCGTACAGACCGAGCATGGCCACGAACAGGAACCCGAGAACCTTGTGCGAGCGCGTCATGTTGCCTCCGGGAGCCGAGCCGCGGGAATCCTCCTGACCGGCGCGTTCGGCATAATTGGTGGGCGTCACTGGGACACAGTTACCTCTCGCAGATTACTTCGACACATGCAGCTTCCGCACTTCACCAAAAACCCGGAATCGGAACAGATTCTCCGGAACGCCCAGATTCGGGTCGAGAGGCGAACCCGCAACCGGGTCGCGAGACGGAACTGACTCACGAATCGTGGGAAAAGAAAGAAGCGGTCCGTGGACCGCTTCTTGAGACAATCGCAGTTCGCCGAAGAGGTCGCGGACCGCTTGCGGGTTTGTTGACGATCACTCGGCCGGCTTCGGCTCGTCCGGGGGCGGTGGCGCTTCCGACGGGGGCGGCGGCACCGGCGGCTCCGGCGGCTTCACCGGTTCGTCCTTCGGCTTGCTGAAGAACGCCGCCAGTTCGGCGAACGTGTTCAACGCGGCCTTGCCGGACTTCTTGTCCCCGGTCAGATTCGGGAGCGGCTTCGGAGGCCGCGGCGGGCGGGCCGGCTTCGGCGGCGGAGGCGGCGGAAGGTCCACGGGGCCGGCCGGAGCCGGTCGATCCCCGCGTGGCGGCGGGCCGCCGGGGCCACGACCACCCGGACGCGGGCCACGTGGCGGCGGGCCGCCCTGTTGGCGTTCCCCACGTGGCGGGCCGCCCCGATCACGACGCGGTTCGCGAGGCTCCCCACGCGGCTCGCGTTGTTCGCGAGGCGGGACGCCCCGTTCGCTCCGCGGCTCCGGACGGCGTTCCTGACCCGGCTGGATCATCGAGAGCGAAATCTTCTTCTCCGTCCCCTTCACCTCGATCACCCACACCGTCACGACGTCGCCCACGGCCACGACGTCGTACGGGCTCTTGATGTACCGGTTCGCCATCTGGCTGATGTGAACGAGGCCGCTCTCCTTCAACCCGATGTCCACGAAGGCTCCGAACGGAACCACATTCAGCACCGTGCCCTTGAGTTCCATTCCGGGCGTGATGTCTTCGAGTTTCAGCACGCCCTTCTTGAAGATCGGCGGCGGCACGTCTTCACGCGGATCGCGGCCGGGGCGGGCGAGCGCCTCGAAGATGTCGCGGATCGTCGGTTCACCGACCTTGAGCACGCCGGAAGCCTCGACTGCACTCGTGTCGAGGAGCTTGGCGCGGAGTTCCTCGAGCTTCGCGTGGTCCCGGAGGTGGGCCGGTTCGAAGCCGAGGTCCGTGAGAATCTGCCGGGCCGTGGGGTAGCTCTCGGGGTGAATCCACGTGCCGTCCAGCGGATCGGGCGAGTCCGGAATCTTGAGGAAGCCCGCGGCCTGTGCGTAGCGCTTCTCGCCGAGCCCGGCGACTTGCTGAAGTTGATCGCGACTGGTGAACGCGCCGTGCCGTTCGCGGTGTTCCACCACGGCCCGCGCCACGAGTTGGTTCATGCCAGAGACGTGGCGAAGCAGCGGCACGCTGGCCGTGTTCAGATCCACGCCCACCTGGTTCACGCTCGATTCGATCACGCCTTCGAGCGATTCCTTGAGATGCTTCGGCTTCACGTCGTGCTGATAGAGCCCGACACCGATATGCTGCGGGTCGATCTTCACGAGCTCGGCGAGCGGATCCTGCAGGCGGCGGCCGATGCTGATGGTGCCGCGGGTGGTCGCGTCCAGCGTGGGGAACTCTTCGCGGGCCACGGGGCTCGCGGAGTAATCGCTGGCCCCGGCTTCGATCACGATGACGTACGCGAGATCGGCGGGGGCTTCGGGCAGCCCTTCGAGGCTGATCTCCGGCGCGGGCGGCGGAGCGGGAGGGGGAATCACGCCGGAACCGGTCGTGACCGTCTCGCTCGCGGGCGCCGCGGCTCCGGTCGTTTCCACCGCCGTGGTTTCCGGCGGAGGAACGTGAACGTCCGACGTGAACGTTTGAGTGAGCGTGTGAGTGGGAGTGAGAGCGGATTCGGAAGCGGATTCGACGGCCGGCATCGGCGGGCTGACGCTTTCGCTGACCGCGGCGACCGGGGTCACGCTCCCGCTGATCGGACTCGCACTCTCGCTCGCGTTCACACTGACCTGCGGATTGAGCCGTCGATTCTCCAGGTCCGCGATCAGATCCGCGACGAGTTGTTCCGTCTCGCGGCAGCCGGTCCCGTTCCCGATCGCGATGATGCTCACCTCGTGCTTCCGCACGAGTTGTTCGAGCTTCCGCTTCGAGTCGGCGACGCTCTTGCGCTGGCCGTGGGGATAGATCACGGCGTCTTCGAGAAGCTTTCCGGTTTCGTCGAGCACGGCGAGCTTGCATCCGGTGCGGATGCCGGGGTCGATCGCGAGCACCTTCTTCGCTCGCAGCGGCGGTTGAAGCAGCAGGCTTCGCAGGTTCCGCGCGAAGACCATCACCGCGTGATCCTGAGCGCGTTCGGTCAGTTCCCGCCGCACTTCCCGCTCGAGGCTCGGCAACACGAGCCGCTCGAGGGCGTCCGCCGCGACCACGCTCAGCAGTTCCTTGTGGGGATGATCCGCGAGGTTCAGGTGGAAGGCCGCGATCTCGTTCGCGACGACGCGGTCGATGTCCAGGTGAACGCGCAGGACATTCGTCTTCTCGCCGCGGTTGATGGCGAGCACGCGGTGCGGCGGAATCTCCCGCACCGGTTCCTTGAACGCGGCATACGGTTCGAACTCTTTCCCTTTCCCCTCCGGCAGAGTCTCCACTTTGTTGGAGGCGATGAGCCCCACGTCCCAGATGAAGTTTCGCAACGGGCCGCGCACGTCCGCCGTGTCCGCGACCATCTCGGCGAGAATCTCCTTCACCCCGGCGAGCACTTCATCCGCGTTCAACAGCCACTTGTCCGGGTCGACGAGCCCTTGAAGCACCTCGCCGAGATTGGCGACGGCCGGATCGCGGGCCCAGATCGCTTCGGCGAGCGGCGCGAGTCCCTTTTCGCGAGCCTCGGTCGCCTTCGATTTCTTCTTCGGCTTGAAGGGCAGGTACAGATCTTCGAGCCGCTTCGGGAAGTCTGCCGCGAGGATGGCTTGCGTGAGATCTTCGGTGAGCCGCCCCTGATATGCGATGCTCTTGAGAATGGTTTGCTTGCGGTCCGCGAGTTGGCGAAGCTGTTTGACGCGTTCCTGAATGCGGCGGATCGCCTCTTCGTTCAGGCCGCCGGTCGCTTCCTTGCGGTAGCGCGTGATGAACGGAACGGTGTTCTCGTCGTCCAGCAGGCGCACGACGGCTTCGACCTGTCCCTTGCGGATCTGCAGGTCCTGCGCGATGCGGCTGAGGTCGTGCGGTTGCGGCGCGGGAGGCACCGGCGGGACTGGCTGGCTCGGCCGCTCCGGCTTCGGCGGTTCGACCACCGGCGTGGACGCGTCCTCGACCGCGGCGGGCGGTTCGACCACCGGCGCGGACACGTCCACGACCGCGGCGGGCGGTTCGGGCGGCGTCTCGACGGCGGGGCTCGTTTCGGGCGGGGTCGGCGTCGGGTCCGAAGGGGTGGGCGTCGTCGGGTCGGACGGAATCATCGCGGTCGTCCTTGGGTTACGGCACGGGCCGGCTTCGCGAGCGATGCGAAGTCGGGAAGTTGTCTCGGTGGGAAATCGGCGGCCGAGCCGCTCGGAAGGTCATGACTACGCGCCGATTCGCGGCAAGTCAAGGAAATGGTTGAGCCGCGAGGCGGAGTCCGCGGACCACCGCCTCCCGGCTCATCGGCAAACGTCCCGTCTCGAGGCGACTCATCGCGCGAAGGAGACGTGCTCGCGGGTGGCGGCCTGGATCTGAGCGAGCGTCACGGTGCGGGAGGATTGGCCGCTAGGCCGCACGTAATAAACGTACGTCTCGTTCGGGTTCAAGCCTTCCGCCAGCACGTGCTCGGGGCCGATCGGGTACGGCGTGTCGCGATCCGCGGACTTCATCATCCAGCGGCCGGACGCGCGGAGTTGGTACAGGTTCAACTTGCGGTCGCGAGAAGAGTACTCGATCCACTCGGCCCGCGGGGGGGGCAGGCTCGCCATGAGCGGCCGGTCGGACGCGAACGGAGTCGCTTCGACGGAGCCCGTGTCTTCAGACGAAGCTTCACGCGGCTCGTGGCCGCAACCGCACACCCCGAGGAGCAGCAGACCGAAACCGAACGTCGCGAGGGTGGAAAGGGCCGATCCGTGGCCGGCCACGCGGGCCGGTCGTTCTGTCGTCGTCGGGGTCATCCGTAACGCCGTCATGACCGCACTCCATGGGTCGGTGGAAGAGGAACCGCACACGGAAATACCATCAACGAATTGTAACACGAGAATTGCCAAAAGGATAGCCGAAGAGTCACATTGGTGTGCCGACAGAGATTGGCGGCGGAGCCGCTCTTGGGTGGCACCGGCTTCTAGCCGGTGTGTGGCCCCGGCTTCCAGCCGGGGCTCCTGTCGGGGGCAACTTACTTCGAAGTCGGCCACCCTCGGAAGGAGCACCGGCTGGAAGCCGGGGCCACCCAGATCGGGCTTCGCCAAAAACATAGGCGCACCCGAGTCTCATTCCCCGCTTGACGCGGGGGCGCAAGTCGGGCATATCGCGGCGTCTGCGGGATGGGTGCGGAGGCGTCGTCATGTGGAATCGGATTCTCGTTCTCGGCTTCGCGGCGTTCGGCCTCGCCTCCGGCGGGTGTTCCTCGATGAACAACACCGAGAAGGGCGTGGGCATCGGCGGGGCCCTCGGCGCAGGCACGGGCCTCGCCATCGGCGCGGCCACGGGCAATCCCAAGACCGGGGCCGCCGTCGGCGGGCTCCTTGGGGCCGGGCTTGGCGGAATCGTCGGCTCCGAGAAGGACCGCGAGGTGCAGGAGAAGCGCGACCTGCAGCAGGCCACGGCAATCGCCACCGCCCAGACTCAGCAACGCCTCGGCCTCACGGACGTCGTTCAAATGGTGCAGAACGGCCACGACGAGCAAGTGATCATCAACCAAATCCGCTCCACGAGCAGCACGTTTCAACTCTCCCCGGGCGATCTCGACTTCCTGAAGACGAACAACGTGCCGACGCGGGTGATCGTGGAGATGCAGAACGCGAAGGCGTCGCCGGTGGTGGTGCAGCCGTCGCGTCCGGTGGTGGTGCGGGAACAACCGACGGTGATCTACCGGGAGCCGCCGCCGGTGGTGATCTATCAGCGCCGCCCGCCGCCTCCGCCGCCGGGCTTCGTCATCGGGTACCGAAGCTGGTGAGCCGCGTATGATGGCTTCATGCGTGCGGTCGACATCATTCGCAAGAAGCGGGACGGCGGCGAACTGACGGCCGCCGAGATCGCACACTTCGTTCGCGGCGCCACCGATGGCCACGGCTGGGCCGACTATCAACTCTCCGCGTTGCTCATGGCCGTCGTCTGGCGCGGGATGACGCCCGAAGAGACGGCCACGCTCACCGGCCTGATGGCGAACTCCGGCGCCCGCCTCGACCTCTCCGACATTCCCGGACCGAAAGTCGACAAGCACAGCACCGGCGGAGTGGGGGACAAAACCTCGCTGATCCTCGGGCCGCTCGCCGCCGCCTGCGGCGTGATCGTGCCGATGATGTCCGGCCGCGGCCTCGGACACACCGGCGGAACGCTCGACAAGCTCGAAGCGATTCCCGGCTTCAACGTGAACCTGGACGAAGCCGCGTTCCGCAAAGCCCTTCGCGAAGTCGGCCTCGGCATGATCGGCCAGACCGCGGCAATCGCCCCCGCGGACAAGAAGCTCTACTCCCTCCGCGACGTGACCTCGACCGTCGAGAGCGTCCCGCTCATCACCGGCTCGATTCTCAGCAAGAAGCTCGCGGAAGGAATCTCGGGCCTGGTGATGGACGTGAAGTGCGGCCGCGGCGCGTTCATGAAGTCGCGTGATGCCGCACTCGGCCTCGCCGAATCGCTGCACGAAGTGGGGAACGCCAACGGGCTCCGCATCAACACGGTCGTCACCGCGATGGAGAGCCCGCTCGGCCGCGCCGTGGGCAACGCCAACGAGGTGATCGAGTCGATCGAGACGCTCAAGGGCCGCGGGCCGAAGGACCTCACCGATCTCTCCGTGCTCCTCGCCGCCCGGATGGTGTCGCTTGCGGGGCTGGCCGCGGACGACGACGAGGCCGAACGGAAGGTGCGGGCCGCGCTCGACTCCGGCGCGGGGCTCGAAGTCTTCCGCAAGTGCATCGAACAGCAAGGCGGGGACCCGCGGGTGATCGACGACTACGGACGCTTTCCCGTGTCGCCGTGGGGCGCGAACTTCGCGACGAACACCGGCGGGTTCGTGGGTTGGCTCGACGCGGAGAAGATCGGCGTGGCGGCGATGAAACTCGGGGCCGGCCGCCTGCGCGCCGAGGATCGCGTCGACCACGCCGTCGGCATCACCTTGCTCGTGAAGCCCGGCGACTTCGTGAACCCCGGAGACCCGCTCTTCACGCTCGCCTATCGAGACGAGGCGACCGTTTCGGAGGCGATCGCGTTGCTGGGAGAAGCCGTGGTCTTTTACGACGCCCCGCCGCGGCCGCAGCCGCTCGTGTTGGAGGAACTGGGATGACGGACGCGCTCGTGACCGCGGCGACGGCGGCCCGCGAAAGGGCGTTCGCCCCGTTCTCCGGGTTCCAAGTCGGAGCCGCGCTCGAAGCCGAGGACGGCACGATCGTCGCGGGATGCAACGTCGAAAGCGCAAGCTACGGGCTCACGATGTGCGCCGAACGCGTCGCCATCTTCAAGGGCGTGTCCGAAGGGAAGACGCGGTTCGTCCGCGTCGCGGTGGTGACGAACGCGAAGACGCCGACCTCGCCGTGCGGAGCGTGCCGGCAACTGCTCTGGGAGTTCGCCCCGGACGCGGACGTGATCCTCGCCAACCTCGCGGGCGACGTGCGGCGCTGGCGGATGCGCGACCTCATCCCGGACGGCTTCGACGCCGGCCAGATGTGACTGGGGAGTCGGCTCGGAACCCGATACTTCTTCGATCTCTTCGAGGTTGCTGCCATGCCTCACACGGTTCGTTCGGTGGCCGCGGTGGCGGTCACTCTTGTGGTCATCGTCGCCGCGCTGGCGTGGCAACAACCGGAGGCCGCGCCGCCGCCGCGGAGTGTCGCGCCGCCCGCGCCGCTGCCCGTCGCCCATGCCGGCCCTCAATATTGGAAGGGCAATCTGCACACGCACTCGCTCTGGTCGGACGGCGACGACTTCCCCGAGATGATCGCCGACTGGTACAAGCGGAACGGGTACCACTTCCTCGCGCTTACGGACCACAACACGCTCTCCGAAGGGGACAAGTGGGTGAGCGCCGACGCGAACGCGAATCGCGGCCGCGCCCTGAAGAACTACACGGCCCGATTCGGCGAACGCTGGGTCGAGACGCGCGAGAAGGCCGGCAAACGCGAGGTGCGGCTCAAGCCGCTTTCCGAGTTCCGTTCCCTGCTCGAAGAACCCGGCAAGTTCCTCCTGATTCAGGCGGAGGAGATCACGCACAGCTACGCGAAGCGGCCGATTCACATCAACGGCATCAACCTCCGCGACGTGGTGAAGCCCCTCGACGGCAAAGACGCCGTCGAGACGATCACGATCAACATGCGGCAGGTCTCGGATCAGCGGAAGAAGAGCGGCCGCGCCATGATCGCGTTCCTGAACCATCCGAACTTCGGCTGGGGGGTGCGGGCCGAGGAACTGCTCCTGTCCGAGGAGTTGAAGTACTTCGAAGTGTTCAACGGGCACCCGGGCGTCCGCAACTACGGCGACGCCCAACACGCTTCCACGGAACGCGTCTGGGACATCGCCCTGGCCTTGCGACTTGGCAAACACCAGTTGCCGATGGTGTACGGCCTCGCGACCGACGACTCGCACGCCTACCACGAATGGGGTGCGGGCAAGACCAACCCCGGCCGCGGCTGGATCATGGTGAACGCGCCCCACCCCACGGCCGATTCCATCGTGAAGGGAATCGAATCCGGCGACTTCCACGCCTCGACCGGCGTTCGACTCAAGTCCGTCTCCCGCGTCGGGAATCAGTTTCGCGTCGAGGTGCAGGCCGACCCCGGCGTGAAGTACCGCATTCAGTTCATCGCCACGCAAAAGGGAGCGGACCTAAGTTCGAAGGAACAACTGGACAAGGACGGCAAGCCGCTCCCCGTCACGAACATCTACTCGGACGAGATCGGAAAGGTGGTCGGCGAAGCGGAAGGGCCTTCCGCCAGTTACGGAATCACGGGGCAGGAACTGTACGTGCGGGCGAAGGTGATCTCGAGCAAGCCGCACCCGAATCCCTACGCCAAAGGCGACGTCGAAGTCGCGTGGACAAAACCGATCGTGCCCTGAGTCGCGCCTGAGGGAGCACGTCGTCCCACTTGTCGGCGACGAGCACGCTGTCGACCAGGGTTTCGAGCTTGGCGGTGTCCTTGGAAGGGGCGACCGCGACGGTCGCTTTCGCGACCATCGCGGGCCCGCTTCGTCATCCGACGAACACTCCGTTCATGAAGCCGGGGAAGGCGTTGATGTCGAAGTGCGAGTCGTCGGTGTCGCCCACGGCGAGTTGCGTGCCGAGGTAGGCGGCCGCCGTGCCGCCGCCTTTGTCGCCCACGCCCGTGACCAGATCCGCCTGGAGGTCGTTGTCCAGGTTCTTGACGGCGACACGGATGCCGCCGCGGTTGGCTTGATCGCCGGCGAAGAAGTTGGCGTGCAGCGTGGCTCCCACGGGCCCGATGCTCGGCGTGAGCAGGCCGGCGCCGTCGTAGACCTTCACGTGAGGGGCGCCGCCGGGGCCGGCCCCGGTGATCAGGTCGCCGCGGCCGTCGCCGTCCACGTCGCCGATGGCGACGTAGGTGCCGTTCCGCAGCGTCTCGGCGTAGGCGAAGAAGTTCGAGAGCGGCGTGAACTGCGAGACGGCGATGGAAGCGCCGTCCCAAATCGTGATGCGGGGGCCGCCGTTGAATCCGGCGGAGACGGCGATCTCGGCGCGGCCGTCGCCGTTCATGTCGCCCACGGCCGCCCGGGCCCCGCCGCGGAAGTTCGGATCGTTGATGCCGAGGAAGCTGATGAACGGGTTGAACGTCATGCCGGAGTAGGCCACCACGCGGGGGCCGCCGCCTTCGTCCGGCGTGATGATGAGTTCATCCGCACCGTCGCCGTCGATATCCCCGGCCGCGACGAAGACGCCGCCGTCGAAGTTGTCGAACGGGAAGACGCTGAAGATCTGGTTCCCGCTGGCCCCGTCGATCACGCGGACCTGGGCGCGCTGGCCGGGGCCCGTGGCCACGACCATGTCCATCACGCCGTCGCGGTTGAAGTCCCCGCTGCCGGTTCGCACCCCGCCGGTGAAGCTCGGCGTGAACGCGAAGAACTGGCTCTGCTCCACGCCCGTGGTGGAGAACACCTTCACCAGCGGGCCCGTGCCGGCGCCCGGCCCGATCACGATCGGCGTCGGGATCGGAATCACTTCCAGGGTGCCGTCGATCACGTTCACGATGTCGTAGTTTTGCGCCGTCGGCGTGCCCACCATCGTGATCGGGTACGTTCCCGGCGGGCTGTTCACGTTCGCCGTGGTGGTGAGCGTGAACCCGGTGACGACCGACGCCGGATCGCCGAGCAGCAGCGTGGCCGCGGAGAACGTGAACGGGGGGTTCGCCGCGTGGAACGTCCGCTGCTTGTCGTCGATCGTGATGGTGAGCGGGGCCTTCGTGACGAAGAGCCGGCCATCCACGAACGTCATCGTGTAGTTCGCGTTCGCGGTCACGCCGCCTTGCGTCACGGGGTAGCCCGCCGGGATCACGGGGCTGGCGATCGTGGCCGTGGTCGTGGCCGCGCCGTCGATCACGTCTTCGCCCAGATCGCCGTTCACCAAGCCAGTGAGGGTCAGGAATCCCGAGGCGAAATCGATCGTGGGCACGGGCGAGCCGTACTGCTTGAGGATCGGGTTCGCCGCGGTCACGGTCAGCGGGGCGGGCGTGACCACGTGCGTGAAGTTCGCCGAGTTCCCCGGCAGGAACTCCGTCACCATGCTCGGCGTGCCGATGTACCGAACGAACATCTGGTCGTAGGTCCCGGCGTTGAACGTCGGCACCGTGATCTCCGCGGTGTACTGACCGCTGACCAGCGAGAGCGTCCCGAACCCGAGCGACGTGGACGAATCGCGGAAGAACTCGACCGTGTCGCCGTCCAGCAGGCTCGTCACGGTGGAGGGCACGCCCGCGTCGTTCGCCAGCACGCTCACCACCGCCGTGATCGTGATGCTCTCGCCGTACACCGTCGGCGTGTTGGACGTGCCGATCACCGTGGGCGGGCTCGTGAGCAGCACCAACGTGGTGGACGAAGTCGTGAACGTGTTTCCGCCCTGATCCTCGGAGCGGATCGTCGTCGTGTACAGGCCGTCCGGCAGCACGGTCGTGTTGTCCGGGCCGGTGCCGTTCCACGCCACGTTCACGTTCGCGTTCGTGCCGGTGAAGGTGCGAACCACGACGTTCGAACTGTTGCGGATCTCCAGCACCCACTGGCTGAAGGTGCCGTTCGTGAACGTGGTGAACGGCTGATCGCCCACCGTGCTCGTCAGCGTCGTGACGCCGGGAGTGGTGACGCCGACGACATTCGGCGAAATCAGCGTGTTCGATGCGTTCACCGGCGTGGCCGTCGGGAGCAGGCTGTCCAGCACCACCGTGATCGTGTTGGACGAACCCGTGTTCCCGAACGTGTCTTCGAAGAACGCGGTGGCGGTGTAAGCGCCGTTCGGCAGCACGACGTTCCCGGTTCCGCGGCCGTCCCAGTTGGCGCTGATCGGCACCACCGTGTGCGGCGCGGTCGGCCCGAATGGCGTGATCGGGTTCACCAGCGTGCGAACCAACGCGTTCGACGCGTCCCGGATCTCGATCGTGTAACTCTGAAGTTGCCCGCGTTCCATCAGCACGTTCACGTCGAAGTTCGTGCTGTCCTTGATCCCCGTGCTGCTCTCCGGCGAGATCACCGGCTCGCTCGCCACCATCGTGTCGAAGACCGGAATCTCGATGACGAGGTTGCTGGAGAGCGAGGCGTTCGCGGTGTTGAAGTCCACCGGATCGCCGTTGTACGTCGCGGAGACGCTGTAGGTTCCGCCCGGCAGGAACGGGAAGCCCGTGACGTCGCCGGTGGTGTCGAACTGGGCCTGGTTCGTGCCCGCGTTCACGTTCACCGTGCCGGTGTATGTCTGCAGCGTGCTGACGTTCGTGAACGTGAAGGTGACGGTGTTCGTGGGCGAGATCGTGGTCGCGCCCGCCTCAGGGGTCATCGTCGCGGTGAGGACGACGTTTTGCCGCTGCGTGGCCGGGTTCAGCGACGCGGTCACGTTCATGTTCACGATGTTCGCGAGGATCTTCGTGAGCACGACCGAGTTCGGGTTGTACTGGACGCTGAACTTGTGCCCCTCGATGAACACGACGTTGGCGCCGTGCAGTTCGCGGAAGCGCCCGCTGATGCCGCCCGTGGCCGTGAGGATCGTGAAGGAGTCGCCGAGTTGGATGCCGGGGCCGAAGACGCCGCTCAGCGTGGCGTTGTTGAGCGAGGCCGTGCCGGTGACGGCGAGGAGGTCGTTGTCCACGCCCGGGATCGGAGCGCCGACCGACGTGTGCGTGAGGTTCACGCTGAACGTCGTGGTCGAAGCCCAGAGAAGGTTGCCGGAGTTGAGCGTGCCGACGCCGTTGCCGAGGTAGTTGATGCCGGGAGCGACGACGCCGGTGGAGCGGGTGCCGGCGGTCGGGGCGCCATCGATCTGGCCCACCGTGCCGATGCCGCTGAGACTCGCGTTGGCGCCCTTGAGCCCGACCGGGCCGATGTTCGCGTCCGCTTGCACGTCGCCCTGGAGAACGGTGACGGGGCCGGTGAACCCGGTGGCCGGAGCGAAGCGAAGGCGGCCCAGGCCGGTCTTGATCAGCCGCTCGGTGGGCGACGAATCGATCACCGCCGTCACGTTCAGGTCCACGTTTTCCGGGCCGTCCGCGACGGTCGCCGTGCGGTCGGCTCCGCCCATGTCCAGCGTGCCGGGCCCGAGGATCTGAGCCGGGCCGTTCGTGTCCGAGTTCGCCGCGATGTCCCCGCCAAGCGAGTGAACCGCGTTCTGACCGATGGTGATCACGCTGCCCGTGATGTCGATCCCGAGCGAAGACCCCTGCGTGAACTTGCCGAGGTTGATCGTCGCGCCGTTCGTCATCACGACGTTCCGCGTCGTGAAGATCGGGTTCTGCAGGTTGCGGTCGCCGAGGGTCACGTCCGCGTCGTTCAGGGTCAGCGTGTCGGTGGTGTTGAACTCGCCGTCCGTGCCAAACTCGATCTTGGCGTCCGTGACGGTCACCTTGGCGGCGTCGAAGCGGACGGTGTTGCCGAAGGCGAAGTCGGTGCTCGCGCTGGTGACGTCCGCGGCGGACATGGTGGAGTTGTCGCCGGCGGAGACGGCGCCACCGGTACCGTTGATGGCCCCAAGCAGAGCCACGTCCTCGGCGCCGACCGCCAGCGTGCTCTCGTCCGGGCCCACCGAGGTCATGGTGACGTCGCCGGTCTGGATCAGGCTGCTCTGCCCGCTCACCACCGGGAAGCCGACCGAGAGATCGGAGCCGGCAAGGCTCACGGGGCCGCTCACGGTGAGGGTCGAGCCGTCACCGAAACTCGCGCTGCTCGATGTCTGGTTCATCGAGGCCATGTTCGCGAGGGCGGCCTCGCCCATCGTCAGCACGCTGCCGATGAACAGGAAATCGTCCACGCTCAGAATGCCGTTGAGCAGGAACTCGATCAGCGAGCCGAGACTGGCTTCGAAGTCGACCGCGCTCAGCCGACCCGCGTCGTTGAAGCGAATGTCGCTGTCTTCGAGGTCGACGTTGCCGGTGACCGAGAAGTCGCCGGTGTCCCCGAAATCGAACTCGGAGCGGGTCGCGATCACGCTCGTGGCGGTGAGAACCGCGTTGTCCGCGAACAGCATCTTCGAATCGGAGGCATCGATGTCCTGAGCCACGACGGCGCTCTTGCCATTGACCGTGCCGAGGCCGAAGCTCGCGTTCGTGCCCTGGAGCGTGAGATCGCCGAAGGTCGCGCTCGCGTTGTCCAGCATGTCCAGCGTGCTGTTCACGAGCAGGGTGTTGCCTGCGGTGAGCGTGCCGTTGATGCCGAAGTCGATGTCCGCGGCGCCGCCGGTCAGCATGCCGCCGATGCTGGCCGTGCCGCCGTCCGCGAACTGCATCGCGGACTCGCTCAGGGACACGTTGCCGACCGAATTGAACTCCCCGGCGAGGCCGAAGGAGACGGTGCCCTTCGTGAGGTCGAGCGAGTTCACGTTCATGTCGCCCGCGGTGCCGAACGTGAAGTCCGTGTCGTTGCCGATCACGTCGTTCGCGGTGAACAGGCCGTCGCTCTGAAAGGCGACGTGGCCGCCGGCGGCGTTCACGTTCCCGGTCACGGCCAGCGTGCCGAAGTTCCCGAAGTCGATGGTCGAGGGGTTCGTGCCGCTTGCCATCGTGAGGTTGCCGCCCACGTTGATCGTGCCGTCGTTCCCGAAGGCGATCGTGCTGTTGTCGAGGCTGAGGTTCGCGTTGGCGTTCAGCGTGCTGTTGATTCCGCCGACGATCTGAGCCGTGCTCCGCATCGTGACGTCTTCGGTGGCCGTGACCGTCGCGTTGTCGCGGATGTCGATGCGGCCGTCCGTCATGTCGATGAAGCCGGTGGTGAGCAGGCCGCCCACGCCGGTGTCGATGTGGCCGCCCGCGATCGTCACGTCCGCGACCGTGTCCGAGAACGAGTTCAGGTCGAGGAGCCCGTCCGAGTTGATGCGGATGTTCACGCCGTCTGCGATCTGGTTGTTGAACGTCTCGCGGACGACGGCGGAATCGGCGGGGCCGACCGCATCGCCGATCACGAGGGGCCCGAGGATGGCGTTGCCGCCGGCCTGGCTGAGGAGGAGCGTGCCCTCATGCACCGTGGTGGTGCCGGTGTAGGTGGTGTAGGTGGTGCCGCCGAGGAAGGCGGTGCCGTCCGAGGCGTAGACCACGGTGCCGGGGCCGTAGATGTCCAGATCGTGGGCGGCGCCCGCGTCCGTGATCGGCAGCAGGAACGTGATCTTGTCCGTGGGAATCGTGGTGCCGATCGAGGCGTCGCTGCCGAGGAACAGCGGGATCTCGACGAGCGGATTCAGGGCTTGCCACGTGACTTCGCCGCCGTTCACGTTCAGGGCGCCCTGGTTCATGAAACCCTGACCGTTGATGGTCACGCGTTCGCGGTCCATCACCATGTTGCCGTTGAGTTGCAGCGTGGCGTCGTTCTCGACGACGGTCCCTTCCGGTCCGTCGTTGCCGGTGGTGATCACGACGACGGTGCCGCCCGAAGTCTGGGCGGTGAGTTGCTCGAGGTTCTGGCCGGCGAGGGTGCTGCCGAAGTGGACCATGAACACCGCGCCGCCGGGGCCGGTGGAGACGCCGGACCGCGTGACCTGCACCGAGCCGCTCACTTCGCCGATGGTGCTGAGCGTGTTCAAGGCGCGTTCCACGTCCGCCGCCGTGGCGCTGAACAGCAACGCCGAGGTTTGCTGGCCGCGGAACGTGAGGAAGAACGTGCCGTTGGTGCCGGTCACCTGCACGTACTGCGTCTCGGAGCCGTTCCCGTCCGCGACGGTGTTCGCGTCGATGAAGCTGGCCGTGGTGGCCGACGTGCCGGTGATCTGCGGCACGTCGCGGAGGCCGAGGTCCTGCAGGAACGTGATGGTGTAGGTGATGTCGCCGGTGAGGCCGGCCGAGGTCACGAACAGATCGCCGTTGAGGCCTTCCTGCGTGGTGGCGATCGCGGTCGAGGCGCCGCCCGAGCCGGACGTCGAGGAGGGGGCGATGTTCCGGTTCGCCAGGGCGCCGATGAACTGGATGTCGAACACCGTCTGTCCGGGGACGCTGGTCACGGTCGTGACTTGCACGTTGCCCGTGCCGACGTTCGAGAGCCCTTCGAGCGTCGTTCGCAGAGTCGCGGCCGAAACGTTGAACGGGATGTTCGTCGCGGTGCGGGGGCCGCCCGGCGCGTTGATCGTGATGGAGAACTGGCCGCTGGTGCCGTTCACCGTGAGGCGTTGAATCTCGTTGCGGCGAACGCTGCTGAGCCCCTCGAGCGCGGCCTCCACCGCCGCGGCCGAAGCTCCGGCCGGGAGCAGGCCTGTCTGCTGGACGTCGAACGTGAGGCGGAAATTCTGGCCCGCCGTGTTGAACACGCGCACGGTCTGCGTCTCGTTCACCGTCGCGGAGCCCGGCACGGTGGTGTTCGTGAACACCATCGCGGATTCGACGACGATCTCGGGCAGGTTCGTGTTCGCGAGATCGCCGAAGAACTGCACGGTGTACTGCAGGCCGCCGGGGATCAGGGTCGAGATCACGGTCGCGGAGCCGTTCAGGCCGTCCTGCACCACGGCGCGGAGCACGATAGAGGTGCCGGCCTGGCCTGCGGCTTCCACGAGCGGGAGGTCCTGATTGGCGAGGGCGCCGGTGAAGGTGATGGTCAGGACGTTGCCGGCGCCGCGGGTCACGGTCGCGTTGCCGGAGCCGACCGTGGCCAGCCCTTCGAACATGGCCGTGATGGTGGCGTCCGAGGCGCCGAAGGCGATCGGCAGCGTCGGGGCGGAGCCGTTGAATGCCAGCGTGAACGTGCCGGTGTTCAGCCCGCCGAGCGTGACGGTCTGAATCTCGGTTCGGCGAACGCTCGAGATCGCGTTCAACGCGTTCTGCACCGCCGTGGCTGTGGAGTTGAACGGCAGCGGGATCGTCGACTGGCCGTTGAACGACAGAGCGAACGCTCCGACGGAGCCGACCGTCGTCACGGTCTGAATCTCGTTGCGGCCGGTGCCGATGCCCTGCGGGTGTTGGATCGAAAGCACGCCGTCGCGAACGGTGGTCGAACCGCCGTACGGGTTCGCGTTCGAGAACACGATCGTGCCCTGGCCGACCTTCGTGAGCGTCGGGGCGGGAACGGTGAGCGGCGTCGGGTCCTGAAGGACCGGGATCGTGAGCTTGCTGTTCGGGATCGCACCGATGTGCGAGTTCGTGCCGAGGGTCACGATGCCGGAGTAGGTGTTGTTCCCGTTCGCGTTGACGAGCGCTCCGGCGGTGCCGCCGAGGCTCGTGAGCGCGTTCAGGGCCGCCTGCACCTCGGCCGCGGTGGCGTCGAAGGCGAGAGGAGCCGTCGTCACGCCGTTGAGCGAGATGGTGAAGGTGCCGGCCGTTCCGAGCACGGTCACGGTCTGAACTTCCTTGCCGGCACGGCTTCCATGCGTGACGTCGGCGCTGGTGGTGGTCGCGCCTCCGAGGCCGGCCGCGAGCACGAGCGGGATGTCCGTGTTGCCCAAAGCGCCGTCGAAGGTCAGTGTGTATTCCTTGCCGCCCGCGACGTTCGCCTCCGAGACGCGGATCGCGCCGGACACGCCCGTGCCGTTCAACTCGACGTTGCGAACGACGTTGATGTTCGTGCCGAGGTTGGCGGGGTCCCCGGCGATCTCGAGCGAGCCGGGCCCGTTCGAGTTGCTGTTCACGATCGCGCCCGCGCCGCCTTCCTGAATCGTGGCGACGTTCACCGCGAGGCCCGAAGCCACGTTCACGGATTCGATCTGCGGGATGACGGTGAGATCGAGCGGGCGTTGGAAGGAGACGGTGAGCGTCTTCCCGCCGGCGCCCGGCGTCTCGCTGACGATGACGCCCGCGCCCGGCCGCGTCGTGGTGACGCCGACCGATGCGGTGCCGGTGAAGTTCCCCGGGATGAGTTGCGGCACGTCGCGGGCGGCAAGCGAACCGCCGAACTCCACCGTGCCCGCGACCGGCGAAGTCACGACGCCCGCGAGCCCGTCCTGAATCAGAACCACGGCCGTGACCGGCCCGCCGACGCCTGCGGCCACGATCTGCGGCACGTCCCGATTCGCCAGCGAGCCGGCGAACACGATCGTGAAGCGACGGCCGGAGCCGAACGCCGCTTCGGACACCGCCACGCTGCCGCCCACGCCGCCGACGCTCGGCAACGCGTTCAACGCCGTTTGCACTTCGAGAGCCGTGGCGTTGAACGGCAGCGGCACCGTCGTGAGCCCGTTGAACGTGAGGTTGAACGTGCCCGACGTGCTGAAGATCGCGACGCGTTGAATCTCGCCCGTGCTCGGCGTGCCGGGCTGCTGCGTGTCCGCGGTGTAAGTGTTCGCCACGATCAACGAGCGATCGGCGGTTCCGCTGAAGGTCACGCGGTACACCGTGGCTCCGGCCACGGTCGTGGGCGAAGTCGCGACGGTCACGAAGCCCGGAACGATCGACGAGAGCAGGTTCAGCTCCCCGGCGACGGTCGCGTTCGAGGCGCCCTGCGGGATCGGGGCCGTCGTCTGCCCCTGATACGTGAGCGTGAAGTAACCGTTCGCGTTCGAGACGAGCACGTCCTGAACTTCGGGGCGGCTCACGGTGGAGAGCGCGTTCAGGGCGGCGAGGATGCCCGGCATGCCCGAGGCGGTCGTGATCGGGGCCGTCGTCTGCCCGTTGAAGGTCAGCGTGAACGTGCCGGACCCGGAGACGGCGAGTTGCTGGCGTTCAGCTTGGCCGATGGAGACGAGCCCGTTCAGCGCGGCTTCCACTTGCGCGGCCGTGGCCCCGGCCGGAAGAGCCGCGGTCGTTTCGCCGTTGAACCGGAGTTGGTACGTGCCCGAGAGCCCGACGACGCTCAGCGTCTGCACCGAGTTCGAGAGCGGGTTCACGCCGAGGCTGTTCGCGTTCTCGATCCGGAGCGAGCCACCCTGGAAGTCGCGGTTGCCGAGCGTCACGCCCACTTCCGTGGTGCCGGTGAAGCTGTTGGCCTGCATCAGGTTGAGCCGGCCGGGCCCGACCTTGATGAGCCCGAACGATCCGAGGGCCGAGTTCTGCTGAATGTTCGTGTCGATGTTCAGCGTGTCCGTGAAGCCGGGGATGAGGCTGTCGTCCACGCGGATGGCGATGCGGCTGTCCGGGTTGGTCTCCGGGGAGAAGCCGGGGTTGATGGTGAAGGTGATCGGCCCGGCCCAGGTGTTGTCGTTGCTTCCGGTGAGCACGCTGTCGCTGCGGACGTTGCGCAGGGCGCCGGTGACGTCGATGCCCATGCCCGAGAGGAAGAGCGGTTCGTTGGCGATGACCGTGGGAATCAGCGTGGCGGCGTTCCGGGCAATCTGCATCTGGGCGCCGTCGAGCACCGTCGTTCCGGAGAACGGCCCGAAGGAGCCGAGCGACTCGGCGTGTTCGGCGCGGAGAGCGCCCTGGTTCACCTTGATGGCGCCGCCGATGTCGTTGTCTTCGGCGAGGATCAGCGTGCCGGCGAGTTCCTTGGTGAGCGCGAGATTGGAGCCGCCATCCACGATGCGGCCCGAGCCCATGATGATGCCGCGGGGATCGGCCCCGATGCGGAGGCTGGACGCGGTGCGGACGCCGGGATTGATCACCGTGTCCAGATCGGTGCCGGGATCGACGCCGATCGTGGTGTTGGTGCCGAGCGTGAGCGTGCCGGTGTAGACGTTGTTGTTCGCACGGGACCGGAGGCTGCCCGTGAAGTGCCCGTTCAGTTCGAACCCGTCTCCGTTCACGAGCACGGGTTCGAGAGCGAGGTCGGAGGTCAGTTCGAGCGCGGCCCCGGCGGCGACGACCGTGTTCGCCGTGAGCGTGGTCGTGTTGTTGCCGAGTGCGTTCGGGTTCTGAACGCGGAGCACGCCCTGCTGGACCAGCGTTTGCCCGGTGTAGGTGTTAGACCCGGAGAACGCGACGGTTCCGAGGCCGGACTTCGTGATGGTGGCGGCCCCGCCGGACGCGTCCGAGATCGTGCCGAGGATATCCAGCGAGGCGGCGGCGAGGCCGTCCTGAATGCGCTGGGTGCCGTCCGCGGTGATGGTGAGGTTGCCGGTGAGGACCACGTTGCCGATCCATGTCGAGTTGCCGCTGATGACGCGGATGCCGCCGACGGACGGCTGGTAGTTCGTGAGGAACAGCTGGTACATGCCGCGGCCGTAGGTGGCGGCGGTGAGCGTGTTCAGCGTCTGGTTCAGCACGAGATCGTGGACCTGCACGTCCGGGAGGCTGTCGCCGAAGCGGGACCACGAGTAGGCGTTCGTGGCCGAGGCGTTCGGCAGCCGCCACACGCCCTTGTCGTTGCCGACGTAGATCGTGTCGGTGCGCGGGTCGACGGCGACCGTCCACGCCTGGGTGAAGGGGAGGTTTTGCGGGCGGGTCGTGAGGTCGAGTTGCCAGCCGGTCAGGTTGCCGAGCGTGCCGGAGCCGGCGTCGTAGACTTCGAGCGTCCAGTCCGAGTTCCCGAGGGCGGTCATGTCCAGCCCGGTGAACACGGAGAAGGGCGCCTCGGGGCGGAAGAGGCCGGTGTACGGCGCGGTGCCGCCGGAGATCGCGGTGGCGGCCGAATCGGTGAAGATGGTCCCGGTGAAGTTCGCGCCGGTTCGGTTGAGCGCGAGCGGCACGCGAGTGCCGTTCGGCCCGCGGAGGTACACGCTCACCTGCGACAGATCGCCGTGCGTCACGTTGATCGTGACGGCGAGGCTCGAGACGATCTCGCCCGGCGTGGCGGCGACCGTGATCGTCGATTCGACCCCGATCGGGTTGTCGTCCGGAATTGGGAGGGACGTGTTGTTCGTGTAGTTCACCGGCACCACGCTGGTGGCGTTGCCGGAGATGTCCTGCCAGGAGCGGCCCGAGTCCGTGGTGCGGAAGACGGTGGGGAGGCCGATTTCGCCTTCGCGGTGACGAACGGTGATATACGCGGTGTCGCGGTCGCTGGGATCGACGGCGATGTCCGTGATGATGTTGTTGGCGGAGGAGAGGCCCGTGACGCGGACCTGGCCGGTGCCGCCGTTGTTGATCATGCCCGGCAGGCCGTTCAGCGCGGCCTCGATGGCCGCCGCGGAGGCGTTGAACGCAAGGTTGCCGGTGGTCCGCAGGATGCCGTTCACGCGGATGGTCAGGGTGTACGTGCCGCCGGTCGCGGTGACGACCAGGGTTTGAACTTCATTGACGCCCGGGCCGCCGTTGGTGACGGTGACGGCGTTCGCCACGCCGCCGGTGAAGAGGTTCGTGCCGTTGGTCGTGACGATGTCCTGATCCACGCCGGCCATCGACCCGAGGAACTCGATGCTGCGGGGGAAGTAGTTCGCGAACGGGTCGCGTTCGACCCACGTGAGCCCTCGGTTCTTGGTGAGCCGGACGGTGCTGCCGTCCGTGATGTAGATCGTGTCCGTGTCCTGGGTGTTGCGGAGCTTGTCCGTGACGAGGGGGAAGTCGTCGTCCTCTTCGAACACGCCCTGGTAGGTGGCGGGCGCGAAGGCCGTGACGGCGCCGCCGTACCGGGAGACGAACGTGCCCGCGACGGCGGCGTCGTTCGCCGTCACCGTTTCACGCAGCCCGCTGCCGCCGTAGATCACGCGTTCGGGGTTGATCGGATCGATGTACACCGGGAAGCTGTTGTTCCCGCTGCCGGTGGCGACGAAGGTCCACGTCGCGCCGCCGTTCTGGGTGCGATAGAGGCGGCCGCCGACCGACGCCCACGCGTTCAGCGGGTTCTTGGGGTCGTAGCGCACGTCGCCCGCGTTGCGGAGACGGTCGTCCGTGAAGGTGGTGCCGGTGTAGTTGGTGAACCCGTTCCAGGCGAGGGAACCGCTGAACTGCTGCAGGCCGGAGTTGTACGCCGCGGCGAGGGCCTTGTTGATGTCCGTGGGGTGCGGGTCGATGTTGTTGAACTGCGTGGCGGTGATGTTCCCGTTCATGTTCTGGAACGAGTGGGCGCCCCAGCCGGGAACGCTGTCGTGCCAGAGGCCGCCGTCGGTGCCGACGAGCATGTTGCTCGTGGTGCGGTCGATGTAAAGGGCATGGACGTAGTCTTCGGGGCGGTTCGCGGCGCCTTGCGTGTACGGAGTCCACGTCGGCGTGTCGTTGCCGCGGATTCCTTCCACCAACCAGATGTCCGTCTTGCCGCCGAGGTACAGGCGGTCGTTCACCAGCGCCGTGCGGTCGCGTTGACCGAAGGTGTTGGACGGGCTGATGAGCACGCTGCTGTAGCGGCCCGTGGCGTTCGAAGCCGGGTCTGTGGTGCCGAACGGCGTTTCACTGAACCCGGCCGCGTCCTGATTGATGTGGGCGTCCCAGCCTTGCAGGCCGCCGTCCCAGGACGAGCGCTGCATGTCCAGGAATTCGTTGGCCCGGAGGTTGACCGTGTACACCTGCACCGAGGCGTTCATCCGCTGACCGCTGAACAGCAGATTCGTGAGGTCCGTCGGGTTTTCGTTGTGGTACCGGGTGACGACGGCGGAGATCTTGATCCACTCGTTGCGGCCAGCCGGGTGGTTCGCTTCGGCGGCCTCGACCGGGTTGTTTCCTTCGGCCTCGCCGATCTCGTAGTAGAAATCGCGTTCCCGAAGGTCGGGATCCGTCGGTGCGGGCACGGCATCGACGTTCGGCGACTCGGCGCCGGTGACGGCGGACACAGGGAAGATGGTGCCGCGGCCGATCCACCATGTCGGGCCCGTGTCGGCCGGGAAGACGGCGGCCGGGTCTTCGGTGCGGTACACGGCGTTGAAGATGCCCTGGGTGTTGCCCGCGGAGAAGCGCTGTTCGGATTCGCCGAGGGCCGCGTAGAGCACCCACGTGTTGCCGGCTGCGTCGCGGTTGCCGTTGTTCAGGCCGAACCCCGGTCCCGTCTGCACGAGGGCGATGTCGCTCCACGTGGCGTTGCTCTGCGGGAACATGATTCGGAAGTCGTCGTTCGGCCCCGCGTTGTTCGGGCTGAGAGCATCCCACGGAGCGCTGGCGCCGAGCCCCTGGCGGGCGATGGACGGGTTGCCCGTGAGGTTCAACCAGTCCGCGTTCGCGACGCTGCCGTCGAAGCGGTACACGCCGGGGATCGCGATTCCGTAGAGGTTGTTCGCGATGAGCCCGGTGGAACCGCCGATGATCGTGGCGTCGCCGCTCGCCACGTAGATCCTCTGCGCGTTCGTCGGGTCGACGATGATCTTCGAGATGGCGAGGCCGTACAGCGGGTTGTTGCTGTTCGGCCCCGTGATCAAACGCCACGTCATGCCGGCGTTCACCGAAATGTACACCCCGGAGCCTGCGAAGGTGTCGCGCTGCGAGTTCACGGGCGAGCCGTTCGGCCCGCCATTCGCCTCGCCGGTCGCGAAGTAGACGACGTTCGGGTTGTTGGGAGCGACTGCGATGTGCCCGCCGTACATCACGGCCGCGGCGTCCACGGTGTCGTCGAAGAGCGGAATCCACGTCACTCCGCGATCCTTGGACTTCCAGGCGCCGCCGCCCGAGGTCGCGATGTAGATCACGTTCGGGTCGCGCGGGTCGGTCGCCACGCTGGTGATGCGGGCGCTTTGCGTCTGATTCCCGGACGTGAGCACGCCGTTCGTGGACGACGCGCCGACGTTGAACCACTTGTCCTTGAGCGTGGACGGATCCGCGACTCCCGTGCCCTCGATCGTCAGTTCTTCACCCGAGACGGTGAGGCTGCCCTGCACCTGGAACTGGGCGTTGTTCTTGACGATGGTGCCGTTGGCGGATGTGCCGAGGGCGCCGCTGTTGGCCACGGTCGCGATGCCCGCGTCGATCCGCGTCATGCCGCGATAGGTGTTCAGCCCGCCGAGCAGCATCTCGCCCTGGCCGCGCTTCACGAGTTCCGACCCGAACTGGCTCGAAACCGGATCCGAGATCGTGCCGAGGAAGTTGATCCGTGTGTTCTCGGTGGTGGCGATGCGGCCGCCGGTGTTCATCACCACTGGGCCGCGCCACGAGTTGTCGTTCGCGAGGCTGACCAGAGACGCCTGCGACACGTAGCCGTCCACCGGCGTGCTGCCGCTGATCTTGATCTCCGGCGTGCCAAGAGGCGAGTCGATCGCCGTGGCGATCAGTTCCGGCGTGTCCATGGACTGCGTGACGCCGAAGACCACGGTGAAGACGTTGCCGGCTTTCGTGACGACGACGGAACCGACGTCCGTGGTCAGATCCGTGAGCGAGTTCAACTCGTTCTCGATGAGTTGGGCGCTCGCCGTGATCGGGAGCAGCCGCGTCGTCTGCGTCTTGTACGTGAGGGTGAAGCTGCCGGTGAACTCGCCGGAAGCGAGCCGAGTGCTCGAACCGACGACCGAGACGTCCTGGCGTTCGTTGACGCCGACGCCGCCGTCCTGATTCGTGGTGACGACCGGAAGGGTGCCGGTGGCCGCCGGCGGCATCGACACGGTCATCTGCGGCTGGTCGGCGTTCGCGAGGTCCCCGAAGTATTCGATCGTGTAGCGGTTGCCGGGGCCGACGGAGCCGACCGGGCTGGCAAGCGTGAGCGGCGTGCCGGTCGTGGATTCCGAGACGCGAACGAAGCCGTTCACGCCGTCGCGAATCGTCTGCGCCGCGCCGGGCCCGATGGCCGTGCCCGCGGCGACGATCTGATTCAGGTTCTGGAACGAGAGTTCCCCGCCGTACTCGATCGTGTAGAGGAAGTCGTTCGGGGCCACGAGCGACCGCGTGACGTTGACCGTGCCCGCGAAGCCGTTCTGCGAGGTGATCACGATCGGGTTGCCGATGCCGATGCCGGTGGCCACGAGCGAAGGCTGGTTGGTGAAGCCGACCAGCGGACCGCTGAACGTCACGGTGTAGCGGGTGCCGCCGGGAATCGTGGTGGCCGTGACGACGGTCCCGGTCGGGCCGATGGCGGGAATCGCGTTGAGTGCGGCTTGCACGACCAGGTTCGTCGAACCGACGGCGATTGGAGCCGTCGGCACGCCATTGAAGCTGAGCGTGAACGAATTCGCCGGCGTGCCGCCCGTCACGTCGATGGTCTGAATCTCGTGACGGCGGATGGACGTGAGGTTGAGCAACTCCGTTTGCACGGCGCCCGCGGAGGCTCCGGCCGGGATCGCCACAGTCGTCGCGGTGCCGGTGCCGGGACCGGTGAACGTCAGGGTGAATGTGCCGATCGCGCCCGTCTGCACGCTCTGGATTTCCGAACTCCTCACGCTCGTGAGTTTGTTCAGTTCGGCCTCGATGACCGCGGCCGTCACGCCGGCGGCGAAGTTCGGCGTCGTGCGCTGCGAGTACGGCGTCGCGTTCACGTCCGGCAGCGTGTCCGTCAGATGATTGCGGAGCGTCAGGCTGAAGGCGTCCGGCGCGGGCCGAAGAGCGCCGGCGACCGAGACTTGTTGCCCGGGGTTGTTCAGCACGAGTTGCTCGTGCGCGACCTGAATGCCCGAACTGATTCCACCGTTGGTCAGGGCGTTGGACGTGTTCAGATGCAGGTTGGCGCCGCTCTGGACGGTCGTCGTCGTGTCCGTGTACACCTCGGGAATCGAACCGCTCGTGGCGTTGTACGTGCCGCTCGTGCTGAGGCCGAGGGCCGAGTTGTGCCGGGCCGCGAGCGTGCCCTCGGCGACAGTGTTCGCGAGGCGATACGTGCCTTCCCCTTCGAGTTGCAGGTGCTTCGAGCCGAGTTTGGTGATGCCGCCCGAGACGGTGACGGTTGGCGCCGGGCCGGGCGTCGGATAATTCGCCACCGCAGCACGGACCACGTCGCCCTTCGTGATCGTGTCGTCCTGAATCCAGCCGACGATCGTGAGGCGGCTCGGATCCTCGCCGGAACCGGGGGCCAGCGGCGCGATCTGCTCCACGCCGATGCCGACGTTCCCGTTCAACGCGATGGACGTGAACCAGATCGGGTTGAGCAGGCTGTCCACGCCGACGATGTTGTCGCCCCCGATGTTCATCAGCGCGCCCTTCTCGCTGATGAACCGGTACGGTAACTTCGGCCCGACACCCGAGAGGATCAGGTTCTCGTCGATGAAGAGCGGGTCGCTGGTCGGGGTGAGCGTGCGGAGGTGAAGCGCCGCCCCGTCATAGACGAACGTTTCGGGCTGGAGAGTCTGAGAGAGGCCGCCGATCCGAGCGCCCAGCGAGCGGTTGTCCTGAATCGTGACCCACCCGCTTTGGATGAAGGTGCGGCCAGAGTACGTGTTCGCGACTGGCAGGATCAGGTGGCCGGGCTGAAGCTTGGTCACGGAGCTGCCGCGGATGGCGCCGTTGATGCCGGTGGTGGTGAGGCTGTAATCGTTGATGAAGTACGAGGAGTCCGGAGTCGGGTGGCCGACGCGGGGATCGAGGGCCACGCCGATGCCGGCGGCGTTCGAGTTGATCGTGTTCGTCCAGACGTTGATGCCCGAGGCGCTGTAAAGAGCGCCGACGCGGGTCCCGTTCGCTCCGATCACGCCGAGCCCGTTCAGGTTCAGCACGTTCGAGACTTCGAGACGGTGGGCGTCGCCAGTGACGGAGTCGAGCGAGAGATTGCGGCCATGAGCGTCGAAGTTCGGCAGCGCGGTGCCGTTCGGTCCGGCCCCGGCCTCGACTTCCAGTTGGAGAGTCGCCCCGTTCGAAACCGAGGTGGTGTTCGTGCCGAGGGCCCGCGAATCGCGGATGATCAGGACGCCTTCGGAAATGAACGTGGGGCAGGCGTAAGTGTTCGCGTTGTTGAAGATCAGAGTGCCAATGTCGATCTTTTGGAGGAAGGTGGAGCCGTTGCTGTTGGGGGGGTTGGCTCCGCCATTGTTCCCGATGCCGTTGGGGGTGGCGATCACGCCGCTGATGGTGAGGGTTCCGGCGCCGGTTCCGATGGTCACTTCCACGCCGTTGGGCTCGGGGCTGCCAAGCGTGACGGGCCCGGCCCACGTGTTGTCCCCGACCAGGTTGGTGAGCGAACCGCC
>Ga0169931_10000906_pt1 | contig 49259 bp, 40 predicted proteins | sample Kivu_15m_20L_FD_129675 | JGI IMG/M metagenome (GOLD analysis project Ga0169931, IMG submission 129675) | Freshwater microbial communities from Lake Kivu, Western Province, Rwanda to study Microbial Dark Matter (Phase II) - Kivu_15m_20L... | ecosystem: Environmental > Aquatic > Freshwater > Lake...
AAACCATGCGGGCCAAACCATGCGGGCTAAACCAGGCAGGGGTGGTCGGAACCCAACACACCTCTAAAGTATAGGCTTTCTGGCGGTTAGGTAATAGGCGAAAGAGGAAGCGATTCGAGTCGATTGCATTACCCTGCCCTTGTGGAGCGGAAGGGGTTCCTATCAACTAACCGAAGTTGCAATTTCTCACTGCTGTTGACTATCGGCAGGGTGGGGATTTGATCCTTTGGTTTCAAGTGCCGCAGAACAGTTCACCCTGCATAAATTCATGATTGCGAACGATTCTTCCCGCACTTCCGGATCCACGGTAGGTATCTGGAGCGCTTTGGGTGCTTATGCCTGTTGGGGGCTCTTTCCCATTTACTGGAAGTTTCTAGAGGCGACTCCAGCCCAAATTTTGCTGTGCCATCGGGTGGTCTGGTCCTGCGTCGTACTCCTGTTGGTGCTGGCAGCGACGGGGCAACTGAAAGATCTGCGTCGATCGCTGCTGCAACCGAAAATGTTGGGCGTCTATGCGATAGCGGCCGTGCTGATCGCAGCGAATTGGCTGACGTTTGTCTGGGCGGTCAACAACAAGTACATCGTCGAAACAAGTTTGGGCTATTTTATCAATCCGCTGCTCAACGTGGTCGTCGGCTATTTATTTTTCAGCGAGCGCATGAGGAAAATGCAGTGGGTTGCTTTAACGATTGCCGCTGCGGGTGTCGGGTATCTGACGTGGAGTTACGGGACCGTACCGTGGATCGCATTGATTTTGGCTTCGACGTTCGGGCTCTACGGTGTGGTTAAAAAACTCGCTCCGCTCAATGCACTCTTGGGACTCAGCTTAGAGACGTTAGTTCTGCTATTGCCCGCCGCGATCTATTTGGGAATTGCGGCCAACGTGTACAAGCAACCGATCGGGAGCGCGACCGTGAATGGTTGGATCTTGTTGGCAGGGACCGGTGTTGTCACCACAATTCCCTTGGTGCTTTTCGCAGCTGCCGCGCAGCGTATTCCTTTAGTTTTAGTCGGGTTGTTTCAGTACATTGCCCCAAGTTTGCAGTTCTTGATAGGAGTGTTAGTTTACCAGGAGCCGTTTACGGCTGAACGGCAATTGGGCTTCTCGGTGGTTTGGATCGCGCTGTTTTTGTTCGCCGCTGAAAACTTGTACTATCAACGGGCAAAACGCAAACCGAACCACTCAGCAATGAGTTCATCTTAATAGGTTCGGGTTACGACTCGGAAGAACTGGCTGCTGGATTGGTCCGGCCAGTCCAGCGATCGACAATGGTAGCGACGGCCACGTCACCGGCCACGTTGACGGTGGTGCGAGACATGTCCAGCAAGCGATCGACGCCCATGATCAGCCCGATTCCTTCGGCGGGAACCTGGATCGTTTGAAGGACCAAGACAACCAGCGGTAAGGAGCCTCCAGGAACTCCCGCGGTACCGATTCCCGCAAGTGTCGCCATGGCAACCACAATGACCTGTTGCGTCAGAGAAAGTTCAATACCGAAGACCTGTGCGATAAACAGCACCGTTAAGCCCTCGTAGAGCGCGGTACCATTTTGATTCGCGGTAGAGCCAACGGTCAGAACAAATCGCGAGACACCTGAATCCAATTTAAGTTTTTCATCGACCACGCGCAGTGAGGTCGGGAGTGTTGCATTGGAAGAAGAAGTGGCGAAGGCGGTGAGCAGAACTTCGGATATCGAAGAGAAAAATTGCAGTGGAGATCGTTTGGCCAGAACGAGCAGTGCCACCGAATAGACCACGAACATCTGCAAGGCAAGGCCGACCAAAACGGCGATCACATACAGCAGGAGTGCCTTGATGATATCCATTCCAAGTGAGGAGGTCATTGTGAAGGCAAGTCCGCAGACGCCCAGTGGAGCGATGCGCATCGCGAAGCGAATGATCACCATCACCGCTTCATATACGCCTTCCAAAAAGCGGATAACCGGACCACTGGTATTGCTGGTAACGGTCAGCGCGATGCCGAAGCAGAGCGAGAAGAACATCACGCCCAGCATACCACTTCCTGGCGAACTGCCATCCAGCGAGCCGACCGCTTCTTGCAGCGGGTTGCGCGGGATAATGTCGAGAAACGCATCTTTGGGTTTTTTAGCTTCTTTGGCTTGGTTTTTTGTTTTTTCCGCCGCGACTGCATACGTCGCTTTGATCTGCTCTTTGGACTGTTCGGATATTTGATTTCCAGGTTTGAGCGTATTGGCGAGCGACAAACCGATGAGCACTGAGGTGATCGAAAAGATCAGGGTAACCAGCAATGTTTGCACACCCATCCGGCCGAGTTTCCGAGCATCGCCGATACCCGCTACACCCAACGTCAAAGCGCAGAAGACGAGAGGCACGACGACCATGAAGATCAATCGCAAGAAGATCTGACCGATGATATCGGCAAAAAATGCGATCCATTCCCGAAAAGGAATCGGCAGTAAAGCATTCGCAATCAGTCCGGTGCCTACGCCTATCAGCAAGCCTATGAGAATTTGCCAATGCAAACTTAGGCCACTTTTCTCTTTCAAATTATCCACGCGCGCGACCTATTCTGTTTCAATGGCTACCCCGCCTTCCGCGAGGGAGAGGGTTCTGCTTTTTTTGCAATCTACCTACCTATTTCCCCTCGCATTGTAAGTGGTTTCAATCATGGTTGTTATCATGACCAGCGGACTTTTTTAAGGAATCAACCAGAAACGCTTTCTCGCAATCGAACGCGAAGCAAGCGACTAGGTAATCAAACCAGAGAATAGGCCATGAAACCAGAACCAATCGACCACGCGATTGTGGCACAAAAAAAAGAGAGCGGGTGATGGGATTCGAACCCACGACATATAGCTTGGGAAGCTATCACTCTACCAACTGAGTTACACCCGCCAGCACAGAAAATTTGCCCATTGGAAGCTTTTTTATTGGAAGCTTTTTTATCGGAAGCTGATTTATCGGAAGCTGATTTGTTGGAAACCTATTCTTTGGGAGCCTAGCCGATGGAAGCGAGTCCGACGGATTGGGATGCGAAGCCAATCACTGAGTCTCTTGCGTCTGCAAGCGCGGATCGGTTTCAAGAATAATATCGCTAATTCCTTTGGGGTTAAAGCCTTTAAAGCCATCGTTTCTTTGAAGAATTTCGAGATGGGATCCGATGGCACCCTCCTTGCGGAATTTATCTGCCTGCTCGGAAGTGATCCAGCCTTTTTCGAGTGCCTGTGCGATGCGACTTTCGGCGATCGGCCATCGCTCTCCCACGGTGAAGGACTGTCGGAGATGGGGCAAATCGGTGAAGGGGTTCATGCTTCCGGCCCCTAGTTCGGTCAGTTGTGCGCGGGCCGCTTCAAAATCGAATTGACATTCCAAGTGATGCATACCGGCTTGAAGAATCGCTTCGCCGTGCAGTGCACACCACAGTCCGACGGTTCCCAGTTGGGAGCGGGATATCAAGGGTTCATGGGCAAAATCGCGGACAATTTCGTCGGGGGCCAGATCGACATCGGCAAACACGACGATACCGGTTTCGCTCTGCTCCATCACCTGCGCTCCCCAACCCGCTTCTCGGCCTGCATAAAATCTTTCGCGGCATTGAAGCCCGAGCAACTCGAGCACCTGAACCAAGCGGTAGAAGCAATGGCGGCTGCTGCGGTAGGTATGGTGGTCGTGATTTGCCCAGCCGAGTCCGAAGCGTTCTTGTCGCATGTACTGAAGTCGGCCGGCTTGATTTCGCCCTTGCCAAAAAGCGCGCTCTGCCGCAAAGAATTCATCGCAAGCTCGCGCAACTCCCACGCGGGCAATGGCTTCTTGTACACGCTTTTCCAATTCGTCAAAACCGCGGTCATCGTCGCCAAGATTTCGCGGTCTCAAGCGAAAGCTCTCAGCCGTCTCGGCGATGCTGGTCAAATCGGGCGGAGCAACAACATTCCAATGCCAGCCGCCATGGCGTTCAATCACCCAAATCTCCCAACCCTCCGGCTTGTTCACAAGCGCTCGTCGCATAGCGGATCCGGGTTGTCCGATCAGCACAGCTTCGGCATCATCCTGTTGATGGGCGACCAAAAAATCGACCATCGATTCGACTTTGATTGCCAGAAACGATCGCTGGTCCGCTGCGATGGAATCCCGACTGATCACATCGGGCAACTTGGCATGCGCGTGCCGCCATAGCGGTGGGGAGTCGGCGGAATCCGAAGAGACATCGACGGGGATGAAGCCCAAGGCTCTCACGGCATCGGCTGGCTGTGGAACCACGATGCGATCTATCCAATCCAGCAGCCTTGTGCCTGTGTAGCGATGGAGGTTGTCTTGAAAATTTTGAAGCCAGGGGGCCGCTCTGCAGGCTGCTTGTAAAGCGTCTACAACAAGCTGGGTCGCTTCTGGATGCTTGGTCCAGTGAAAATCGGCAGTATCTTGTCCCATTTGAATCATCTCACGGCAGCCAAACCGATAGAAAAGACACCTCACCCTGCAACAATATTCTACGCTTTCTCTTGTCGTTTGGGGGCCGGGCAAGGTATCCTACAGCGGGATTTTTGCGTCGATACATGGGCGGTTGGTAAGGATGGGCGTCGTGTTTCACTATTTATTGCCGAAAATGCACCCCTGCAGACTGGCAAGTCGATGGATCGGTTTCATTTGCTTGCTGCTGTGCGTTTCCAGCGCTGCCGGATGGGCCCAAGAGAGCAATCGGTCGAGCGGTTTAGTCGCGACCGAAAATCCCCAGACGGCCCAAAATCAAGAGCTCCGCGTCAAAGAATTGATCGAGATGCTGGGGTCCGATCAGTTTGCCACTCGGCAACGAGCCCAAATCGAATTGGAACTGATGGGACTGGATGCCTTTGAAGCATTGCGAGAGGCCTTCGATCATCCCGATCGCGAAGTGGCTTCTATGGCAAAATATTTGCTCAACAGCGCGAAAGTGGAATGGGCCAATGAAAACGATCCACCTGCTGTCCGAGAGATTCTAAAAAATTACGACGTGCGTTCTGTGTCTCAAAAAAAGACGATGATGGATCGTTTAGCCTTTTTGCCCAAGCGGGACGGTTGGGCACCGCTGTGCCGGATCGCGAAATTTGAACCCAATAATGGGCTTTCCAAATATGCCGCTCTGCTGCTGTTGCAAAAGCGAAAAGATTTAAGCTCCGAAGATCGAAATTCTCTGGTCGATTTGGTGCGGAGAGAGGTAGGGCAAAGCCGCCGTACCAGTGTGCAGTGGTTGCAGAACTTTTCCGCTCTTCTTGTCGCTTCAAAGCCGGATACGAAAGCTTGGTACGCGATTGCTGAAAACGAACACGCCCTCCTTGATTCAGGTTCTGATGACACCTTTCCGCAAATGGTTCAATCGCTGTATGAATGGTGCGCTTTACTCGGAACGGATGCCAGTGAGCGAGACAACGCGCTGCGCATGGCGCGGGGAGCGATACGGATCGTTGGGAACGATCCGATGGGACTGCGAAACGCCTCGTTCTGGGCCATTGATAACAGTTTTTCCGAACTGGTTGAGGAAATGCAACTGGAACATCAAGCATTGTTCACCAAGTATGCTGAGTTGACCTATTGCCTCGCAGAAAGTTTCAGAGCTCGCAAAATGGAACCCTCTGCACAAGAGTTTGCCGATGTGGCTTTCAAGAATCCCTCGGTCGGCATGTTTGCGGCTCGCGATCCCAGAGAATACAGAACCTTGAGAGCTTACAATTTAAAGGAAAGGGGCTTGTTTGATTGGAGCGAACGAGAGTACCTGGAAACAATCAAAAGCACTCGCTTGCTGGACGTCGTCGGCCTCAGGGCTCGATATTACTATTCCGACCTGCTGCATGACTTGGAGAGAAATACGGAAGCCGGCGAAGTCTGGAAAGATATCTTGCTAGAACTGGAAGGTACAGGGGAAACCTATCGCCAGCAGTTGCATGTACAGTTGGATCTCGCTGGCCTTTCGGATCCTGCCGGTGTGATTGGGCAGGCCTATTATTACCAAGGCCTCGCTTACATGGAAAAAGGAGATAACGTTCAAGCGAAGATCAAGCTGAACTATGCCTTTGATAATGATCCGGATAACGCAGACGTATTAATTGCAATGTACCGCATCGAAGGAGACGAGCAATGGAAGCGGACCGTTTTGCAGAGAGTGCAGACGTGCGCCGATTATTTTCAGTCTCAGATGATTCAAAAAGAGCAGGAGATGGAGAGTGGCGGGGCTCTTGGAATGACCAATGCAAAACGCGAGTTGGCAACGATGAATAATCAGTATGCATGGTTGATCAGCAACACCGAGGGTGATATGCAACAAGCCTTGCGTTGCAGTCAGCGTTCGCTGGAACTTGAGCCCGAATTGTCCACTTTTTTGGATACATTGGGGCGGTGCTATTATGCCGTTGGCGATTACCAAAATGCGGTTGCCTATCAGAGCAAAGCCACCAAGTTGGAACCATTTTCGATGGCCATGAAGCGACAATTGGCTCTGTTCGAAGCCGCTTTGCAACAACAAAAGGAAAAAAAGCAGTAGGCGATTATGATCGCTAGAGTCTCACTTCAATTGCTGCTTTTGAGCGTCTGTGTCGCTGTGCTTGGAGTGGCTGCTCTGTTGCGTGTAGCTCCCGAGTCGACAGATCAGGTCGTGTTGGGTACATGGACTTTGCCGGAACTGTGCCAATCCAAACGGTTGTTTCAAATGAATTGTCCCGGTTGCGGACTGACTCGATCGTTTATCTATATGGCGCATGGTGAATTTCTTGCCGCCTTACGTATCCATGCTGTCGGTGCCCTGATGTTTGTCGGTGTCGTGATCCTTGTACCCTTCTTTGCTGCAAATTCTATCATAGTAGCTCGAGGCGGCAAAAGTCTCGCCGGCGAACAAGCGATCGGATGGCTTGTGTTCGTCAATACGCTTTTGTTATTGGCGCATTGGCTTGTTCGTCTGACGATCGATCATTGACAGAAACGGAATACTGACAGAAACGGTACATGTTGAGAAATGGGGAGTGGCTTGGGCTTGAATAATTCAATCTCCTTCGAGGTAAGCGGGAGCGGTTCGCCTCTTCTGTTGGTGCATGGCTTCGCACTGGATCATCGAATGTGGCAATACCAGATCGAAGCTTTATCGACCCATTTCCGCGTGATCGCCATTGATGTTCCAGGTTGCGGAGCAAGCCCATCGCAGGGAGCTCGATCGGTGGCTGAACTGGCCAAGCAAATCTTTACATCGATCGAACCGCTGCTGGAGAATCGACCGGCGACTTACATTGGCCTTTCTATGGGAGGCTATATCGGCTGGGAGATGCTGTCTCAATTTCCTCATGCGTTTCAAGCTGCTGTCATGTGTGATACGAGGGCCTCCGCCGATTTGCCCACAACCGCCGAGGGACGCAGACAGATGGCCAGGAAAGTTTTCGAGGAAAGTACCGAGTCGCTGCTCGCGCCTATGATTCCACGGCTTCTGTGCGATACAACCCTAGCCTCACAGCCGCAGGTGATTCAATTCATGAAGGAGATGATGTTCACGTCCGCCCCGCAGACCATTCACGATCATCAAATCGCCATGTCCGAGCGGCAAGATTTTCAAGATCGCTTGTCGAACTTCGGCATACCGATTCTCGCAATCTGCGGCGAAGATGATATTCTGACACCTCCCAAAGAAATGAAACGGATGGCCGGACTGTTGCCCAAGGGAAGCTTTCTAGAGATTCCACAAGCAGGCCATATGGCTCCGCTAGAGCAACCACATGTCGTTAATCAGCATATACTGGATTTTTTGCGCGCAAGCTGAGAATCGATCGTTCTACGATTGGGTTATGAGGTTAGGCGTTAAGGCAACCCGGAACTAACGTCGCAGTGTCGTAAATCCGAAGTTCGAGCCAAAACCACGGCGAACCGCTAAGTGGATATAGAGCATTGCCAAGGGTTCAAGATTTCGAGCTTGGTTGAGCTGTCCGCAATCGATTGGGGTAAAGCCAAGAGCGGTCAATAACGAAGCCACAATCTGTTTGGCTTGGTCGTCATCGCCACAAAAAAACATCGTCGCAGGGCAATCGCCAAATTTCGGGTCGCCCATCACCTCGACGCTGGCTGTATTCAGAGCTTTCACCACCCGCGCCCCCAAAGCAGCCTTGGCGATCTCTTCCGCCGCACTGGTGTGATGGCCAACTTCGAGCCCATCGAAGGAGCGATTCAGTGGATTGCTGCAGTCCACCAAGATTTTGCCATTCCATGGAGAAAATTGCTCTGCAAATGATACACAATTCTTCCAAGGAATCGCCAGAAAGCAAATCGGTGCCGATTCCAGGGCGACAGGGATTTCTGTCACGCTGATATTTCCATGCTGCAGATCGGCATGCCTCCCCTTCTCTGTCGGTTGTCGCGAGCCAACGACGACTTTGTAACCGAGAGTGGCTAGCCGGCGCGCTAACGTTCTCCCAACTTTTCCACTGCCGATGATGGAAACTGAGTTAAGCGGTGGGCTTCCCGAAGAATATGATTCTGTTCTGGTTTGGGCGTTGTTCAACGAGCGCACTTTCGACATGATATTTGTGAGAAGGTTCCAGCAGAGCACGCTTTGCTGCCAACTTATTTCGCGAGTTCTTTGCGAAGAAAATCTTCACGTTGATAGCCTAGGAAGATAGTTCTACGCAATGCATACTGGCATACTGGCATACTGGTGGTAGCTTTCTGCACGCTCTACTGAACTGCGTGCTCTATTAAACGGGGAGCGACGAGTCTTTGTCCAGTAGGTGGCACTCGGCGGAGGCGCATCGAGGGAGCAAAACACCGCAAAAATTCGAAAAGGACATCAAGTTTCTGGTAAATCGATCATCACTGGAAAACGTACTTTAAAGCTTGGATAAACGACTGCAAGAGCCATTCGGTTGGTTCGATTCCACAGGATAATCTCAGCAGTGATTCATCAATACCGAGTTTTTCTTTTTCTATCGCCGACAGTCCTCGATGACTGGTGGATGCTGGATGGCTAAATGTGGTTTGGTTCTCGCCAAGTGAAGGGCAAAATGGAATGGTATCCTTCATACTTGACATGAGCCGCGTGACTGCAGGTCCTTTTCCTTTTAAACGGAACGATAGCACGTGTCCATAACGGCCCGTTAGAAGCTGCGTGGCTAGTTGATGCTGTGGATGCGCCGTCAAACCAGGATAAAAAACCGTATCGATTGCCGGATGTTCGACGAGAAAATTTGCCAAGTGCAAAGCGTTTCGGCAAGCTTGTTCAATGCGAAGTGGCAGCGTCGCTAAGCCTCGCTGCGTAAGCCAGCAGTCAAGCGGACTGCTCGCCATCCCCAGCATACTGCAGAGCGATTGAATATTGGACCAAGCCGATGCTTTTCCACAAATAAGTCCAAGCATCACATCGCCATGTCCACACACGAATTTACTCAAGCTCTCCATCACTAAATCGGCCCCATGTTCCAGGGGACGACACAGCATGGGCGTTGCAAAGGTATTGTCAATCAGGAGCACGCCACGATGTCGATGAGCAACCTCTGCCAGCGATGCAATATGGGCAACCTCAAGGCAGGGATTTGCGATCGTTTCCGCTACCAACATTTTGAATTTCGGATGAGCGCACGCCGCAGCGATTTCACCATGATTTTGCACATCGACTTGCTCAGCCGTTATTCCCCAGCGCTGCAATTCATGGCCCGCTAGTTGAAGCGTTTTTCCATAGAGTTGCCGAGATAAAACCACATGGTCGCCCGGGTTTAAGTGACCCAAGAAGGCAAGGCCCAATGCAGACATCCCTTGCGCCGTCAGCAGAGTCTTCTCCGCTCGATGTAAACTTCCTAATTGGTCTGCTAGCGAAGATGCGTTTGGGTGTCCATCGCGGCGGTAAACAAACCCCGTGCCGGGGCGACCTAGCATCGAATCGGCTTGTTGAGGACTTTCGCATTCCCAAACCACACTCAGATGGATCGGTTGCGTATGGGGATGACCGGCAGGAATCTTGGGCAATGGCGGATGAGAACAGATCGCTTGTAGTTCAATATCGCTTAGGACTTCTGCAGTGGCATTCGGTTCCGGCGGAATATTTGACATGTTGCTGAACAAAAGCAAGGATTTAAGATTATTCAATGGAAATCGCAAGGTTGGCATAGCAAAACAAGAAAACCTCTGTTCGCTATTGCATGTGCATTGTAACGTAGATCGATGCGATGCGTTGAAAATCGAGACTGGAACAATTGAAACAATATCATCCAGCTAACAAAAAAACTCTTCAGGCCAGCAGCCCGAAGAGTTAAAAGGGAAATTCTACCGGCAAAGGTGATTTACCTCGCCTCCTGAAAAGGGAATTGAAAAGGCAATTATCGAGCGTTGAACTCGACCAACTGTGTGTTCGCATTGCGAGAAAGTTTCGCTAAAACTTCAGCCACATATTGACGATCGGACTCACTCAGGCGGCGGAAGGAAACAGTGGTTGTTTTTCCATTTTCTTTGAGCAGCCGCACGCTATCGTCGTAGATCACAATGAGCTTGGCGTGGACAGCATAGTTTCCAGTATTGTCTTTCCAGTTGCGATAACTGCTGTCCTTGAATAAATCATCAGCATCGCTACCAGAGTCGGCTTTGGGTGTCTCGGCAGGAGGTGCTGCGGGGGCTTCGGCTTCGGGAGTGCCGAATAAATCGTCAGCACTGTCGGCCGGTGCGGCTGCTGGAGCTGGCTGAGCGGCTGGCGTTTCTGGCTCACCGAACAAATCGTCAGCAGCCGGTGCGTCTGCAGGTTTTTCTGCTGCGGGGGCTTCTGGTTCACCAAATAAATCATCGGCTGGTGCTGGTTCCGCCGGTTTTTCTTCGGCTGGCTTAGCCGCAGGCGCGTCTGGATCACCGAATAGATCATCCGCTGATGCAGGCTTCTCTTCGGCAGGTTTTTCTTCAGCGGGCATATCTTCGGCAGGTGCTGGCTCAGCGGCAGGTGCTGGTTCAGTAGCAGGGGCTGGCTCTTCGGCAGGAGCTGGTTCAGCGGCAGGTGCTGGTTCAGTGGCAGGGGCTGGCTCTTCGGCAGGAGCTGGTTCAGTGGCAGGAGCTGGTTCAGCGGCAGGTGCTGGTTCAGCGGCAGGAGCTGGTTCTATTGCAGATGCTTCAGGTGCAGCTTCAGGGGCTGCCTCAGGTGCCGGTGCAGCTTCTGGGGCCTGTTCGGACGCTGAAGAATGGGACTCGGGCGTCGCGCTGGTGGTTCCACAGCAGGAGTCGGTTACAACGGTTTCGCAAGGGCTGACCGTTTCGCAGGCGGGCTGACAAGTGGTTGGAACGCAAGTTATCCGTTTGGCGAAGCATCTCCCAAAAAATCGGCCGCCGAAGGCTGTGTTAAAGGAAACAGTTACGCACAAGCTGGCCACTAAAAAGAGGCGAAGCGAGTGGAAAAATCGTTTGGACATGGCCCATTTTCTCCAGGGTTAGAAGATGCTATTTCTTGGTGACACTTTCACCGCAGGCGGCGAAGTCCACTCCATATGCTAATTCAGCCGCAATACTTCGGCAAGAAAAACGTGGAATTCGTCGCGATGGCAGATCCTGGCTCGCTCCCTACTTTCGAAGTGGAATCTTGATAAGATCCATTCAGCTTAGCCCGTTAGGAGGGGGGGCGATTGGACAGTCCATCACCGAAGTTTCGCTTGCGGAATGGCGTGAAGCTTGCTTGATCCCATAAAATGAGCCAGTTGGATCGGATAGAATAAAGATCGACGAACCGACTTTGCCGGTTAAAGCGAGCAAATTGGCTTGCAGCACAACAAAGCAGCGAAAACAGCAGCGCTGCGGCGATAACAAAGCGCTGCGGCGATAACAAAGCGCTGCGGCGATAACGAAGAGGAAGAAGTTTGCGAGGAAGTGAGCCACTCCAAGAATCTCGAGAGCGAGAAGACTGGACCCAGGGGTATCGACTATGGTAGGGAAGCTGAGACCCATACGAGCGTCAAGAAGTCTTGAACGCAAATGCTTGGTCTATTTTAGCCTAGCATTGCTTTCCTCAGTATTCTTGGCGTTTTGGTGCGTTCAGATCGTCGCACAATCGCTGGTACGCGCCACGACTCAGCAAGCGGCGAGGGATTTTGCCAACACCTCCGTTGGTTGGCGGCATCTTACAGCGGTCAGTTTAGGTGGCACCCGTCGCGATCGAAATTTTGCTGGAAAAGCGTTTGGAGAATTGGGTGGCCAGCGCGAACTGTTGATGCTTCGCAAATACATGCTCAATCAAGAGTATCAATCGCAAATCTTGATGCTCGAAAGTGATGCGGGCTTTGATCTACCTAGCGCCGCTCTCCCCTCTTCCGATGACGAAAGGGAGATATTGATCGAGCTTGAAAACCGGTATCGAGAAAGATTGACACGCATTGAAACGGTTATCAAAAATCCAAACGATCCGGCCAGCACGCCAATTGAGGTGGAGACAAAAGAGAAATGGTTGGATCCGAATGCCGATCCTATTTTCATAGAACGCGGTCCGACCGATGGCTACTATCTCTATTATCATCCGGTCTTTTTTCATGAACCGGCATGTTTAGATTGCCATGGTAAGCTCCCAGGAGACTCCGAGTCGCTGCCGGCCATCTTGTCGCCAAGTGCTGGCAACACCGCAAAGCCTGCCGTCGATCGAACTGCCGAATCCAAAAAGACGCTGGCCAGCGATGGCTCCAGATTGCTTGGTGGCTCTGTCGAGCAGTCGTTGCTGACAGGAGATGATCTGATTCCACCTGGAAATAATGCCGCGAGCCCAGGGACCGAACCCGTCACGCAAAGTCCGCCGTCGCTGAGCCTCAATGAACAATCACCCTTCCGCGTGGTTCGCGTAATGATTCCCTACGATTCAACGCAAGTTGCCTCCGCGTGGACGTTGTCGGTCATGATCGCGATGGGGATGATGACGGTCGCTGTAACGCTGCTTGTCTTGCACTGGATATTGCGACTACTAGTTATTCGGCCTCTATCGTATTTACACGATATTAGCGAAGAGATATCACGGGGAAATAGTTCGTTACGGGCGGACATCAACACCGATGATGAATTTCATGAATTGGGCGAGGCATTCAACCGGATGCTGCGACACCTGACTGAGACCCAAGATCAACTTAAAAATCTCAACCAGGCGCTTGACCAAAAAGTCGATCAATTAGCGCAGATGAACTTGCACCTGTATGAAGCCAACCGGCTCAAAAGCGACTTTTTAGCCAACATGAGCCATGAGTTGCGCACGCCGCTCAATAGTATCATTGGTTTCAGTGAGGTGCTGCAAAGTTTTGATTCTCTGAATGATCGGCAAAAACGATATGCGGCCAATATCCAACGCAGCGGTAAAACCTTGCTGGAGATGATCAACGATATTCTTGATTTGGCAAAAGTCGAAGCGGGTAAAATGGAGGTTCGCCCAGTCGCATTCCAGATCGCCAATCTTGTCAATGCGCAGTGCGACGCCGTTCGAGGTTTAGCCGACGATAAAAACATCGACTTGCAGGTCGAGCATAAATCGGGTTTTTTCGAAGTGTGGCAGGATCAAATAAAGATCCAGCAGATCCTTACCAACTTGCTTTCCAACGCGATCAAGTTCACTCCCGAAGGTGGACTGATCACGGTTTCGTCAGGTGCGGTCGACTCGGAGCGTTTTTACGTGAGCGTCGCGGATACGGGGGTAGGAATTGCGGAGGAAGATCTGCAAGTTATCTTCGAGAAGTTTAGGCAAAGTCGCACTGTGGTCCAGGGCGACGGCTTGACCCGAGAGTACTCGGGAACCGGTCTGGGGCTGTCGATCGTACGAGAGCTTTGCAAATTGCTCGGGGGTGAAATTCGGCTTTCCAGTCAGCTCGGTCGCGGAAGTGTATTTCAGGTTGTGTTGCCGATGCGTTTTGAATCTTCGGACGCTGTTGACTTGGGGCAAACCACGGTCGAGCCCACTCTGGCGGTCGATCGCGTCTGAATCGCCTAGCACCCAGGTTCGATTACGCCGGCAAAATGCCGACGGAGGCCGGAGGAAGTGGAGAGAAACCGCGGCTAAGTCCATAACTTTTCATCGTAATACTACGCTTGTAATAGTTGTTTCAAAATGATTAAGTCGTTAGGGTTGCTTTTGTCTGTCAAACTGGCAGACTTCTGAACCTGCCCGGCCTTGGGGCCAGGCACGGCGGCGACCTGCGCGTCCTAAGCTCCTCGTATTCCAGGTGTTATGGAATTCTTTTGTGTTTGGTACGGAACTTGCTCTCCACGCCACGCACGATTCAGGCTGCCAAAAAATCTCGGCTCCGCTGTGTGGACAGTAACCTGCCGGACAGCAGGCTAGATAACAGGCCAGACATCAGGCCGGATTTACATTCGGCGGAAAGTAGACAGTGTGTCAAGCGACAGTGTGTCAGTTAAGTGTGTCAGTTAACTGCGTCAGTTAAAGGTGCCGTTCACAACTACGGTTCCATTTTACATAAGTTTGGCAATTCGAATCATTTCGATGGTTTTGTCGGACCGAGCAGGTGTGAAGGCGATTGTGGCCAACGCTGTTCGGCGGCAAGTGTAAGGAGAATTGAAAGTGGCAAAGCAGATTGTCTTTGATGATGAAGCACGGCAGCCGCTGTTAGCGGGAGTGACCAAGCTGGCGAAAGCGGTGAAGAGCACCCTGGGACCGCGTGGCCGAAACGCTGTGTTGGATAAAGGTTGGGGTTCACCCAAGGTCACCAAGGACGGTGTCACGGTTGCAGAAGAGATCGAACTGGACGATCCGTATGAGAATTTAGGAGCCCAGTTGGTAAAGGAAGCGGCTAGCAAGACCAATGACGTTGCGGGCGATGGTACAACCACGGCGACGGTTTTGGCTGAGGCCATTTACCGAGAAGGCCTCAAGATGATTTCATCGGGCGCTGATCCGATGGCGCTTTCCCGCGGCATTCATAAAGCGGTGGAAGCCGTCGGCAACGAAATTCGTAAAATGTCGATCGCGATCGATGAGAAGAGTAAGAAAGAGATCAAGCAGGTTGCGACGATTGCCGGCAACAACGATCCGTCGATCGGTGAAGTTTTGGCGGACGCCTTTATCAAGGTCGGTAAAAACGGTGTGATCACTGTAGAAGAGGGTCGCGGCAGTGAGACAACAGTGGAAGTGGTCGAGGGTATGCAATTCGATCGCGGTTATCTCTCGCCACACTTCGTTACCAATCAAGAAGAAGTGACTGTTGAGTTGGATGACTGCTATTTGCTAATCCACGAAGAAAAGATCAGCAGCAACAAAAAGATGATTCCTTTGTTGGAAGCCATTAGCAAGTCGAAGAAGCCATTGTTGATCATCGCCGAAGATGTTGATGGTGAAGCCTTGGCGACGTTGGTTGTCAACAAAATGCGTGGAATTCTAAATGTGGCCGCAGTTAAGGCTCCTGGTTATGGCGATCGCCGCAAGGCAATTTTGGGTGATATCGCTGTGTTAACTGGTGCCCAGCCGATCTTCAAAGATCTCGGCATCGACTTGGAGAGCGTTAAGCTCAGCGACCTGGGGCGTGCTAAGAAGATCAAAATCACCTCCGAAGAGACTTTGATCGTTGGCGGTGCTGGCAAGAAAGATGCGGTCGAGGCACGCGTTGTGCAGATTCGCAGCGAAATCGGTGTAACCGACTCTGATTATGATCGCGAAAAGCTGCAAGAGCGTTTGGCTAAACTCGCTGGCGGTGTGGCACAAATCAATTGCGGTGCTGCAACGGAAACCGAGATGAAGGAGCGCAAAGCCCTTTTGGAAGACGCCAAGAGCGCAACGCAGGCAGCGCTTGAAGAAGGTATCGTTCCTGGTGGCGGAGTGGCTCTGCTTCGCTGCGAAGCTGCGCTGAAGAAACTGGACGTTTCCGGTGATGAGGCTCTCGGCGCAAAGATCATCGCCAACGTTCTAGACTATCCTCTCAGGACGATCGCCAACAATGCTGGCCTAGATGGTGCAGTTGTCGTGAATCGCGTACGCCAGCAGAAGGTCAAGACCGAAGGTTATGACGCGAACGCTGATAAGTACTGCGACATGGTCAAGTCGGGCATTATCGATCCGGCTAAGGTCGTCAGGACTGCCTTGGTTAATGCAGCCAGCGTGGCTGCCTTGTTGTTGACGACCGAATCTTTGGTAACCGACATTCCCAAAGAAGAGGAAGAACAAGGGCAGGGCCACCATGACCACGGTGGCGGCATGGGCGGCATGGGCGGCATGGGCGGCATGGGTGGCATGGGTGGCATGGACATGGGCGGTATGATGTAGTTCGAATGGCTGCTGCCCGTAGTTTTGACATAAAATCAAATTTATTTAGATATAAGGATTTAATGAATGGCTAAAATTAATATTCGTCCTCTCGATGATCGTGTCGTGGTAAAGCCAATGGCGGCAGAAGAGACAACCGCTGGGGGTATTGTTCTTCCCGACACAGCGAAAGAAAAGCCACAGCGCGGTAAAGTGGTTGCTGTTGGGCCTGGCAAATTGCTGGACAATGGTCAGCGCGGCGGGTTATCGGTCCAGGTTGGTGACGAAGTTATCTTCGGCAAGTACGGTGGAAGTGAAGTGGAAGTCGACGGCGAAGAGGTCAAGATTCTTCGCGAGAGCGACATTCTTGCCAAGTTGGTCTAATTTTCTTTCCGAACAATCCATTATCAAGTATTTAATAAAGGGTAATTGGCGTGGCAAAGCAATTATTGTTTGAAGATCATGCCCGCGCCCGTATGTTACAGGGCGTGGAAAAATTAGCCAACGCAGTCGCTGTCACCATGGGACCCACTGGGCGAAATGTGATCATCGACAAGAGCTTCGGGGGCCCAACGGTCACCAAAGACGGTGTGACGGTGGCTAAGGAAGTCGAGTTGGAAGATCGCTTCGAAAATATGGGCGCAAAGCTCGTCGTTGAGGTCGCTCAGAAGACCAGCGATTTGGCTGGTGATGGTACCACGACGGCTACCGTTTTGGCTCGAGCTATCTTTAAAGAAGGTTTGCGCAACATCGTTGCCGGTAGCAATCCGACCGCGATTCGTCGCGGGATTGAAAAGGCTGCCGAAGCTGCCTGCGAAAAGTTACTCGCGATGGCAAAGCCTGTGAGCGATCCAAAAGAAGTTGCTCATGTTGGGGCGATTAGCGCGAACAACGACATGAAGATCGGTGAATTGTTGGCGGACGCATTGCAGCGCGTTGGCAAGGATGGTGTTATCACCGTCGAGGAAGGTAAGACGACCGATACGGTGGTTGAATACGTCGATGGGATGCAGTTTGATAAAGGTTTCGTCTCGCCGTACTTCATCAACAATCCAAGCGAGATGAATTGCACGTTGGACAATGCGCTGATTTTGATCTACGAGAAAAAGATCAGCAATATTCGCGACTTGGTCCCCATTTTGGAAAAGTCGAGTCAAACGGGGCGTCCTCTGTTGATCATTGCTGAAGATGTGGATGCGGAAGCGTTGACTCTTCTCGTCGTGAACAAGCTCCGTGGTACGCTGAATGTCTGCGCTGTGAAAGCTCCTGGTTTTGGTGACCGTCGCAAGGCGATGCTTGGCGATATCGCCGTGTTGACCGGCGGTACGTTCATCAGCGAAGACCTCGGCATCCAGTTGGAAAAGTTGTCCTTGGAACACCTCGGTCGCGGTAAGAAAATTGTTGTCGACAAAGGCAACACAACGATCGTGGAAGGAAGCGGCGACCGCAAAGCGATTGACTTGCGTGTGTCGCAAATCCGCGCTCAATTGGAACAGACCGATAGCGAGTACGATAAAGAGAAGCTTCAAGAACGCTTGGCCAAGTTGGCAGGTGGAGTCGCTGTGATCAGTGTGGGCGCCGAAACGGAAGCCGATATGAAGCAGAAAAAGGCTCGTGTCGAAGACGCTTTGCACGCAACTCGAGCGGCCGTAGAAGAAGGCATTCTTCCGGGCGGCGGCGTCGCATTGGTACGATGTTATGAGGCGGTAGAGGCTTGTCGGGATAGTCTGAAAGGCGACGAAAAGATTGGAGCAACGATCGTGTTGCACGCTCTTGCTTCGCCAATGCGACAGATCGCCGACAATGCGGGTATCGATGGTTCGGTCGTTGTCGATGAAGTGAGCCAGAAGAGCGGCAATATCGGCTACGATGCCTACACTGGCCAGTACGTTGATATGATGAAAGCGGGCGTTATCGATCCAGTGAAAGTGGTTCGCACCGCGTTGACGAATGCTTCGAGCATCGCCGGCTTGATGCTGACTACGGAAGCCTTGGTCACCACCTACGACAAGGATGATAAGAAAAAGCAGCGAATCGAAGGCGTTGTAGCGTAAGTTCGCGGCATCAGAACCGCTAGGTTTAGGCTGATCAGCCAAAGGGCCACACCTTCCAAGCGGGAGTGTGGCCCTTTTTTGCGTTGAGGATAAGATGGCCGAAAAACGTTGTTATTACGAAGTGCTGGGTGTATCTCGTGATGCATCGCAAAACGATATCGTGCGAGCTTATCGCAAGTTGGCGATTAAGTTCCATCCTGACAGCAACCAAAATGACGAATCTGCTATCGTTCAATTCAAAGAAGTTGGTGAAGCCTATGAGGTTTTGAACGATGCTGAAAAACGCAGCCGTTATGATCAGTTTGGACATGCGGGCGTGCAGCAGCGGGGAGGTGGCGGCCATGACATGGAGGAAATTTTTGAGCATTTTGGCGAGATGTTTCGCGGAACGATCTTCGATGATTTTTTCGGAGGAGGACGTGGACGAGGAAGATCGCGACGAGGGGCCGATGTTCGCTGCGACATCACATTGACCTTGGAAGAGGCGGCGGCTGGAGTGACCAAAGAGGTCAAGCTTGTTCGACATGCGGAGTGCCAGACCTGTAGCGGCTCTGGCGCGGCCCCTGGATCAAGTCCTGAAGTCTGTCGTCGCTGCCGTGGACAGGGGCAAGTGGTTCAGTCGGCAGGCATATTGCGTGTGCAAACCGCATGTCCCAGTTGCCGCGGAACCGGTAAGACGATTTCCAACCCTTGCAAAGATTGCGACGGCTCCGGTGCACAGCCGAAAGAGGTGCGGCTGGAAATACCAATACCTGCTGGGATTGATGATGGCATGCGTGTGCGAGCTCCCGGCCAGGGGCAGCCCAGTCCCGATGGCGGCTCTCCCGGCGATGCGTATTGCTTTATCCACGTCAAAGCCCATCCGCTGTTCCGGCGCGATGGAAACGATTTGCAATTGCAGGTTCCCATTTCTTACGCGCAAGCTGCCTTAGGTACCACAGTTGAAGTTCCCACGTTGCAAGGACCCAAGGAGCTGGCAATTCCGAACGGAACACAAAGCGGCGATGTATTTCGCCTGCGAGGCATGGGCATGCCCGATCCGCACTCAGGACGTCGGGGTGACTTGCTGGTTCATACCTTCATCGAAGTTCCCAAAAAACTATCCGCTCGACAAGAAGAATTGTTGCGTGAGTTGGCATCTCTCGATCACGAGCAGGTGACGCCACATCGTAAATCTTTCTTAGAAAGAATTCGCGACTACCTAATTGGACAATCAGAGTCCAGTGACAATGCGGCCCAAGAAGAGGATAAATAAGTCATATGAACAATCAAGCTGAAACAAGAAATGATCATTCTGATAACTCGGATCCCTCCGGTCCTGCATCGCATTCAGACCAGGTAGATCAAGTCTTGGCAGATGGTGGTGAAGCGACTGCTACGGTGACGCCGGAGCAACCTGTGACCGACGATCAGCTGAGACAGGAGCTAAAGGTGGCGGTAGAGAGAGCGTTGCGAGCTCAAGCTGAGCTGGAGAATTTTCGTAAACGAGTCTATCGCGACACCGAGCAGCAATTGAAGTTCGCTTCGATAGGCTTGCTTAAAGATTTTCTGGAAGTCGCCGATAACCTGCAAAGAGCTTTGGAAGCGGCAAACCAATCGGACCCAAGAGGGAGTGTAGCGTTGGGTATTCAAATGGTTCAAAGTCAATTGCAGACTGTACTGGGTAAGCATGGTTGCCAGGCGATTGAAGCCTTGGGGAAACCGTTTGATCCGAACTACCATGAGGCGCTGACACAAATCCCCAACGCTGAACAACCTGCTGGTACAATTTTGCAGGAATTGCGGAAAGGTTATATGTTGCACGAGCGGGTGGTGCGACCGTCGCAGGTGATTCTCTCGGCCGGTGCACAATAAGAGAAGGACATAAAAAATGCCAACCTATGATTATCAATGCGATGCCTGTGGGCATACATTCGAACTTTTTCAGGGGATTAATGATCCGGTAGAAACGAAATGTCCAGCTTGCAAGAAAAAGAAGCTCAGGCGACTTTTGGGCACCGGAGCGGCGATCGTTTTCAAAGGCAGTGGATTTTACCAAACCGATTATCGCAGCGATTCTTACCAAAAGGGTGCGAAAGCCGATAAGTCCTCCCCCGAAAGCTCCTCAAAATCCGAGAGTTCTACAAAAGCAGAAGGTAAAAGCGAGTCGGCGAGCAGCAATACTGCCAAGAGCGATTCGAGCGCAAGCAAATCAAAGAAAAGCTCACGATCGGCGGAAAAGTAGCACAACCTATGCCGCAAAATTTGTTTAAGCATCAACTTGGCAATGGCATGATGTTGATCGCAGAGCCAATGCCAAGCCTGAAATCCGCTTCAATCTGTCTCATCGTGCCCGCTGGTACCATGCATGAGCCCCAGGGATTTCAGGGCTTAGCTTCGATCTGTTGCGATATGATCCAACGCGGAGCTGGTGAGTATGATAGTCATGAAATCATCGAGCAACTCGATTGTTTAGGTGTGGAACGCGATGATGGGGTTTCGACCTATCATGTCTCGTTCCATGCATCGATGATTGCCGACGTGCTACCGGATGTTCTGGAGATCTATTCGAAAATTGTACGTGAGCCTCGAATCCCAGAAGAGGATATCGAGCATTCAAAAGCCGGTGCGATCCAAGAACTGCGCGGCTTAGAGGATGAATTAGCTCAACGCTGTTTTCGGGATTTGAAACGCATTCGATATCCTGGGCCCCTTGGACGTTCGCCGTTGGGGGATTTTGCCGGCATCGAGGCGATCGATCGACACGCGTTGCTAAATTTTCATTCCAAGTTCTACATTCCACAGGGGACAATTTTGTCTGTTGCTGGAGCGATCGATTGGCAAAGTCTGGTCGAGTTGACCGAGTCTTTGTTCGGTCGCTGGGGAAGAGGCTCGGAACATCCTTTGCCCAAGCCGGAAGTTGTTTCGGCATACAAGCACATTGTTTATCCTTCGCAACAAACGCAAATCGCGCTAGCCTACGATGGCGTACCATACGGACATCCTGATTATTATCGCGCTCGCGCGCTGGTCGGCATATTGAGCGATGGTTTGAGCTCGCGGCTGTTTACCAAGGTGAGAGAAGAAAATAGCTTGGTGTATGCTGTCAGCGCCTCGCCTCATTCGCTGTACGGATGCGGCAGCAATTTATGCTATGCGGGGACACAAACTCAGAAAGCTCAAAAGTGTTTCGATTTGGTTTGGAAGACTATTTTATCTCTTCGCGATGGTATAGCGGAAGAAGAATTGGATTGCTGGAAAGCTCGAATGCGGACTTCGCTAGTGATGGAGCAGGAGTCGTCATTGGGTAGAGCGTCTCAGATGGCGTCTGATTGGTTTTATCTCGGTCGAGTTGTCCCGCTGGATGAAACACAACTTGAAATTCAAAACTTGACGACAGATTCACTGCAGCAATACAGTGTAGAAAATCCTCCTCAGAATTTTACAGTGGTCACCCTTGGCGAAATGGAACTGGAGTTACCCGATGGAATTTCGGCAAGCAAAATTGAGTAATGGACTGGAAGTTGTTGCCGAAATACACCCAGCCGCTCTTACTGCTTCCTACGGTATTTTCGTCAACACGGGAGCTCGCGATGAGTCGCCCGAGGTGGCCGGTATCAGTCATTTTCTCGAACACATGGTTTTCAAAGGGACCAGAAATCGTTCGGCCGCGGAGGTCAATCTGCAATTCGATCGGCTTGGGGCCTCCGCCAATGCCTATACTTCGGAAGAAAGAACGGTCTACCACGCGACGGTGCTTCCGGAGTTTCAAAAGCCCGTTGTGGATTTGCTCTGCGATCTGATGAGTCCCGTTTTGGATGCGGAGGAGTTTGAGCGAGAAAAGAATGTCGTGCTTGAAGAGATTGCCATGTACGACGATCAGCCCCCCTACGGCGGGTACGAAAAAGCGATGGAAATGTACTTCGGTTCGCATCCATTGTCCGCTCGCGTGTTAGGTACGTACGACTCGGTCTCTCAGATGACCGTACAGCAAATGCGCGACTACCACCAGCTCCGTTACGCGACCGGTAATATGATCGTGTGTGCGACGGGCAATATAAATTTTGATCGTTTGGTAGAGCAAGTTGCCGAGTGTTCGGTGGACTGGTCTGTCGGTAGCCGTATTCGGGAAAACTTTGACGTCGCCATACATCCCACCGCGGCAGTGATGCAGCATCCAGCAGCCTGTCAGAATTATTGGATACGCATCGGACCAGGTCCAAGTCGACGGGACAACGATCGCTATGCCATGAGACTGCTGGCGACGATTCTAGGGGATGAAACAGGATCACGCATCTTTTGGGAACTGATCGATACGGGTTTGGCCGAAGGGGCTGCGCTCTATTGCCAAGAATTTGACGATGTTGGAGTGGTCTATGCGAGCTTATGTGCCGAGCCCAAGGACTTTGAGGCCGTCCAGGAATTGCTGGAAAACGTGATTCATTCCGGCGTTACAGATTCACCACGTCAAGAAGAGCTTGAGCAAGCCTTTCGAAAAATTCAAGCTAGTATCGTGCTCGCCTCCGAACGTAGTTCCAATCGTCTCTTTACAGTTGGATCGGCATGGCTCAGTCGTCATGTATGGGAAACGGCCGACGAAATTATTGCTCGATACCGAGCGGTAACATTGGACGACCTTAGGCGGGTGGCCGAATTATATTTGAAACAGCCTGCGATCAGCTTGTTGGTGTGCGGCGAAAAATAAAGGGATACGGTCAGGTCAGGTGCTCGCGCCGCAAAGAAATCCAACGCTCAACCAATTCCCGTTTTTCCCCCGCCGAACCAAAGAAACCTGCATTCGGGTATTGATGAGGGAAAGCATCCGACAATTGGTTCCAAAGGATGCCCTGAACCGCTTGTTTGGCAAGCATCAACTCCAGTATGTCTCCAGCACTAGGTGGGTTAGCCACTTCGGCGCTGGGCGTCGATCTGGCCGCAGCGCCGCGATCCGACTCTATCGGCGGTTGACCTTGTTGCGGCAGAGCTTGCTGAGCAAAAGGGAACCACGATGTGACAACTCCCATCAATGGATTCGCTTGGCGATCTACAATCCTATCCAAAGGTTGTCGCATTAAGAGCATAAGTGGTAGCCCCAGAAGCGACCACTGATCCACCAGTCGATTGAATTCCAGTAAGTCGCGAGGCAATGTCCCCTGGGGCCAATAGTTATGGTTAACTTCAAGGCCGATACCGCTCAAGCCAAGGTCGGCACGAATGAGAGCATCGACAAAATGCAAAGGAGATATGGCCTCTTTGTGAGCTCCCAAATATTCGCACCAAGGTTGATCCACGCTGATGATCACCGCTGCCCGATCATCCAGACTGCGTACCAACTGGATAGCATGCACGGTCAATCGCAGCGCTTGTTCATCGGTAAGGTTTAAGTCTGTTGGAGTGTTTAGTCCTGCAGCAACATGCCAAAGATGAATCTTCCCACGATAACGCGTCACCACATCGCGTACATGTTCCATTACGGCTTCAAGCAGTTTCTCAAACGGATCATCGACCAGCATCAACCACTCTGGTAGCGGTCGGCCCTGAAGCGAGATCAACGGTCCACCGCTGACTCGCAATCCTCGCTGACGAGCCCATGAAATTTGAGAATCGGGAATCGTGTAATCGGCTTTTCCGGATCCTTTCCGGATCAGGGTCCAGTCCAGGGCAACGCCCACTGTATTGGAAAGGTCGAGAATGGGAAATTGCGTCAACTTGTCGATCGGCACAAAGGGTAACTGCACACCGATAAGCGTCGACAAGCGAGGCTCTTGCTGGTGCCGACATAGCAGTGCTTGCTCGGTATAACCTTTGCACAATAACTGATTGCTCAACAGAGCATTTTCGATTGCAGCCTCCACAAAGCGATCGTGCTCTTCACCCGGGGGAGTTAACAAGGCATCCAAAAAACGGTCCAGTGCAATCGCCGAACGATTTAGAAATTCCTCGGATAATCTCAAGCCTAGGCGTTGCCACTCGAACGCCTGATTGCGCATCCGATGAATCGTGCCACGGGCTAACTCTAAAGCAAGATCGTAGGCGCGCTCACTCTTGCGGAGGCTGGTGGTGGACAGTAATAACGGGCCGTGCAATTTGGTTGGCCAAATCACGCTCAGCCGCGAAGATTCATCGATCGAACGTTCAATGGAATAGAGCGAATTGACTTGTGACCTTTGACAAAACCATGGCAATCCCTCGATACCGGTTAGGTAGGCTGTTTGCCAGGCTAACGGGTCCATAGAAAAGCTTTTCGGGATTTCGAATCTAAGTCCGGTCATGAATCACTAATTGCGTTTTTGCGATCTCTCAAAATTTCCATTCTCAACGAGTCCTACAAAGACTTCTTACCTGGCACACTTCCCAAAACGTAAATTTGCTAAGTTTTGCCCCTTCCAAAAGGCCCATCTAAAATGGTGGCCAAGGATCGAATCGATTCTATTCCGATTTCTACCCGAAGGGCCGGATTTCGAATAACGCACCGTTTGCTTGTCGGGTACGTTTCTCGAAGGAGGAAGATATGAGATAAGGCCTCTTGCATCGTTGCGCAAATCTAATCCAATCATACACTTCGTGCAATTATGCATTGTTCCGCAAAGGCTTATTTCTCGAAAGTCTCCCAATGTCTGCCTGCCTCCTCAGTACCCAACTCCCCTTTCCCAAACGCAGTGGCAAAGTTCGTGATGTGTATGACCTTGGCGACCGGCTCTTAATTGTCAGTACGGATCGTATTTCGGCCTTTGACTATATCTTACCAAATGGCATTCCAGATAAAGGAAAAGTTCTGACGAAGATGAGTTGCTTTTGGTTTGAGCAGCTACCGGTCGCCAATCATTTGATCAGTCACGAATTACCGTCAGAAGTGCGAAACCTTCCCGAATCGTTAGTTTTGGAAGGTCGGATCATGGTGGTCAAGAAGGCGGCCGTCGTTCCATTTGAGTGCGTCATACGTGGATATTTGGAAGGGTCAGGTTGGGCGGAATATCAGCAAAATCACGCCGTCTGCGGCGTGCAGCTCCCTGCCGGCTTGGTTCAATGCTCTCGATTGCCCGAGCCAATTTTTACGCCGGCTACCAAGGCGGAGAGTGGCCATGACGAGAACGTTTCGTTGGATCGGATGGCCGAAAAAGTCGGCCTTGAGATGGCAACCCAGCTTCGTGACTTAAGCTTGTCGGTCTATAAAAAGGGGGCAGAAATAGCGGCACAAAAAGGCGTGATTATCGCGGATACCAAATTGGAATGGGGGTGGCATGAGGATCAGCTGATACTGGTGGATGAGGTTCTAACTCCAGACAGTTCAAGATTCTGGCCTGCGGATCGCTACCAGCCAGGAAAAAGCCAACCGTCGCTGGACAAGCAGTTCGTGCGAGAATGGCTCATGCAGTGCGGTTGGGACCGGAACTCACCTCCCCCTCCCCTGCCCCAAGACATTGTCGATAAGACTTCCGAAAAATACAAAGAAGTCTTGCGACAGTTGACGGGTATCGAGATTTGAGCGTTTTGCAGTTTTTTTCAGCGAGCACCGCAAGCCAGCTTATTTCTTGTGCCGGCGGATCGCTTCGGCAACCGCTTGTCCCATTTCGGCAGGCGAAGGAGCAACCACGATGCCAGCAGCTTCCAGTGCGGAAACCTTCTCCGCTGCAGTACCCTTGCCTCCGGTAATGATCGCCCCTGCATGACCCATGCGTTTCCCAGGGGGGGCTGTTCTACCTGCGATGAAGGCGGCTACCGGTTTGGTGACATGAGCCTTCACAAATGCGGCAGCCTCTTCTTCCGCATTTCCACCAATTTCACCGATCATCAAAATGACTTCTGTTTGATCGTCTTTTTGGTAACGAGCCAACAGATCGATGTAGGAGGTTCCCACAATCGGATCGCCACCTAGTCCCACACAAGTCGATTGACCCAGGCCCAACTGGGTTGTTTGCCAAACCGCTTCGTAGGTAAGCGTACCGCTGCGGCTCATGATGCCAACTTTGCCGGGCTTGTGAATGTAGCCAGGCATGATGCCGATTTTGCATTCGCCCGGCGTGATCAGGCCGGGGCAGTTTGGTCCGATCAGAACACTTTTACTCTTGCGAACAGTTTCGTAGACGGGAACCATATCGATGACAGGTACCCCTTCGGTAATCGCCGCAATAACTTCGATTCCCGCATCGACCGCCTCGAGAATGGCATCCGCTGTGAAAGGAGGTGGGACGAAGATCATCGTCGCATTGGCTCCCGTTTGCTTGACGGCTTCTTCGACCGTATCAAAAACGGGGAGTCCTTCAACGGTTTCTCCCGATTTCCCGGGCGTCACGCCTCCAACCATCTGGGTGCCATACTCCTTGCAACCTTTGGTATGAAAAGCTCCCGCTTTTCCGGTAATGCCTTGGCAAATGACACGGGTGTTGCGATTGACCAAAATACTCATAGCTTTTACTGCGTGAATCTAAAGATAGAGGGTGTTTGTATTCAAAGAGCGAATGGATCGCATTGCCTGGTTCAAGAGGCAATGCCGGCAGCAGCGACAACTTTCTTAGCGGCATCGGTAAGGCCATCAGCGGCGATCATATCCAGGCCGCTTTCCTTGAGCATCTGCTTGCCTTCTTCCACTTCAGTTCCTTCAAGCCGAACCACTAGAGGAACGTTGAAGCCAACTTCTTTTGAGGCCTCAATCAGGGCAGTCGCAATTGTGGTGCAACGAGCGATCCCACCGAATATATTTACTAAAACGGCTTTGCAGTTCGGGTCGGACAACAAAATACGAAACGCTTCGGTCACCTGTTGGGTGTTCGCACCCCCACCGACATCCAAGAAATTGGCTGGAGCCCCACCGTGGTACTTGATGATATCCATCGTGGCCATCGCTAAGCCGGCACCGTTGACCAAGCAGCCGATATTGCCTTCTAGTTTCACGTAGCTCAGACCCGCATTGCCCGCGCGGACCTCCGCGGGCTCTTCCTCGCCAAGATCTCGCAACTCCTTGACGTCCGCGTGCCGGAACATAGCGTTGTCATCGAACGTAACCTTGGCATCCAAAGCGATCATCTGGTTGTCGACGGTGATAACCAGTGGATTGACTTCAACCAAAGAACAATCGTAATCGACAAAAAACTTGCACAGTGTTTTCATGAAGGATTCAGCACTGCGAGCGGCCGGTCCAGTGATATTGAGTTTCTTGCACAACTTTCTCACCTGGAAACTATCCAGACCGCGTTGTGGATCGAAATGCTCTTTAAAGATTTTTTCCGGTGTTTCGGCAGCAACCTTCTCGATTTCCACACCACCTTCGTTGCTGACCATCAGTACCGGCTTGCACGCAGCCCGGTCCACCACAATACCGAGATAGAGTTCTCGGGCGATCTGGCAACCTTGCTCGACCAATACCTGGCGAACTTCACTCCCCGCAGGTCCAGTTTGAATGGTGACTAGTTTCTTACCCAGCAAACCGCGGGCGACTGCCGCGGCATCGTCTGCAGACTTCACCAGTTGGACGCCCCGTTGATTCGGGTTGTCGATAATGGTCCCCTTCCCTCTCCCACCGGCGTGAATCTGCGCCTTCACCACCGCGATCGGACCACCTAAGCTCTCAAAAGCCTTCTGTGCTTCTTCTGCACTTCGAGCTACATGACTTGCCAACACGGGCACACCAGCTTTTCGAAATAGCTGTTTGGCCTGGTATTCATGAATCTTCATTTTGCTACCGTAATTGTTCGTATTGAGGCAGCACGATGAGAGAAGACGTTGCGGCGTCCAAAATCGGCTCATCCAACTTGCACGTCATTAACTTGGCTGCCCGCCATTTCCGAATGAACCCGAGATTATAGGTTGCACTCTATTTTGCTACAAGCGGCCCGAATAATAGACGCCCCCGCCAAACCGTAGGTAGACAATCACTCCTGAGATTCATTTTGCAGGCCGAGCTTTTTCATTTTTTTATAAAGCGTGGTGCGGTTGATTCCAAGTTGTTCGGCCGTCAAGTTCCGATTCCAGCGGTTGGCCTGCAACGCGTTCAGAATGATCTGCTTTTCCGGCAGAGTCATCGCCTGTCGCAGGCGGTCGCTGGTCATCTGCATGACATTTTGAGAGGCATGCTCGCGACGTTGTATTTGTGGAGGCAAGTCGGCTACATCCAACCATGGCCTTTTGGCCAGCAACACGGCACGCTGGACCACATTCTCCAATTCCCGAATATTGCCCGGCCAGGAATACTGCAACAACTGCTGCATCGCATCGCCCGAGAAACCCTCGATCTCCTTGCCGAATTCCTGCCGACATTCCTGAAGAAAATGCTCGACCAACAATGGAAGGTCGCCAATTCTTTCGCGCAGCGAGGGGAGCTGTAAATGGATCACGTTGATTCGATAATACAAATCTTGACGGAATCGCCCTAATCGGACCTGTTCTTCAAGGTTTTCGTTGGTGGCCAAGATGACTCGTGCATCAACACTAAAAGTCTCATTTCCACCTAACGCTTCAAACTGAAATTCCTGCAGAACTCGTAGCAATTTGACTTGAAGGGCAGCCGTTGCGGTACCGATTTCGTCCAGAAAAATCGTTCCACCATCGGCCTGTTTAAACTTGCCAATTTTGTTGTGCGTGGCACCCGTAAACGCTCCAGTAACGTGGCCAAACAACTCGCTTTCCAAAAGATTGTCTGGCAAGGCGCCGCATGCCACTTCCACAAAAGGACTGTTGCGACGCTTGCTGCGACGATGAATGGCGCGAGCGATCATCGATTTGCCCGTTCCATTCTCGCCCGTGATTAGGACGGTGGCCCGCGCATCGGCGATCGCCTCGATCACCTCAAAAATTTTCAGCATCCGGTAGTCGTGGCTAAGTATATTTTCCATGCCGAAACGACGATCTAACTCCGCCTTCAGTCGCTCGTTTTCGTCGGCAATCAATCTCTGCTGACGCGCTCGCTTCAGGGCCGTTAAAAGCTCTTGGTCAATCAATGGCTTGGTAAGTAAATCGAAGGCCCCTCGCGACACCGCCTCCGCTCCAGAATCCGGCCCACCGTATCCAGTCATCAACAAAAAAGGTGTGCTCGCCGTTCGCTTCTTAGCAAATTCCAAAACGTCAAAGCCATCCCCGTCATCCAGGCGAACATCACAAAGAATCAAGTCAAACGATTCAGCGTTCAGCTTTTTCTTGGCGTCCGAGACTCGCCAACAAGGTGTTACCTGAAATCCCTCACCTTCCAGCCATTGGCTCATCGAGTCAAGCAACCAGCGGTCATCATCAATCAACAACAGATGCCCCTGGGACGGTTTAGGTGTTTGCGTCATAGCGGAGAGTTTCAACCAAGATGTTTCAGGAATACAACAATTTGTACCTATCACTTATCTAGGTTACGGAATGCCTGAGGGCGAAGCGGATCTGACCGAAAATCTGAACCGAGGATGCTTTTTTTTCGCTTTTTGTGCGCAGACTCAACCAGATAAGCCCCTTCTCGTGTCTAAAAAGTGGTGTCCGGTACCCCGTAGTTACGGTTTTGGACGCCTTTTTAGGGCGAAAAAATGCAACGGATGCCTGAGTCTTCACTGTAAGGGCGGACTCACGAGGGAGGGGCCTTGGATTTGCTAGAAAATTCCCTAAAATCCACCTTTCTTACGTAACGTCGCTGGTGGACAGTGACCGTTACTTAGCGTATTTTTAATAGACCCCCACGAAATGGTTCCGTTCTAAGGTAGCCTTTGCGTAACGGGGTGAATGCTGCATTGCAAAGGTCCTTAGTCGCATTTCGAATTTACCAGCGGTTGTTTTTCGAACAGAAAGATCTTTTCTATGGCGATACGTGTCTTGGTTGCTGACGATCACGAAGTCGTTCGCATGGGGCTGAAAGCGTTGCTGACCGGACCGGATGTCGAAGTGGTTGGCATTGCAAAATCGGGTACAGAAGTTCTCGAAACCATCGATAGCCTTAGTCCTGATGTCGTGATGTTGGACGTCCGTATGCCGGACGATGAAGGCTTGCAGACACTGGAAGTCTTGCGTCAAAAGTCACCCGAGTTGGGCATCATTATGTTGTCGACCTACGACAACCCAACTTACATTGCCCGAGCAATCGCTTTGGGCGCGAACGATTATATCCTTAAGGGCTCAAGCAAAAACGATATTCTCGATTCGGTTCGACGTGTCGCCAAACGCGAACTACCAACCGAAAGCAATGTAATGCGCCGCGTCCGTGCGACGATGGCTCGTCGAAAAGACCGAGCCGACTCGAAGGATGTGCCCTTGACCAATCGCGAACTTCAAGTCTTGCGGCACATCGCCTTGGGGTTGAGCAATCGAGAAATCGGTTCGTCCTTGGGGATCAGCGTCGAAACGGTGAAAGAGCATGTGCAAAATATTTTGCGGAAGCTTGATTCGCCCGACCGAACTGCCGCTGCAGTATGGGCTGTGAAATTGGGACTGGTCTAAATAACGCATCCGCAGCGAAGTTGGATCAAGCCACTTCGCGAGGCATAAACGCGCTGGATAGACTCTAAGCTCGATAAGGCAAAGTTGATAAATCAAAAAGTTGATAAGGCAAGGCGAAGGCCTTGCCTTTTTTATTGCCGTGACCACCGATACGAGATGCGAGAATTCATCTAGAAGAATATTCTTGAGGCGTATCCTGAGCCGCGGCTTGCCCAAAAATAGCTTAAGTCGCGGCGTAAAAAAACTCGGTTTCAAGAACTGAAACCGAGTTCACTTTTTCGCTTCGATCGCAACAGACTCTCTGCTTAGTCCCACCACCACTGATTTTTGGTGAGCCCCTGAATCTGAGCGGTGCCTTGGGTTTCTTTAATCTTGCCAGTTGCGTCTACCTTCTTGTTCTCTCCCTGCAACGCTTGACGAGCCTGAATGTTGACACCGCCTCCGATGGGAGTCAGCAATCGACCATTGTTGAAGAAGGTATTAACGGCTGGTTCAACCTGCTGTGGAGCTGGGAAGCGTTCTACCTTCATCACGGACTCATCAGCGAAGACACCAAGATCCCATTGAGACTGACCGTAGAAATCGGAATCTTGAATGAATGCAGCCACGATAGACATGTCGATCAAATTGCGAAGCTGGGCATAGACGGGCGTGGTCTCTGCGAGCTTGTTGTACTTGGCAGTGAATTCCTGGGTGAACTGTTGACTTGCCTTGTTCACAGCACCTCGCGCCTCTCGCGAACCATCATTCTTAACCAATTCTTCTGCACCAACCAGTTTCACACCTTGGCCATTGAGCAACAGAGCATGCCCATCTTCACTCACCTCGACAGCCTTGTAATCTGGAACAAAGTACCAGCGCTGCAAATTCGATGACTTACCCGAAGATCGTTCCGTAAAGCTCTTAATTCCAACAATGGTTTTCTCCAAACCAATGCCAATCAATTTCATGCGATAATCGGCTTCGACCATTACGCGAGCAAAGTTGGTGGTCGCGGGAACTCCCTTGATCGAAATCGTTTGCATTCCCAAATTCTGCTTCATCCCCATGGCGATCGCATTCGCGTCGGCCGGAGTGATATTCCTTCCCGAGAGCGAGCGAATGAATTTGTTGAGTCGCTCAAGGCCTTCTTGAGTTGGATCGATCGAAACGCCGATGACTTTGGTCTTCTCTCCCGCAGGACCAAAACATCGAAGAGCAACGATCAAATCCTCCAGATTCAAAATTGGCAAACCGGATTCCACCCCAAAAACCAAACCGGTTGGGCTTTCGGCAAAAGGTTCGGCCGGGCCAGCAATCACAATGTCCCCGCTCTCAGGATAGAAAAAGACATAATCTACCGAGGTAAGACCAGCCAAATAGGTCATGTCGGGTGTCAAATTACCGCCATTTTGCAGTCGCTCGGCCACCGCTTTTTCCAACCGATTCAGAGAAACCTTTCGCAGTTTGCTGCTCTTGGCAAGGTCCGGCAGATGCACCGCTTTGGCAGCCTGATTTCGGGCGGCCGCGAGCACTGGATTAAAAGCTTGGACCCTCAAGACACCGGCGGCATCTACCTCGATACCCGCCGGAACCGGTCCATTGTTGTTATTATTGTTGTTGTTATTGCCGCCATTGTTGTTCTGCGCAAACACCGAGGTCGGCAGCAACACGAGCCACAGAGCCAAAGCCGCTAGCGCTAGGGGTTTGACACCAACCAAAGTACGAAACGGAGAAAAGCTCATAGACCCAATTTCCTGTCGCAACAAATGATGAGCAGTCGATTCACAAAAACGGCCAGCAAGCCCGAGTGCGGGCAAAAAAGGTGCAATTCGGATAGAGAGACGCCTCGGAAGACTGGCTCTCTTTTCACGACCTTTATCGAGAATAATTCGGGCTTCCCCAAAAAGCAACCAATTACCTGTATTCCCCATTTTTTCTACGATCTTGGAAAATTCTTTTTCGGTATATTTTTACTCGGTTTGGGGGGGGCTATCATCAGGCGGTGGCTATTGGGGCCCAACAAATCATCCAATCGGTCGCGAAGTTGCCGATGAACGTCGACTTTATGCTGTTCGCTGCGGAGGTGAACCATCTCGCCGGAATCTAACCGGAGGCTGATAAGGACTTCGCGGGTGCCGGGATAGCCGCGGAGGATTTCTCGAATCCGGGCGACGTGGTCGGGTGAGTGTTTCTGTTCGTCGAGGTGGATGCGAATTCCAGTGGTAAATTTCGTATCCGCTTCATGTAAAGGAATGATCTCGTTACAAATCAAGTTGCGTTCATCTCCCCCATCGCGACGATCCACCGCTCCGCGAATCAATACAACCGCATCCGCTTCGATGGCGTGTCCCATTTGTTCGTACCCATCGGGCCAGCAGATACAGCGGATAGTGCCGTCGAGGTCTTCAAGGTCGAAGTTGGCGTACTTCGAAGGGGCTCCCGGCTTTGGATTGCGGGTGTGCGCTAACTTAATCGACGAGATCATCCCGGCCACGATGACTTCAGCGCGGTTTGGCAGTTGACGCAGCGAGACCGTGGTATGACTGGTGAGGTTGCGCATGGCCGATTCGTGTTCGGAGAGCGGATGCGCGGACAGATAGAACCCCAGTACATCTTTTTCCCCTTGAAGGCGTTCCTTTTCAGGGAGTTCGGGGACTTCGGGCAAATCGATTTTCGAATTCGTCGCAGCTTCTATATCGTCTTCGTCGTCAAAGAGGCCGCGTTGGCCGGCTCGGCGGTCCGCCACTTTGGCTGCTCCAGCCTGCAGAGCTTTATCCAGAATGGCCAGCAACTGGGAACGCCGCGCGCCGAAGCAATCCATCGCTCCGGAGCGAATTAATGTTTCGACCGTGGAGCGATTGCACTGCGATGGATCGACTCGTTCGCACAGATCGAAAAGATCCTTGAATGGGCCATCTTTCAGCCGGGCGACCACAATGGCATCTGCCGATCCGCCACCACAGCCTCGGATAGCACTTAAGGCAAAGCGGATTTTACCTTCCTGCACAACAAAATCGCCATGCGAATGATTCACATCGGGAGGAAGCACAACGATCCCCATTCGGGCGCAGTCCTCCATGTGTTCAACCAAAGCGTCTTTGCGTTTAAAGTTGCGGCCTTCAATATCACCAGAGAGCAAGGCCGCCATGAATTCGCAAGGAAAATGCGATTTAAGATAAGCAGTTTGGTAGGCAATCAACGCATAAGCGGTCGAATGACTCTTGTTGAAGCCATAGCCCGCAAACTTGAGAATCATGTTCCAAAGTTCAATCGCTTCCTCTTTGGGTAAGCCCAAACTGGTGGAGCCTTGGATGAATTTTTCTTCGTTGGCCGCGATGATCGATTCTTTTTTCTTGCTGATCGCTTTGATACAGGTGTACGCTTTGGCCAGTTCAATGCCACCCAAGCGATTGAGAATTCGCATGACCTGTTCCTGGTAAACCATAACGCCGTTGGTTTCTTCCAGGATTTCGCGAAGGACTTCATGTTTGTACTCCGCAACTTTCCGACCATGCTTGACCGCGACATAATCTTCGACCATGCCTCCTTCCAGCGGCCCGGGGCGATAGAGCGCGTTGGTGGCGATGATATCGCGAAAATGGTCGGGCTTCATTTTTTGCAGCAAATCGCGAATGCCACCGCTTTCCAGCTGAAAAACACCCTTGGTTTCGCCACGCTGCAACAATTCGAAGGTCGTCTTGTCATCCAGCGGGAACGTCAGCGGGTCAACGGTCTGTCCCGTCGTTTGGCGAATGATGTCGACCGCTTTAGCAAGGATTGTCAAGTTGCGCAATCCAAGAAAGTCCATCTTCAGCAGACCGGCCGCTTCCACATCCCCCATCGACCACTGGGTTATAATGTCCGTTTTTCCGCCAACCCTGCCCAGCGGCACGTATTCGGTGAGCGGCTTGTCGGCGATCACTACCGCCGCAGCATGCGTTCCGATATTCCTGGCTAAACCTTCCAATTTCATCGCCAAATTCAGCAGTTCGTTCACATCGCGATCGCGATCGTAGAGTCCTTTTAAATCAGCATTCGCCTCCATGGCTTTTTTGATGGTGATCTTGAGTTCCTCGGGCACCATCTCGGTGATCTGATTGACTTGCACCAGCGGCAGGCCCATCGCGCGCCCCACATCCTTGATCGCAGCTCGAGCTTGTAGTGTTCCAAAGGTGCCGATCTGAGCCACATTGGATTCGCCATACTTTTCTTTCACATACCGAATGATTTCGCCACGTCGATCTTTGCAAAAATCGATATCAATGTCGGGCGCTTCGGTTCGGCTTTCATCCAAGAAACGCTCGAAGAGCAAATCGTATTTGATCGGACAAACGTGGCTCAGGTAAAGAGCGTAACAGACCAGTGCCCCCACACCGCTACCGCGGGCCGTCGCCGGTACACCCTGCTCACGCGCATGCCGCACAAAATCCCATACGATCAAAAAGTAGTTGGAAAAGCCAAGCTTGGATATCACCAGCAGTTCGCGATCGAGTCGCTGTTTGACAATCGCCGTAAGCTCTCCGTTCTGGATGCGTTCCGGATCTCCCACATAGCGTTCTTTGAGGCCGCTTTCGCACAGCGAGCGAAGATACTCGTCCGGTGTCTGCTGGGTAGGAATGGTATAATTCGGAAAATTTCGGCTCCCCAACTCCAGGTCAATGCAAACACTGTTGGCAATTTCCTGGCTGCGGGCAACAGCATCTTCTAAACCCGGAAAATGCAAATACATCTCTTCAGGGCTTCGAACAAAGAACTGATCATTCTCCATCTTCATTCGATTGGTGTCCGTGCGAAACTTACCCGTGTTGATGCACAGCAAAATATCTTGCGTCGCATGGTCCGCTTGCTCGAGATAGTGCGCATCGCTGGTTGCTACCAACGGAATTCCCATGTGATTGGCGATATCGACAGCCCCTTGGACTTGGATCCGCTGCAATTCGATTCCGTTGTTCATGATTTCAATAAAATAGCGATCGCCAAATACGTTATGGAACCAAGCCGCGGTTTCCATGGCTTCTTTGCAGACATTCCCCGTGTCGTGACCTTTGAGAATCTGTTGACTGAATTCGCTCGATAGACAACCGCTCAGGCATATGATTCCTTCATTGTACTTCTGCAATAGTTCCTTATCGATTCGCGGTTTGAAGTAGAAACCCTCTAGGCTCGCTGCCGATGCCAGTTTAATGAGATTTTTGAAGCCCGTTCGATTCTGGGCTAAAAGCGTTAAGTGATACGAAGCTTCTTTCATGCTGCTCGCATCACGCTCAAATCGACTCTTGGGGGCAATATAAGCCTCATAGCCAATAATCGGATTGATGCCCGAACTTTTGGCTTTCTGGTAGAACTCCAATGCCCCATGAAGATTGCCATGATCGGTTAATGCCAAACCGTTCATGCCCAGCGATTTTACCCGATCGATTAATTTGCCAATCGGAGCCGCGCCATCGAGCAAACTGTAATGGCTGTGACAATGCAAATGAACGAATGGACGAGAACTACCATCTCCAGACTTTCCTTCAGTCGCACTGGCGGAAGTCGATTCCATAGCCATACAGGAACTCCTTTTCATTTTATTGCCGAATATTATTGCCTAGTCGGCACACCCAACCCAAACGCTTCACTGTCGCGTTTTTGCGGTGCTTTCCAGAAATCAAAAGGCCGTTCGACGCACCCGTGCCGACGCCCAGCCTTGAGTATAACGTCTGAGAGGCGTCGGTCTACTTGTCGAGAATTGCCTAGATATCCCAGTTTGTTGCCTTGGCGGGGTAAAATGCGTTCGGCAGGGGGAAAAGTGGCCGTGAAGATGCTTATCCTTTGTTGGGATCGGCCACATTGCGAATCATTTCAGACAATCGACCTTGCAGTTGCAGAAGGACTTGCCAAGTCGAAGGTGGGACGATGACTTCCGACTTTTGCAAATCCGTTTGGACACCATCGATCACGAACTGCAAGCCGGCATGCAAATGTTCCAAGATCTCCGATAATTGAGCGGCTTGGCTGGGACTGAGTCTTTCGGGGAGTGAAGGAATTGATTCCAGTCGGCCCAGCAAACCGAGCGAACTGGACAGACCGGTGCTGAGATCCAGGTCGGGATCGACCACATCGGAATCTTCCGCGGTAAACGCGCTATGAAACCCTTCGCCCTTGGGCGAGCTTATTTCTTGCAAACGATCTGCGATTTGTTCGCGGTTGCCGAAGAGCAAAACCGATCGCCCAACGGCGATGATATCGCCAAAACGCAATAAGCGAAGTTGGCAATCTTGACCGTTGATTTTCGTGCCGTTGGTGCTATCCAAATCGGTTAGAACTAAACGGTCGTTGTCCTCCTGAATCTTGAGATGGCAACGACTTACTCGCTCATCGTTGAGTTGAATGGTATTTCCCTCTTCTCGGCCGATGGTGATCGGTGGGCGAAGGTCGGGAAAAACTCTCCCTCGATCTGCACCCTGAAGAACTCGCAATGTAACCAAAACCATGATGGAGATATTTCTGGTAGGAACGATAAGGAGAAAAGAAGTTACGGGAAAAAATGGAATCAAGAAATTTAAGTTTCGTTCGTTGCACAGTCAATTGCAACGGAGTGAATCATTATTTGCCATCTCTCAAGCGGTCCCCGAGGAAGTTATCGAGTTCCTCGATCGCGTGAATTTTGGCAACCGTTTTGTCTAAATCATACTCAACTCGTTGAAAAAATATCCTGTTTTCATCGAGAATTACATAACAACTTCGCCAATCTCCGTCTCGAGGTTGGCCCACCGAACCGACGTTGACCAGCAATTTTTCCTGGCCGATCAAGAATCCCTCGGTCAGATCGGTTGGCCGCAAAAATTGCCCTTCCGCCGTAAAAACCCCCGGCACATGCGTATGCCCCTGAAAGCAGACCTTTTGAACCATCGAAAAGAGTTTTTCCATCTTCCGCCGGTTGTAGATGTCCTCCGGGAAAACATACTCATTCACGGGGTTTCGAACCGAACCATGCACAAAGAGTGTGTGGCCCTCGCGGCGAATGCGGGGAAGACGACTCAGATAATCTAAACGCGCCCGGATCGCCGGCAACGGTTCACTCCCTACTCGAGCCTTACCTTCCAGTTGCTGCCGCGTCCAAAATATTGCTTGCTCGGCCACATTGCTGAACCCCTCCGGATCAAATAAGGCAGCCAGGTCATGATTGCCCAAAATGCAAGCCTCGAACTGCATCACTTGGTCGACACACTCGCAAGGATTGGGGCCGTAACCGACAATATCACCCAAGCAGACAATTTGTTCGCAGCCACGCTGCTTCGCGTCAGCCAAAACCGCAGTCAGAGCTTCAAGATTGCCGTGTATGTCGCTGAGTATGGCTCGTTTGACCACGCTTACCGTCCCGTCCTCAGGCGATCTCCAAGCATGTTGTCCAGTTCTTCGATCGCATAAATTTTGCGAATCGTTAATTCAAAATCATACTGAACTCGCCGGAAATACACCATTTTCTTGGTATGGTCGATGATCGTATAGCAACTGCGGGGATCCTCATCGCGCGGTTGCCCAACCGAACCAACGTTCACCATCATTTTCTCACGACCCAATGGAAATTCATGGCCACAATCGTCCGGCGTGATAAACTCCGGCTCATTGGTAAAAACGCCCGGCATATGAGTGTGACCTTGAAAGCAATATTTTTGCAGCCGATCGAAGAGAAGTTCCATGCGTTTCTGGTCGTAAATGGTTTCCGGAAATACGTACTCATTGGTCGGGTCGCGCGGAGACCCATGAACATAGAGAATCTCCCCATTTTGATACCAGCGAGGTAACTCACCCAAGAAATCCCATCTCTTGGTCGATTGTGATGCCTTACCCGTGCCGCGGTCCAAGGCATCGCGAGTCCAGTAAATTGCCCGCAGCGCTACCTGATTGAAACCCTCGGGATCAAAAAGCGTTGCCTGATCATGATTACCCATGATCGTAAATTCGCAACGACTCATCACGACATCTAAACATTCACATGGATTGGGCCCGTACCCCACCACATCCCCCAGACACACGATCTGATCGATGCTCTGTGTCGCGATGTCGGCCATAACAGCCGTCAACGCTTCCAGATTTCCGTGTACATCACTGATCAGAGCTTGCCTCACGGGTTGTGGCTCCTAATTTCAAAGTTGAAACGCATTGACAATCTTTTGATTGGGTTAAGGATTCATTCCAGTATGTAAATCGGGGGTTCGCGAAACCACCGTTCTGGGTATCTTTAAAGTCGAATCTCAAGCCAAGTCGCATTAAACTGCAGACAAAAGGCTTCTGGCAGGCAAAGGGCTTCGGATTGAGGATGCCGCGACAAAACCAAGCATTGTAAAATCTTCGAGTATGATCGGACAGTCGGCACTAAGTCCGAAAAAGAGACAGAGAAAATTCCCCGAAATAGTGGTAATCGATACGGAATGGGTGCCATAATCCCCTCAGACCGAACTATGCCACCCATACAACCATAACTCCAATGTAGGGGTTTGTAGCACCTCCTGCAAGAATCCTGAAAGTGAACAGCATGTGGCATTTGGCCCTCGAAACCATTGGACTCTCAGGCTCGGTTGCCCTTTTCAAAGATACTCAACTGGTTGCCGATAGTCTTCTTCCCGCAGGTATCGGGTCAGCCCGCAGCCTGCTTCCTACCCTACACCAAATGGTCCAACGAGCATCTCTTTTACCTCGGGACCTTGAGTTGATCTCCCTGGCTCATGGCCCAGGTTCCTTTACCGGGCTGCGCGTTAGCGTAGCGACCGCAAAAACCATCGGTTATGCCATCGACATTCCAATTTGCGCAGTCGATACTCTTGAGACACTTGCCTACCGGCTAGCCTGCCAACCCCTGGGCGACAATAACTCCCAGCCCCGCTGGATTGCGGTGGCCATGGATGCCTACCGCAAACAAGTCTTTCGCTTGATCGCTCGAGTCGAATTCCAACCCAACCATTGCTCCAGTAGCCCAGGTTCGTTGGATTTGCAAATCCCTCTTGGCTCGCAAACCCTAGAGGCCGCATTGTGGAGTCAAAATCCATTTTACGGTTGGAGCTGCAATTCGGAGGCGAAATTCGGCGGGATTCTACCGCCAACTGCAGGCTCCGCAGATCGATATTCGGTGATCGTCGGAGGCAACGCGGTCCAGCGATATCCGCTCGCAGCCGATGTTGTATCGGCCGCCCACCTCATAGAACCCGGCGATATTTCCGCAATCGATGTCGGTCATTACGCCTGGCGCCGCTGGCTTGCAGAAGATCGAGTCGATCCGTTTCATTTGCTTCCCAACTATCTCCGAGCCAGCGCTGCAGAGGAAAAAGCAAGCTCGACCAAAGACACGCTTTGACCGCATCACGATTCTTCGAATTCAGGTCCAAGACTTCAGGGCATCGATTTGGTTCATGGATTGATGCTGCTTGCCGCTCACACGATGCTCGGAATTCGAAATGGCGGGGCGAGCAGTTTTGAAAATCCCAAACTCCTGAGCACTTCCCACTGCGGAGCATCGGCCAGAGTTGCATACCATCCGAACTCCACGTTTCCAGCCCCTTTCCAAGTGGCAATTTTCTCTCTTAGCAAGAAAGCTAATTCGCGCGACAGGCAATCGCGCTGCGCTGGATTGAAGATTCCGCCGCACCACCAAATCGTCGCATGGCTCGAGCAAACCGTCGCATGGCTCGAGCAAATCGTCGCATCGCTCGAGCTGGACTGACAATCCAGCAAAAAAGGTCGTAGCTGCGCGGAAAGCTTTGGACACTTAGCGAATTGTTCGAGTTGTTTGAGCGGATCGCTGGAGTCGAAATAGATCGAGTCCACGCGTTGTTGGAGTCCCAAAAGGGCATGGACCAGCGGTTGGACCGACCGCTCACAAGATGATAACACAATCGACCTAAGGCTCGTTAGAACGTTCGAGTTGTTTGCGAGCGGACGTTTCCAATAGTCGTTCCCTTCGGCAAGTTTGGCGTGGAATAACTCTAAAGAATTTTGCGGACTCGCCTGGTGCAGCCAAGGTAAGATCTGGTCTTGCAGATTCCACCAATAGAAACTTGGCACCGATAATCCCGGTATGACGCTGCGGTAATGTCCCAGCCAAAGATCGCTTAAGATACAGCAAACGGAGATAAATGGTTCGTTTTGATTGAGGGCGTTGATCTGTTGCACAAGAATTCGATCGCGACGAGGCAGTGCGAAAATCAGCCGCGAAAAGCTCGCTCGCGTCTCTTCAGACTCTTCAAACCATTCCGTCGCACTTCGCCATAGACCTATCGTAACCTTAGGACCCGTGTTGATCTCAAGACCCGTTTTGACTTGAGTCGAGCAGTTCTCAAAAACCCAAGCAAAGGGGCCGGTGATCGGGCCAATCCAAGCAACCGCCGTATTCGACATTCCGTTATCCACTTGCCGCACCCTATAGATGGTGCAACTCCTCTCATTTTCTGATGCGAATTGTAGTTCTCGACGCCGATCTCCGCAGAGAATATTTACGTGGCCTGATTCTCCCAATTGGCTTCCGCTTCCAAGATCAGCTCACGCACTTCCTGGGCAGATCCTGCCTGCCGCATTTTGTCCATCAGTTCGTCCTCGTGAACCAATCGACTTAATTTGGCAAGTATCTGTAAGTGAGTCCGATCATCCATTGAGCAGATCAAGAAGAATATATCCGTTGCCCGACCCGTTCGATTGCCAAAATTGATAGTATGCGAAGTGATTCCCAACGCTACAATCGACTCACCCAAAATGGATGTCTGAGGTCTGCGCGGATGCAATAAGGCCACACCATTTTCTAGAGCGGTCGGGTGAAGATCTTCGCGTGCTTGGACCGCCTCCGCCATCGCGGAAGTATCCCACAAATAACCACTCGAAGCAGCCAATTCGCACATCTCGCGAATCACTGAACCACGCGTTTTAGCGTGGAGCGGCACGGCGATGCATGAGAGCGGCAATAAGTGCTCGAAACGATCCGAAGACTCATGGGGACTTTCGGGTAAGCGATCCAGCCATTTTTGGACTTCCCCAAGCCCTTCCGCGTCGCTCAAGCCAATTTTCTCTTCCAACCAATGATGGATTTCGGCTTCCGAAAAACGCCATTGACCGCCAACTCTGCGGCCAGGCAGTTTGCCTCGCTCGACTAATTTCGATACCTGTTCAACATTTAGATGCAAATAACTTGCAATCTGCTCAATATCTAAATCTTTTGCTGCCATGGCCACTGCACTCACTTCAAGGAACAGACAAGTATCGTACCACCTTCGTTTCCATCTTGACATCAGAGAGCGTTTCGGGACACGCTTACTACTCGCAATATCAGGAGGATAGAGCGAAGGACAAGCGATGTTTGCTAGCAAAAGCGATCATTGAACGATTCGTCGGCAAGGAGGCCGGATCATGGTAGCATATCAAGAGGTCCCTGCAATTGATTTGCGGGGGTTATGGGGCGATGCACACTTTATCGAAGGGCGTCGGCTCTCGGGGACCATTTCGGGGACCATTTCGGGGACCATTTCGGGGACCAAGAGTACCGGTTCGGCTGGAGCAACAGGTAAATCCGAGGTTTCCTCGGAAAAAAAACTCGATCCCCCGTTCCCCCCGACAGGGACCGATTTTCTCGTGAATCGAGCGGTCGATCGACTGGAGAATCTGAAGCCTGGCGATGCGTTTGTGGCTCTCCAGAGCATCGATCATGATGGGCACGACGACGCCTTAGCCGCAGTCAGCGCGGGAGCTGCGATGGTGATTTGCGAGCGTTATCTGCCTATTTCGGTTCCGCAATGCATCGTGGAGGACTCACGGCAAGCTTGGGGAGAACTCTGTCATGCTTTAGCGGGGCAACCGACCGAGGATTTGATCACGATTGCGATTCTGGGAACGCATGGCAAGACGACGCTCAATCTCCTCATCAGTTCGATGATGAAAACGATCGGTGGCAAAGTGGCCTATCGAAATACCATCGCGACATCGGACAGTGCAACTCAAGTGGCCGCGTACGATGGTGCGGTGAATAATCCTCCCGCTTTGGCGAAGTGGCTAGCGGGAGCGGTAAGGCAAGGTTGCCCATCGGCAGTGGTTGAAATCGATTCAGCGATGCTTTACCAGCGGCAAACAGCTGGTATGCAATACGATTTAATTGTGATCACATCGATGCGGGCAGAAGTGGGAAGTAAAGGCGGAACTACCGAGCAGTTGCAACAGGCGATGTTGCGACAATTCGCGCAATTGAAGGAGCACGGTGTGGTTCTTTTCAATGCGGATGATGCGCCGTTGGCGCGATGGATGGAATCGCTGGCAATGCCCAGCATGTCCTACGGTATTGATGCCGACGCGGACATTCGGGCCCGAGTGATTGAACGCGAATCGAGCGAACAGACGCTGATGGTTTCTGCTGGAAGTACGGTGATGCCTCTTCGCAGCCCACTGATTGGATCGCACCAAGCTCGTCACCTGTTAGGCGCTGTGGCGGCCGGTTACGTTTGCGGACTGGAGCTATCCGAAATCATTGGTGGCGTTGAAAAGCTGCAACGAATTCCGGGCCGTTTACAGACTGTGTCTGCTGGTCAGCAATTCGGCGTCTACGTAGACCAGGCGAATACGGCGGAACGGCTTGCGGTGGCGCTGCACGCTGTGCGTCAACATAGTACAGGCAGAGTCTTGTGCGTCATGGATGTCTCCGGCCCTGCAAGCCAATCGATGCTGACGGCAATGGGCAAAGTGTTAGAGCGATCAGCAGCCGAGGTTTGCTTAACGCACCTTGCCGGCGGAACATTCAAGAGCGTTCAGAATAAAGCGTTTGCATTACTGGATGGTTTTGAAAATCCTGCATTACCTCATGTTCTCCCCGACCGCCATCGAGCGATTGAGTTGATTCTACAGCGAGCTAAGCCCGGCGATGTTATTCTGCTGGCTGGCTGCGGAGATGCGGTTTGGTCCAGCAAGAGCCATCCCGAGTCGACCCAGGATTGGCAAGTGGCAGGAACTTTGCTCAGAACGCCAAGAAAATGTACAGACAAGCCGATGACAAAAATTATCGGAAGTTCTTCCTTCAGCGACGATATTTCCTCTGCCGCGGGCAGTCTGCCAGCGCAGGATAAACCATCGCTTAAACTCTTTCGGCCCGAATAACGGCAGAGAGTTGTTTTTAGATTGTCAACGCGTTTCTTTTTTTCTCCATTTTTTCGTATTGACGATTGCACGTCGGTTTTGATATTCCCCTTTCATAGCCATGAGAGATCCAGGGACCTGTCAACGACCGCGACCGTCTGCTGAAGGAACATGGAATTGGTTTTGTTTTGAGCCCGTTTTTGCTCCTCGATTAGAGACTACAACGAGACACGCTTGCGAGGATTGGGAGCACTTACATTGAGGCTTGGGAAACTCCGTCGCCAGCCAAGATTCTGCGGGAAAACTTGGTTGACCTCCCTCCTGGGTTGGAGCATTAGAAGCTCGTTGATTGATTAACTGGGTCAATCGATCAACGAGTTTGCTTCACGGCGGAGTCGATTCTGTGTGCTGGGACGAGATCACCAAGGGTCTCGTCCCAGCACCAGTTTTCTTTTATCTCCCATATTGCTAAAACAGCAAGTATCGTACTGCTCACTATCACATCGGCTCGGCAGCATAAAATTTGGCGACAAAACCAATTCTCAAACGCCGCTTAACTATTTTGAATGTTGGATCGACAGAATTAAACAGGGCGTTTCGTATATCGCAAAGCATGTCTTGACAGAAGCAAATAGTTCTTGTCGAAGCACAGAGGCATTAGTTCTGTTGAAAGGAAATATGAGGAATGAAATCCAATTATTTCGCATTAATCGATACATTTGCGGATGAATATTTTTCTGGAAATCCGGCTGGTGTCTGCATTCTAGATCAAACGATCGACACAAGTGTGATGCAGAAAATTGCGATGGAGGTCAATCAAGCGGAAACAGCCTTTTTGGTGCCGTTGCACGATCGATGGAGTTTGCGTTGGTTTACTCCTGTGTGCGAAGTCGATTTATGCGGACATGCGACCATGGCGGCCGCCGTTGCACTCTGGAGGTATCTGGGAGAACGAGTTGGAGAACTCCTACGTTTCGAAACCCGTAGTGGTGAGCTAACCGCTCGCACAATCCATTCCTCCGAGCAGGCTCCAGGGAACTGGACAGAACTGAATTTTCCCCGAGAAGATGTTGTGCCCGCAACTCCCCCGACAGGATTACTGGAATCGCTAGGACTCCAGTTGTCTCCGAAGGGTATTTACAAAAACCGGCTCGATTATCTTGTCGAAATTGGGTCCATGGACGAATTGGTCGCGCTTGCTCCCGATATGCGGAAGTTGGCACAGTTCGATACTCGCGGCGTAATCGTTACGGTAGCCGAAAAAATGGTCAGTCCGAGTGGAGAGATGACGTCGGATTTCGTTAGTCGTTTTTTTGCGCCGCGCTGCGGCGTGGATGAAGACCCTGCGACAGGCTCAGCGCACTGCGCATTGCTACCTTTTTGGGAAGAAAGATTGGGACGCAATCGCCTCGTAGGCTATCAGGCATCCAAGCGGGGTGGTTGGCTGGACTGTCAACGACAGGGGCAGCGCGTGCTGCTGCGCGGCAGGTCGTACTGCGCGGTGGAGGGTACGCTTCATTTCAGTGGTTAGTTAAATGCAAAGGCGAAAAAATCGAGTTGCCAGCAAGGAGGCTCGGCGCGACGAGGAACCGAAGGATAAATCGCTATTGAAGTGGGGCGTTTGATTTTCAGTCTGCGAGTTGGTCTTTCGAAATTTGGTTCGGATAATTTTGCGAGTCGCGAAAGTAAAAGGTTTACGGCACAGCATGACACTTGGATTGGTTGTGACTCAATGTCCGCATTGTCGCCAATGTCGGACATGGACTAAAGCGGATCGTTTGATGTGGCTCCAACGATCGGGATTCTTGCGAAAGCAGAAAGATCCTGGAGAGGAAGTGGTTGCAGAAATGTTTCGTCTCAAACTCCAACTGCTTCCCTGCCTCAATTGCCAAAAGCCGGGAGTTCGAGAGGCGTCGCAATCGCAAAACGTTGAAAATGATGATGAACAATGGGACACCAGTCCTTCCACCTCTTCAGCCTCAGCCGGAGAGCGATACTGCGCTGATTGTCGTGAACAAATAGACCCTGATCGTATCGAACTGTTCCCCGAGGTCACGCGGTGTGTGATTTGTCAGCTAAAGTTTGAGACCGGCCAATCATGCGGCTCTGGTGCGAGTGTCGAAGCTTGCGATCTATGCCCGAGGTGTGGTGATTTTTTGCAAACGCTTCGGAATCGCTCCAGTCGCGTGGCATATCGAGTACAATGTCGCAGTTGTGGTTACTCGCCAAAACGCTGAAGCCAAAAGCACCCAAGCGTCTATGTTTGATAGCCAGACGCGTTTTTTTGTTGCCCATGAACTGAATTTGTTTACAACTTCCTGAATTACTTCCAAGAGACAATTCCAAAACCATGAGCCACCTTGGCGTAAGCCGCGGTTTTCCGGGTTTTCGGATAGGCCTCTAAATAACTCACCTTAGAAAAACGGTTGTCGCTAGGAACTCGCCATGAAACGCTCTTTGATTTACCTCATTGTTGCCTCGCTCTTGTTGGCTCTAGTCAGTCAGCCGATTTCGGCTCTTTTTTGGGCGCCCGCTTCTTTGACGGATGCGGCTAAGTCTTGGATCAACTCCTTGACTGAAGCACAAAAGGCAAAGGGTGTTTTGGATTATGAATCTCCGCAGAGAACCGTTTGGGTTTTTGTACCACTGGAAACTCGCAAAGGCCTGCCACTTCGAGAGATGAATGTCGATCAGCAAAAATTGGCGATGAAGGTATTGGAGCAAGCCGTCAGTCAATCAGGCTATCAAGCGGCTACGAAGATTATGTCACTCGAAGAGGTGCTACGCAAACTTGAAGGCCCCGGTCGAGAGGAGTGGCGTGATCCGGTAAAGTACTATGTAACGATCTACGGTACGCCTGCCGACGATGCGACCTGGGCAATGAGTTTTGAGGGCCACCATCTCTCCTTGAACTTTGTGATCAAAGGGAACCAGGTAATCGAATCCACGCCGCAGTTTATGGCGACCAATCCCGCGGAACTAAAAGATAATTACGGCGAGGGATTTCCTAAAGGCCTTCGCGTGCTGGCCAAAGAAGAAACCGTGGCCTTTGAACTTGTGAAATCTCTCACCGATGCGCAGAAAAAGCAAGCGATCATTGCGGAGAAAGCTCTAGCTGAAATTCGAGGCCCCAATAAACCGCAGCCAGCTGATGAACCACCAGTTGGAATTGCCTACTCAAATCTGAATGACGCTCAGAAGCAGCAGATGAGAGATCTTTTGGACGCGTACTGCAGCAAAATGTTGAACGATGTTGCCAAAGAACGGCTTGGGTTCATTGAGAAAGCTGGCTGGGATAAAGTCCATTTTGCGTGGGCGGGTGCTACTGAGCCTGGAGTTGGGCACTATTATCGAGTGCAAGGGCCAACATTCTTAATAGAGTTTGTTAACACACAGCCTGATGCGGCAGGAAACATCGCCAATCATATTCATTGTGTTTGGCGCGACATGACCGGGGATTTCAATTTGCAATTGAAATAACTGCCGGGAAGGTTCTTCGGCAATACCGATGGCTCACTCAAGAGATTGCTAAAAACCTCTCTGACAATAATCAGCAGCCTCTCCGTAGTCGCGAACGAAACTTTCTAGAGCAGCCTTGCCTGCAACGTAATGGCTAGCCATGGCGTACGATTCGTCCAGTGATCTACTTGATTTGGGGCGATACAACGCCGCAAATTCACGACCGTGGGAGGAAATCGCCTCAATAGCGGAATTTCCAAAGAAGTTGGTTTCGCCAGTGATTGCAATTTTCATAACCTAGACTTTCTTAATTTGACGTAGTGCCGAAACGTTCCTTTCGTAGAATAACGGTTTGCAGCGACTGCAATACGTTAAGTGGTTATTGAGTGGCTGGATGGGCAATGGGTGGATAGTCAATGGTCAACACATTATTTCTACCCGAACTTCGCGAAATGCTCGCTGAGCATAATGAGCCAGAACTGATTGAATTCTGCACGGCTCTTCATCCTGCCAGGACTGCCGAATTCGTTGAGGGTTTAACGGCCGAAGAGGCTTGGAAGGTAATACAGTTCGCTCAGCCAGCGCTGAGAGCCGAGATTTTCAATTATTTCGAATTGGATCGGCAGATTGATATCCTCATACATGAGGATGAAAAACTGGTTGCCAGTTTGTTGGTTCATCTCGCTTCGGACGATGTCGTCGATTTGCTCCAGGAGTTGCCAGAAAATCGTGCCGAGGATTTGTTGGCACTAATGCCATCTCAGGCCCGTCGCGATATTAGACGGTTGCAAAATTTTCCTGAAGGCACCGCCGGTTCCGTAATGACGACCGAAGCTGCTTGTCTGGATGAGCGATTGACAGTACGTGAAGCTCTGGAGGCTCTGAGTCGCGAAGCGGAATCGCTAGAGACGGTTTACTACATTTATGTGGTAGACGATACCAATCATCTTCGCGGTGTGGTGAGCACCAGAAAACTGGTTTCATCCATCGCAAGACAGGACAAGCATTTAAGCGACTTGATGGAAACCGATTTGGTGATCGTCCATGCTCTGGATAGCCAAGAGGAGGCAGTGCAAAAAGTCGCGAGGTACAATCTACTAGCCATACCAGTGCTAGATGATCGCGGACACATGCTGGGAATCATCACCCACGATGACGTTATCGACGTTGTGCGGGAAGTGGCAACCGAAGATGCACAGCGTATTGCGGCAGTCCAGCCATTGCGAGATGGTTACCTGCGTATGAACTTGTTGACATTAAGCTATAAACGTTTGATTTGGTTGACAATTCTTTTCTTCGCCGAATTGATCACCGCATTTGTACTGACTTATTACGACGCGGACTTTAAAGAGTATATTTGGCTCGTTTGGTTTATCCCATTGATCATAAGCAGCGGCGGAAATTCTGGAAGTCAATCAGCCACTTTGATCATTACGGCCTTAGCGACAGAAGATGTCGCTTTGCGTGATTGGGCCAAGATCATAAGACGCGAGTTGGCGTGCGGAATCGTTTTGGGGAGTTTGTTGGCAATGATTGGTTTGGGTTGTGCTTTGCTAATGGCACCCGGCCCAAGAGAAGCGTCTGTGATTCCGCTGACGATCATCTTGGTTGTTATTTGTGGAACACTGTCCGGTTCAACGCTACCCCTGATTTTCAAGCGAATCGGCTGGGACCCTGCGCTAATGAGTAATCCCTTTGTCGCAGGAATTATCGATATCCTCGGAATTGTCATCTACATGACGATGGCCAAATTCGTTCTTTAGCCCCTCAAGCTTCGAGTCTCAACTGCTGCTAGTCCCGATTGGATCACTCGCGGGTGCGTCAGCCGACAGCATTAGCTGCGGTTTTCGCGTTTCTAGGCACTGTCTGTCCTGCGCCAACTTGGCCGCGCCAGCGGCCCGATCCCTGGCCGAGTGCCTGGCACCTGGCTGAGTGCCCCACCTGGCCGAGTGCCTGGCACCTCGTCCAGTCCCTGTTCGACTCGGCGCCGGCCTGTCGGCACTCCCGCAACTTTGTCCGCGTTCCCATCGCTCGTCCGCCGCAATCCATCGTTTTTTTCATATCTCTTGGCCATTTTCTCTTCTTCAACCTCTTTTAAGCCTGTCTCACGCCTTGCTAGCTTATAGTGG